>Ga0187766_10000273_pt1 | contig 28354 bp, 27 predicted proteins | sample 0216_QUI02_MP05__4_FD_132971 | JGI IMG/M metagenome (GOLD analysis project Ga0187766, IMG submission 132971) | Tropical peat soil microbial communities from peatlands in Department of Meta, Colombia - 0216_QUI02_MP05_20_MG | ecosystem: Environmental > Terrestrial > Soil > Wetlands > Peat ... | reverse complement strand
GCTGGCCGCCACTGCCGTCTCGGCGGCGATTCGCGGGCCATAGCGTCGGATCTCCGCACCGGGGATTTGCTGCTCGACGGTGTAGTGCGGCTCCTCGGTCCCATGGCGTGCCCCCACTACAGAACCGCCCAGTTCGACCAGCCGGCCAATTACCGCCAAGAGCGATCCCAGCATGACTCTCTCCTTCGCACAAATTTCGACTGTTACGGGCTGCCCAGGCTTCGGCTAGGGCAATTCGTCAGTCGTTGTGGTGTCTATGGACTCGGTGCTTTGAGCTCGCCCTGAAAGCGCCGCATGGCGTCGATCAGGGCGGTGAACACCCGGTGCGCCGCGGCCAGGTCTGAATCGGACAAGTCAGCCATCGCGGCATGCGTGTGCCCCGCCAACGGGGCGAAGAACGCGCCGGCCACTTCGCGGCCGTGGTCGGCGTAGCGCAGGATGACCTTGCGGCGATCCGCCGGGTCGGATTCGCGCCGCAGGTGACCGGACTCGATCATGCGTTCCACCAGGTAGGTGATCGCGGCCCCCGATACGCCCATCTTCTCGCGTAACTCACCCGCCGCAAGGGGCGCGCCGCCGGTTTCGGCAACGAGGACGTGCAGCAGCGCACGAAAGTCGCTGGGATGGACCTGGTGGATAGCCGCGAAGAGACGGCCGATCTGGTCGGATTCTGCGGTGAGGGCACGCGCGTCGGCAGCGATCAGCGCTTCGAGCGGCGCGCGCTCATCGGCGCCCTGGTCGGGATTCATCGGACTTCGAGCATATCGCGGCCAGCACAATTTGTTAAATTGCTTAATCTTTAAATCGATGAAATGCTCGGAGGCGTGATATGGGAGCGGGTATCCGCCGCGGTCACCGGGCGCCGTTCATGGGTTCTGGCTGTGGCGATTGCCCTACTGTCGGGTGTCTTCATGGCGCTGATCGGCGCCAATAGTGCTGCCAGCCAGTCGCCGGTGTTTGTGCCCGCGTCCTCGGAGTCCGCGAGGGCTGCCGAGGCGCTTCGTCAGTTTCCAGATGGCGACAGGGCGTCGGCGATCCTGGTGATCACCCGGACAGACCGGTCACCGCTCACGTCTGCCGACCTGGCTAGCGCCGACGAGGCGCGTGATCGCATGCAGGCGGTGCCCGAGACGCTTCCCGGCGCCCCGACGCCGCTGATCGCCTCCGCCGACGGCAAAGCAGCGATCGCTACCGTCTCATTGAGCACCGACCTATCCGGATTCGCGCTTACCGACGCGGTGAAAGCCCTGCGGACGGCTGCGGCCGATGGTCTGCGCCCACGACTGACCTCGCACGTCACCGGTGGGCCCGCATTCGGGGCCGACATCGCCAATGCGTTCTCCGGCGCCAACGTCACTCTGCTTGTGGTGACCGCCCTGGTCGTCGCCCTGCTGCTGATTACCACCTACCGCTCACCGATGCTGTGGCTAGTGCCGCTGACGGTGATCGGGTTGGCCGACCGGGTCGCCACCGCGGTCGGGACAGCGGTCGCCGCAGCGACCGGGTTGGCATTTGACGGCGCCACCTCCGGTATCACCAGCGTGCTGGTCTTCGGAGCCGGCACCAATTACGCGCTGCTGCTGATTTCCCGCTACCGGGAAGAGCTGCGCAAACACACCGATCACCGCAGCGCGCTGCGGGCGGCGGTGCGTGCCGCCGGGCCGGCGATCGTGGCCAGCAATGCCACCGTCGTGTTGGCGCTGCTCACCCTGATCCTGGCGGTGATTCCGAGCACCCGAAGCCTGGGGGCGTGTGCCGCGTGCGGACTGGTCGTCGCGGCGGTGTTCGTGCTGCTCGTATTGCCCCCGCTGCTGGCGCTGTGCGGCAGACGGGTGTTCTGGCCGTTCACCCCCCGAGCCGGGACCGCGCGGCCCGACCCGGCCGGAGCGTGGCACCGCGTCGCCCGAGCCCTCGGCTCCCGGCCCGGCCCGGTCTGCACCGTCGCGATCACCGTGCTGGCGATGTCCACTATCGGTCTGCTTGGTACGCATATCGGGTTGTCGCAGACCGAGCAGTTCCGGATCCGCGCCGACTCGGTGACAGGGTTCGACACCCTGGCGGCGCACTTCCCCGGCGGCGCCGCCGACCCGACCGTCGTCATCGCCTCCACTGCGCGAGCGGCACAGGTGCAGCAGGCCATCACGTCGACGCCCGGGGTGGTATCGGCCACCGACACGGGCCAATCGCCCACCGGACTAACAAAGTGGTCGGTGGTGATCGACGCCGCTCCGTCGTCCGCTGCTGCCTTCAATACCGTTGCCGCACTGCGGGAATCGGTCAGATCGGTGGATTCGGCGGCCCTGGTCGGGGGTTCGGACGCCCAATCGCTCGATGTCCGCGACGCCGCCGCGCGTGACCGGCTGGTCGTGATCCCGGCAATTCTGGCCGTGGTCCTCGTCGTGCTCTACGCGCTGCTGCGCGCCGTGCTCGCGTCTCCGGTTTTGGTCGCCGCCACCCTGCTGAGCGCGTTCGCGGCGCTGGGTCTCGGCGGCTGGGCCAGCATCCACGTGTTCGGTTTTCCGGCGCTGGACAACACCACACCGCTGTTCGCGTTCTTGTTCCTGGTGGCGCTGGGCGTCGACTACACCATCTTCCTGGTCACCCGCGCCCGTGAGGAGACGCCCCAACACGGCACGCGCGACGGGATGGTGCGGGCTGTTTCGGCCACCGGCGGCGTCATCACCAGCGCCGGCATCGTGTTGGCCGCAGTGTTCTGCGTGCTGGGTGTGCTGCCACTGATCGTATTGGCTCAGCTGGGCATCATCGTCGGACTCGGCATCCTGCTGGACACCTTCGTCGTTCGCACCCTGGTGATTCCTGCGCTGTTCACGCTGATCGGTCGACGTATCTGGTGGCCTACCTTCCGATGCTCCGATAGCGCCGCAGCGCCTCGGCGCGCTCCACAGCGTGGTCGACAATCGGTGGCGGGTATCCCGGTGGCCGGTGGCCATTCCACAGGTCGACGTCATCGACGCTAGCCAACTCGGGAACCCAGCGCCGAACGTAATCGCCTGCGGGGTCAAACTTCTCGCCCTGCGTCGCCGGGTTGAACACCCGGAAGTAGGGCGCGGCATCGGTGCCGCTGCCCGCGCACCACTGCCAGCCGTGCTGATTGTTGGCCATGTCGCCGTCGACCAGCTGCTCTAAAAACCAGCGCGCCCCCCATTGCCAGGGCAGGTGCAGATCTTTGACCAAGAACGATGCGACGATCATCCGCACCCGGTTGGGCATGAAGCCGGTTTCCCGCAGTTGACGCATCCCCGCGTCGACGATCGGGAATCCGGTCTCACCGGCTTTCCACGCGTTGAACACCCGTCCCGCATCAGCTCCGGTATCGGTCTCGATGGCGTCGAAATCCCGGTTCCAGTTCCACCAGGCGCTATCCGGCCAGTAGTGCAAGACCGCAGCATAGAAGTCACGAAACGCCAACTGCCGCAAGTATGCCCGTGCACCGCTATGGCGCGGATCCAGATCGGCGACCATGGTCCGCGGGTGGATGGTGCCGAACTTCAAGTGAGCCGACATCCGACTGGTGCCGTCAAGGTCTGGCCGGTTGCGGTTTTCGACATAGCGGTCCAACCCGTCTGCGACGAACGACCGCCATTGGCGCAGCGCCGCCGCCTCGCCGGCGGCCAGCTCCAACCGCGCGCCCGGGTCGGGAATCTCGGATGGCCGAAGAGCTGTCTGTGCGGGATCGATCCACCGCGCCGACTCGGGGCCGGATCGCGCCGCCGAGCGCCACCCCATCTCCTGCCATTTCCGGAAGAACGGCGTGAACACCTTGTACGGGGTGCCGTCGTCCTTGGTGCTGCGCACAGGTGACACCAAATACGGCGATCCGGTCGCCACCAGCGGCAGCCCGCCCAACGCCGCGCGCACCCGTTGGTCGCGACGCCGGCCGAACGGCGTGAAATCGTCCGATACATGCACCGACGACGCGTCGATTTCCTTGGCAATCAGAGGAATAAGTTCTTCGGGCAGCCCGCGCATCACAAGCAGCCGGCTGTCCAGGTCATCATGCAGTTGCCGCAGCGAGTCGCACAGGAACTGCAGTCGCCGTCGAGCCGGCGACGCCTCCAGACGCGGATCAAGCACGAAGCACGCGAGTACCTCGCCAGTCTCGGCGGCCGCGGCCAGCAGCGACGGATGATCACGCAGCCGGATGTCGCGGCGAAACCACAACACAGCGGCCACTAGCCCATCCTGCCCCGCTGATGCGGTCGCTCGCAGCCGACGCCGCGAGCTCGGCTGGGACTTAGCGGGCCGCCTTTTTGCGTTCGATGTCGGCGAGCGCCGCGGCCAGCTCGGCGCGTTGCGCGGCCGATGTATCCCAAGCCAGTTGCCGGTTCTTGACCACCTTGGCCGGCGCACCGACCGCGATCGAGTAGTCCGGCACGTTGCCCTTGACGACGGCGTGCGACCCCAGTACGCAGCCCCGGCCGATAGTGGTGCCGCGCAGGATCGTCACCTTCGCCGCGATCCAGGTGTCCGGCCCGATGCGGACCGGGGTTTTGACGATGCCCTGGTCTTTGATCGGCATCGTGATGTCACCCATCCGGTGGTCGAAATCGCAGACATAGCACCAGTCCGCCATCAGCACCGAATCGCCGATCTCGATGTCGAGGTAGGTGTTGATGACGTTGTCCCGGCCGAGCACCACCTTGTCGCCGAACCGCAGTGAGCCCTCGTGCGCGCGGAGCGTGTTCTTGTCCCCGATGTGCACCCACCGGCCGATCTCCAGCTGCGCCAGTTCCGGCGTGCAGTGAATCTCCACATCCTTACCGAGGAACACCATGCCGCGGGTGATGATGTGCGGGTTGGCCAGCTTGAACTTCAACAGCCTCCAGTAGCGAACCAGATACCACGGGGTGTACGCGCGGTGGGCCAGCACCCACTTCAGCGACGCCAGGGTGAGGAACTTGGCCTGGCGCTGGTCCCGCAGCTTGGATCCTCGCCAGCGGCGATGCAGCGGTGCCCCCCACATGGTCGTCATGGCCGGACAGCCTACGCGAGCGGGCACCGGTTACTCTCACGTGGACTCGACCGCCGCCGATGCTCGTCGGCGCCGCGCCGCGTTCCGGAAGGATTTGGGATAGCACCGTGTTTTGGCGACATCCCCGCTGCACGCTGCGGCGCTCGATATCGGCGGCGGCGATTGTGGCGGTCGGACTCGGCGGCTGCGGCAACACGGACTCGTGGGTCGAGGCAGCGCCCGCGCAAGGCTGGCCGGCGCAATACGGCGACGCATCTAACAGCAGCTACACCCCGATGGCCGGCGCCACCACACTGACCTTGCAGTGGACTCGCTCGGTCAAGGGTGGCCTAGCGGCCGGACCGGCTCTCGGGTCGCGCGGCTGGCTCGCGCTGAACGCGCAGACGCCGGGCGGTTGCTCGCTGATGGAGTGGGAAAACAACGACAACGGCCGTCAGCGCTGGTGTGTCCGGTTGATGCAGGGCGGCGGCTTCGCCGGTCCATTGTTCGACGGCTTCGATAACCTCTACGTCGGTGAGCCGGGCGCGATCATCTCCTTTCCGCGCACGCAGTGGACCCGCTGGCGAGCACCGGTGATCGGGATGCCTTCCACCCCAAGGATTCTCGATCACGGCCAACTGCTAGTGGTCACCCACCTGGGTCAGGTCCTGGTTTTCGACGCGCACCGCGGCACCGTGGTCGGCAGTCCGCTGGACCTGGTCGACGGCGTCGACCCGACCGATTCGACGCGCGGACTATCCGATTGCGCGCCGGCCCGGCCGAGCTGCCCGGTCGCCGCCGCCCCGGCGTTTGCGACGGCGAGCGGAATGGCGGTGGTGGGCCTGTGGGAGCCCGGCGCTAAGGCGTCCGTGCTCGTCGGACTGAAGTACCACCCGGGGCAGGTCCCGCTGCTGACCCGCGAATGGTCCAGCGACGAGGTGGGCGCCGGTGTGCTGGCCAGCCCGGTGTTGTCCGCCGACGGATCGACCGTCTACATCAGTGGCCGAGACGAACGGCTATGGGCGCTTCGCGCCGCCGACGGGAAACCGAAATGGTCTGTGCCGCTGAAATTCCTGGCGCAAACGCCGCCCGCGGTGACCCCGGACGGACTGATCGTGTCCGGCGGCGGGCCCGATACTCGACTGGCCGCGTTCAAGGACGCCGGTGATCACGGTGAGCAGGTCTGGCGCCGCGATGACGTCAGCCCGCTGTCGACATCGAGCCTGGCCGGCCCCGGCGTCGGCTACACCGTGGTCAGCGGCGCACTTGGGCCAGGCGCGCGCGGGTTGTCGTTGCTGGTCTTTGATCCGGCCAACGGCCACACGATCAACGGCTATCCGCTGCCGGAGGCCACCGGATATCCGGTCGGGGTGTCGGTGGGCCACGATCGCCGCGTGGTGACCGCCACCAGTGACGGTCAGGTCTACGGCTTCGCGCCGTAGCGGGCTTACACCGTCAGCGGCGGGATGGCGTTGCGCGGCACGCGTACCTGGGTGGCACCGGCAAATGGCGGGAGCAGTTCGCCCGGTGCGAAGTAGAAGATCAGCTCGTCGTCGGTGATGGCGAAGTTCTGGTAGTGGGACGGGTCGAGGCCGGCACCGGGCACTATCGTGGCACCCAGCCCGGTCTGACGTCCCAGTTCGCGCTGGACGATCGGGTAAATCGCGTCCAGCGGTTTGCTGCCGGGCGCGAAGAGCGTGTCGAATGTGACGGGGTGCGGCGGGTCGAGGTCGTAGTTGAAACCCTTGTAGGAGGTGGACGGACGTGGCCCGCCGAGGTCCTCGAAGACCTTGAGCACCACGCTTCGGGTGCCGCGCGGCGGTTGGCCGGAGCGGTACTGGTCGGAGGTAACGTCCATCTGGTAGGGCAGATCGCGCGTTCCTGGCGTTTGCGCGACGTTGACGAACCCGTCACGGTTCTGGGTCAGGTAATCGGTCAGCGCCTGCTGGTCGGGGTAATCGACCGGAAACGACATGTTGAGCGTGTAGGCGGGATTCGAGGCGTGCACCTGACACATCCGGCCGCTGTCGATGGTGCCGCCCAAGCTGGCACAGGCCGATGGCGCAGCCACCGCCGGCCCACCCGGCCAACCCACCAAGACCGCACCAGCCAGCATCGCGGCGGCCATCAGATTACGCATCGTCGAACTGTCCTCGCAGACGAAAAACGGGGCGGATGCCCCGAAAGTAACAGCCGCCAGCCTACCCGGGCCCTACCGGGAGGAACGGCAAACGAACGCCATCGCAGTGCTCGCGGAGCCAGCGCCGATGCGGGCGATGACCACCGACAGGGGCCGGCTGCCGCGCGGTCGCAGCCGTCGCCGCAGGGCGTCGGGATCAACCTCGACACCGCGCACCAGGATCTCCAGAGATCCGCAGTCGAGCGCGGACAGTGCCTGACGGAGCCGCCTCTCGTTGAAAGTGAGCCGCTCGAGAACCTCGAAGCCGCGCACCGCCGGCGGCAGCAGGTCAGCGGACAGGTATGCGATGTCGGGGTCGAGCTGCCACAGCCCGTGCCGCGCACCGTAGTGGCGGACCAGGCCCGCCCGTACCACGGCGCCGTCGGGTTCGATGATCCATCGCCCCACGGGGCGCACCGGGCAGTCATCCGGCTCGGCGTCGGTGATCTGTTCGCTGCGATCAAGAAGGCTTGCCCTGCGGCGCACCCCCGGCTCCGCGAACCCCGCCGACCACAGGCACGCTTCTCGGACCGAGCCGCGATAGGAGGTCACCTCGATTTCGCCGTCGAAACCGAGACTACGAACTTGATCGAAATCGATTCCGGGAGCGCACTTTACGACGAGGTCTCGACGACGATAGACGTCCAGTAACTGGTCCAGACCCGGCTGGTAGTCGCGCGGGGCGAAGCGTCGCCGGCCGCCACTGCGGCGCACGGGATCAACGACGACGGCCGTGTTGCGGGTCACCGGATGCAGCGCGTCGGCGCGACACAGATCGGTAGCGGCGCCCAGGTTGTGGCGCGCCATCGCCAGCCGCACCGGGTCGATATCGCTGCCCACCACCCGGGCGGCCGAACAGCGCAGCGCGGCCAGCTCAGTGCCGATGGAGCAGGTCGCATCGTGCACCACGGCGTCGGCGAGCCGCCGCGCCCGGTGCATGGCCACCGGCGCGGCGCTGGCTTGCTGCAACGCCTCGTCGGTGAACAGCCAGTTCGACACGTCGCCCAGCTCGGCCAGTTTGGCGACGGCCCGGCGCCGCAGCAGCGTGGTCTCCACCAGTACGGGCGTTCGGTCGCCGAAGCGCGCTCGTACCGCGGCGATATCGGCGACCCGGCGGGTGTTCGTCAGCGCGAATTCGCCGACCGCTCGCAGGGCCGCGGCACCCGATTCCGACCGCAGGTAGCTGACGTCGCCCGTGCTGAAGTTGAGGCCGACAGTCAGGACGGCTTAACCCCGGTGAGCACGACATTGTAAAACCAGCCCTTCGGCACCAGGTGACGCCACACGTTGGCGTCCACCCAGCTCAGGGTCTTCCAACCGGTGAACGCGAACCTCGCCCACCCCCAGCCGAGCCGGCCGGGCGGCACCGCCGCTTCAAACGTGCGAAGCGGCCAGCCCAGCATCGCGGCGGTGAACTCCTCGGTCGTGGTCGCGACCTTAACCGCGCCGGCGTTGGTCGCCATCCGCTCCAGATCCTGCGGTGAAAACGTGTGCAGGTCGACGAGAGCTTCCAGCGCTGCAGCGCGCGAGGATTCGTCAAGTTCGGCCTGCGGACGCCGCCAGCCGGTGAGGCCGGGCAACTTGGTGGCGTTGGTGGTGATCCGCCAGGTCAGTGTGGACAGCGCGCGGGCGTAACGGTCGCCGACGATAGTCGGCTCGCCGGCGAACACGAACCGGCCGCCCGGCTGCAGCACCCGGATCGCCTCACGCAGCGAACGCTCGACATCGGGAATGTGGTGCAGCACAGCATGTCCGACCACCAGATCGAAAGTGTTGTCGTCGTAGGGGATGCCCTCAGCGTCGGCGACCCGGCCGTCGATATCCAAGCCGAGCGACTGCCCGTTGCAGACGGCGACCTTGACCATGCCGGGTGACAAGTCGGTGACCGACCCGCGCCGCGCCACCCCGGATTGTATCAGGTTGAGCAGGAAAAAGCCAGTGCCGCAACCTAATTCGAGAGCGCGGTGGTACGGCAGGTCACGGATCTCGTTATCGGGGAGAATGGCGTCGAACCGCCCGCGCGCATAGTCGACGCAGCGTTTGTCGTAGGAGATCGACCACTTCTCGTCGTAGTTCTCCGCCTCCCAGTCGTGGTAGAGCACCTGGGCGAGTTTGCTGTCGTGGAGGGCAGCCGCCACCTGTTCGGCCGTGGCGTGCGGCTGCGGCGCCGGATCGGTACTCCTCACGGTAAGCCAGCCTATCGGCCGTCCCGCTCGGCGACGCAACGACCGCTGCGCCCCGGCGACCACGCACCGTGACGACGCGGGCGGGACTCAGGTCACAACAACGCGAGGGACGACACGAGGGATTCGACGACCGTCGCGCCCAACTCGCCCGGCAGTAGTCCGCCCAACCCGGTCGCTATCGTGGGGAACAGGTTGGCCAGGTCGGCCGACAGGTCACCCAGGTTGAAACCACTGAACGGAGCGTCGAGGCTGAAGCCGCCCGGCAGAGTGCCGAGATTGAGTTCCGTACCCAGATTTGCGGCTGCGTTCTGGATGTCGGTGGACGTGTCAGCAACCGTGGAGGCGCTCGACGTGCCGAGCACAGCATCGACGATGTCACTGATCACCGCGACGGGGAAATGGAGCGTCGCCGTGCCGACGTTGTCGACACCCTCCTGAATCGCATTCACGATCGTCGTCGGATCGCCGGTGAGAAGAGCCTCGTGAATGTTGTAGCCGGCCAATTGCGGCGCCTCGATCAGATCACGCGCGTCGACGAACAGCTCCGTCGGCAATGACGCCGGGGGGACGGGCTCCCCATTCCAGCTGACCAGCGTCCAGCCGTCCTGGGGATCGCCCTCGACCGCGACAATGCCTGTGTTGGGCAGCAGCTGGCCCGTGTCGAGCCACTGCGTGAGGACGAGTAGGAAATCGGGGTTGTTGACGTTCATCAGCGTCCAGGTAGCGATCGCCCCTTCGCTTGAAAACGCTACATCGGTCGGGTTGCCGTTCACGCTCGCGACGCTGACGGTGTTGTCGTAGATCGCTTGAACGGCGGCGCTAAAGCTTTCGTCGAACGCCATTCCGTTAGGGTCGGTGGAGCCCGGGATCGGCACGAAGTCTAATCCGAGCACCCACGCAACCGGGGGCAGTTCCCACAGGATGCCCGCGAGGCTGTCCGTCGGGTAGCCATTGTAAATGCCGGCGCCAATCTCGTTGAGCCCGGGCAATACCTGCACCGGCAGATCCAGCAACGTAGCCAACGGCGCTGCGGTCTCCTGCGTCCTGATCAATTCCGACGCATAGATCCCGACGGGCTGCAGGGGGGCGAGTACGTTGGCGACGGCCTGCGCCTCTTCCTGGCCAGTCTGAGTGAGTTCACCTCCGGGCACCGACGTGGAGATTATGTCCGCGACGTTGTCTGGAGTCTGCCCGTGCCGCACGAAGTCTATTACGATCGACTCCTCGGCCCAGGCCGCTGCCGGTCCGATGAACAGCAGGGCCGTCGACAGCAGCGCGGCGGCAACGTGGCGGAATCGCTTCCTCAGCAATGGACGCGCGAACCGGTCCTGGCGTGGATTCGGCATCAGTATCACCCTTTAGCCGATGTGAGCCAAATCATATTAATATTAGCAATATTAGCTGTGCGCTTCATAGATATGAGCCAGCCAGATCAACGCGATCGTCGGCCAGGACTCCGGTTAAGATTTCTGCCGGCTCGCACACCCGGCAGGCCTTTTACGGCGGCTACAGCCCCTATCAACCGGGGGCCAGTAGATTAGCGACCGGCTGCCCGGTCGAAGGCAGCGGCGAACACCTCAACATAGCGGCGGCGTTCGGCGGCGAGCCGCTCGGCCGAAGTCAGTTCGAAGACGTCGTTGATACCGGCCTTGGCGGCGGCGAGCGCCTCCGGCGGGCTGCCGACGAAGCGGCGCGACCACGCCACGGCGGTGTCGTATACGTCGTCGGGGGCCGCGATGTCGTCGATCAGGCCCAGCGCCAGCGCCTCCTCGGCGTCGAAGAAACGCCCGCTGAACACCAGCTCCTTGGCCTTGCTGGCTCCGATCGCGCGGGTCAGCCGAGCCATTCCGCCGCCGCCGGGAATCAGCCCCGCCAGGATCTCGGTCGCGCCGAACTTCGCGTTGTCGCCGCCGACCCGCCAGTCGGCGGCCAGCGCCACCGTGAGGCCGGCGCCCAGCGCGTACCCGGTGATCGCGGCGACGGTCGGCTTTGGGATCGTCGCCACGGCTTGCACGGCATCGTGGCGGACCCGTGCCCAGGTCTCGGCCTCCGGTGTGCTCAGTGTCCGCAACTGCGGCATGTCGTCGCCGGCGGAAAAGATCTCGTGGCCTCCGAACAGGATCACCGCGGCGATGTCATCGCGGCGCCCCAGCTCGGCGGCCGCTGCCGCGATCTCCCGGTAGACCTGGCGGGTCATCGCGTTGGTGGGCGGTCGCGACAACACCAGGGTGGCGACCCCGGGATGGCCTGCCGACGAGTGAACACTGACGAATTCCGTCATAACCATCGCTGGCGACGCGCCTGGTTGTAGCGGTCGGAGTCGAAGAACTCGATCTCCCAGTTGTCACCGTTGGCCGACAGTTCCGGTTGCACAGCGACGATCTGGCGCTCCACCGCCAAAACATCAGCGACGGTGTGGCCGGCCAGTGAGTCCAGCTGCGACCAGGTCGGCGGCAGCAGGAAGCTGCGGGCGGCCGCGAAGTCATCGATGGCGGCCTGTGGCGTCGTCCATCCGGCGCGATCGGATTCGGTGTTCTCACCGTCGGCGCGCTGGCCTTCGGGCAGCGCTGCGACGAAGAAGTAGGTGTCGTAACGGCGGGTGCGTTCGGCCTCTGGGGTCACCCAGTTCGCCCACGGCCGCAGCAGATCGGCGCGCAGCACCAGGTTTTCGCGGCGCAGGAAGTCCGCGAACGACAGCGTCCTGTCGGCCAAGGCGAGCCGAGATTCGCGGTACACCGAGGCGTCGCTGACGATGCCGTGCGGGTCGTCGGCCGGCCCGGCGAACAGCACCCCCGTTTCCTCGAAGGTCTCCCGGGCCGCGGCGCACACCAGCGCGTCGGCGAGGTCGGTTTGGATGCCGAATCGCTGCGCCCACCACGTCGGCGCCGGCCCGGTCCAGGCGATGTCGGCGTTGCGGTCGCGGTCGTCGACGCCGCCGCCGGGAAACACCACCACGCCGGCGGCGAACTCCATCGCTGAGTGTCGCCGCATCAGGAAGACCGCGACGCCGTCGGCGGTGTCGCGGACCAGCATGACGGTCGCAGCTGGCCGTGGTGTCAGCGGGGCGTCCTCGGTCGGCGAGGTCATGGGCGCCTCGTGTGGGCCGCGCGGGTGCGAGCGCGCCGGGCGAAGTAGCGCCCGTCGATGACGTCCACGGCAATGGACTGGCCGAACGCCGTCGACAGGTTCTCGGCGGTCAACACGTCGGGCAGCAAACCGGCGGCGACGACCCGGCCGTCCGACAACAGCATGCAGTGGCTAAAGCCGAGCGGAATCTCCTCGACGTGGTGGGTGACCAGCACGAGCGCCGGGGCGTCGGGGTCAGCGGCCAGATCGGCCAGCCGCGCCCCCAACTCCTCGCGCCCGCCCAGGTCCAGGCCGGCGGCCGGTTCATCAAGCAGCAGCAGCTCCGGGTCCGTCATCAACGCGCGCGCGATCAGCACCCGCTTGCGCTCGCCTTCAGACAGGGTCTCGTAGATGCGGTCGGCCAGGTGCTCGGCGCCCAGATTTTCCAGCATGTCGATCGCGCGGGTGTAGTCGACGTCTTCGTAACGTTCCCGCCAGCGGCCCAGCACCGCATAGCTGGCCGAAACGACCAGGTTGCGCACCACTTCGTCGCCGGGTACCCGTTGCGCCAGCACTGACGAACTCAGCCCAACCCGGGCGCGCAGCTCGGACATGTCGACCCGGCCCAGCCGCTCACCGAGCACGTAGGCGACCCCCGACGACGGGTGCTCAGCCGCCGCGGCGATGCGCAGCAGCGACGTCTTGCCGGCCCCGTTGGGGCCGACGATCACCCACCGTTCGTCGAGTTCGACTGCCCAATCCACCGGCCCAACCAAAACCCGCCCATCGCGGCGCAGCGACACATTCCTGAAGTCGATCAACAGATCGGGGTCGACTGCGTCGCTTCCAGTTTCGGGCACCCGACCATCGTGCCGTACCGCGACGCTCCAACACCTGTCGGGTCGTCCGACGGCGGTGTTCGCCGGACCCCACCCGGACCACCTACTCAGGGGGGATCTCGACCCGCCGCAACACACCGTCCACCGCGTCTGCGGCCTCGATCTCACTACGCGTCACGCCGAGGAGGAACAGCACGGTGTCCAGGTACGGATAGCTCAACGACGCGTCGGCGACCTCGCGCAGCGCCGGCTTGGCGTTGAACGCCACTCCCAGACCGGCGGCGGCCAGCATGTCGATATCGTTGGCGCCGTCACCGACCGCGACGGTCTGCTCCATCGGCACCCCGGCATGGTGTGCGAAGCCGCGGAGCGCCTTGGCCTTGCCGGCCCGATCGATGATCGGGCCGACTACCCGGCCGCTGAGTTTGCCGTCGACGATCTCGAGCTCATTGGCGGCCACGAAGTCCAGCATCAGCTCGTCCGCGAGCGGTTCGATGATCTGGCGGAAGCCTCCGGAAACCACGCCTACGTGAAAACCCAGCCGCCGCAGCGTGCGCAGCGTGGTTTGGGCGCCCGGAGTCAGTTCCAGCTGGGCGGCGACCTCGTCGAGCACCTCGGCGGGCAGGCCCGCCAGGGTGGCCACCCGCTGCCGCAGCGCCGCGGTGAAATCCAGCTCGCCGCGCATCGCCTTTTCAGTGATCGCGGCGACCGCGTCTTGGGCGCCTACCCGGGCCGCCAGCATCTCGATGACTTCGCCCTGAACCAAGGTCGAGTCGACGTCAAAGACGATCAGCCGTTTGGCACGTCGCTCCAGGCTGTAATCTTCGAGCGCGACGTCGACTCTCTCGTCGGCGGCCACCCGCGTCAAGGCGGCCTGCAGCTGGCTACCGACGCCCGGCGGCACCGAGACCCGCAACTCCAGGCCAGTCACCGGATAGTCGGAGACGCCGCGGATGAGGTCGATGTTGGCGCCGAGTGCGGCCACCTCCCGGGCCACCGCGCCGAACGCGTCGGCAGTGATCGGCCGGCCCAGCACCACGATGGTGTGCGTCGACGGTTCCCTGATGATCGGCAGGTCGTCGCTGCGCTCGATGGTGACGTCCAAACCCATTTTGTGGACGGCCGTTTTGACTTCGGCGCGCAGCGCCCTACCCCCGTCCGCGTCCAGCGCGGCCGACACCAGCACACCGAGCGTGAGCCGGCCCCGGATCACTACCTGTTCGACATTGAGCAGCTCGACCTTGCGGCCCGAGAGCACCTTGAAAAGCGCCGACGTCACACCTGGCCGATCGACACCGGTGACGGTGATCAACGCCGACACCTTGCGGGGTGTATTCACCCGCTGCTGCTCAGCCGGCGCCAGCGCACGTGGGGACCCCCATCAGGTCGAACGCACCTCCGCGAGCTCTTCGGTGTGGTTGCGGCCGACGTGCGCCTCGGCGCGCAGTCGTTCCACCATGTGGGGATAGTGCAACTCGAACGCCGGGCGCTCCGAGCGGATCCGGGGCAGCTCGGTGAAGTTGTGCCGCGGCGGGGGGCAGCTGGTCGCCCACTCCAGCGAGTTGCCGTAGCCCCACGGGTCGTCGACGGTGACCGGTTCGCCGTAGCGCCAGCTCTTGAACACGTTCCACACGAACGGAAGCATCGACGCGCCCAGGATGAACGCCCCGGTCGTCGAGACCACGTTGAGCGGCTGGAAGCCGTCGCTGGGCAGGTAATCGGCATAGCGGCGCGGCATCCCCATATCGCCGAGCCAGTGCTGCACCAAAAACGTGGTATGAAACCCGATGAGCGTCAACCAGAAGTGCAGCTTGCCCAACCGCTCGTCGAGCAGGCGGCCGGTCATCTTCGGAAACCAGAAATAAATACCGGCGAAAGTGGAGAACACGATGGTGCCGAACAGCACGTAGTGGAAGTGCGCGACCACGAAATAGGTGTCGGTGACGTGGAAGTCCAGCGGCGGGCTGGCCAGCAGCACACCGGTCAGACCACCCAGCAGGAAGGTGACCATGAAGCCGACCGCGAACAACATTGGCGTCTCAAAGGTCAACTGGCCCTTCCACATGGTGCCGATCCAGTTGAAGAACTTGATCCCGGTGGGCACCGCGATCAGATACGTCATGAACGAAAAGAACGGCAGCAGAACGGCTCCGGTGGCGAACATGTGGTGCGCCCACACCGCCACCGACAAGGCGGCGATCGACAACGTCGCGTAGACCAGGGTGGTGTAGCCGAAGATCGGTTTGCGGGAAAACACCGGGAAGATCTCGGTGACGATGCCGAAGAACGGCAGGGCGATGATGTAGACCTCGGGGTGGCCGAAGAACCAGAACAGGTGCTGCCACAACAGGACTCCACCGTTGGCCGCGTCGTAGACGTGGGCGCCCAGGTGCCGGTCGGCGGCCAGCCCGAACAGCGCGGCGGTCAGAATCGGGAACGCCAACAGTATGAGGATGCTCGTGACCAGGATGTTCCAGGTAAAGATCGGCATCCGGAACATCGTCATCCCGGGTGCGCGCATGCAGACCACCGTGGTGATCATGTTGACCGCGCCCAGGATGGTGCCCAGACCCGCGACGGCCAAACCCAGGATCCACAGGTCGCCGCCGACGCCGGGTGAATGGACGGCGTTGGTCAACGGGGTATAGGCGGTCCAGCCGAAGTCGGCCGCCCCACCCGGGGTGATGAAGCCGGCCGTCGCGATTGTGGCGCCGAACACAAACAGCCACAACGAGAGGGCGTTGAGCCGCGGGAACGCCACGTCGGGCGCGCCGATCTGCAGCGGCAGCACCAGATTGGCGAAGCCGAAAACGATCGGGGTGGCGTAAAACAGCAGCATGATCGTGCCGTGCATGGTGAACAGCTGGTTGTATTGCTCGTTCGACAGGAACTGCAGGCCCGGCGCGGCCAGTTCGGCGCGCATGAGCAGCGCCATCAGGCCGCCGGTGAAGAAAAAGACGAAGCAGGCGACGCAGTACATGATGCCGATCATCTTGTGATCGGTGGTGGTGATCAGTTTGTAGACCAGGTTGCCTTTGGGACCCGTCCGGGGTGGGAACGGACGGCTGGCCTCAAGTTCTCCCAGCGGGGGCGCTTCGGCGGTCAAGAGCTCCTCCAAACATCGATCCCAGGCAGGCCATCGGTGGGGTCTTCAGTGGAATCCTAACCTTCGATCGGGTCGACCGCGGCCCCAGTCCTACAAACCGTCGTAATCGCCTCGCGAATGGCCGCCGACCGCTTCGCCCGACTGGCCGATGTTACCGTCGGACCCGTGCTGTTCAGCGGGATGCGACCTGTGGTGGTCGCAGCCGCGGCGACGACGGCGATATTGACGGTGTGCACCGGATGCAGACCTGCGGCGCCCGGGGCTGGCCCGACCACCCGATCGGTGATCACCAGCACCACCCAAATCGCCGGGGCGGGGGTATTGGGCAACCAGCGCAAGCCCGACGAGTCGTGCGCTCCGCAACCGGCCGGGGCCGATCCGGGGCCGCCAACGCGGCCGGCCCACAACGCGGCGGGAGTGAACCCCGACGTGGCCGAGGTGCGGGCGGATCCGCAGCGCATTGTGGTGCTCGCCGGTGATCAGCTCGACGCCCTGTGCGCTTTGGGCCTGCAATCCCGGGTCGTCGCCGCCGCATTGCCGGACGGCTCCTCGAGTCAGCCCTCCTACCTGGGCACCATCGTTTACAAGTTGCCCGCGGTCGGCACCCGCAGCTCGCCCGACCTGGCCGGTATTGCGGCGGCTCACCCCGATCTCATCCTGGGCTCGGTCGGGTTGACGCCGGAGTTGTATCCGGCGCTGGCGGCGATCGCCCCAACCATGTTCACCGCGGCGCCAGGCGCGGCCTGGGAGGACAATCTGCGTGGTGTCGGCGCCGCGACGGCACGTAACGCCGCCGCTGACGCACTGGTCCACGACTTTTCCCAGCACGCCACCCAGGCCGGCGCCGCGCACGACGCAGCCCACTACCAAGCGTCGATTGTCCAGCTCACCACGGACACCATGCGGGTATACGGGGCCAACAACTTTCCGGCCAGCGTGCTGACCTCGGTCGGCGTGGACCGGCCGGCGTCGCAGCGGTTCACCGACAAGCCGTACGTCGAAATCGGCACCACGAATACCGATCTGGCGCGTGCACCGGATTTCTCCGCGGCTGACGCCGACATTGTCTACGTGTCGTTCGCGTCACCGGCCGCCAAAGAGCGCGCCCCCACCATCTTCGACAGCGACCCATGGCGCAAGCTCTCCGCCAACCGCGACAACCGGGTCTTCGTCGTCAACAACGAGGTGTGGCAGACCGGGCAGGGCTTGGTCGCGGCTCGCGGGATTGTCGACGACCTGCGCTGGGTCAACGCCCCGATCAACTGATCGCCGGTCTAATCTTCGGTTGTGTTTCACGTGCTGACCTCGAGCTACCTGCAGCCCCTCGATGTCATCGAGCAGACCCGACCCGCGCACATCGCGTGGCTGAAAGACGAAGTCCAGGCGGGCCGCATCGTGTTGGCCGGCCGCCAAGAATCGCAGAACGGCGCCGTGCTCATCGCCGGCGATATCGGTGTCGAGCAGGCCGAGAAGCTCATCGCCGCCGACCCTTACCAGCGGGCAGGACTGGTGCGCTACGAGCGGCTGGGCTTCAACGGCGCTTTCCGCGCCCCAGGCCTGTGACGTTGCCCTCACCGGAACAAATAAATAGATTACCTAGGCTATTCTTCTTAGCGTCCCCCTAGAATCTGATGCTGAGACACGCGCACTCAAGAGGTTTGTCATGAGCACTGTTTCCGCGTACGCCGTCACGTCGTCAACCGAGCCCCTGACCAAAACCACGATCAGCCGTCGCGACCCCGGTCCGCACGACGTGGTGATCGAGATCGAGTTCGCCGGGATCTGCCACTCGGACATCCACACCGTCAAAGCTCAGTGGGGTCAACCGAATTACCCGGTGGTTCCGGGCCACGAGATCGCCGGAGTGGTGACCGCCGTGGGTTCTGAAGTCACCAAGCACAAGGTGGGCGACCGTGTCGGGGTGGGCTGTTTCGTCGACTCCTGCCGCGAATGCAGCAGCTGTCTTGCGGGGCTGGAGCAGTACTGCAGGCCCGGGATGACGACGACCTACAACGGCATTGGTAAGGACGGCCAGCCGACCTACGGTGGCTATAGCGGCGCAATCGTCGTCGACGAAAACTATGTGCTGCGCATACCAGACGCGCTGCCGCTGGACGCCGCGGCGCCGCTGCTGTGCGCGGGTATCACGCTGTATTCACCGCTGCGGCATTGGAATGCCGGGCCCGGCAAGCGGGTCGCGGTGATCGGCCTGGGCGGGCTCGGGCACATGGGCGTCAAGCTGGGCAAGGCGATGGGTGCCGATGTGACGGTGCTGTCGCAATCGCTGAAGAAGATGGAAGACGGCCTGCGCCTGGGCGCCAGCCATTACTACGCCACCAGCGATCCCGATACTTTCAAAAAGCTGCGCAACGGCTTCGACCTGATCGTCAACACGGTTTCGGTGAACCTGGACCTCGGCGAGTATCTGAAGCTGCTCGACGTCGACGGCACGCTCGTCGAACTCGGCATACCCGAGCACCCAATGGCGGTGCCAGCGTTCGCGCTGGCGCTGATGCGACGCAGCCTGGCCGGGTCGAACATCGGTGGGATCGCTGAGACCCAGGACATGCTGAACTTCTGCGCCGAGCACGGCGTAACGCCCGAAATCGAACTAATCGAACCGGATTACATCAACGAAGCCTACGAGCGGGTGCTGGCCAGCGACGTGCGCTACCGCTTCGTCATCGACACGTCAACCCTCCAAGCCGCCTGAGGCTGGGCCTGATTGCCCGCTTCTTCAGCCGGCCGTTGCACGGCCCGCATCCCCGCCGCGCTCAGCCTGGCGAAGGTCGACGCCCGCCAGCGGCCAGCCGGCTGCGGCGAGGGTGGCGGCCACCCGCCTGATGTTTTCCGGGCCGGCGTCGTAGTGGGTCATGTCCGAGATGAACTCGGCGATCTCGTCCTGGTCGATCTGGCCGTCGGCCAGCGCCGTGGACCTCGTCGCGGTGATATTGTGCACCACCTCTTTGATCTGATCCTCGGTCAACGGTGTGCTGCGCAACAGCGCCAGCAGCGGCACCCGGTCTGGCCCCGGAACACCGTCGGGGTAGCCGGCCTCTAGCCACCGCAGCACCGAACTGAGAAACGAGGTGGTCGTCACACCACCAGTGTCGTGGTTAAAGGGTCACCAGCGCCACTGTGGCGCTGCACAATTCATACAATTCATAAGCCGTTCACAGCGAGCCGCCTGGACGTGCCGAGCGCTCTTAGAAGTCCCAGTCTTCATCCTCGGTGACGACGGCCTTGCCGATCACGTAGGACGATCCTGAGCCGGAGAAGAAGTCGTGGTTCTCGTCGGCGTTGGGTGATAGCGCGGAGAGGATCGCCGGGTTCACGTCGGTCTCGTCACGGGGGAACAGCGCCTCGTAGCCGAGGTTCATCAACGCTTTGTTGGCGTTGTAGCGCAGGAACTTCTTGACATCTTCGGTCAGCCCGACTTCGTCGTAGAGATCTTGGGTGTACTCCACCTCGTTGTCGTAGAGCTCGAAGAGCAGCTCGTAGGTGTAGTCCTTCAGCTCGGCCCGCTTGAGGTCATCGACGAGCGCCAGGCCACGCTGGTATTTGTAGCCGATGTAGTAGCCGTGGACTGCCTCGTCACGGATGATCAGCCGGATCATGTCGGCGGTATTAGTCAGCTTGGCCCGGCTCGACCAGTACATCGGCAGGTAGAACCCGGAGTAGAACAGGAAGCTCTCCAGCAGCGTGGAGGCCACCTTGCGCTTGAGCGGCTCGTCGCCGCGGTAGTACTCCATCACGATCTCAGCCTTGCGCTGCAGGTTGGGGTTCTCCTCGGACCAGCGGAAGGCATCGTCGATTTCAGCGGTCGAGCACAGCGTGGAAAAGATGTTGCTGTAGCTACGCGCGTGCACCGACTCCATGAACGCGATGTTGGTGTAGACGGCTTCCTCATGTGGCGTCAGCGCGTCAGGAATCAGGCTGACCGCCCCGACCGTGCCCTGAATGGTGTCCAGCAGGGTCAGCCCGGTGAACACGCGCATCGTCAGCTGCTTTTCGCCGGCGGTCAGCGTTCCCCATGACGGGATGTCGTTGGACACCGGCACCTTCTCGGGCAGCCAGAAGTTTCCGGTCAGCCGGTCCCAGACTTCGGCATCCTTCTCGTCTTGCAGCCGGTTCCAGTTGATCGCCGAAACCCGGTCGATCAGCTTCAGTTTTTCAGTCACCAGAACCCCACTTCACCAGGACGGTTTGTCTGCCCTACAGACTTCAAACGCTACCCCTGGGGGACGACAAGCGGGCGTAGCACAACACCTAGTGTCGCGGTGTGTCTTAGTCGGCGACGGCCAACGCCGCGCTGTCGGCTGGCGACCCGGTGCCGACCCCGAAGAACTGGTACTCGGCAAGGTTGAGCGAGCGGGTGGCGAGCCAGTACTGCCAGGTGTAACCGCCCCACATCACCCGGTTGTTGCCGTGTTCGTCGAGGTACCAACTGCGGCAGCCGCCGGTGTTCCACACCGAGCCGGCCAGCTTGCGCTGCAGCTCCTCGTTGAAGCGGTCCTGCGCTGCGCGGGTCGGGGCCAGCGCCTGCGCGCCGGCCTTGTCCACCGCGGCGATCGCCTGGGCGACGTAGCGGATCTGCGACTCGATCATGAACACCACCGATGTGTGGCCGAGACCCGTATTGGGCCCCAGTAGGAAAAACATGTTCGGCACGTCGGCGACCACGATTCCGCGATGCGCTGCCAGGCCCTCGCGGTTCCAGCGCGCCACTAGGTCCTCGCCGTGCGGTCCCTTGATGTCGACGTAGGTGTAGGAGTCGGTGACGTGAAAGCCGGTGGCGAACACGATCACGTCGACCTTGCCCTCGACGCCGTCAGCGGTGACGATCCCGTCGCGGGTGATCCGGGCGATGCGGTCGGTAACCAGCTCGGTCTTCGGATTGGCAACGGCCTGATAGTAGTTGTCCGAGTATAAGATTCGCTTGCAGCCGGCCCGGTAGTGCGGGGTGAGCTTGGCCCGCAGCTCAGGGTCGCGCACATGACAACGAATGTTCCACTTGCCGAGTACCTCGTACACCTTCAGCAAATCCGGTTGCTTGGTCATCCCGTACGCGGTGGCCTCGAGGAAACAGTAGATGCCGCCCCGCAGCGCCAGCCGCAGCCCCGGGATGTTTTCGAAGGCGCGGCGCAGCATGGGCGGGATCGCGCCATTCGTCCGCGGCACCACCCAGGCCGGTGTGCGCTGGTAGAGCAGCAGCTCGGAAACCGTGTCCACGATTTCGGGCACGATCTGGATGGCGCTGGCACCGGTCCCGATCACCGCGACCCGCTTGCCACTCAAATCGACGCTGTGATCCCATTGCGCGGAATGGAAAGCGGCGCCGCGGAATTCGTCACGCCCGTCGATGTCGGGAATGGATGGGATGTGCAGCGCCCCGGCCCCGGAGATCAGGAACTGGGCGACGTATTCGCGCCCGTCGGCAGTGAACACATGCCAGCGGTACTCCTCGTCGTCCCAGTGGCCGCGGTCGACGAGGGAGTTGAACACGATGTAGCGGCGCAGCCCGTATTTCTCGGTGACTCCCTTGAGGTAGTCCCAGATCTCGTCCTGGAACGAGAACAGGTGCTTCCAATCCGCCTTGGGTTCAAAGGAGAACGAGTACAGGTGCGACGGCACGTCGCACGCGCAGCCGGGGTAGCTGTTGTCCCGCCAGGTGCCGCCGATGTCCTCGGCCTTCTCCAGGATGAGGAAATCGACGCCCTGCTGCTGCAGCGCGATTCCCATGCCCAGGCCGGAGAACCCCGTGCCGATAATGAGCGCGCGGGTGTGCACCGGCCGCCGCTGTGCCGGGTTCTGCGTCTCGGGCTCGGCAATCGTCATGCTGCGATCCTTCCTGGGAACGCCGGTACCGGGTATTTCGTCCTCTTCAGTGTGTCGGCCGCCACTGGGACTGTCAACGCCGCTGATCAGCGCTGCGCCGTCAGCAACGCGATCGACCGGCGCAGCTGCTGCTCGGGCGGTGCCGGGGGCAGCGGCACGTCGGGCCGCGCGCTGATGGTGACGGCGCCGCTGAGCGGATTGCTCACCGAGAAGTTCGGGCCGCGTCCGGCCATGGTCATCGGGCTGGCCACCGTCGCGATTGGGTTGTTCTCGCTGACCAACCTGCACGCCGATTCCGGCTACCAGGCACTGCTGCCCGCGTTCGTGCTGCTGGGCACGGGTATCGGTCTGGTGCTGACGGCCAGTTCGGACGCCATCATCGGGAACGCCAGCGTTGACGACGCCGGGGTGGCCGGCGGTTTGCAAAGCACTGCGGTGCAACTGGGCGGGGTGCTGGGCACCACGATCCTGGGCTCGGTGCTGTCCAGCCGCGTCGGTTCCGTCCTCGTCGATCAGCTCACTGGCGCGGGCACTCCGGCGCCGGTCGCCGCCAAGTTAGCCGGCGCCAAAGAACTGGTGGCTCAGGGTGTGGCGCCGGCGATCCCGGGGATGCCCACCCCGCTGGCGCAAGCGGTGGCGCAGGGCAGCCACGGCGCGTTCATGGTCGGGCTGCAGACGTCGATGACCGTCGCCGCGGCAGCCGCCGCAGTTGGCGCGCTGCTCGCTCTGTTGGTGCGCCGCGGAGAAAACTCGGGCATCTAGCGGTCGGTCACCGACCGCGATGCTCAGCTGGCGGCGGAGTTGCGCGGCACTGCGGCGTGGATCGGCAGGTCAGGATCCATCTTGATGCCAAGCAGCTCGGCGGTGCCCTCGATGACGCCCATCATGATCGTTGTCAGATGCGCTACGAACTGGTCGCGGGGCATGCGTCGTGGGCTGTCGGGTGTGGGACCGAGCCACCAGTCGGTGGCCGACGCCGCCGATCCGAAGGCGGCGAACGCGGCGAGCTCGATCGCGGCGCGGTCCAGATCCATTTCTCGTAGCTCGTTGTTGAACATTTCGGCCATCGCCAGCGTGATCTCCCGGCCTTCGTTCAGAGTCCGCACCGTTGCTTCGGACTGCTGCGGGAAGCGGCCCTGGATGAAGAACCGCAGCACGTTGGGATGCTGGTCGACGAGGCTGACGTATTCTTCGACGCTGCGCCGGATAATCTCGCGGGCCGAGTTGGTGGCGAAGTCGACGGAAGGGAAGATCGCCGCCCACAGCATGTCGCGCAGGCTTTCCCCGATCGCCTGGAACAGATCCGACTTGTCGTTGAAGTGCCGGTAGATTTTCGGTTTGGCGGTGCCGGCCTCTTCGGCGATCTCCCGCACACTCAGCTCTGGGCCTAAGCGGTCGATGGCGCGGAAGGCGGCCGCGACGATTTCGCCGCGCACCTTCTTGCGGTGTTCGCGCCAGCGTTCGCTGCGCGCGTCGACCTTCCGCCCGGGGTCGGCGCCGGGCCTGGGTAGGGCAACTCTCCGCACGTCAAGCACCTTACCGCGTTGCGGCTCCTGACCTGGGCAGACTTGCTATGCGACGCCACTGGCGAGTCACGAGGGCACCGCTTACGGCCGGGGCTGTGGGTGCGAACGGTGTTGGCCCGCAGCCATATTCGCTCGCCACCAGGCAACTTTCACCGGGTCAACCGGGTGAAGGAGTCCAGCCCCAGCGAGTGGGAACGGTTGTTCGCCACCGTCCCGGCATGCCCGACCACAGCCACGTCGTGCGCCGCCCCGAACCGGACACACTGCTGCTCAAACACGCCGAGTCGGCGGGCGCCGAGCTACGCGAGTCCGCCAAGGCGGTCGGGCCGGCGGTTGACGACGACAGCTGGGTCGTCGGGGTGACGTTGAAAAGCGGCGATCAGGTGCTCGCCGACGCGGTGATCGCCGTCGATGGCTAGCTTCGATCAAGCGTGCACTCACGCGCCGGGTGTCGGGCGTCCGGACACCCGCGGCGGCGTTGGTGTCCTGGCAACGCGGCGCACACTCGGCGAGGTCCTACAGCATGCAGGACACGCAGCCCTCGACCTCGGTGCCCTGCAGCGCCATCTGCCGCAGCCGGATGTAGTACAGCGTCTTGATTCCCTTGCGCCAAGCGTAGATCTGCGCCTTGTTGACATCGCGGGTGGTAGCGGTGTCCTTGAAGAACAACGTCAGCGACAGCCCCTGATCCACATGCTGGGTGGCCGCGGCATAGGTGTCGATGATCTTCTCGTAGCCGATCTCGTAGGCGTCCTGGTAGTACTCCAGGTTGTCGTTGGTCATGTAGGGCGCGGGGTAGTAGACCCGGCCGATCTTGCCTTCCTTGCGGATCTCGATCTTGGACACGATCGGGTGGATCGAACTCGTCGAGTGGTTGATGTAGGAGATCGACCCGGTCGGCGGCACGGCCTGCAGGTTCTGGTTGTAGATGCCGTGGGCCTGCACCGACTCCTTCAATCGTCGCCAGTCATTCTGATCCGGGATGCGGATGTCCGCGTCGGCGAAGAGCTGACGCACCTTGGCGGTCTTGGGCTCCCACACCTGATCGGTGTACTTGTCGAAGAACTCCCCCGACGCATACTTCGAGCGCTCGAAACCCTTGAAGTGCGCGCCTCGTTCGATGGCGATCTTGTTCGACGCCCGCAGCGCGTGATAGAGCACCGTGTAGAAGTAAATGTTGGTGAAGTCCAAAGCCTCTTCGGAACCGTAGAAGATGCGTTCGCGAGCAAGATAGCCGTGCAGGTTCATCTGCCCCAGGCCGATCGCATGAGAGTCGTTGTTGCCCCGCTCAATCGAGGGCACTGACCAGATGCGGGTCTGATCGCTCACCGCGGTCAGCGCGCGGATCGCCACCTCGATGGTCTGCGCGAAGTCGGGTGAATCCATCGTCTTGGCGATGTTCAGCGACCCGAGGTTGCACGAAATATCCTTGCCCACTTTGGCATACGACAAATCATCGTTGAACACCGAAGGTGTGGAGACCTGTAGGATCTCCGAGCACAAGTTGGAGTGGGTGATCTTGCCCTCGATCGGGTTGGCCCGGTTCACCGTGTCCTCGAACATGACGTACGGATAACCGGACTCGAACTGCAGCTCGGCCAGCGTCTGGAAGAACTCCCGCGCCTTGATCTTGGTCTTGCGGATGCGCGCGTCGTCGAGCATCTCGTAGTACTTCTCGGTCACCGAGATGTCGGCGAACGGCACGCCGTAGACCAGTTCGACGTCGTACGGCGAGAACAGGTACATGTCGTCGTTGCGCTTGGCCAGCTCGAAGGTGATGTCGGGGATCACCACCCCCAGGCTCAGCGTCTTGATCCGGATCTTCTCGTCGGCGTTTTCCCGCTTGGTGTCCAGGAAGCGGTAGATGTCGGGGTGATGGGCGTGCAGGTACACCGCACCGGCGCCCTGGCGCGCACCGAGCTGGTTGGCGTAGGAGAACGAGTCCTCCAGCAGCTTCATGATCGGGATGACGCCCGACGACTGGTTCTCGATGTTCTTGATCGGTGCGCCGTGTTCACGAATGTTGCTCAGCAGCAACGCAACTCCCCCGCCGCGCTTGGACAGCTGCAGCGCGGAGTTGATTGCCCGCCCGATCGACTCCATGTTGTCTTCGATGCGCAACAGGAAGCAGCTGACCGGCTCGCCGCGTTGCTTCTTGCCGGAGTTCAGAAATGTCGGCGTGGCGGGCTGGAACCGGCCGTCGATGATCTCGTCGACCAGCTTCTCGGCCAGCGCGGTGTCGCCGGCCGCCAGGGTCAGCGCGACCATGCACACCCGGTCCTCGAAGCGCTCCAGATAACGCTTCCCGTCGAACGTTTTTAGCGTGTAGGAGGTGTAATACTTGAACGCGCCCAAGAACGTCGGGAACCGGAACTTCCTGGCGTAGGCGCGGTCCAGCAGCGCCTTGACGAAGTTGCGCGAGTACTCGTCGAGAACCTCACGCTCGTAGTAGTTCTCGCGGATCAGGTAGTCGAGCTTCTCGTCCTGATCGTGGAAGAAGACCGTGTTCTGGTTGACGTGCTGCAAGAAGTACTGGCGCGCGGCAAGCACATCCTTGTCGAACTGAATCTTGCCGTCCGGGCCATACAAATTCAGCATGGCGTTGAGCGCGTGGTAATCCGTCTCCTCGTGTGCGCGCGCGGCGGATGCTACAGGCTCTGCAGCTGTGGCAGTCGGTGGCACGTCTCGTCCTTCCAGAAGTCAGCCAGGCCCGTGCGGACGGCTTGCACGTCCTCGTGGGTTCCCATGAGCTCGAAGCGGTAGAGGTACGGAACGCCGCATTTGCGAGAGACCACCTCGCCGGCATAGCAGAATTCCGCACCGAAGTTGCTGTTGCCGGCTGCGATCACCCCGCGCAGCAGCGCCCGATTGTGTTCGTTGTTCAAGAACGCGATCACCTGCTTAGGGACATAACCACCGGCATTGATATCCGGGGCGGCCCGCCCGCCGCCGTAGGTGGGCAGCACCAGCACATAGGGCTGGTCGATCTCGATGCGACCCTGCAGCGGTATCCGCGTGGCGGGAATACCCAGCTTCTGCACGAAGCGGTGGGTGTTCTCCGACACGCTGGAGAAATACACCAAGCTGCACGACTGCACCGCGACCTCCTCCTGCTCCGGCGTACGCCTATGCGCTCAGCACAGCGCAAGCGAGCGCCGTGATGCGATCGGGCCGAAAGCCCGACCAGTGGTCGTTTCCTGCCACCACCACCGGAGCCTGCAGATATCCCAGCGCCATCACGTAGTCCCGCGCGTCGGGGTCGAGGGTCATGTCGACCTTCTCGTAGGCAATACCCTGCTTGTCCAGCGCCTTGTACGTCGCATTGCACTGCACGCAAGCGGGCTTGCTGTACACGGTGATGTTGCTCATCGGCTCTGCGGCTCCTCTGCGGAAGATGGAGAACTTGACACGGGCTGGCAACTAGTCGGGTACTGCATCTGCGCTGCTGTTCAGCAGGCCGTCAAGCCCCCGGAGTCCTGTCTTCCGACGCCATGTCGGCCACCATGGCGATGCCTGATTCTGGGAACCTCACCAGGCCCGGTTGGCCTGGCGAACCTGCGGTCTGCCGGTGTTCAAAACACTACACCTAGTGGGTGACAATAAGAAGAGATACAAGATATTCTGAACAACATTCATGAAATTCCCTGGTCGTAAGCCATGCCGCGCTCGCCCATCAGCGTGTCCCAGATCACAATCTGGACGATCTATCCGGTCGGTAGCCATGCCGCTAGCTTTACCACCGGCCACCGACACTCCGCCGATCCGACTCACATTCGGGCCGCCTGACAGCAAATGCCACGTCTGGCGCTGTACCCGAACTCACATCACTTCGGCGGCCAGCTTGCCCACCACATCGCGCACATTGGATACCAGCTCGGTGTGCTCCCGCGGGTGCTTACCGTCCAGCGACTGCAAGGGCACCGACAACTTGATGGACTCGACCACGCACGGGCCGGCGATGCCGAACGACTTGCGGGTCTCGTCGTGTCCCCACACCCCACCGTATCGGCCCATGGATCCGCCGATGACGGCCAGCGGCTTGTCTTTCAATGCGCTGTTGCCGAAGGGCCGCGACAGCCAGTCGATCGCGTTCTTGAGCACACCCGGCACGCTGCCGTTATATTCCGGCGTGACCACCAGCGCGGCATCGGCGTCGGAGGCGGCAGCGCGCAGCGCGGTCACCGGGGCGGGCACATCAGCCTCGTTGTCGATGTCCTCGTTGTAAAACGGCAGCTCCCCGAGCCGGTCAAACACGGTGACGGTGACGCCATCCGGGGCGGTGTCTGCCGCCAACTCGGCGATCTGGCGGTTGACCGACGCCGCACGCAGGCTTCCCACCAGCGCCAAAACTTTAATGTCGGACATCGTCGAGTTCCCTTCGGTGACTGGTCTACATCCTTGCACCTGGCCGAACCGGACTGTGGTCCGGTTTATTCCGGCCGCGCTACAGTGCAGTGGTGAGCGTCGTGGACCGGTTGGGTGAGCTTCCCGTGTCCGCTCCGCAGGAGCGCGGTGACGCGGCGCGCAATCGCGCGCTGCTGCTCGACGCGGCGCGCCGGCTCATCGCCGAGCGCGGCGCCGACGCGGTCACCATGGATGACGTCGCCGCCGCCGCGGGCGTCGGCAAAGGCACCGTGTTCCG
>Ga0187766_10000271_pt1 | contig 28414 bp, 23 predicted proteins | sample 0216_QUI02_MP05__4_FD_132971 | JGI IMG/M metagenome (GOLD analysis project Ga0187766, IMG submission 132971) | Tropical peat soil microbial communities from peatlands in Department of Meta, Colombia - 0216_QUI02_MP05_20_MG | ecosystem: Environmental > Terrestrial > Soil > Wetlands > Peat ... | reverse complement strand
GGCAATCGCTACTACGAAGCCAAGGACGTCTTCGACGACTACGAGCAGAAACTGTTCACCAAGGTTGTGGCCACGGCGGAAAAAGAGGGTAAGCCGGTGTCGCTGCTGGTCGTGCCCGGCAAGAACGTCTTTGAGAGCATCATGGTCACGGCTGCGCACTTGCAGTCAGCCAAGGTGGTCAGCGGGCTCTCCAACAAGCTCACTGCCGACCTGCAGGCCAAGAACACCGGCGATGCCTGGGAGCAACTGCCGGAGCCGCGGCCGCGCCTGACCATGGAAATCATCGCCCCGGACGGCGCCATCCACAGCTACGCCCTGGGCCCGCACGAGCCGCGCCTGCGGCCTGAGGACATCGAGCTGCTGCACAAGATCTGGCTGGACATCACCCACGACCCGCACTTCGCCGCGCTCCACCATTACGACGTGCTGGCGCTGGCTCTCGAAGAATTGCAGCAGGAGCTCAAGAGCGGACGCCGTCCCGAACTTCTGGAGATGTTGCAGCAGGAATTGCGCGCGCGCCACTCCCAACCGTCTGACTCCGGTTCCAAGCCCAACTGAGCTGAGAAATTTGGCTCGCGAGCAATTCCGACAGGTCAGGTGTCCAGCCCGCCCGGCTTGTCGCTGCCATGTCCAGTCGGGCAATACTGAACTGGTGCGATTAGGTCACGTCGGGCGCGCCATGTCAGTGTTACCATGAGTGCGGTGCATCAATAATCCGCACTGCCAACAAGTTGCGTGCACTTAAGGGTGAAGCGGAACAATTACCGCTTTCCCCGTTACCAACCACATGCCTACGCTCCCGCCAGTTCTGAAGCTCGACAATATCCTGGTTGCCACCGACTTCTCACCGGCTTCCAAGGTGGCGACGCGCTTTGGCATCGAGATCGCGCGGCGGCACAGCGCCAAGCTTTTCGTGGTCCACGTTGCCGGCTCGCAGTCGGAAAAACCCTTGATGGACGCGTGGCGCTCCGGCCAGTCCGAAATCATGGACCACTTCATCGCGGGACGGCTAACCGGCATTGAGCACGAGCTGCTGGTCAAGCCGGGCGACGTATGGGGCGTGCTTTCGGAGTTAATCTCGGAGCGGGCGATCGATTTGGTCGTGGTGGGGACGCGCGGACGCACGGGTATGTGGAAGTTCATCATGGGCTCGGTCGCCGAAAAGATCTTTCGCCTCGCCCCCTGCCCTGTACTGATCGTCGGCCCGAGCTCTAGCCAGGATCCGGAAGCTGGCCCGCCGCGAATTCTGGTACCGACGGGTTTCGCTCGGCAGTCTCTTTACGCGGTGTGCTATGCAGTGTGGCTGGCAGAACAACTACGGTCTGCGCTCGCGCTGCTGCACGTGGTGACGGACGCTGAACGGCTTTCGCCCAATGAAAAGGCGCGCCTCGGCAAGGAGCGCATGAAGAGGCTGCGGGCGCTGGTTCCAGAAGATGCCAAGTTGCCAGGTGCGCCCGAGTTCTTCGTGGAATTCGGGCCGGCGAGCGACCAGATCCTGGCGACCTCCGCCGCGTGGGGCCCCAATCTGATGGTTTTGGGCCTCCGGCACGTAGAGGAAGTTTCAGGCGAGACCTCACAGGCAAAGGCCTACGAGATCATCTGCAAAGCGCCGTGTCCTGTCCTGACGGTGAGGGAGCCGGCGTAGGATCTGCTGGCGCCCCAGGCCATGCCCGTGCACGAGTCCTTTTGCCCAGAACTCAAATCTTGTAATCGCTCACACCGTTAAAGCCTTGGCGGGTACTGCTTTTTTGCAACCAGGATGTTTTCGCCTCTGGTTCGGGACCAGAATATTCGACAATTCGCACTCCTCTCGACGAGAATATCGGCGATGCCAAAGACCCCTGAGCAGTGGCTGGAAGAAACCGCGCCGCAGAAGAAAGAAGGCATTTTCAAAGTCTTCCTGGGTTACGCCCCGGGCGTGGGCAAGACTTACAACATGCTGAGTGAAGGCATCCGGCGCCGGAGCCGCGGCGAAGATGTGGTCGTGGCCGTGGTCGAGACCCACGGGCGCAAGGCCATCGCCGAGCTGGCAGCCAGGCTGGAGGCCGTGCCGCGGCGTCAGCTTGAATACCGGGGTGCTTCTTTTGAGGAAATGGACGTTGACGCCGTGCTGGCGCGCAAGCCGCAGGTTGCCCTGGTCGACGAACTGGCCCACACCAACGTGGAGGGTAGCAAGCATCGCAAGCGCTACGAGGACGTCCTGGAGCTGCTGAACGCGAACATCGATGTACTTTCCACCATGAACGTGCAGCACATCGAGAGCCTGACGCCGCTGGTGCAGAGCATCACTGGTGTCACCGTCCGGGAAACCGTTCCTGACTGGGTGATGCAGCGTGTCAACGAGATCGTTCTTGCCGACCTGACCCCCGAGGCGCTGCAGACGCGCATGCGCCGCGGCGATATCTACCCCGTGGACCGCGCCGAGCGCGCGTTGGGCCACTTCTTCCGCCCCGGGAACCTGATCGCCCTGCGCGAGCTGGCCTTGCAGCAGGTGGCGCGCGCCGTCGACCGCAGCCTGGAGTCCTATCTCGAGAAGGAGGGATCGGGGATCTCGGTGGGGGTGCGGGAGCGGATCGCCGTCTGCATCAGCTCCAATCCCGCGGCGCAGTATCTGATCGCGCGCGCCGGGCGCATGGCGCAGCGGATCGATGCCGAACTCTACGTCATCTATGTGGACATCGGCGTGGATGACACACCGGACAATCAGCGCACCCTGGCGCAGAACGTCCGCTTCGCGGAAAACATGGGGGCGCAGATTCTTCGTACCAAGGGCGAGAGCGTGGCCGAGGAGGTGGCGAAGGTCGTGCGGGAGAAGCACATCACGCAGGTGGTTTTTGGCCGCTCGGCCCAGTCCGGGTGGCGTCGCTACTTCTATCTTTCCGCGATCCACAGGTTTCTGCGGGATGCGCCCGCGGTAGACGTGCACATTGTCACGCAAGAGGTGAAGTGAGGTCGGCCGTGGCTGCAGACGAGAAGGCCAACATTCTGGTGGTGGACGACGAGCCGCAGATCACGCGCGTGTTGAAGACCACGCTGGCCGGCCACGGCTATTCCATTCGCACCGCCGGGGACGGCGACGAGGCCGTCCAGCTCATGAGAGAATGGCCGCCCGACCTGCTGATTACCGATCTGCGCATGCCGAACATGGACGGCGTGGCCTTATGCCGCCATGTGCGCGCCAAGTCCGAGGTCCCGATCATAGTGCTCTCGGTGCGGGGCGAAGAACGGGCCAAAGTAGAAGCCCTGGACGCCGGCGCTGACGACTACGTGACCAAGCCCTTCAGCGTCAATGAGCTGCTGGCGCGGGTTCGCGCCGCCCTGCGTCGCGCTGCCGCCGCCAGGAAACCGCAAGCGGAGGAGCAGATCATCGAGATCGGCGACTTTCGCATCGACCTGGGAGCTCACAGTGTTCACGTTAAGAGCCGGGAGGTCAGGCTGACCCCCAAAGAGTTCGATCTGCTGGTGTATCTCGCGCGTCATCCCGGCAAGGTGATCACCCATCGCGCGCTGCTGGGAGCCGTCTGGGGACCGACCAGCACCCAACAGCCCGAATACCTGCGCGTTTTCATCGGCCATTTGAGAAAGAAGCTCGAGCCGGACGAGAAGACTCCGCGCTATATCATCACCGAACCCTGGGTCGGATACCGCTTCAATCTGGGGGATGACCAATAGCCGCCAGTCCGACTTCTTGCCTGTATAGCTGAGAAATTCATGACGCCTCCGATAGCTGAGACCATACGCCAGGTTCTCTCCCAGGGAAGGCCCGATGAGGCTGTCGGGATCATCCAGCAGCTCGATCCCGCTTCCGCCGCCGCGGTGCTGGCGGCGCTGTCCTTCGAAGAGCAACGGACGATCTTCCTTCGTTTGACGGTCGATTTCGCTGCCGCAACCGTCAGCCAATTTCCTTACTACCACGAATACGTCCTCCTGCACTCGCGACCACCGGCAGAGATGCGCGCCATCGTCGACCGGCTCGATCCCACGGAGCGAATGAGGTTTTTCGACGAGCTGCCGGAGGAAGCCTGGCAGCGGCTCATGGACGAGCTTGCCGCAGTGCCCGCCGAAGCGCCCCGACCCGCGGTCGTTGCCCCGGCGGTTCCGGTCCGGGAGAAGATCATCGAGGCACGGCAGGTAGAAAAGAGCTTCCTGCAACCTGATGGGCATGACATTCAGATCATCGCTCCCCTGGATCTGTGCGTGGAATCCGACATCATCATCGCACTCCTCGGGGCTTCCGGTTGCGGCAAATCCACGCTCTTGCGAATCCTTTCCGGACTGACCCCGGCCACCGGCGGCGCCGTCCTGTGGCACGGGCAACCGCTCACCGAGTGCGGTCCCAATGTCGCCATCGTATTCCAGAGTTTTGCCTTGTTTCCCTGGCTCACGGTTCTGGAGAACGTTGAAGTTCCGCTGCTGGCGCGCGGCATGGTTCACGAAGAGCGCCATCGCCGGGCCCTCGCCGCCCTGAATTCGGTCGGCCTGCAGGGATTCGAGAACGCTTTCCCCAAGGAGCTGTCGGGCGGCATGAAGCAGCGTGTCGGGTTGGCGCGTGCCCTGGCGGTTGAGCCGGAAGTGCTTTTCATGGATGAGCCGTTTTCCGCGCTGGATGTGCTCACCGCCGAGAACCTGCGCGGCGAACTGATGGAGTTGTGGCTGAAGAAGCAGATTCCGACCCGGAGCATTTTCCTGGTCACGCACAATATCGAGGAGGCGGTGCTGCTGGCCGATCGCGTCATCGTTCTCGGCCGCAACCCGGCCCGCATCCGCGCCGACTTTCCGATCCCCATGCACCAGCCGAGGGACCGCAAGGCTGCCGAGTTTCTGGTTTATGTGGATTACATCTACAAGGTAATGACGCAGCCCGAGCTGGAACTGGCGCCGCCAGCGCAACGCGAACTGGCGGCGCGTCCCCCGTTTCAGCGGCTGCCACACGCCAAACCGGGAGGCATGGCCGGTTTGCTGGAATTTCTGAACGATCGCGGCGGTGAGGAGGATATGTACCACCTGGCTGAGGAACTGCTGATGGAGGTTGACGACCTTTTTCCCATCGTCGAGGAAGCGGTATTGCTGGGTTTTGCCAAATCCCATGAAGGCGATGTGGAGATCACCCCGACAGGCAAGGCGTTCGCCGAGGCGGACATAGCCGCGCGCAAGCGCTTGTTCCGCGAAGCTGCACTCGCCAATGTCGTGCTCCTGCAGCAGATTCGCAGCGCCTTGGAGAACAAGTCGGACGGAGCCGTGCCGCTGGAATTCTTCCGGGACATCCTCGACGAGCACCTTCCGGAAGAAGAAGTGGAAAGGCAGATCAAGACCGTCCTGGGTTGGGGACGGTACGCCGAAATTTTCGACTACGACTCTGAAACCGATCGGCTGTTATTGCGTCCAGCCATAAGTTCCGCAAAGCATGACACCGCTCCGCTGCATTGACGAATGCTCCGACAGGAGTTGAGCAATACAAACCGCTAACACATCGACTGAGGTCTCGATCTGGGGAATCATTCCGGCCAGTGGCCGGTCTCTGCTCCGGGACGTGCCGATAATCCTTGCTGGGTTGTCCCTTTTCTATGGCCTGCTCTCTTTTGGCCGCTATTGGATTGGCCCGGTCAGTACACAGGCCGAAATCGACCTCCATCCTTCGGCGTTACCCAAGTACGCGTTGTACTCGGTGCTGCGCATCACCATCGCCTACGGTTTCAGCCTGGTCTTCACCTTCATCTACGGCTATGTCGCCGCCTACAACCGCAGGGCTGAGCGGTTCATGATTCCGCTGCTCGATACCTTGCAGTCGATTCCCGTCCTCAGCTTCCTGCCCGGAGTGATGATTTCGATGGTGGCGCTTTTCCCGACCCGGCAGTTGGGCGTCGAACTCGGGTCTGTCCTGCTGATCTTCACCGGCCAGGTCTGGAACATGACCTTCAGCTTCTATTCTTCCTTGAAGAGCATTCCACGCGAGATGCACGAGGCCGCACAGGTTTACCGCTTGAGCTGGTGGCAGAGGTTTCACGAACTCGAGTTGCCATACGCGACGATTGGGCTGATCTGGAATTCCATGATGTCGGTGGCCGGCGGATGGTTCTTCCTCATGGCCTGCGAGATGTTCGTGCTGGGAAACCGCGACCTTCGCCTTCCCGGGCTGGGTTCCTACCTGCAGACTGCGGCCAACGCCGGGAATACCCGCGCGATTCTCTGTGGTCTCGCGGTCATGATTGGAGTAATCGTGCTCATCGATCGCTTGGTCTGGCGGCCGGCGATTGCCTGGGCAGAAAAATTCAAGTTTGAGCAGGTGGAAGCTGCCCAGGCGCCGCGCTCACGCCTTCTGGATCTGCTGCGCCGCTCGCGCTTGCTGTCGCTGGCCGCCGAGCATTCCGTGATGCCGATTCGTGAGGCCGTGGATCTGCATTTTGCCAGAGCTCACATGTCCTCTCCCATCCCCGCGCGACGACGGGCGTCGAAGTGGGCTGTGCGCATCGTCGGCGCGGTCGCGCTGGCGGGTCTGGCATACGCGGTCGTTAAGATGTTGGGCCTCGCCGTGTCCGTCTCCGGGTCAGATCTGCGGACGATCTTGCTGGGGGCGGGAGCTACGTTCCTGCGGGTGGAGTTCGTGCTCGCGCTTGCTGCTCTGTGGACCATCCCGGTGGGAATTGCGATCGGGCTGCACCCACGACTCTCTGCCATCGCACAGCCGATCGCGCAAATCGCCGCCTCGGTGCCGGCGACGGCCTTGTTCCCGATCATCCTGCTGGTCCTGATCCGCGTTGGCGGCGGGCTGGGTATTGGGTCTGTTGTGCTGCTGCTGCTCGGCACGCAGTGGTACATCCTGTTCAACGTCATCGCCGGGGCCACCGCCATCCCGACGGACCTCAAGGAGGTCTGCGACGTCTACCACTTCAAGCGAGTGGAGCGCTGGCGAAGGCTGTTCCTGCCGGCAATCTTCCCCTACCTGATTACCGGTTTCGTGACCGCATCCGGGGGCGCGTGGAATGCCAGCATCGTCGCCGAGTATTTTCACTTCCGCGGGCAGACCATCTCGACCGTGGGTTTGGGTGCGGTAATCAGCCAGGCAACGGATAGCGGCAACTTCAGGATGCTGATGGCGGCCACCCTGGTCATGGCGATGATTGTGGTCACCATCAATCGTGTGCTTTGGCGACGACTCTACACCCTGGCTTCGACCCGCTTCAAGCTGGAGAGTTGACTCTGCGCTTCCGCTCTGCGCCCGGCCCCCAAGCGCCCGCCCGGCATCTGCCAGATTTTGGCGTTCGGGTTGACAAAAATTGCCAAACCACCCCTCCAATCTCCATCTCCAAGCCTGCCGGGCGCCGGTAACTCCCTGAATCCATAGGAACACGGATGTGGCAGCGACTGGCCCCCGGGCTGCAACTACATGCTCGCTGGTTTTCAGCAGTTAGGTTCAAACTACGGGAGACATGGAGGCCTTTCAAGTGAAGAAGCACAAGAAACACAACAAGAAGAGGGGTTTTTCGCTGATTGAGCTGCTGATCGTGGTGGCCATCATCCTGATCATCGCAGCCATCGCTATTCCCAACCTGCTGCGTTCGCGCATCGCGGCCAACGAGGCTTCCGCCGTAGGCTCGCTGCGGACTCTGAACACAGCCGAAATCACCTATAACACGACGTATCCTAACGCGGGCTTTGCCTGCAGTCTGGCGTCCCTGGGCCCGGTGTCCGGTGGCGGTTCGGTCAGTTCTGCGGCCGCCGGCTTGATCGATGCCAACCTTGCAAGCGGTGTGAAGAGTGGCTATGATTTCGCCTTGCTAACCAGCAACTGTGCTCCGGCCAACGGCATCAAGACCACGTACGATTACAGCGCCAACCCGATCAGCCCTGGAGTTACCGGACAGCGCTACTTCTGCACCGACCTCTCGGGCGTGATTCAGTACAGTCAGACCGCTGCCTTCACCGACAGCACCGGCGTGTGCAGCACCGGGACCCCGATTTAATCCGGTCCGGAGATCCCTCTCCATAGGGGAACAGGAGAAACCACTCCCGTTCCCCGTTTTGCTTTCTGCTTGGAAACACCAGCCGTGGTGCTTTTGTTATGCCTGTCCTACAATGCGACGGCGTTTCTTAAGCGCGCCGGGCAAGCAGCCTAAGAGGGATGCGGGCGGTCCCGGGCACCCGATTTCGCGAGGCTTCTGGTGCGCTCATGATCTCGGAGTCGGAGCATGAAGGCTGCGGTCCTCTATGAGCCGAAAGCGCCTCTTGTCGTAGAGGAGGTCCCCCGTCCAGAACCCGCGAGCGATGAAGTTTTGATTCAGGTCGAAGCTTGCGGAGTGTGCCATTCCGATCTGCATGTGGCCGGCGGCGACTGGAAGCAATTTGCCGGGATCGTGAAGAAGCCGCTCATTCTCGGCCACGAAGTTGTCGGGCGCGTCGTCGGGAAGGGAAGCGCGGTCGGAGAGCTGCAGATCGGCGATCGCGTCGGTGTTCCCTGGATTCACTGGACCTGTGGAACCTGCGAACCCTGCCGCGAGGGCAACGAGAACCTCTGCGTCCGGCAGAAGATCACCGGCGTGACCGTCGATGGCGGCTTTGCGGAGTTCGTCAAAGCCCCGGCCAGCCACGCAGTGAAGATGCCAGCCAGCCTTGCACCGGCTTCGGCTGCGCCTCTGTTGTGTGCGGGGCTCACGGTTTACCGTGCGCTGAAGCCATCGGGTCTCTCCCCTGGCCAGCGCCTGGCCGTGTTCGGCGTCGGCGGCTTGGGACATATTGCCGTGCAGATCGGCCGCAGCATGGGCGCGGAGGTGATTGCCATCGACATCGCCGAAGATAAGCTCGCGCTGGCAGCCTCTCTTGGCGCGGCGGTGACGCTCAATGCCGCGGCTGGCGACGTCGCGCGGGAACTGCGGAGAAAAGGCGGCGTCCACGTCGCGCTGGTGACCTCGGCGGCGAAAGCGGCTTACGACACCGCCTTCCGCTGCCTCCGGCCAACGGGCACCCTGCTGGTCGTGGGATTGCCTGCGGAGAACATCTGCTTTCCGCCCCTCATGATGGCGGCCGGCGAAGTGCGCATCCGCGCTTCTGCCGTGGGTACTCGCCAGGAGTTGCGCGAGGTACTGGCCCTGGCTGAGGCAGGCAAGGTGCACTGCCAGGTCACTACCCGGCCGTTGCCGGAGGTCAACCGCGCACTGGAGGAATTAGATCGCGGCCAGATCACGGGACGGGTCGTGCTGACCATGCTCGCCCAGTAGGCCTACGCGGAGCGATGCCGGGAACGATTAGCGACCGGAAACTCTTCGCGGCAGGCAGGCGTGAGCGCCGGAACGGAAAGCCTCTTTTCGGCGTTGGCTACGGCGTAGGTGACCAGTTCAACCCGACTCGATATTCCAAGCTTTTCGAAGATGTGAAAGAGGTAGTTCTTGACCGTGTGCTCGCTGAGTTTGAGTTGGTCGGCGATCTCACGGTTGCTGAGTCCCTCCACCACCTGACGGACCACTTCTTCCTCGCGCTTGGTCAGCAGCCCCACGCCCTCGAAATTGACCAGGTGCAGCGGCGCCGCCTCGGCGAGGGTCTCCATCACGAAGTGCAGTTGCTCGCTGTTGGCCCAGATCTGCCCGTCTTTCACGGCGGAAACGCACTTCCAAAGCGCCTTGAACTCGAAATCGGATCGGCAGAAAACGCCCTTAGCTCCGGAACGGAAGGCTTCGACCACGAGGGCGCGTTGCGAGCTCTCCAGCAGCACCACGATCCGGATGTCCGGAAAATTCTTGCGGACCTCGCGCGCCAGGACGAACCCGCTCAACGGACCGTCGGCGAAGGTAGTCCCCACCAGCAAAATGTCCGGACGGGTTTCGGAAAGCCGCTTCAGGATATTGCCGTCGGGAAGATGAAACTCAACTACGCGCAACTGGCGGTGGCGCCGCAGACCGCTGGCCAATAACCGGCACGCCATGACGTCGGCGTCGGCGACCAGCACCGTGATGGGGCCAGAGCGGGACTTGAGCGAGAGTGGCATAGACGTGGCGCAGTCCAACGTTGATGACATGCAAGCGGCTGGTTACGTGAAGACGCAACCATTCGCTTCCACCTACCCCACATATCCCTGTGCAGCGAGGATGGTAGAGGCGTTCTGAACTGTGGCACGATTAGTGCAATTTTGTTCCGAATTTGGAACAAGCGCTCTCGGCTTCGTGGATATCAGAACGCAATAAATTCTATCCATAATCGCTAAGTGTCTCGTCCCGAGGGTGATCCAGCCAGCCGTGGACGGTGATTTCGGGGGGCATGCCTTCCACCACAACCACCACCGGCGACGCTTTTTTGCCAAGGTTCTCCCGTCTTTGTTCTGAATCTGGAAAATGCCCAGCAGGCTGCCTTTCTTTCTTGAGCAGGAAAAACAGAGAACTCAAAACCAAGGTTCGGGTCCGGCCGTTTTTGAAACCCAGTCTTCCTGTTCCTAATTAGGGAAAGCTGGCCCGGTTCCCAATTAGGGAAGATCGCCTCTTCCAACCGCGGTGGGCGCGGCTCGCAGACTCCCGCCGGCACTATTGCAGCAGTCGAGCAACGGAGAAACCCTTCGCCGGGACGTCTGCTCTCTTGCCGATGGTCGCGTATTCACCGTACGTTCAACCTCCGGCGAAAGCGGGATGCGGGGGCCGTCGCAGGCTGTGTGGCGGAGAAAACCGGTACCCCCTTCCGAGAGACATCGGTGGCCGTTTCCGTTTTGCACAGGTACGGATGGGAGTCAGGGGGCGAAGCTGTCTTCGGCAGCCCATCCTCCGTCCCCAAGCAATGGTTCGTGGTTCACACGCGCTCGCGGCATGAGAAGGTAGTGGCGGCTCAACTGCGTGGTCGTGGCATAGACGCTTATTTGCCGCTGGTCGAGGAAATCCACCGCTGGAGTGACCGGCGAAAGCGGGTCCGCGTGCCACTGTTTCCCGGGTATACGTTTTTCCACGCCCGCGAGTCCCCCGAAACCGTCTCCACGATCGCTCAGATTCAAAGCGTGGTCGGGATCGTGGGCACTGGTCCTGGCGGAACGTCGATCCCGGAGGAGCAGATCGAAGCGGTGCGAAAGCTCGTGTCCCACAACATACCCTGCGTGAAGCATCCTTTTCTGGAAGTGGGCCAGCGGGTGCGCATTCGCGGGGGAGCGCTGGAAGGGGTAGAAGGGATCCTGCTCGCTTACAGGGGAGAAACCAGCCTGGTGGTCTCGGTTGAGCTGATTCAGCGCTCCCTGGCCGTGCGTATCGAAGGTTATGACGTCGAGGTTATTTGACCACGTTCGGCGAAGTCATCCAGCCAACGCCCAGACCGCCTTCAAAATGAGCTTGGCTTAACTTCGTTTCCATATCACTTCGCGGCAGCCCTCCCCCCCCAGCCCGGATGGCTCTGGCCCAACAGGCAAGTCCGGTTTTTGCAACCGAGGCGTCGGCACGTCTTGCGGGGAGCCTCCCCGGATGGTCTGCGCTTAGCACGGCGCAAGTCCTGGCCGTTGCCGCCGATCTCATCTTGATCTGGGTGAGTTCGGCAGTGGCGCTCGGCCTGCGATTGACGCCGGCATTCACCAGCCGCCTGGACCTCCTCCCACTCGAACGCGGCGCCTATCTCTCAGGCCACGCCGGATTTCTGGTGCTGTATTCGGTGTTTGTGGTTCTGCTGTGCGACGCGCAGGGACTGTACCGGCGCTTGCACGCGGTTTCTGCGTGGGAAGAAAGCCGGGCAACCTGCATGGCTGTCCTGTTCGCCGCCATCGTGCAGACCGCATGTAGCTTCTCGGGGTTCAGGTTTGTATCGCGTTTTGTAATCGGATTCACCGCAGTAGCGAGCGCGGGTCTGCTCGCTGGATGGCGCCGGCTGCGCCGGCTGCGATGGGAGAAAGCGCACATCAATCGATGGAGTTGCCGCAACGCTCTGATCGTAGGCAGTGGGGTGCCGGCGCTGGCGCTGCGTGCCTATCTGGAGCGCCACCCCCAGCTCGGCTATGTGGTTCGCGGTTTGGTGGCTGGCGGGCCGGAGCAGGATGCGATCCAAGCGGCCGAGACGCTGGGTTCTGTCAGCGATCTTCGCGCCGTGGTACGCGCTCACTTCATCGATGAGGTTCTGGTCGCGGTGGCCGACCGCCAGGTCGTCCAACGTGCGGTCGCGGAAGCGGCCAAGATCGGGTTGGATGTCCGTGTAGTCCCTGACCTGTACGACGATCTGGCCTGGGGAGCCCCGGTCGAATACCTCGGCCGCTTCCCGGTCATCGTGCTGCGCCAGCGGCCCGGACGTGCGGCCGCTTTGGTACTCAAGCGCTGGATCGACGTGGTGGTTTCTGCGGCTGCGCTGGTGGTTTCGCTTCCCCTATTCCTGATAATCGCTATCGCCATACAACTGGATTCTTCGGGAAATGTCATCTACGCCTCGGAGCGCGTGGGCAGAAAAGGGAGAATTTTCCCCTGCTACAAATTCCGCACCATGGTGGCCAACGCCGAGGCGCTGCAAGCTTCTGTCCAGTGCCTGAACCAGCGCGACAGAGTGTTGTTCAAGATGGCCAATGACCCAAGGGTAACGCGCGTTGGCCGCTTCCTGCGCAAGTACAGCCTGGACGAGCTGCCGCAGTTGTGGAACGTGCTGCAGGGCGACATGAGTTTGGTCGGTCCGCGCCCGCCGCTGGCCTGCGAGGTCCAACAGTATGAGCTCAAACACCTTCGCAGGCTCGATGTGTTGCCGGGCATCACTGGCTTGTGGCAGGTGGAGGCCCGTTCCAATCCCTCGTTCGCGCGTTACGTGTCTCTCGACATCGAGTATGTGGAGCACTGGCGCCCCTGGCTCGACATCAAGATCCTACTCAAGACCATAGCCGTCGTACTCGCGGGAACGGGACAGTAAATGCCCGCTGCCCCCACTGCCTTTTCACCGGTACTACGTCAGAACACGGTATACATGCTGCTGGCGCAGGCGGGACGGTTGGTGGTGCAGGCGTTCTATTTTTTCCTGATGGCACGTAGTTTGGGGCCGGCACAATATGGCGCGTTCGTCGCCGTGGCGGCCACGGTCGCGATGGCATATCCCTTCGTGGGCAACGGCAGCGGAAACCTGATGGTCAAGCAGGTGGCGCGCGACCGCCGGCTTTTGCCCGAGTGTCTGGGGAACGCCCTGTTCATGACGCTGGCTTCTGGCTTGCTGCTCAGTGTTGTGGTTGTGCCAGCCTGCGTGGTGGTGCTTCCGCGTGCCATTCCAGTATCCGTCATCCTGCTGGTCGCGGCCTCGGACCTGGTGATGTACCGCGTAGTGGACGTGGCGTGTCTGGCATTTCAATCCGTCGAGGAGCTGAACTGGACGGCGAACCTGAATGTGCTTGCCAGCCTGATGCGTTTGGGTGGGATCACATTCGTGGTGTTGCTGCATAGGACGACGGTTATCGCCTGGTGCGTCGCTTACCTGGTGACTTCGGCGATGTGTGCGCTGGGAGCGATGCACTGCGTGATCTTCCGGCTGGCACGGCCGGCGTTTAGCGGCCTGAACCGAATTCGTGGGGAGCTGCGCGAAGGGTTCTGGTTCTCCACCAGCCTTTCCGCCCAGACCATCTACAACGATGTGGACAAGACCATGCTGGCCCGCCTGGCGACACTGGACGCGGCCGGCATCTACGCCGCCGCTTACCGGCTGATCGACGTCGCTTTCCTTCCTGTGCGCGCTTTGCTGGCGGCGGCTTATCCTGGCTTCTTCCGGCATGGAGAAGATGGGATCACAGGCAGTTTCAGCTTTGCCCGGCGTCTTGTGCCCAGACCGCTGATGTACTCCGTCGCAGCCGCATTCGGCATGATTCTGGCGGCGCCTGTGGTGCCGCGCATTCTCGGTACCGAGTACCTCCGCACCACCGAGGCGCTACGCTGGCTGTCTCTGCTGCCGTTGCTCAAAACCTGCCACTATTTCGCCGCCGATACCCTGACCGGCGCCGGATCTCAGGCCCTGCGGACGCTGGTGCAGCTTGTCATCGCCGCTTTCAATGTGCTCATCAATCTCTGGCTCATCCCACGATTTTCCTGGCGCGGCGCGGCCTGGAGCAGCCTGGCTTCTGACGGCCTGCTGGCGGTGGGGCTGTGGAGTTGCGTGCTGCTGCTACGAACGCGTTCGCCACAAGCTGCCAGCAGTGGCGCCAGAAAACTTGCCCCGCAGACGGAATGCTAAACCTTCTAGAGCGATGTTTTGCGGTGCTGATGCTGCTGTATCTCACCGGCGGACTCACCGGCTTTCTGGCAGGTGATTCCCTGTTCAACGTCTGGCGCCTGGAGGACAATCCTTTGTTGCTGACGATCCAGACCGCTATGTACGGAATCACCCTCGGGTTCGTGGTTCTGCACTGGCGGAAGTTCATGAGAGCTCTGCGCGCCAGCGGCTGGGTGCTGGCTCTGGCGCTGCTGGCCCTGGCTTCGACTCTGTGGTCAAGCGACCCCGATTTCACCTTCCACCGCAGCCTGGTGTTGATCGCCACCACTACGTTTGGCATTTACTTCGGGTCGCGTTACGAACTCGCGCGACAGGTGCGGCTGTTGGCCTGGACATTCATCATTCTGGCCATGCTCAGTGCGGCGTGCGCGCTTCTGCTTCCCCAGTACGGCATTGATAGCCAACTCCATCCCGGCGACTGGCAGGGGATCCTCGGGCACAAGAGTCGGCTGGGGGAAATGATGGCGTTGGCAATTCTCGTCTTGTGGTCGGCCAAAGGGGTGCTCCCGCGGGCGGTGCGCATCGCCGCCCTGCCCTTCTGCGCAGTGGTGATGCTGATGTCGGGATCGCGGACTGCGCTGCTGGTCTCCCTCGCTCTCGTGCTGCTGCTCCCGAGCTATCGCATCCTGCGTGCCCGCATGACTACATTGGTTCCGCTGGCAATCGTGTTCCTGGCGGCGGGCGCCGGCGTTGTCTTGCTGGCCATCCGCGCTCGCGCGCACTTGCTCGCCTCCCTTGGCCGCGAAGCGACACTTACGGGGAGAACGAAGATCTGGACCGCCGTGTGGAGAGCTATCTCAAGCCACCTGGTGCTGGGGTACGGGTTCAGCGGTTTTTGGGCAGGCCTGCACGGCGAATCCGCTCGCGTCTCGGCCATGCTGGGGTTCGTCGCGCGCCATGCCCACAACGGATTTCTTGATTTGTGGCTGGAATTAGGGATCGCTGGACTCGCCCTGTTCACCGCCGGGTATTTCCAGGCCGCGGGCAATGGATTCAGACTGTTGCGGGTGAGTCCGGATCGCCTGGCATGCTGGCCACTGCTGTATCTCGCCTTCCTGTTCCTTTGTGACTTGGTCGAACGACTCGTCCCGCGACAGAATGACATCTATTGGGCCGTGTACGTAGCCGTCGTGGTGTCTGCCGCGCAGGCGGTTCGCAAACGACGGCAGTCGAAAGCCGCAAGTCCGGTCCGTGCTGGCCTTCTGCTTGAACCCCTTGAACAACAACCTGGTCATCTACCGCGACGATCTCCTGGGCGCCTCGGAAACCTTCATCCTCAAGCAGGCCGAGGCGCTGCGTGAATTCCGCCCGGTTTACGTGGGACTGCGCTCGGTCAAAGGCTTGCCTGTTCCTGCCGAGCGGCGCGCGCTGCTGGTCGAGCCCGGGCGGCTGAACCGGCCGCGCAGGGTTCTCTGCAAGCTCTTCGGACCGAGCCGGCGGCAAGCAGCTCGCGTGCGCGCCCTGTGCCCAGCGCTGATCCATGCTCACTTCGGTCCGGACGCGACCCACGCCATGCCGCTGGCGCAGGTCCTCGACGTGCCCCTGATCGTCACGCACCACGGTTACGACGTCACCACCGAAGACCACGCGCTGTCGCGTTCGCTGCCGCTGCATTTCTACGTCAAGCGGCGTGCTCGCCTCTACCAGGTGGCTGCGCTCGTGATCTGTGTTTGCGAGTTCGTGCGTGGCAAGGCGCTGAGCAAAGGGGCCCCTCCGCACAAGACGCTGGTGCACTACACCGGCATCGACATCGGCGGTTTCACCCCCGACCCGTCTATGGCGCGCTCGGACACCGTGCTGTTCGTGGGCAGGCTCGTGGAGAACAAAGGGTGTGAGTCGTTGCTGCGCGCCATGCGATTGGTGCAGCAGGCACGTCCCGAATGCGGGCTGGTGATCATCGGAGACGGGCCTCTGCGCTCGCAGCTCGAGAAAACCGCGCACGAGCTGGCTCTGCACCACGTCAGCTTCCTCTCTACTCAGCCCTCTGGACTGGTCCGGCACTGGATGAACCGTGCGCACGTGCTCGGCGTGCCTAGTGTCACCGTCGCTTCGGGCGCCTCCGAGGGAATCGCGACTGTATGCGCCGAGGCCCAGGCCATGGGCTTGCCAGTGGCGGGTTTCGCTACTGGTGGCATCCCCGAAGCTGTTGTCCATGGCGAGACCGGGCTGCTGGCGCGCGAGCGCGATGTCGCAGGGCTGGCTCACAACATCATTACGCTGCTAAGCGATCGTTCGAGGTGGCAGCGCTTCAGCGAAGCCGGGCAAAGGCGGACACGCGAGCTGTTCGACCTGCGTCGCCAGACCGCCGCCCTCGAAGACATCTACCGTGCCGTGCTGCGCCGTGAAATGGCTGCAGACTGAACCCGATGGTTGCTTCCACGGATAGTCATCCACATGTCAGCGTGGTGATTCCTACGCGACACCGGCCGGCGTCACTCAAGTTGGCGGTCGACAGCGCGCTGGCTCAAACGCATCCGGCCAGTGAGGTCGTGGTCGTGATCGACGGCCCCGATCCGGAGACGGAATTCATGCTGCGCGAGATGGGAGATCCGCGGGTACGCGTGGTCGCATTGCCGGTGCACGTGGGTGGTTCGGACGCGCGCAACGCCGGTGTCGAAGCGGCCGGCAGCGCATGGATCGCCTTCCTGGACGACGATGACGAGTGGCTCCCCACAAAGATCGAACGGCAGTTAGCGATGTTGCCGCAGGCAGACAGCGATCCGATCCTCTCATGCCGGTTTCTTGCCCGCACCGACGGCGGCGACCGCATCTGGCCGGAACGCTTGCCGCAGGCTTCCGAACCCCTTTGCGAATACCTGCTGACGCGTCGCGGCCTCGGCCGCAGCGATGGATTCGTAGCCACCCCGACCATACTCACGCGTCGTTCGCTGCTGCGCCGCGTCCCTTTCCGCAGCGGACTGAAGAAGCATCAGGACTGGGACTGGATCCTGCGCGCCACGCGGGAAGGAGCAAGCGTGCTGTTTTGTCCCGAGGTGCTGGCACGGTGCGAAATGCGCACACGCGCGAGCACCAGCCGCAGCGCCGACTGGCAGTTTTCGCTGGCGTGGATTCAGCAGAATCGGCAACTGGTAACTCGCCGCGCCTATGCCGGTTTTATCACCACGCACGTGGCGTGGCAGGCAGCCGCGCAGCGGGAGTGGAGAGCTTTCCTCCCGTTGCTGCGCGACGCATGTCGCAACGGGTCGCCGCGCCTTGCTGACCTCTTGCGCTACCTCGGATTTTGGACTGTGCCCCGGGGCGTGCGCCAGCGGCTGCATGGCTGACCCCATTGCTAGCGTACGCGCTCAGCGGGGAAGAGACGATGTTGCGGGACGTAAGCACAATGTAAGGGAGGGCAGGCAAATGGGGACCTTAGGAGCAGTTCTCACGCTGACAAGCCTGGCGGGACTGATGGAAGCCAAGACTCACAGGGATGTGTTTCCTATTCCTTGCGACGTGCTTTGGCGAGCCGTCAAAGACACGGTGCGCAACTCGGGCAAGTACGGAATCATTGGCGTCGACAACGACGAGATGGCGATCTCCTACAACATTGGCGGTGCCCTGGGTGGGAAGCGCATTAACTCCGTTGTCTTGAATGACGCCGGAAACAACACCTGTGAGATGCAGACCCAGACTGCGTACAGCGGACTCGTCCACGACGATGCCGGCGACTTCAAGAAGCGGGTGCAGGCCTCGCTCGAGAAGGAATTAGTAAAAGCGGCAGCCACACCGCGGGAAAAGGCTGCGTCGGAGCCGCCTCCCCCGCCTGCCGCCGTGCAGCCAGCGACGAAGTGAAGGTGGTCGGCGAGTAGGTGCAGGGAGAATCTTGCCGCATGACACCACTGTTCACCATTGGCATCCCGGCGTACAACGCCATGCCGTACCTGCCGGAAGCGGTGGAGAGCGCGTTAAGGCAGACCTATCCGAACTTCGAGCTGCTGATCATCAACGACGGCTCGCAGGATGGGTCGCTTGAATATCTGCGCAGCGTGGACGATTCCCGGCTGCGGATCATCTCCCAGGAGAATCGCGGGCTCACCGCTACCCTGAACCGCATGCTGGCGGAAGCGCGTGCGCCCTGGCTGGTGCGGCTGGATGCCGACGATGTTGCCTCGCCGAAACGTCTCGCGCTGGTCGCCGAAGCGCTGGAGCGCCAGCCCGCAGCCGGCATGTTTTACTCGCACGCTTCACATTACGGCCACATGCCGGCGATCGCCGCTTCACGCTCAACCAAAGGCACGCCCGCTGAACTGCGGCATCTCACACGCGCCGGCTACCTGCTCTCGATCGTTCACTCCAGCGTTGTGCTCAACGTGGCCAGGACGCGCGCTCTCGGCGGATATCGCTTCGATCTTCATGTCGAGGATCTCGACCTGTGGTGGCGCATGGCGCTGCGCCACGACATCATCTTCCTTCCGCAGTTGACGGTGCGGTATCGCCTGAAGCACGACGGCATTTGTATCAACAGCCTGGAAACCCTTTCCGCCAACACCCTGTTCGCGCAGTACCTCCTGCTGTCACAGCTCTGGGGATTAGAACCAAGGCCTTACGAGGCGGTAATCGGCGCCCTGAGCAGTCTGGTAGACAAGAGCCGGCTCGCATACCGCGAGCAAATGTGGCTCGCCGCGGCTCATCTCAGCGCCCGACGATACCGCAGGGTCGTGCCGCGGCTGGTGAGGGCGGCCCTGCACGCACCGGCGCACTTTCTTCGCCGTGTCACATATCCCTTCCGCCGCCGCGAGATGGTTCGCCTCGGTGCAGACCCGCGGCTGTTTCGACGAATGCAGCAACGGCTATGGAAGGTCTCCTGCAACTATGCCTGTGGGGCTGCACTCCATGACTTGTGACGTCCAACCGAAAGCTTTGAGCTTTCCATTTCCGCACGCGCGAATCGGACGCGCCCTGGTGGACTGCTGTTCCTTCGTGGAGGCGGCAAATGCCATCGCGCATCACGCTGCGCGTCGAGGTTCGCCGGCCTGCGTGGTCACGCCCAATGCCCAGCACATCGTGCTGCTGGAGTCGGATGCCTGTCTGCGCGAAGCCTACGCGAATGCGGACCTTGTGGTCGCTGATGGCGCCGCACTTCTGTTCGCCTCAGGCCTGCTGCGGGAAAAACTGCCGGAGCGGGTCACCGGCATCGATCTTTTCGAGCGACTTTGTGGCCGCGCCGCGGAGCTCGGGCTGCGCGTGTTCTTGCTCGGCGGGCGTCCCGGTTCCGCGGAGCGAGCGGCCGAAAAGCTGCGACAAAAGTTCCCCTGTCTTAGTGTCGCCGGAACTTGCTGTCCGCCGCTGGGCTTTGAACGCGACGAGCAGGAGTTACGGGCCATCGACGATACCATCCGCGCAGCCCAACCTGATCTGCTCTTCGTCGCCCTCGGCGCGCCCAAGCAGGAAGTCTGGATGCACGAGCATGGTCGCCGGCTCGGCGTGCCCGCGCTGATCGGCGTAGGAGGCAGCTTCGAGATCGTAGGCGGTCTCCTGCCGCGCGCGCCTCGCTTGCTGCAGCGCCTGGGCTGCGAGTGGTTGTATCGCCTGCTGCGCGAGCCCGGCCGCCTGTGGAAACGCTATCTCATCGGCAACGGTAGATTTCTCTGGATCATTCTGCAGCAGGCGGGGCAACGGTGGCGGCCGAGTTCCGAACCAGACGCTTCCGTGCCGGTGCCGCGCATCTGCGGCCCATAGGAGTTCATCATGGAACGCTCATTGCCTCCGCCAACAACAAGGGAAAGCCCCCGTGCCGCTGCAATGGACTATCTGCGCCTGGGCGGCGAGCCCGACCTTTCCTTACGCGAATTCTGGCGCGTCCTCGAGCGTCGCAAGCGGACCGTCGGGACCACGGTTGCCGCCTGTCTGCTGCTGGCCCTGGTGGTTTCGCTGGTGATGACCCCCAAGTACGAGTCCGTGTCCATCATCGAGGTCAACAAGGAGAATTCGGACATTCTGGGGCTGGACGCGTTGCAAACCGGCGTGACCGATAGCCTCGACTACACCATCACGCTCGAGACGCAGGCCAACGTGTTGCGCAGCGATTCGCTCGCCTTCCAGGTCGCCGAGCAACTGGGACTGGAGAAGCACGAGGAATTTTCGCTCGCCGGCGCTTGGTTCGAGGCCGACCGCGTCCGCGCCGAGCAGAGCTTGCCACTGGAGAAGGCCCCGCTGCGCCGGCGCAAGATCTCGCGAGCGTTCGAGAAGTCTCTGACGGTGAAGACCATTCCCGGCACACGGATGATCGAGGTGCACTTCCTCAATCCGGATCCGCAGCTCGCGGCCGACATCGTCAATACCCTGGTGGGAGATTACCTGGAACAGTATTTCCGCACTCGCTACAACGCCACCGCGCAAGCTTCTCAGTGGCTGTCGAAACAACTGGCAGAGCTCAGATCACAAGCTGAGGAGGCCCAGGAAAAAGTCGTGCGGTATCAGAAGGCCAAAGGCATTCTGGGTACGGACGAGGCCAACAACGTGGTCATGGCCAAGCTGGAGGAACTCAACAAGCAGCTCACCGCCGCCGAAGCCAACCGCATGCTGAAGCAGACGGGTTATCAGATCGCGAAGAGCGGCAACGCCGAGCTGATCTCGACCGTCGGCAGCAGCAATCTGCTGGGCAGCCTCGCCGGCATGAACAGCAATCCCCTGGCGCTCATCCAGAGCCTGCGCTCGCAACAGGCTGAGCTGAAGGTGCAGTACGCCCAGGCGGCAAGCAAATACGGGTCCGCCTATCCCAAACTGATCCAGATGCGCAACCAATTGCAGGAACTCGACCGGGCGATCCAGGCGGAGATCGACAAGGTGGCGGCCCGAGCCGAGAACGACTTCCTCGCGGCCAAGAATGCGGAAGACCTCCTGCGCGCCGCCTTCGATCGGCAGAAAGAAGAGGCCAACAAGCTGAACGACAGCGCTGTGCGCTATACCATCATGAAACGCGATGCGGAATCGAGCCGCGAACTCTACGACGGCTTGTTGCGGAAGCTGAAAGAAGCAGGCGTGCTCGCCGGACTGCGCTCCAGCAACCTGGTGGTGGTCGATCCCGCCAGAAGCAGCGCCAAACCGGTGCGTCCGAGCTATCCCATCAATCTGGCGGTGGGGTTTGGCGTGGGGCTTCTGGGCGGCATTGGCCTGGCGTTCGCGCGCGAAAGTTTCGACAGCACCATTCGCACCACGGAGCAGGTGGAAGCGGTTGCCGGTCTGCCCGCCGTGGGCATCATCCCCGATCTAGGTGCAAGTCACGCATTGCGACTGCGGCGGGGGAACGCGCAAAGGGTCGGCTGCAACATCCTGGACGCCCCCTCCTCGCAGTTGGCCGAGTCCTACCGAGCCTTGCGTACGGCGCTGCTGTTCTCCAACGGCGACGTTTCTCCCAAGGTCATCCTGGTGACCAGCGCCCTGCCCCAGGAAGGCAAGACCACGGCCAGCCTGAACTCAGCCATCGCCCTCGCATATCAGGGAGCGAAGGTGTTGCTGATCGACGCCGACTTGCGACGCCCCGAGTTGCACGCCTGCCTGGGTGTTCCCGCAGAGCCCGGACTGGGCGAATTGCTGGCTGCTGACGATGTCCCGTCGGTAGTGCCCTTTGCTTGTGCCAAGGCGCCGAATCTGTTCCTTTTGCCAGCCGGATATCGTCGCCCCAGTCCCGCCGAGGCGTTGGGCTCGGAGCGGATGCGCGACCTACTCAACAAATTTCGCAAGCGCTTCGATTTCGTCGTGATCGACACGCCCCCGGTTCTGGCGGTCACCGACGCGGTGGTGCTCTCGAAGAGTGCGGATGGCGTACTTCTGGTCGTGCGCTCGGCCGAGACCACCGAACAATCGCTGCTGCGTGCCCGCGACCTGCTATTGCGGGTGAACGCCAGGATCGCCGGCGTGTTGGTCAACCGCGCCAATATCCATTCTTCTGATTACTACAACTCGTACGCTGATCTTGGCGAGAGGCTTGGAGAACGGTCCCATGGCAGCAACCATTGAAAAGCACCTTAGCCTGTGGCCTTTGGTCTTATTGGTTGTTCTCGTGTCTGCGCTGGCGTGCCCCTGTGTTGCGCAGGAGACGGCGGTGTCTGATCCTAGCCCTGGGCGATCGAGAACCCAAGCGGTCGACATGGCGCGCCTCCACATCGGTCCTGGCGATCTGCTGGAGCTGGCTGTCTTCGACGTGCCTGAACTGACGCAGGTGGTGCGTGTGAGCGATACCGGCAGCGCCACGCTGATGCTGCTGGGTGCGCTTCACCTGGATGGCTTGACCGCAGCCGAAGCGCAAGCGCTCGTCGAGTACCGCCTGCGCAACGGCAACTTCATCCTCGATCCGCACGTATCCATCATCATCCGTGAGTACGGGACACAAGGCGCCTCCGTGCTGGGAGAGGTGAAGAAACCAGGCGTGTATCAGGTGCTGGGCGGGCGCAATCTGCTCGACATCATCGCCGAAGCCGGAGGGACCACGCCGTTCGCCGGACAGCAGGCCACTGTCAAGCGCCGCGCCAGCCCGGAAACCCTCACTGCCAGCCTCTCCAACGATCCGGCCGAACTGCTGGCCAGGGACATCGAACTGCGTCCGGGTGATACGGTCATCGTTCCCAAGGCCGGAATCGTTTACGTGCTCGGCGACGTGGGGCGTCCGGGCGGATACGTCATGCAGAATAGCGGGAGGATCTCGCTGCTGCAGGCGGTCGCCATGGCGCAGGGTGTGAATCGCACTGCCGCCAAGAAACACACCCGGCTGATCCGCAAGACCGCTTCCGGAGTGCAGGAGACCACGCTCGATCTCAAGCCAGTGCTCGAAGGCCGGGCGGCGGACCCGGCGCTCGAACCTGAGGACATTGTGTACATTCCCCCGAGTACCGCAAAGTCGATTGTCATGCACGACACCCCGGCGCTGATGCAATCGACAGCCTCGGCCGCCATCTATCAAGCCATGCCTTAGCCCGCGATAGTCACGCCTGGAGAGAGCCGGCCCTCCCCGGAGGGCCACTTCTTTTTGCGCAGACTCTTGCTTCCGAAGGAACCGGCGCGGGCGTTATGCGGTGTGGTTCGTAGGTCTGAGTCGGTTGGGCCACAGATACGAGTATCCGATGCCGATGAAATCGAACTTGCGCAGGGCATCCAGGTTGCGAATCTCTGCCAGGTAGAACAAAGTGTCCATCAAGGCATCGATCTGTTGCGCGGACATGCCTCGGGTGGCCGCCCAGAATTTTGGCGGATTCAACCAGATCGGCTCAGGATCGGCTGGCGTCATTTCCTCACGTTTGGAGAAAGAAGTGTTGAATAATTTTACATTATGCAATAGCGGGGATGTCTGTAAAGGCCAGAAGTCAACCTATTGATTTTCATCAACTTTTAACATTTGGCAGGCGCAAATTGTGCTAAGCGTGCCGCATAAACGTTGCATTTTCGCGGATGGCCCTGTATTCTGCGCTGCTTCATGACCTCCGATCGAAATCGAACTCAAGCTCTCTTCGACCAGCTTCAGCGTATCTTGCGGCTCTCGTCCGGGGCCAAGCCCGAGGCTGTCCACCAGCTGCGTACCACCATCCGCCGTATTGAGACACTCGTCGCCGCCACCTGGCCCGCGCCCGGGCGCAAGCATACGAAACTGCTGAAGCAGCTCGGCCGGCTCCGCCGCCGCGCCGGCAAGGTCCGCGATCTGGATGTGCAGATCGAAGCCTTGGCCAGCTTGCGGCTCGAATCGATTACCCGCGATCGGGCGCGCGTGATGGCGTTCCTGGAGAAAGCGCGCGCCAAGCGGGAAAGCAAGCTTGTGCGAGTCTCCCGTGACGCGGTGGAAGCCGGGCTGCACAAGCGGTTGAAGCGTACTTCCGAGCACCTGCAGCAGGAGTTCCGCAGGCCTGCCCAGCGGGCCGCCGCCGAGAACCGCTTCCTCGCGGACGCCCTGGAAAAGTTCGCGGCGCTGGTGCAAGAACGTCCGACGCTGAGCGAGACTAATCTTCACCAGTTTCGCATGGACTGCAAACGGGTGCGCTACCTGGCCGAGATGGCGGGCGAGAGCCCCAGGGCGGCTGCGGCGATCGAGCAGTTCAAGCGGATTCAGGACTCACTCGGCGCCTGGCACGACTGGCTGACGCTCACCGGGACCGCTGAAAGTGTCCTGTCGCGCTCGGAACAAGTGCCGCTGATTTCGGCCTTGCGCGCCGCCACTCGCTCGAAATATCTCGAAGGGCTGCGCATCACCGCTGACGCCAAGCGCATCCTGCTGGAAATGCGCGAGCCCAAACCCCACCTGCGCAAATCTATATCCAGCACGGGTCCGGAGACGCAAGCCCCGGCGCCGAGGGCAGCCACCGCCTGAGCGCAGCGGACCGAGCTTCCAGCAACCTTTGCTTTGGTAAAGCACCAAGCGGGTTCTGCCATGTCTCTGCTGTGAACGCCTTTGAAACCGGCATCGTGCTGGAAGCCCGGCGTGGCGAAGCTGCTGGCCGGGAGTTCGATCTGTTCCTAGGCCGGGCAAGTCTCGAGGTCGTTGCGGTTGACGCTGAGCAAGTTGAAATTGCCCGCGTAGCGTGGCGCCGCTATGGCAAAGGCCGCCACCCGGCGGGTCTGAACTTCGGAGACTGCTTCCCGCCGAGTTCGCGAGGCATGACCGGCGGCTTTGCGGTAACATCCCCTGACCCGGTCCCATGCCGACATTCGCCGCGGTTGACATTGGAGCCAACTCGGTCCGTCTCGAGATCGCGCGACTGGTGCGCCAGCGCCTGAAGGTGGTCCACGAGGACCGGGAAGTCACGCGCCTGGGCGAGTCCGTCTTCCGCACCGGGGCGCTCGATCCGCACGCGATGGAACACACCATCAAGGTGCTGCGACGTTTCCATCGCGCCTGCCAGGGCCACGGCGTGGATTTCGTGCGCGTGGTCGCCACCAGCGCGCTACGCGATTCCCGCAGCTCCCGCGCTTTCATCGATTGGGTGCGCGCTATGACCGGCTGGCAGGTGGAAGTCATCTCCGGCCTGGAGGAGGGGCGCCTCATCCACTTCGGGGTGATCTCCGGGACCCGCATCGGGGTCTCGCGGCTGCTGCTCATCGACCTGGGCGGCGGCAGTTGTGAGCTGACGCTCTCGCTCGATGGCCAGATCCGCAGTATGTTCAGCCTGCCGCTGGGCGCGGTTCGCCTGACGCAGGAGTTCCTGCAGCACGATCCTCCCCGGCAAGCTGAATTGAAACGGATGCGGGAATTCATTGTGGAAGAGTTGTCGCGCATCGAGCGCAGGATTGCCGCGGCACACGTCCAGCTTGCCATCGCGACTTCGGGCACCGCGGCGGCGCTGGCCAGCGTTGTGGCGGCGCGACGCCAGGGCGCGGGCAATCACAAACCAGGGTTCGTGTCGCGCCGGGCTGTGCACGCCCTGGCGGCCGAACTGCAGGGCTATTCGCTGGAACAGAGGATCGCGCTCCGCGGCATCGGTCCGCGGCGCGCTGAGATCATCATCGCCGGGGCCATGGTCTTCTCCGAACTGATGAACCACGGCGTCTCCGGGTTTCGCTACTCTCCGCTGGGATTGCGCGATGGCCTGCTGGCGCAGATGGCAGCCGATTACGGACACGGCGCGCAGGTCCGGCGGCAGATCGAAACCGAAAGATGGAACGCGCTGCTGGCCGCCGGAAAGCACTATGGCGCGGACCTGGGTTTCGCTGCCCGCGTGCGCAACCTGGCGCTTGCGCTCTTCACCGGACTGAAGAAAGTGCACCGCCTGCCGCCGGAATACCAGGACTGGCTGGCGGCGGCGGCCATGCTGCACGAGGTCGGTTCTTATCTGAACCGCACGGGACGGCATCGCCACACCTATTACATCATCTCCAACTCGGAGATCTTCGGGTACACGACGCAGCAACGGCGGCTGATTGCCGGCATCGCGCGCTATATGGGGAAATCGCGTCCTGGTCCAGCAGACCGCGTCCTGAAGCCGTTGCCGGTCGAGCAACGTGTGCTGGTGCCCAAGGCGGTGGCGATCCTGCGCCTGGCGCGCGCCCTGGACCACGGACGCCGAGGCGCCGTGACGCGGCTGCAAGTGAAGATCGAGGGCGAGCGAGTCACCCTGCGGCTGAAAACCAAGCGGAGCGGCGCTGACCTGGAGTTGTGGGCGCTGGAAAAAGAGCGCAGCTATTTCCGCAACGTTTTCGGCCGGGAGCTCTTGGCCGTAGTGACGGAAGCGGCCTGAAGCATCTTCGGCGTCAGGACCCACTTCAGGATGCCCATGCTGCCGGAGACGTCTACCCGCGCGACCGCGCATTTTTTCAGCTCCACGGAACTTTCGCTGGCGCCTTCGCTAATCAACAGACTCAAGAACTGGCTGAGGCTGGGATTGTGGCCGACCACCATTACCGCCTCCAGCTTGGCGTTCTTGTCGAGCAGTTCGCGGAAAGCTTCCATCGGCGCGGTGGGGCGCAGCGCCGGCGCGCGCTGCAATTTTCCGTCGAAGCCAATCTCGTTGGCGACCAGAGAAGCGGTCTGCGTGGCGCGTTTGAGCGGGCTGGAGATGACCGCATCCACGTGCGCGTCCATGGCGTTCAGCGCGCGGCCCATCTGCGTGCATTGTTCGATGCCCTGAGGGTCCAGCGGACGTTTCTCATCCTGCGCGGGATTGGCGACGTGATGTCCGGCGCTCGCGTGACGCAACAGGTACAGAATCATGCCAGAATACCGATCTTTCTGCGGGTGTGAACACCGCGGGTGGAAACGGCAGGGATGTCGCTCGCGTTCTGGCGGCCCTCGGCCACCGCAATAAGGAAATTCTGCGCGTTGAAGCCGTCGGTGCCGGCAGGAAGTTTTGGCCGCACGTAGCTGCCGTCGGGGCGCAGGCCACGCGCCTTGGCCGTATCGCGCAGATAGGCTTCCAGAATTTCCGTACGGATGCGCTGCCGCAGCATCGCATCTTTCACGGGAAACGTCACTTCCACACGCTCATAGAGGTTGCGCGGCATCCAGTCGGCGCTGCCCAGGTGGATCTCCTCCTCGCCGCCATTGGCGAAATAGAAGATGCGGCTGTGCTCCAGGAAGCGGCCGACGATGCTGCGCACCTGGATGTGGTTGCTGATGCCGCGAACCCCAGGCCGCAGGGCGCAGATGCCGCGCACGATCAAGTCGATCTCCACTCCGGCCTGCGAAGCGCGGTACAGCTCCTGGACGATGTTCTTGTCGAGAAGGGAATTTACCTTGGCGATGATGCGCGCCGGACGCCCGTGACGGGCGTGCTCCGCCTCTCGTGCAATCCAACTCAAGCTCTTCTCGGCAAATCCCACTGGGGAGACGTGCAGCGGGCCATAATCGGCGTTCTCAGTGTAGGCGGTCAGGAAATTGAAAACGTCGTGTACGGCGCTGGTCATCTCGGTGTCGGCGGTCAGCAGGCTCAGGTCGGTGTAAAAGGCGGCGGTGGCAGGGTTGTAATTGCCCGTGCCCAGGTGGGCGTACCGCCGGACCACGCCATCCGGGTCCTTACGCACCAGCAGGGCCAGCTTGCAGTGCGTCTTCAGGCCCACCAGTCCATAGAATACCTGCACACCGGCATCCTCCAGGCTCCTCGCCCAGCGGATGTTGGGGGCTTCGTCGAAGCGGGCCTTCAGCTCGACGACGACGGTTACCTCTTTCTTCCCGGCGGCCGTCATCAGCGCCTGCATCACCGACGACTGCTCACTGGTACGGTAGAGAGTCTGCTTGATGGACAGAACATCAGGATCCTCCGCAGCCGCCTCGATAAAAGCGACCACCGACGCGTAGGAATCGTAGGGGTGATGTAACAGAATGTCGCTGCGGCGGATCTCGTCGAACAGATTGCTCGACGCCCGTGACAAGTGCAGTTCGCGCGGCGTGAAGGGCTTGAACTTCAGGTCGGGGCGCTCGCTTTCGTCGTACAGGTGCATCAAGCGCGAGAGATTGACCGGTCCTTCGGTGCGGAACACCTGCCATTCCTGGAGATTGAAATTCGCGCGCAGGCGTTCGCTGATTTCCGCGCTGGCGTCAGCTTCGATCTCCAGGCGCACGGCGTCGCCTTTGCGCCGGTTGTGCAGTTCCGTGCGCACCGACTCGAGAAGATTGCGCGACTCCTCTTCGTGCAGGTAAAGATTGCTGTTACGGGTGATGCGAAAGGCCGATTCCGAAAGGATATCGTAGCCGCGGTACATCTGGGCGGCATGAGCGGCCACCAGGTCTGCCAGCGTAATGTAGTCCGTGGTCCCGTGCTGGGAGGGCAGGCGTACCAGCCGGGGCAGCGCCCGCGGAACCGTGATCACGCCCATGTAG
>Ga0187766_10000270_pt1 | contig 28417 bp, 32 predicted proteins | sample 0216_QUI02_MP05__4_FD_132971 | JGI IMG/M metagenome (GOLD analysis project Ga0187766, IMG submission 132971) | Tropical peat soil microbial communities from peatlands in Department of Meta, Colombia - 0216_QUI02_MP05_20_MG | ecosystem: Environmental > Terrestrial > Soil > Wetlands > Peat ... | reverse complement strand
CCGGGCCTCGCGCAAGTTGGGGGTACCCCCAGGTAGGTCGCAACCTCGTATTCCGAGCCACTTCCGTTCGGCGAACCTGGCTCAGCTGAAATCAGGCCGCCGGTGAATCCGGCAACCCGGTGCGCGGATTTGTCGAACCTCCGGTCTCGTCTAGAAGCACCCGCTTACATGGATTCGCCGGCCGGCTCCAACGCAGACGCCGACATTGACCGGCGGCGGTGGCGGAGGTGGCGGCGGAAAGTCCTCCGGCAGCGGTGCATAGTAGGACGGCGGCGGCGCGTAGGCGCTTACCGTATCGGCGATGTTGGCGCACCCGCCTACTGAAACGCGCCTGCCGGCGCTTGCGCAGACGTCGGCGTTGGCCACACCGGAGGGCTGCATGACGGCATATATTTCAGGAACCGCAGAAAGCGCCAAAACCGCTATCCCCGCCGCAGTCCAAGACCGCACCCAAAGTTTCATCGCGATCTCCTTCCCGCTGAGCCAATGTGTGGCCCGGTGCGCGGGCTGAGAGCTGCAGTATATGCCTTCGCATTCGCGATGAGACCTGAGTTAGCACAGCGGATTGCGCTCGGTGAGCCCGGTCAGCGTCTAGGCCGTGCTCATGTCCCCCCGGCCCAATCGCTCAGGGAGTCGCGCCCTCCTGCCCGAGTATGGGAGTCCACTGACAACGCTGCCTGATGTCGGTCAGCGGCTGACGGATACCCTCGAGGTCGGCTTGCACTTGCGGGTTGGCGTTGACGTAGTTCTGCACGTCGTCGCGCATTTCATCTCTGGGCTGGCCCTGGAGGTCGGTAAAGAATCCGTTCACGTCAGGGTGGGTGTACAGATAGGCCGACGTGGCTGCCGCGACACTCGCCGCGACACCGGCCACGTCCGCGGCCGTGCAGTTGGGTGGCCGAGGCGGCGGATCGGCCGCAGCGGTCCCCGCGCTAGCACAGACCAGTGTGCCGGTAACTGCGCCGGCGCCGAGTGCGCCGACTACCGCCCGGCGCGAAATGCGGGCTGCGAGGAACATAGCTGGCTCCTTAATCCGGTATCAACCTGGCCGCAACCGATGACGGTTGTCGTCCAGGTCAAGCTAAGCAGAATGGAACCCCCGCCTTGGTGCGATACAGCAGACCAATCCTCCGGAACGCGTCGCAGCGGAAACCGGTTCGGCGGTCAAGATCGAGGCGTAGCGTCGCGCTCACCGGAGATTGTGAATGGAGAAGGATGATGCCGGCGACTGATCAAGACTGGAGCAAGCCCGCCGCGATGGCCATCCCGAAGGAGGGCTACTTCGAACTCCAGCGGGGCAGGTACGGCCCAGTTTTTCCGCGGACTCCCGCCTGCTATGGGTTCTCGATCATCGCAAAGGTGAAAGAGGGCCGCGAGGAGGCGATTCGAGCGTACGGCAAAGAGATCGAGGCGGCGGTGGCAGGGAGTCCGGACGTGCTCGCTCCGCTGCGGCTGCACTACCTACGGTGGGTCCTTTTCGACATTGGCAATGGACTGCACTTTCAATATCAAGGCATATTCGACACCGACTTTGACAAGTACACCGAGGATGCCGTGAAGTTGTTTCAGCAGACCGGTATCACGACCGTATTCACGAACCTTGAGGGGTTTCCTGAGGACTGGAAGACCAATGTCGCAGCTGTCGTGGAGTTCATGCGTAGTCACCAGTGTCCCAGCTTCCTGGAGTACGGGGAATATCCGTATGTGACGGCCGACGAGGTCAAGAAGGCACTACGCCTGAAGGCGGCATTCTCCGACATGCTCGACCAGATGCAGTAGCTGCGCCGTCGACTGGGTGCCCGCATGCTCGACTTCGAGAATGTTCAACACATTCTGGTGACGCGCACGCCGGCGATGACGGGGCGCTATGAGTTTTTGTCGTTCGGTGACCGGGCGTCCGGGCGTGCGTGGCTGAGCGAACTCGTGGACAAGGTCCAGTCGGCCGCGGACACCCGCAAGACGATGGACAGCACGGACCGGTGGATCACCCTGGCGTTCACCTGGAACGGCCTGCGAGCACTCGGCGTGCCGGAGAATCAGTCAGCCACCTTTCCCGACGAGTTCCGCGAGGGCATGGCCGCGCGTGCTGACATTCTCGGTGATACCGGCGCTAACCACCCCGACAACTGGGTGGGCGGACTAGCCGGCGACGACCTGCACGCGATCGCGGTCTTGTTCGCCCGCAATGATGCGGAGCATCATCGTTGCACCACCTTGCATGACGAGTTCCTTGCCCGATGCCCCGGCGTACGAAGGCTGTCGTTTCTCGATCTCAACGCGACGCCGCCGTTCAATTACGCCCACGATCATTTCGGATACCGGGACCGGTTGTCGCAGCCGGTGATAGAGGGATGCGGCGAGGAGCCGACACCCGGATCCGGTGCGCCGCTGAAACCGGGCGAGTTCATCCTCGGCTATCCCGACGAGGAAGGTGATTGTCCCCCGCTGCCTCAGCCCGAAGAACTGTCACGCAACGGCAGCTACATGGCGTACCGGCGGCTGCAAGAGCACGTCGGGCTGTTCCGCGACTATCTCCGCGAAAACGCCGACTCCAAAGAAGGACAGGAGTTGCTGGCCGCCAAGTTCATGGGACGCTGGCGTAGCGGCGCGCCGCTGACCTTGGCCCCTCAGGAGGACAACCCCGAGCTTGGTGCAGATCCACTGCGTAACAACGACTTCAATTACAAGGAGATGGACCCGCATGGATACGCCGTGCCGTTGGGTTCACACATCCGCCGCCTCAACCCCCGAGACACCGCGGTCAACATGAACCGACGACGCATGATTCGCCGTGGCGCAACCTATGGTTCAGCCCTTCCCGACGGCGCTCCTGATGATGGTGAGGATCGTGGCATCGCCGCCTTTATTTTGTGCGCCAGCCTGGTTCGTCAGTTCGAGTTCGCGCAGAACGTATGGATCAACGACCGCAGTTTTCACGAACTCGGAAACGAGCGCGACCCGTTCTGTGGAACGCAAGACGGCACGCTAGATTACACGATCCCGAGACGACCCATTCGGAAAGTCCTCAAGGGACTGCCGGCGTTCACCACCCTCAAGGGTGGTGCGTATTTCTTCCTGCCCGGTCTCAATGGCCTGCGATACCTAGCGACGCTCGACACATAAGAAGGACACCGTGAGCACGCTGCCGCCCGCACGCACATACAACCAAAACCACATCGCCCGCAAGCACACACCGGGCCACCGGCGCATCAGCATCTACTGGACCTGGAGCTATCCGTGGGAATCCCAACGTGATCCCGCCGCCATGGATAACCGCTTCTCGACAATGACCGAAGTTCGCCGCGTGGCGTGGCCGGCTTACGAGGCACCGGAGTGGGACGAAGCACACTTTTTGCAAGGCGTCGCCGGCACACTGGAACTTTTCCACCGCTCGACTCTCAATTTCCAAGAACTCGTCGGCGAGGTGACGGGTCACCCGGTCGCGGTCTTCCAGCGCATCGACCAAGCCGGGTACAAGCTGCCCATCGACGAGCGCATCCTGGCAGACACCGACACCCTGATGGTGTTCGGCCTCGACCATGTCCTCGGCCAAGAACAGGCACTTCCGGAGGAAGTCGCGGCAATTCAGGAATGGCTGAAGCGGGAAGCCACCTGCCTGCTGCTAGCGCCCCATCACGATGTCGGCTTCACCGATGACTTGAAGCAACGACAGGTTGAATACCTGCACCACGGAGACCCGCTGGTGCCGCGCCAACAACGCTTCACCGCATACACTCGCTCACTGATGAAGGCTCTGAACGTACCTGTCTACAACAAGTGGGGGCTACGTCCCGCCGTCGTCGAAGGCACCAACGCGATCGCGCCGCTGACAGGATTCCGCGATCTGGACACGCCGAGGTTGCTCGATGACGTGACCACCTTCAATTTCCACCCCCACTTGCCGCACTACGAACTCACTGCGGCCGAAAGCGATTCACTACGTGTGCTTGGGCGTCAGCGCGTCGATCCGAACCGGCCCCATCCCTTCACCGAGGCGGGTAACAGCGAATTTAACGCGCTGATCTGGATGCCACCCACCGGCCAACGCGCCGGCGACATCGTCATGGTCGACTCGACAAACTTCACCACGCTTTTCGGCGGCACCAACAGCCTCCGGAACTTCTGGCGCAACTTTGCACTTATGAAATGACGAACCGCATCTCGGCGACGGAGAGCCGCCTCGCCCACAACCCCGATGGACGCGCGCCCAGACACTTTCAGCGTCCGCAGCGAGAACGCGGTGGATCGTGGCGCGGCTGACGCCCGCGATCCGTGTATCACCTCGGCTGATGCTTGACATTTCGGCTCCGGCTGATGGCGCCGCCTTCCGCGCCGGGCCAGCACGGTTGCGCTGGCCGCCGCCTGAACGCCAAACGCGTGCTCCCGATCGCGGTGTTTTCCGCCTTGGTGGCGAGGAGTTGGGGTACACCTTGCCACATGAGAGATATGTCACGGCGCTCATTTGGACGGCTGGCGGCGGGATTAGGCACGGTCAGCGCGGCCGGGCTGGCGACCGCCTGCAGCCCGAAACGCGCTCCCTCACCGTCCACGCCCGCCCGTCCTGCACCCCCGTCGGGCCCAGGTGTGGGCCTCGTGCTGTCACACGAACAATTCCCGACGGCCCAGCTGGTCGACCAAGCCCAAGCCGCCGAGCAGGCCGGATTCCGCTACCTGTGGGCCAGCGACCATATCCAGCCGTGGCAGGACAACGAGGGCCATTCGATGTTCCCGTGGATCACCCTGGCATTGGTGGGCCAGCGAACCAAAAGGGTCCCTTTCGGCACGGGTGTGACCTGCCCTATCTACCGCTATCACCCGACCACGGTTGCCCACGCGTTCGCCTCGCTTGCGGTCCTCTACCCTGGGCGGGTATTTCTCGGTCTGGGAACCGGCGAGCGGCTCAACGAGCAGGCCGCCACCACACAGTTCGGGCCGTATCGAGAGCGTCATGACCGCTTGGTTGAGGCCATCCAGCTCATCCGGCAACTGTGGAGTGGTCAGCGAATCTCGTTCCAGGGCCGCTATTTTCAGACGAACCAGCTCAAGCTTTATGACGTGCCGTCGTCACCGCCACCGATCTTCGTGGCGGCGGGAGGCCCGAAAAGCGCGCACCTGGCCGGGCAGTACGGCGACGGCTGGATCGCTGAGGCTGGCAGCATGAAAGACCAAAAGCTGGTAACCGCCTTCACTAAGGGCGCGCGGGATTCCGGTCGCGATCCCGCCACCTTGGGCAAACGAGCCGAGATGTTCGCTGTCGTCGGCGATCAAAACGAGATCAACCGCGCCGCCGAACTGTGGCGGTTCACCGGCGGCGCCGTCGACCAACCCAATCCGGTCGAGATCCAGCGCGCGGCACAGGTCAACCCGCTAGACAAGGTGGTCTCCGGCTGGACGACGGGCACCGATCCGGCGACCCACATCGGCGCGGTGCAGGCCGTTCTCGATGCCGGCGCAACGCCGTTCGTGCATTTTGCCCAGCAGGACCCAACTGCCGCGATCGAGTTCTATCGCACCCAGGTGCTGCCACGGCTGCACTGATCGCACAGACGGCCGCAGGAATATTCCCCGGGCGTCCCGCGGTCTGGTGACGACAGCGAACACGATCCAAAAGGCGATCCGGCGCTACGGGCCGGATTCGGCCAGCCAACCGCCTAACCGAGGCGACGCAACCCGGTCCCGACGGGGCGGGTGCGGCGCTTGAAACGTTCTATTTCGCTTTCAACCAGCGCGACAGTGAAGCGCTGCGCCGGGTGTGGGCCGTTGACCATCCGGACCACCCGCTACTTCCGCTACCAGGACGGGTCGTGGAGGCAATACCACTACCACGGCAGCATCGACGACCCAGCGGCGCTGCGCGCCTATCAAACAACCGTCCGATGACACTAGCTTGGGTGCTCCGTTATCGCGCGAGCACGGCGTCGAGGTAGGTCACGTCAGCGAAGGCGGCGGCGACTTCGTCATCGGGATAGACGAAGCCGTTGGCCGCATGCATCTCCGCGACCGTGCGGTGGGAAACCTGCCAGCCATCCCGGGTCAGGTGCTCGATGATGTGGCTGCGTTCGCCGTGGTAGACGAGCTCGTTGAAGTCGATGTCGAACCCGAGCTCAGCCATCCTCTGGTGATGTTCGCGCCACGGCCCGTGCGCGAAAATGGCGGTGTCGGGCACGAATTCGCACGCCACCCGGCTCCCGGCCGCACTCAACGCGGTGATGTGCTCGAACAGCGCGTCTTGGGCATCGGACGGCAGATATACCACCAACCCCTCGGCACTCCACGCCGCGGCGGCGTGCGGGTCGAATCCGGCGCCCAGCAGCGCCGCCGGCCAATCGTCGCGCAAGTCCACGGCCACGGTCCGCCGCTCTGCTGTGGGCTCGGCGCCGAGATCGGCCAGCGTCGCGGTCTTGAACTCGATGACCTGCGGCATATCGACCTCGTAGACGACGGTGCTCGCCGGCCATGGTAAGCGGTAGGCGCGCGCATCCAGGCCGGCCGCCAGGATGACCGCCTGGCGGATTCCACTTGCTGTCGCGTCGGCAAAGTACTTGTCGTAGAAGCGGGTTCGGACGGCCATGCCCCTGGCCATCCGGTCCGCGTCGAATTCGGAGTCCTCGTCGACCGGGATCTCCCCGTTGACCAGGCGGATAAAGATATCCATACCGACCGCGCGGACCAGCGGTGCGGCGAACGGGTCGTCGATCAACCGCCTGTCGGTGGCGAGCGCCCGCTGGGCGGCAACCATCGTCGCCGTGGCCCCGACGCTCGTCGCGAGATCCCAGCTATCGCTCTCGGTACGCACCATCCGGTTCCCTCATCCCGACGTCTCAGCAATATAGATAGGCTAGGTCAGTACCACGGGCGCCGGTTCATGCAGGCGGGACCACCCTCGACCGCAATCAGCGCGCCCTTGACACTACCGAAGGCCCATTAGCTACTATCTGCGTATGCATGCAGGTAATGGACACGTCCGCTTGCCGGACGACCAGGTTGGTCTGGTCGTCGAGGTGTTCCGGATGTTGGCCGACGCTACCCGCGTGCAGGTGCTGTGGTCGTTGGCCAACCGCGAGATGTCGGTCAACGAGCTTGCCGAGCACGTGGGCAAACCGGCGCCGTCGGTCTCGCAGCACCTCGCCAAGCTGCGCATGGCCCGTCTGGTGCGCACCCGCAGGGAAGGGACCACTATCTTCTACAGCCTGGAAAACGAGCATGTGCGCCAGCTCGTCGTCGATGCCGTCTTCAACGCCGAGCACGCCGGTCCCGGAGTTCCGCGCCATCACCGCGTCGACGGTGGGCTCCAGGCAGTTGCCGAGCCATCGCCACTGCCGGGTAGGCACCCAACGACCGGCAGCGGATGAGCGAATCACCAGCCAGCACAACATATTTCAGATGCAGGAGACGATGACCATGACAGAGCAGCACGCCCACGACGTGCCGCATTCGCACGAACATCGGCACGGCGAGCTGGCTCACACACACGCGCACACCACCCATGAGCACGAGCATGTCGAGCACGAGCACTCGCACACCCACGATGACGGGACCGAGCACACCCATGCGCATGTGCATCAGTCCGGCCTCGAGGAAGTTCACAACGACGCTCACGGGTAACGCCGCGCGCCTGTGCGTGTTTCCGTCATCGCGATGACGACGCGTACTTCGCTACCCGCGAGATCCTGCTGGACGAGATGGCGACTGCCCGGTTGGATGCGCATACGCATCCTGCTCAGTCAGCCACCAGCGGCGCGCAGGTGTCAATCCACCCCGGGGCAATAGTGCTTCGGGTTGTCGCGCTCGTCGAGCGGAGGCAAGTTGCGCGCCGGTGTGTGCACCAGCGGTGCGTCGGCCGGCGTGCGCCCGGTGGCGCGATCCCAGCCGGCACGGGCCCGCGGGTGCATCCGGGCCCGGCGCGGCAGACACGCGAAGACGAGACGGATCATGTCGCCGAAGCGGCGGTGCAGCCATTCGTCGCGGCACGACCACGTATAGCCCATCAGCTCGCGCACCGGCGGATCGTAGAGACCGACGGTCAGCCAGACGAAGAACGGCGCCAGCAGTTTGCGCTGTGCGGCCCACAGCCAATCCGGAAGCCGTTGGGCAAAGGGGGGTTTGGGCAGTTCGGTCAGATCGAGCACAGCACGCGCCGCCCGGTTGTTCTCTAGCACGTTTCGGCACATGTGATCCCAATAGGCCTGGAATTTCTCCCAGGTGTTGGGCACCGGTCGCATGCTCATGCCGTACATCCGATACCACTCGACATGTTCGTCGAACAGCTGGCGCTTCTGCGCCTCGGTCAGACCACCGCAGAACCGTTCGGCCACATGCAGAGTGCCGACGAAGAAGGTCGCGTGGGCCCAGTAGAAGACATCGGGGTTCAACGCGTGATAGCGGCGGCCTTGAGCGTCGGTGCCCTTGATGGCGATGTGGTAGTCGCGAACCGCGTCGCCGGTCATGGGCGCGCGATCGCCGTCGAAAACCACTCCACCGATCGGGTAGAGCGATCGCAGCAGCCGCGGCCAGCGTTCCCGAAAGAACGTCGAGTGGTCTTCGACCGCCGCACCCAGTTGGGGGTGCATGTTTTGCATGGATCCCGCCCACGGGCCTTGCAGCATGCCGCGCCAATCACCGAAGTACCGCCACGTCAGCGAATCCGGGCCCAGCGGGCGCGGCGGTGCGTCATATCCCAACGGCGACACCCGGCAGCCGACCGCCACGCCTTCGAATCCCGTGTCGCCGGGGTCGCCGCCGCTGGTCAGCGGGCGCGCCTCAGACGTATCTTGAGTCACTGGTGAGGTTTCCTGTCGGCGTCAGCAATCCTGACTACATGCGTTGTCACTATGGAGCTTAGGAGTCATGTGGCTTCCGGTCAACGACGGGGCCGCTGGTCCGGCGTACCCCTGGAGGATCGCCAGGCCCTGCGCCGGGACAAACTCGTCGCCGCCGGCGTGCAATTGCTCGGCGGCGAAGCCGGACCGGAACTGACCGTCCGCGCGGTCTGTCGCGAGGCCGGCCTGACTGAGCGCTACTTCTACGAAAGCTTCACTGACCGTGACGAATTCGTGCGCGCCGTGTACGACGACGTCTGCACGCGCGCCATGTCGACCCTGATGTCGGCGGGCACCCCGCGGGAGGCCGTCGAGCAATTCGTCGAGCTGATGGTCGACGATCCGGTGCGCGGGCGCGTACTGCTGCTGGCACCTGAGGTTGAGCCGGTACTCACCCGGTCCGGCGCCGAATGGATGCCGAGCTTCATCGAGTTGCTACAGCGCAAGCTGACGCGAATCGGGGATCCCGTGCTGCAAAACATGGTCGCCACCAGCTTGATCGGCGGTCTGACCGCTCTTTTCACCGCGTACCTGAACGGCCGGCTGGCGGCTACCCGCAAACAATTCATCGACTACTGCGTCGATATGCTGCTCAGCAGTGCCGCGACGTATGAGCTTCGCGAGGAGGCGGGCCGCCCAGCAGTGGGCCGCGGGGGTACTACCCGCTAGCGAGCGCGAGTCGAGCCAGACGCCCGACATGCCACACGCCCGGCGAAACTTGATGCTACCGGGATACACAGATATATTGACTGCTACCAATGGGTACAGATAACTGGAGGGACCATGTCAGCAGAGCTGACCGACCTGCAGCTGTTGCACGAGCTTGAGCCGGTCGTCGAGAAGAACCTGAACCGGCATTTGACCATGCACAAGAACTGGAATCCGCACGACTACATCCCGTGGTCGGACGGCAAGAACTTCTACGCGCTCGGCGGGCAGGACTGGGAGCCCGAGCAGTCCAAGCTCTCCGACGTCGCGCAGGTGGCGATGGTGCAGAACCTGGTCACCGAGGACAACCTTCCGGCGTATCACCGCGAGATCGCGATGAGCTTCGGCATGGATGGCGCCTGGGGGCAGTGGGTCAACCGCTGGACCGCCGAGGAGAACCGGCACGGGATCGCGCTGCGCGATTATCTCGTCGTAACAAGGGCGGTCGACCCGGTCGAGTTGGAGAAGCTTCGCATCGAGGTGGTCAACAGAGGCTTCAGCCCGGGCCAGAACCACCAGGGCGGACTCTTTGCCGACAGCCTGTTCGACTCGGTTCTTTACGTCACCTTCCAGGAGCTGGCGACCCGCGTTTCGCATCGCAACACCGGTAAGGCCTGCAACGAGACGATCGCCGACCAGCTGCTGACCCGGGTATCGCAAGACGAGAACCTGCACCAGATCTTCTACCGCGACGTCAGCGAAGCCGGCATCGACATCGCGCCCAACCAGGCGATGAAGTCGCTGCACAAGGTGCTGCGCAACTTCCAGATGCCCGGCTTCCTGGTGCCCGAGTTCCGCCGCAAGGCCGTGATCATCGCGGTCGGCGGCGTGTACGACCCGCGCATCCACCTCGATGACGTGGTGATGCCGGTGTTGAAGAAGTGGCGCATCTTCGAACGTGACGATTTCACGGGTGAGGCCGCGCGGATGCGCGACGATCTCGGGCTGCTGATGAAGGAGCTCGAGGAAGCCTGCGACAAGTTCGAGGTGTCCAAGCAGCGCTACCTCGAGCGGGAGGCCCGCAGGGCCGAGAGGATCACCGCCAACCGGGTGCTCCACACCGCGGGGACGCTGCGGATGAGCCGGCGGTAGCCGGCGTTGCGGATCGGCCCGATCACACTGCGCAGTCCGGTGGTGCTGGCCCCGATGGCCGGTGTGACGAACGTCGCATTCCGGACGCTGTGCCGTGAGCTGGAGCGGTCCAAAGCCGGGACGGTCAGCGGCCTGTACGTGTGCGAGATGGTGACCGCGCGCGCCCTCGTCGAGCGGCATCCCGCCACCATGCACATGACGACGTTCTCCCCGGACGAGTCGCCGCGATCGCTGCAGCTCTACACCGTCGACCCGGCTACCACGTACGCGGCCGTCAGGATGGTCGGCGACGAGGACCTGGCCGATCACGTCGACATGAATTTCGGCTGCCCGGTGCCGAAGGTGACGCGGCGCGGCGGCGGGGCGGCGCTGCCATTCAAACGGCGGTTGTTCGGGCAGATCGTCGCGGCGGCCGTGCGCGCCACCGCAGGCACCGGCATCCCGGTGACCGTCAAGTTCCGGGTCGGTATCGACGACGACCACCACACCCACCTCGAGGCCGGCCGCATCGCCGAATCCGAAGGCGCCGTCGCAGTCGCGCTACACGCCCGCACCGCGGCGCAGCGCTACTCCGGCACCGCGGATTGGGAGCAGATCGCCCGGCTCAAGCAGCACGTACGCACGATTCCGGTACTCGGCAACGGGGACGTCTTCGACGCCAGTGATGCGCTGACCATGATGGCCGTCACCGGGTGCGACGGCGTTGTCATCGGCCGTGGCTGCCTGGGCCGGCCCTGGCTGTTCGCCGAGCTGTCGGCCGCCTTCACCGCCAGTCCGACACCAACCCCGCCCACACTCGGGGAGGTCGCCGCCATCATCCGCCGGCACGGCATGCTGCTAGCCGCGCATTTCGGCGAAGACAAGGGCATGCGCGATCTCCGCAAGCACATCGCCTGGTATCTGCACGGTTTCCCGGCGGGGTCCGAGCTGCGGCGGGCGTTGGCGCTGGTCAAGACACTCGATGAACTCGACTTCCTGCTGGACCGGCTGGACGCCGACGTGCCGTTCCCGGCCGCGGCGACCGGGCCGCGGGCCCGGCAGGGTTCACCCGCCCGGGTGGCCCTGCCCGACGGCTGGCTGACCGACCGCGACGACTGCACGGTGCCGGCGGGGGCGGACATTATGCACTCGGGTGGCTGAATCGAGACGGTCTCGACACCACGTCTGGCCGGATGTCTCAGTACGATGCGGAACTTGTTGCAGATCGACCGCAACACCAACAGCACACCGACCAAGCTGCCCGATGATCTGGCAGTCACTAACGCCGCAGACACCACCTGCGAATAGCCGATATCAGGCTGACCTCTCGCGGCATTCATCGGCAATTCATGAGCCACTTGCTGCTCTTTTGAAGGTTGACAACGTAGTCTGAACGACATGCGGACCGCCTACCAAGAACAACTCTCGGCGTTAACCAACCTGCTCGGCGAGATGTGCGGGCTGGCCGGGGTTGCCATGGAACGCGCAACGCAGGCCTTGCTGCACGCCGATCTGGTGCTGGCTGAGCAGGTAATCTCCGACCACGATGAAATCTCGACGCTTAGCGCCCGTGCCGAGGAAAGCGCTTTCGTGCTGCTTGCGTTACAGGCGCCGGTCGCCGGTGACCTGCGGGCAATCGTGAGCGCTGTCCAGATCGTCGCCGACATCGACCGGATGGGCGCGCTGGCCCTGCATGTCGCCAAGATTGCCCGCCGGCGTCACCCACAGCATGCGTTACCCGAAGAGGTGAACGGGTACTTTGCCGAAATGGGAAGGGTCGCAGTCGAATTGGGTAACAGCGCGCGAGAGGCGCTGTTGTCCCGTGACCCGCAGAAAGCTGCCCAAATCCGCGAAGAAGACGTCGCGATGGATGATCTGCACCGGCACTTGTTCACCGTGCTGATGGATCGCGAATGGAAGCACGGGGTGGCCGCTGCCGTCGACGTGACGTTGCTGGGCCGCTTCTACGAGCGCTTCGCCGACCACGCCGTCGAGGTGGGGCGCCGCGTCATCTTCCAGGCCACCGGCAGGTTCCCCGAAGACGATGCGGTAGGGGCATCGCGGTAGCGGCGCCTGTCTGTCCAATTGCCCGGCTCTCTCCCGCAAGCGGGCGGTACCCCCACCTCGGGCCGTCGCACGCCCCGCATCGTCGCCGGGCGAGCTAGCCGAAGCGGCCGGAAATGTAGTCCTCCGTAGCCTTCTGGCTCGGGTTGGAGAAGATCTTCTCCGTGTCATCGATCTCCACCAGCCGGCCGGGCTTTCCGATGCACTCCAGGTTGAAGAACGCTGTCTGATCGCTCACTCGCGCAGCCTGCTGCATGTTGTGAGTGACGATGACGATGGTGTACTCCTTTTTGAGTTCGGCGATCAGGTCCTCGATCGCCATCGTGGAGATCGGGTCCAGCGCCGAGCACGGCTCGTCCATCAGCAGCACATCCGGTTGCACGGCGATGGCCCGCGCGATGCACAACCGCTGCTGCTGCCCACCGGACAACCCGCCGCCAGGCTTGTGCAACCGGTCTTTGACCTCATCCCACAGGTTCGCACCCCGCAGCGCGTATTCGGCGGTGTCGTCGAGCACCTTGCGATTGCGCAGACCTTGAAGCTTCAAGCCGGCCACCACGTTGTCACGAACCGACATGGTGGGGAACGGGTTCGGCCGCTGAAACACCATCCCGATCGCTTTGCGCACACCGACCGGGTCGACACCGGGCGCGTAGATGTCGTCGGCGTCGAGCAGCACCTTGCCCTCGACCCGGCCACCGGGGATGACCTCGTGCATCCGGTTCAGTGCGCGCAGCACCGTTGTCTTGCCGCAGCCCGACGGGCCGATGAAGGCCGTCACGCTGCGCGGCAGAATAGACAGCGACACGTCAGCGACCGCGTGAAACGATCCGTAGTAAATGTTGACGTCCTTGAGATCCAACCGCTTGGCCACCGAAGACTCCTAAAACCTCTTGGGGGCAAAGACTCTCGCGACCAACTTGGCCGCGACATTGATGACGGCGACCAGCAGCACCAACGTCACCGCAGCGCCCCACAGCCGGTCGGTGGGAACCGGGTTGGCGCCCGCGCCGGCCGATGTCTGGTCGTACATCATGCCAGGCAGCGATCCCATGAACCCGGTGAACAAGTTGAAGTTCATTGCCTGCGAATACCCCACCAGGATCAGCAGCGGAGCCGTCTCGCCCATCACCCTGGCCAATGCCAGCAGGATACCGGTGATGATGCCGTGCAGTCCCGTCGGAATCACAATCCTGGCAATGGTTTTCCACTTCGGTACTCCCAGCGCATAGCTGGCCTCGCGCAGATCCACCGGGATGATGCGCAGCATCTCCTCGGTCGCCCGCACGATCACGGGGACCATCAACAGCACCAACGCCAGCGACACTGCGAACCCGGAACGGGGAAAGCCCAGCGAGGCCACCCATAGTGCGTAGATGAACAACGCCGCGACGATCGAGGGCACGCCGGTGAGGATGTCGACCATGAAGGTGGTCAGCCTGCCCAGCGGGGTGCCGCCGCCGTATTCGACCAAATAGATGGCGACGAAAACGCCGATCGGAATGGAGATGGCCGCACACACCAGTCCCTGCAGCACGGTGCCGACGATCGCGTGGTAGGCGCCCCCGCCAGCCACGAATGCCGTCATACCCGCCTGCGAATGCGTCCACCACACGCTGGAGGTGACCATCCGGAACCCCTTGTCAATCACCGAGTACAGCACCCACACCAGCGGCACCAGGGCGAGGACCATAGAAAGGGTCACCAGCACGGTCGCGAGGTTGTTCGCGACCCGACGACGCAGGCTGACACCTGCGAACGTGCGCGCCTTGACGGGGCGGTCCAGCATCGCCGTCATCGGGTTCCTTTTCCGGCGACGGCGGCCCGCGCCAGCGCATTGACCACGAACGTGAGCAGGAAAAGTACCAGGCCGGCGGCAATATAGGCGCCGGCCTTGTACTGGTCGTTGAATTCCGATGCGGTGGCTGCGATCTTGCTGGCGAACGTGTAGCCGCCGTCGAACAGCGACCAGCGGAACGCCGTCTGGGTACCACGCAGGATGATCAGCAGCGCGATCGTTTCACCCAGGGCGCGACCAAGGCCCAGCATCGCGCCGCTGATGTAGCCGGATCGTCCGAACGGCAGCACGGTCGTCTTGACCACTTCCCATCGGGTGGCGCCGAGCGCCAACGCCGCCTCGATCTGACTTTCCGGCGTCTGTACGAACACCTCGCGGCTGACCGCGCTGATGATCGGCAGGATCATCACCGACAGGACGATGCCGGCAGTGAAGATGGTGCCGCCGCCTGCCACCGACGCGTTGCCGGTCGCGAACAAGAAAAACCAGCCCAAGTGGTCGTTGAGCCAGGTCGCGACCGGTCGCAGCCGCGGGGCCAGCACGTACAGCCCCCACACACCGTAGATAATCGACGGCACCGCCGCCAGCAGGTCGACTATGTAGGCCAGCGGCCCGACGATGCGCGGCGGTGCGTACTGAGTGAGAAAGATCGCGATGCCGAGAGCCACCGGCATCGCCAGGACTAGCGCGAACAGCGACACGCACACCGTCACCTGGAGCAGGTCGAAGATGCCGAAGTGCATCGCCGAGGTGTCGGTGGTGATCCAGTTGCTTCCGTAAGTGAAAAAGTTCTCTTTGTTGCGCGCCAGGGCCGGTATCGCGCGCCACAGCAGGAACACACCGATCGCGCCGATCAGGACGACGATCAGGACACTGGAACCCTCCGCCAGCCCCCGAAATATCCGGTCGCCCGGGCGTGGTTTGGCTTTCCCCCACGGGCTCAGGGGCGTGGGGCGCGGCTTAGGAAAGGGCGCAGCGACGACTTCAGCCGAACCCGCATCGGCTGGATTTGGGGTTGTCACTGTGGCCACATCCCATCGCTCTTCGCTCTGGCCTCTATCTTCACCGCAAACGCGGTCGCCTGCAGATCAACTACTGAACTATTGGATTGCGTTGACCGCAGCCATCAAACGCTGCTTGAACTTGTCCGGCAGCGGAACATACCCGGCCTGCGAAAGGCCATCCTGCCCGTTATTGGCCGCAACCGTCAAAAACGATTTGACTGCCGCCGAGGTGCCCGGGTCGTAGCCCTTGGAGCACACGATCTCGTAGGTCGCCAGCACCAGCGGGTAGGCGCCGGACTCTTTGGTGCCGTACATCGAGTTCAGATCCAGCACCAGGTCGTTGCCCTGGCCCGCGAACTTGGCGGCATCGATGGCCTTGCCTGCCGCGTCGTCGGTGAGCGGGGCCGCGCCGCTGCCGGTGTCGATCTGCGCATACGGCACATGGGCCTGATCAGCAAAGCCCTTCTCGACATACCCGATGGCGCCCGGTGTCGCCTGCACGGCCTGGACGATTCCCGCTGACTTTTGCGCCCCCTCGCCGACACCGCCCTGGAACTCAGTGCCGACACCTTTGGTCCAGCTCTCCGGAGCGGCGGCGGCCAGGTATTTCTGGAAGTTGTCGGTGGTACCCGACGAGTCCGACCGGTAAAGGGGCCTGATCTTCGCGTCGGGCAGGGCGGTGCCGTGGTTGAGCGCGGTAAGTGCCGGGTCATTCCACATCGTGATTTTGCCGCTGAAGATCTTGGCCAGCGCGTCAGCGTTGACGACGAGCTTGTCGATGCCGGCCAGGTTGTAGGCCAGCGCGACCGGCCCGAACACCATTGGCAGGTCCCACGCCGGGTTTCCCTTGCAGCGGTTGGCTGCCGGGTTGATTTGCTGCGCGGTCAGCGGCGAGTCCGCGCCTCCGAAGTCGACATGGCCGGCGATGAACTGCTCGCGGCCCTGGCCCGACCCGGTCGGGTTGTACGACAGGTTCTTGCCCGGGCACAGCTGGCCCCACGTTTGGTTGAATAACGCGATCGCGTTCTGCTGAGCGGTCGAGCCCTCAGAGGTCAGGTCATTCTTGCCGCCGCAGTTAACCGGGCCGGCCGATTTTCCAGCGGCGGCTTGCCCCGCCGTGCCGACGTTCTCGTTACTGCCGCAGCCGGTCAACACCACACTGGCGATCGCGGTCGCTGATACCGCCGCCACGAACGCTTTACCCGCCATGTCGAGCCTCACCTAATCTCGCCTTCTCCGCGCTGTTCCAAGCGCAACTGGATATGCCCGGTACGAAGCTTGCCGGGTTATCCGGAACCTATGCGGCCGTGATGGACAGGACCTCCCTGTCAAGTGAACCCAGGGTAAACAGCCCGGATGATACCCGGTGCCACCGCCGGCTGCGGTCAGCTGCCGGCTCGGACCGCCGCGTAGGCGGTGTCGACGCTGTGCGGGGTGAAGCCCAGGCGCTGGTAGGCCCGTACCGCGGCGATGTTGTCGGACTCGACGTAGAGCATCACCGTGGGTTCGTCCGCGTCGGCCAGCCGCCGCGCCAGCGACGCGACACCGACCGCCGTCAACGTCTGTCCCAGACCGCGGCCCTGCGCCGATGGATCGACGCCGACGACGTAGACCTCACCCAGCCCTGGCCGATCGGGGTGCACTTTGGTCCAGTGAAAGCCCAGCAGCTTGTCCGTCTTGTCGTCAAAGGCCAGAAACAGGCCTTGCGGGTCAAACCACGGCTCATTGCGGCGCTCCACCAGATCGGCGTCCGTCCAGCCGCTTTGTTCCGGGTGCCCGGCGAACGCGGCGTTGTTGACCCGCAGCAGCTCGGCGTCATCGACTGGACCCGCGTAGGTACGGATCCGCACCCCGCCCGGGGCCGCCGGTTTCGGGATATCACGCAGCGAGCGTCGCATCTGCATCAATTCGCGGACCGGCACTAAACCCAGCGCGGACGCGGTCGCCCGGGCGGGCTCCAGCGTGCCGTGCGCCCAGAAATGGTTCTGCCCAGCGGTCTTGGCCAACGCGGCACGCGCCATCGCGGCGCCGATACCGCGCCGGCGGGCCTGCGGGTGAACCACCAACTCCGCCATCGCTGCTGCCGCGTCGCGCGAGCTGAGGTTGAGGTAGCCGATGATGATCTCGCCCCCGCCGCCCGGTCGCTGACCGGTGACCAGCAGGTGCTCGGTGCGCTCGCGGGCGAGTTCCCGCAGCACCTGCTCACCGACGGGCGTTACTCCGTCGAATCCGCTTGCCGCCGTGACGAGTTCGCGCACCTGCCGCTGTTCTTCCGCGGTCAGCGCGGAGCGCCAGTCGCGCAGTGTCACTGACTGTGTAACGGGTCGACCAGTGAATCTTGGACGGGCTCGACTTCTTCAGCGTTATCGGACTCGATGCCCGGTGGTCGGCCGCGGGCCGGCCGGACCGCCTTGTAACCCACGTTGCGGACCGTCCCGATCAACGCTTCGTGCTCAGGGCCGAGTTTGGCCCGCAGCCGCCGTACGTGCACGTCGACGGTCCGGGTACCGCCGAAGAAGTCGTATCCCCACACCTCGTGCAGCAGCTGGGCGCGGGTGAACACCCGGCCGGCGTGCTGCGCCAGGTACTTGAGCAGCTCGAACTCCTTGTAGGTGAGGTCCAGCGGACGGCCCCGCAGTCGCGCGGTGTAGGTGCTTTCGTCGATCACCAGCTCCCCAAGGCTCACCTTGCCCATGCTTTCCTGGTTGGCCAGGCCGCCGCGCCGGGCGACTACCAGCCGCAGCCGGGCGTCAACCTCGGCGGGGCCGGTGCTGGGCAACAAGATGTCGTCGAGCCCCCAGTCAGCGTTGACCGCCACCAGCCCGCCTTCGCTTACCACCGCCACCACCGGGATCGACCGTCCCGTGGTGCCCAGCAGACGGCACAGACCGCGTGCGGTCGGCAGATCGTTGCGCGCGTCGACAATCACCACCTCGGCGGTTCCTGCTTCCAGCAAGGAGGAAACGTCCGTCGGCGCCGTCCGCACGGTGTGGGCAAGCAGCGACAATGAAGGCAGGACCGAGTCGACCGCCGGCTCGGCGGTCAGCAGCAATAGATCCAACACGCCCCTCCAGCGTCGTGGGAAAGGCATCTCCCGATTCATAACGCCATGTGCCGTTAACGGACGGCAATGTGCCGTTACCGGCCAGGTCATCTAACGATAGCGTGCTACCTGGTCTTTAGCGTCCATCGGTCTCTGGCGCTTGCTCACACTGTTGTGGTGTCGCGGGTGCCTGAGGTGGGTTGTGCAGGGGTGCTTTCCGGGGTGCGGGCGGCTGGCCAGTGTCCCACACGCACGCTTGGCGCGATGCGGCCCGCTCGGCGGACACAATACGCCAGAATATGCGGGTGCGTAAGGTGCTGATCGGTGTCGGTGCGGCAGCGATCGCCGTGGCAATCACCGTCGTCGGGGCCGTCGGCGTCGACTTCGGCACGAGCATCTACGCCGAATACCGGCTGTCTCGTGCGGTGCGGAACGCAGCAGACCTGGGGTCCGATCCTTTCGTCGCCATCCTGGCATTCCCGTTTATCCCGCAGGCGATGCGGAAGCACTACGACGAGCTGGAGATCAAGGCGAACGCCGTCGACCATGCGATGGTCGGCAAGGCGACGCTGGAGGCCACCATGCACTCGATCGACCTGACCGACGCGTCCTGGCTGCTCAGGCCCGATGCGAAGCTGCCAGTCGGCAAACTGGAGAGCCGCATCATCATCGACTCCGTGCACCTGGGCCGGTACCTGGGAATCAAGGACCTGATGGTTGAAGCGCCGCAAAAGGAGACCAATGACGCCACCGGCGGCACCACCGAATCCGGGATCTCGAGCAGCTACGGGCTGGTGTTCACCGGCACGCCGAAGTCGGCCAACTTCGACAAGCGGGTCAGCGTCTCCGTCGACCTGTCCATGGCCGGCGACGACCGGACCGTTCTGGTGTTCACCCCGACCGGCATCCTGACTGGCCCGGACACCGCCAACCAGCGTGTTCCGGACGATAAGCGCGGCGCGGTGCTGAGTGCCTTCAGCGGTCGGCTGCCTGACCAGAAGCTTCCGTTCGGGGTGGCACCGATCAGCCAGGGGGCGCGCGGCTCGGATGTAATCATCGAAGGCATCACCGAGGGAGTAACGATCACCCTCGACGAGTTCAAACAGTCATGATCACAGCCCGGCGACGATGCGGGCCAGAATCGCCCGCTGAGGAGCCGGGCAATCCAGCTCAAGCCCGGCGACGATGCGGGCCAGAACGGCCCGCTGAGGAGCCGGGCAATTGATAACCGCAATCGTCGCGATCATTGCCGCGTGTGCGCTGGCAGCCGTTGCCGGGTGGCTGCTGACCCGGGGTTCAGGAGACGTCCGGGAAGTCAATCCGGAACCTCGGGAAGCCACCGAATTGGACACCACAGGTCTCGAACTGTCCCGCACCGGACCGACCGTCGTGCATTTCAGCGCCCCGTGGTGTGGGCCCTGCGCCCTCGTCCGCCGCGTGATCAGCCAAGTCTGCGGCGACGTTGGTGACGTGGCCCACATCGAGGTCGATCTGGACGCCAATCCGCTGGCCGCGCGCCAGTTTTCGGTGCTGTCGCTGCCGACGACGGTGATCTTTGACGTCAATGGGCGGCAGCAGTACCGCACCGTCGGCGTCCCTACCGCTGCCGACCTGCGGTCGGCCCTGGAACCGCTGTTGGCTTGACGACCATGTCATTAGGTAAGCTGTCCGACGTGTCAGCCCGCCTGGAGCCTATGCTCACCAAGCGTCGCGCAATCGATTTGTGCCGCATCGCGGGTTGCTGCTGTTGCTGTGGCTGCTGAGTAGCCGCGCCCTCACGCGCCGCGCTCGGAGCAGCCGTTGTGGCGTGCTTCCAGCCCTTCCCGTAGCAACAGGAGTAGCTCTGTGTCAACCACCAACACCATCGCCCAGGTAGATGTGCGGGGGCCGCGGTTTGCTGCCTGGGTCACGACCGCGGTCCTGGCGATCACCCTGCTCATCTCGGGGTTCAGCACGCCGGTCGCCGCCGTCATCCTGGGCCTGCAGGCCGCCGTCTTCGCCGTCGGCGCCCTAGGCGGGCCCCGCCGGCACCCCTACGGGCTGGTGTTTGCCACCGTCGTGGCGCCCCGGCTGGAACCGGTCAGCGAGCGGGAACCGGTGCCACCGCTGAAGTTCGCCCAACTGGTCGGTTTCCTCTTCGCCGTCGTTGGCGTGGCCGGGTTCACCGCCGGCGTCCCGTTGCTGGGTGTCATCGCCACCGCGGCCGCGTTGGCGGCGGCCTTCCTGAACGCGGCCTTCGGCGTCTGCCTGGGCTGCCAGCTCTACCCGCTCGTCGTGCGCCTACGACACATCGTGAAGCCTGCGTAACCCCCTTTTCGTCCAAGCAACCGAAAGGAACCCCCACCATGGCACGTTCCGACGCCCTGGTCTCCGCTGACTGGGCCGAGAGCAATCTCGACAGACCTGGTGTCGTCTTCGTCGAGGTGGACGAAGACACCAGCGCCTACGACGGCGGTCATATCGCCGGCGCGGTCAAGCTGGACTGGCGTACCGATTTGCAGGACCCGGTCAAGCGCGATTTCGTCGACGCTCAGCAATTCTCCAAACTGCTGAGCGACCGCGGTATCTCCAATGACGACACCGTGATCCTCTACGGCGGCAACAACAACTGGTTCGCCGCTTACGCGTACTGGTATTTCAAGCTGTACGGCCATGACAAGGTCAAGCTGCTCGACGGCGGCCGCAAGAAATGGGAGCTCGACGGCCGGCCGCTGTCCACCGACACCGTCACCCGCTCGACCACCTCCTACACCGCAGCGCAACCGGACGACAGCATCCGGGCGTTCCGGGACGAGGTGCTGGCGGCCATCAATGTGAAGAATCTGGTCGATGTCCGCTCCCCCGAAGAGTTTTCCGGCAAGATCCTGGCTCCCGCGCACCTGCCGCAGGAACAAAGCCAGCGGCCCGGTCACATCCCCGGCGCGACCAACGTGCCGTGGAGCAAAGCCGCCAACGAAGACGGCACCTTCAAGTCCGACGAGGAGTTGGCCAAGCTGTATGCCGACGCCGGTCTGGACGGGTCGAAGGAGACCATCGCCTATTGCCGGATCGGTGAGCGGTCGTCGCACACCTGGTTCGTGCTGCGCGAACTGCTCGGACACCGAAACGTCAAGAACTACGACGGCAGTTGGACGGAATACGGCTCCCTGGTGGGGGTCCCGATCGAGTTGGGAAGCTGATATGTGCTCTGCACCAAAGCAAGGACAGACGTTGCCGGCCAGCATCGACCTGGAGAAGGAGACTGTGATCACCGGCCGTGTCGTGGACAGTTCCGGCCAGGCCGTGGGCGGGGCGTTCGTCCGCCTGCTGGACTCGTCTAACGAGTTCACCGCCGAGGTCGTCGCCTCGGCGACCGGCGACTTCCGGTTCTTTGCCGCGCCGGGAACCTGGACGCTGCGGGCGCTGTCGGCAGCCGGAAACGGCGACGCTGTGGTGACGCCCTCCGGCCCGGGTATCCACGAGGTCGACATCAAGATCGCCTGACGGGCTCGGTCCAGCGGTACGTGGGCAACCCGGGTGCCGTGCACGAATTAGACTCGTCGCCGTGGTGCTGTTCTTCGAGATCATGCTGGTCGCGGCCGTCGTGGTCATCACGTGGTTTGCGCTGTATGCGCTGTACCGGCTCATCAGCGACGACTCGTGACCTCCAGAGACGACCCTCACCGGCAGGTCGGTCCCCGCGGCTCCGGCGAGCGTGCGGTGGCCGCAGCGGCCGAACGCGCCAAGGTGACCGCGACCCGCAACATCCCGGTCTTCAACGATCTCCCGATCCCCGCCGACACCGCGAATCTGCGCGAAGGCGCCAACCTGCACGATGCGCTGCTGGCGCTGCTGCCCCTGGTCGGCGTGTGGCGCGGCGAAGGCGAAGGCCGCGGAGCTCACAGCGATTACCGGTTCGGCCAGCAGATCGTCGTCTCGCATGACGGCGGGGACTACTTGAACTGGGAAGCCCGATCTTGGCGGCTCACCGACTCCGGCGGCTACCGCGGACCGGACCTGCGGGAGACCGGTTTCTGGCGCTTCGTCAACGACCCCAACGACCCGACCGAGTCGCAGGCCATCGAGTTGCTGCTGGCCCACTCGGCCGGCTACGTCGAGTTGTTCTACGGGCGCCCGCGCACGCAGTCGTCGTGGGAGTTGGTCACCGATGCGCTGGCACGCAGCAAATCCGGCGTGCTGGTCGGCGGTGCTAAACGGCTGTACGGCATCGTCGAGGGCGGGGATTTGGCCTACGTCGAGGAACGAGTGGACGCCGATGGTGGCCTGGTGCCACATCTGTCGGCGCGGCTGTCGCGGTTCGCCGGGTAACCGGTTCGTTCGCCTGGCCTCAGGGGATGTCCGGGGATTCTGCACTTTGCCGCCTCGCAGTGAGCGACAACTGACATCGTCCGACCCGGACTTCGAACACGTTGTCGAAGGCGGGCGACTCCCAACCAGCGATCACCGTGGCGAATCGCTCGCCAGCGCCGCAGGGCTGCGTGGCCCGCGTCGTGGCATGTTGACAAGAAGCGGCCCCCGAGCCGAAGTTCCTGGTTGGACAGACCGGGGGCTCGGGGGCCGGGTGGCTGCGGGGAATTCGCCAGCGCGCGGGTAGTTCCTCGCCCGGCGCTGCTTAGCGCGCAGCCACCTCACATGTCCAGAAAGCTATCAATTTCGCGGACCACCTCCTTTCCTGTGTACGGCCGACCGTACTCGCCGGCGGGTACGCCGACAACAGAAGCTCACCGATCGCTGACGATGGCTACGTCGATCAGTTCGGTGAACTCCGCCGCCATCGCGGCACGCGGCAATGGCTGGCCGTCGAGGGTGTGCACGCGGGCGGCCAGCGTCATGGCGGATATCAGCCAAACCCCTTGGGCGGCAAAAAGGTCCGTCACCCGCAGAGCACGGTAGTCGCAGTCGTAGCCCTTGGCGCGGGCCACCTCGAACAGCGCTTGTTGCGTCGTGCCACGCAGGATCGGATACCACGGCGGCGGTGTCAGCAGGCCGGTGGCGCCGTCGATGTCGGCGGCGATCACCACTGTCGAACGCGGGCCTTCCAGGATGTAGCCGTCCGAACTGACGAAGATCACGTCACCGGCGCCCTGCCGGGCGGCGTGCCGCAGAGCGGCCATATTGACCGCATAGGACAGTGTCTTGGCGCCGGCCAGCAGCCACGGCATTTCGTCGGCGCCGGCGGCGGGTAGTCCGCGGTCCAGGGTGATCGCGGCCACCCCGTCGCGGCGCGCTGTGGCGACCCGCTCCGGGAGAGGGTTAACCATCACGTAAGCCGTTGGCGCCGAACCGCTCTCCCGGCCGCGGCTGTAGATCAGTCGCATCGCGCCCTCGTCGGCGGTGCCCGCCGCCCACTGATGCACTGCCATGTCGATCGCGCGTCGCCACTTGGGCAGGTCCGGCTCGGGCAGGTCCATCAACTTGGCCGAGTGGATCAGCCGCTGCAGATGCGCCTCAACCAGACAGGCCCCGCCATCGCGGACCAGCAGCGTCTCGAAGACGCCGTCGCCGCGTACCACGGCGAGGTCGTCGGCGTGCAGCAGCGGCACGCCCGCCGTGAGTACCTCGCCGTCGAGCGTGACGACCACGCCCGTCTGGCCTGCCATGGACGAGAAGCCTAGTGGGAATCGCACCGCCCGGCGACGATGCGGGCATTCGGCCCGAGGAGGAGCCGGGCAATTCAGCACCGCCCGGCGACGATGCGGGCATTCGGCCCGAGGAGGAGCCGGGCAAGCCCAGTGGCGAGTCCGTAGAGTTGGTATGTGACCGCAGTTCCTGCCCCCGATCCCGACACGGGTGCGATCTGGCATTATGGCGATCCGCTGGGTGAGCAGCGCGCGGCCGAAACCGACGCCGTGCTCGTGGACCGTTCACACCGCGCCGTGCTCACTCTGACCGGCGCCGACCGGCAGACCTGGCTGCACAGCATCTCGACGCAACACGTGAGCGAACTCCCCGAAGGCGCCAGCACGCAGAACCTCAGCCTCGACGGGCAGGGCAGGGTCGAGGACCACTGGGTCCAGACAGAATTGGGCGGCACCACCTATCTCGATAGCGAACCCTGGCGGGGTGAGCCGCTGCTGGCTTACCTGCGCAAGATGGTGTTCTGGGCCGCGGTAACCCCTGACGCTGCCGACATGGCGGTGCTGTCGCTGCTGGGTCCGAGGCTGGCTGACCGGCGGTTGCTCGACGTGCTCGCCCTGGATGCCCTGCCCGCAGAATCGACGGCGGCGCCGCTAGCCAGCGGTGGCTTTGTGCGCCGGATGCCCAGTGCTCGGGCCGGCCAAATCGAACTGGACCTGTTGGTAGCGCGCGGCGAGTCCGCCGACTGGCAGCATCATTTGACGCAGGAGGGGGTGCGGCCGGCCGGGGTGTGGGCCTACGAGGCCCACCGGGTGGCCGCGCTGCGCCCGCGACTCGGTGTCGACACCGACGAACGCACAATTCCGCACGAAGTGGGGTGGATCGGCGGGCCGGGGGTAGGCGCCGTCCATCTCGACAAGGGTTGCTATCGCGGACAGGAGACCGTCGCACGGGTGCATAACCTGGGCAAACCGCCCCGGATGCTGGTGTTGTTGCACCTTGACGGCTCGGCGGAGCGGCCGTCGACGGGTGATGTGGTGCAGTCCAACGGTCGCGCGGTGGGGCGCCTCGGAACCGTTGTCGAGCACGTCGATTTGGGGCCTGTGGCATTGGCTCTGCTCAAACGCGGGCTGCCGGCCGATACCGCCCTAGTCACTGGCGGGGAGGCTGAGGTCGCTGCGGTGATCGACGCCGACTCCCTGCCGCCCGCCGACGTGGCCGGCGCTGGACGGCTGGCCGTCGACCGGCTACGAGGTGTCGCGCGATGACGATGACAATGGCGGGCAGGACGCACCCGACACACGACCGCGGGGCACGGTAAACTGTCGGCAGGACAATAAAGACACTGACAGATCGGAGCCGCCTACTCGTTAGGCCGCTCCGTTATTGCGCGAGGGGGTTCCCCCATGGGCCGCGGCCGGGCGAAGGCAAAGCAGACCAAGGTTGCTCGAGAGCTGAAATACAGCTCCCCGCAGACCGATTTCGAGCGGCTTCAGCGCGAGCTGTCAGGATCGGGTGCCGACGAATCCGACCGGTTGGATGGCGACGACCGGTTTTCGGACGACCCATGGGACGACGTAGAAGACTGGCGTCGCTGATCTCGGCTTGCCGTTAAAACCTCGGGTGTTGCCCGACGAGTTTGGCGCACGGTCCTTCTTTTCCGCCTTTGTTGACAGTTCCCAAGACCCAGCAGTCCAGGTGCCGGGCGGTCAAGATGGCCAGCGCGCGGTCGGTGTCCTCGGGAGCGACGACGGCGACCATGCCGACGCCCATGTTGAACGTTTTCTCCATCTCCGCCCGGGTGACACGGCCACGCTGTGCGATCATCGCGAACACCGGCGCGGGCGTCCATGTGCCGCGGTCGACCTCGGCCACCAGTCCGTGCGGGATGACGCGTTGCAGGTTGCCGGCCAGCCCGCCACCGGTGATGTGGCAGAACGTGCGGACATGGGTTTCGGCGGCCAACGCCAGACAGTCCTTGGCATAGATCCGGGTGGGCTCGAGTAACTCTTCACCCAAGGTGCGGCCGAACTCCTCCACATAACCCGCCAGGTTCATCCGGTCGATCTGCAACAGGACCGCGCGGGCCAGCGAGTATCCGTTCGAATGCAGACCGGACGAGCCCATCGCGATGATGACGTCGCCGGGTTTGACGCGCTCAGGCCCCAGGACATCGTCGGCCTCAATCACGCCGACCGCCGTGGCCGAGAGGTCATAGTGATCTGGCTCGATCAGACCCGGGTGTTCGGCGGTCTCGCCGCCGAGCAGCGCACAGCCCGTACGCATGCACCCGTCGGCGATCCCGGCGACGATCGCGCTGAGCCGTTCCGGCACGATCCGGCCCACGGCGATGTAGTCCAGCAGAAACAGCGGCTCAGCGCCGCAGACCACCAAGTCGTCGACCACCATCGCCACCAGGTCCAGGCCGACGGTGTCGTGCTTGTCCATCGCCTGAGCGACTGCCAGCTTGGTGCCCACCCCGTCGCTGGAAGCCGCCAAGATCGGTTCGCGGTAATCGCCGCGGAGCGCGAACAGCCCGGCGAATCCACCCAGCTTGCTGCGTACTTCGGGTCTGGTGGCCTTGGACGCGAGCGGCTTGAACAGTTCGACTGCGCGGTCACCAGCCTCAATATCCACCCCAGCCGACACGTAGGTGATGCCCTGATTGCCGGGGTGTTTTCCGGGGTCCGTCATCGCGATAAAGGTTACCGGGCGGCGCCCGCCGCCGTATCGGCTACCGGCGCCAGGCTGGTCGGGCTACGGGCGCCGCAACGCTTCTTCAGCAAGAGACGCCTCGCTGGCCGCAACATCGCAGGCGCCGGCTCCACGCGCGGCAGTGGCAAGCATCTGCTCGATGACGTTTTTGCCCAGCGCGGCCTCGCCGGGCAGCTCGATTGGGTACTTTCCGTCATAGCAGGCGGTGCATAGCCGTGAGGCGGGCTGTTCGGCCGCAGCGATCAGGCCCCGCAGCGAGATGTAGCCGAGCGTGTCGGCGCCAATCGCATGCCGAACGGGTTCGAGCATCTCGTCTTCGTCGTCGACAGCGTTGGCGATCAATTCGGCCGGTGACGGGAAGTCGATGCCGTAGAAGCAGGGCCACTTCACCGGTGGTGAGGCGATGCGCACGTGCACTTCGACCGCGCCGGCCTCACGCAGCATCCGCACCAGAGCGCGCTGGGTGTTGCCCCGGACGATCGAGTCGTCGACGACGATGAGCCGCTTGCCGCGGATGACCTCTTTGAGCGGGTTGAGCTTGAGCCGGATGCCGAGCTGGCGGATGGTCTGCGACGGCTGGATGAAGGTACGCCCAACGTAGGCGTTCTTCATCAGACCCTGCCCGTAGGGGATGCCGGATTCCTGCGCGTAGCCGACCGCGGCGGGGGTGCCCGATTCCGGCACGCCAATCACCAGGTCGGCATCGATCGGGCATTCGCGGGCCAGCCGTCGACCGATCTCGACCCGGGTGCCGTGCACCGACCGGCCGGCGATCGTGCTGTCGGGCCGCGCCAGGTAGACGTATTCGAAGACACAGCCCTTAGGCGTGGGGTTGGCAAAGCGGGTCGACCGCACGCCGTCGGCGTCGATCGCCAGCAGCTCGCCAGGTTCGATGTCGCGGACAAACGAGGCGCCGACGATATCTAGCGCGGCGGTTTCGGAGGCCACCACCCAGCCGCGGTCCAGCCGTCCCAGTGACAGCGGCCGTACCCCAAAGGGGTCGCGGCATGCGTACAGGGTGTTTTCGTCCATGAACGTCAGGCAGAACGCCCCGCGCACCGCCGGCAGCAGTTCCAGCGCCGCCTGCTCCAGGCTGGAATCGGCTGCACTGTGCGCCAGTAGCGCACCGAGGATGTCAGAGTCGGTGGTCGCCGTGCCGGGCACCCTAGGGTTGATCAACCCCGCGTCGCGGGCCCGGGTGACAAGGGCGGTGCTGTTCACCAGATTGCCGTTGTGCCCCAACGCCACCCCGGTGCCGGCCGCTGTGGTGTGGAACACAGGCTGGGCGTTCTCCCACGTCGTCTGGCCGGTAGTGGAGTAGCGGCAGTGGCCGATGGCGACGTGGCCCTGCATGGCCGCGAGCGTCTGCTCTTCGAACACTTGGCTGACCAGGCCGAGGTCCTTGAACACCAGCACCTGTGACCCGTCGGCAACCGCGATGCCAGCCGCTTCCTGGCCACGGTGCTGCAACGCGTACAAGCCGTAGTAGGTGAGCTTGGCGACTTCTTCGCCAGGGGCCCATACACCGAATACGCCGCATTCTTCGCGGGGCGGGTTCTCCTCGGGTAAGGGGTACTGGCCGGTCACAGTGGGGCGGCTCCCTGGGGCGCAGTTGGTG
>Ga0187766_10000269_pt1 | contig 28543 bp, 29 predicted proteins | sample 0216_QUI02_MP05__4_FD_132971 | JGI IMG/M metagenome (GOLD analysis project Ga0187766, IMG submission 132971) | Tropical peat soil microbial communities from peatlands in Department of Meta, Colombia - 0216_QUI02_MP05_20_MG | ecosystem: Environmental > Terrestrial > Soil > Wetlands > Peat ... | reverse complement strand
CGGAGCCGGTCCCCGAGCGCGAGCATCCGAGCCCGGGAGGACTCCAGCAGGTCGCGCAGCTCCGCGTCGTCCCCGTCCTCCGCCAGCAGCTCGCGCGCCCCGGCCACGTCGTCCGCGGCACGGCGGTACTCACTCGCCAACTGAGCCGCCTGTTCGAGCTCCCGATACTCCCTGCTGGCGGCGGTGAACCGGCTCCGGTCGGCGATCACGGCCGGGTCGGCGAGCTCGTCTTGCAGCTCGCCGAAGCGCGATTCGATTTGTGAGATCAGCTCGTCGATCATCTGCGCCGAGTTTAGGACCGGCGAGCAGCGAAACTTACGTAGATCGTAGGGGAGTGTGCAATAACCTCTGAAGAGTGAGGTCGCGGTGCTGGACGAAGACACCCGATACACATTGACCACCGGCCCGAGGAACCGCAGCCTGCGGGCCGCCGACCGTGACCGGGACGCGGTCGCCGCGAGACTACGCCGCGAGCATTTGATCGGCCGGCTCGACGACGTCGAGCTCGAGGATCGACTCGAGCGCTGCCTGGCCGCGAAACGGTACGGCGAGTTGGACGCGCTGATCGCCGACTTCCCGCCTGAGCCGCGCGCGGCCCAGGCCACCAGGCCGAGGCGTGGACGGCAGCTGGCCGGGGCACTGCTGGTCGCGCTGGTCGCGTTGATCTGGCTGCTGTCGCTGCTCGGGTGGGCGGCGCACCGCCACGCCTTCCTCCTCCCGGGCCGGTTCGGCGCGGGGCCGAACGTCGTGCAGGTTTCTCCAAATCCCTCGCAGCAGTTGCGACCGCAGGGATCGACGTCTCCGTAGCGCCTCCGTCACCCCCAACAGCAGTCACTGACCTCCCCGTAGCCGCGGCCAGGCCTGGGCGTGGCCTAGGCGAGGCCTAGGCGACGACCTCGACCCCGACCAGGTCCCCGGCCGACACGTCGCCCGGACTCTCGACCTCCAGCACGGCCTTCAGCGCCGCGATCGCAACCGCCAGCTGGTCCAGATCGGGCTCGCGCGTGGTCAGCTTCTGCAGCTGCAGCCCCGGGTACATCACCGCCTGCACCCAGCGCTTGCGTCGATTTCTCCCGGCCCACTTGATCACCTCGAACGACAGCCCCGCGATCACCGGTACGCCGATGATGCGGGTGATCACCAGCACCCACCACGCCGGCAGTCCGATCGGCGCGAACACGAAGATCGCGACGACCATCACGATCAGCAGGAAGCTCGTGCCGCACCGCGGATGAAGGCGCGAGTAGCGCTTCGCGCGCGCCGGCGTGAGCTCGTCCGAGGCCTCGAAGCACGAGATCACCTTGTGCTCGGCGCCGTGGTACTCGAACACCCGCCGCAGATCCGGCACGCGCGAGAGCAGGAACAGGTAACCGAGGAACAGCGACGTGCGCAGCACGCCCTCGACCACCCAGAACAGCACCGAGGACCCGAGTTGCTGCTTGACGAGGCTCGTCAGTCCGACCGGGAGCACGAAGAACAGCCCGACCGCGAACACGAGCGCGACCACGACCGTCCCCGTCCAGACGCCGCCCGAGATCTGCTGCTCCGGTTCGGGCAGCTGCGCGTTGGCGGAGATCCCGAGCGCGCGCAGGCCGATCCCGAGCGACTCCGCGAGCGCGACCACGCCGCGAATCACCGGCCAGCGGTACACGCGCCGGCGCCTCGTCCACGAGACCAGCGGGAACGGCCGCACGTCGATCGCGCCGACGGGGGCCGCGTCGGTACGCGCGCCCGTAGCGCTGTCGGCGACCGCGGGCTTGCGGACCGCGACCGCCCACGTCGACACGCCGCGCATCATCACGCCCTCGAGCACGGCCTGGCCGCCGAGAGGCGCATCGCGCGTGGCGGTCAGGTCGAGATCCCTACCGCCCCGGCCCACGAACCCCTCTACGTGCTTCCGGCGGCGGCGCGAGCGCTGCGACGGCCCTTCGCCACCCGACGCTGGAAGCGCTCGACGCGACCGCCCGTATCGACCAGCTTCTGCTTGCCGGTGTAGAACGGGTGGCAGGCCGAACAGATCTCGACGTGAATCTCCGGACGCGTCGAACGCGTCATGAACTCGTTACCGCACGTGCAGCGCACGTGGGCGTCGACGTATTCCGGGTGAATGTCTGTCTTCATCTCAGCAATCCAGTGTAGCGGCGCTGCTCAGGACGCCGGACACGTGGCGATCAGCGTGTTGTTCGCCGGGTTGAGGTCGTCGGTGACGAGCGGGTCGTCGATCGTGACGGTCGGGTCGGCGGCGGAGCAAACCGGCCCCACGAACGTCTCGTAGATCGACGCGTGGGCGCCGAGCACGCTCACGGGGACGGTCTGCGCGGGGTATGGCCCGCCGGGGGAGAACACGACGTCGAACGGCCCTGCCGCGGAGCCCCCGTCGTTGCGGATCTCGGCGACGTAGCGGTCCTGCTTGGCGTTCCCGCGGATCGAGTGCACTCGGATCGACTGCACGAGGAGGTCCGGGCGGAGCTCTGGCTCGTAGCACTTGGGGCTCATCTGAACCGCCGTGTCGAGCACGCGGCCGCCGACCCCCGTCCACCGGAACGTGACCCGGAGGCGGTACGTCGCCGGGCCATCGAGATCGAGCACGGGGTGGTTCACGTTCCACACGTCGCCCGGCCGCTGGCCCAGGGTCGGATTGTCCGGCGTGACCCAGCTCCCGAGGTTGCGGCCGGTGACCGTCCTGAACGGCCCGGTCCCCTTCGTCTGCCTCAGCAGCTGGAAGCGGAGCGCCATCCTCAACGTGCCGCCGACCGGGCGCATCACCGCCTCGACCGAGATCTCGCGCTGGGCCGGGTCGCGCGCGCGCAGGCAGACGAAATCGCGCAGCAGCGCGGCGGACGAGCTCGAATCGGCGGCTGCGATCGCCGGCGCCACCAAGCCGGCGCACAGCACCGGCAGCGCAGCCAGGAGCAGGCGCCTGATCACGCACGGTCGCGGTAACGGCTTGATCACATCCGCATTAACAGCATCCGCCGGCGAGAGTTGCCTGCGTGCGCCGAGCCGTGCCCGAACGCCGCCGAGCGCGATCTGGTCTGGCGATCAGGTGATCGTGTACAGCGGTCCGTCCCCGCCCTCGGGCGGGGTCAGGCGGCCACCCTTGGCGGTGATCGCGCCGCACTGCACGCAGTTGGTGTAGTTGACGACGACGTCGACCGGACCCGTCTGCGGCGCATCGTCGGGGATCTCGTACACGCCTGCGGGACACATCCACTGCCACGTCTCCGCGATCTCCCGAGGAACGTTCTTGCGCACCCGGATGTGGTTCGGCGCATCGTCGCGCGTGGTGTTGCCCGACACGTACACGCTCGAGAGCTTGTCGAACGTGTACTTGCCGTCGGGCTTCGGGTACGCGTCCCGCATGCCGTCGACCTTCATCGGGGCATCCGCGTCGCGGTGGTTCTGCCAGCGCCCACCCGGGAACCGGCCGCCGCTGATCACCATCGCGTTCGTGATCGCGCCGCCGACGAAGAACCCCTTGCTGAACGGCTGCTTCATGTTCCGCGATCGGTACAGCTCGCGACCGATCACCGAGTCCTCGACCTGCTGGTCGTAGGCGGAGAAGTTCGTGCTCCCCGCCTTCAGCTGCGCGACGATCGTCTCCGCCGCGAGGACCCCGGCGTGGATCCCGTAGTGGATCCCCTTCAGGATCGGCACGTTCACCATCCCGGCGTTGTCGCCGCACAGCACCACCCCGGGCGCGGACGGCTTCGGCATCGCCCAGTACCCGCCCTCCGGGATCGCCTTCGCGCCCCAGGCGACGCGCTTGCCGCCTTCGAGGATCCCGCGCACGAGCTTCGACGTCTTGAACAGTTGCAGCAGGTCGTGCGGCGAGACCGTCGCATCGGTGTAGTCGAGCCCGACCACGAACCCGATCGAGACCCGGTTCGAACCCATCGGGTAGATCCACGACCCGCCGAACTCGTGCCACTTGGCGCCGTACCGCAACGGCCAGCCGAGCGTGTGGATCACGCGATCGAGCGGCTTCGGTACCTCCCACACCTCCTTGACGCCGAGCGCCCACACCTGGGGCTCCCGACCTCTGGCGAGCGCGAACTCCTTGATCGCAGCGCCGGTCAGGTGGCCCCACGTTCCTTCCGCGAGCACGGTTGCGCGAGCCGTGACGTCGGACCCGGGCTCGAAGTTGCCGAGCTCCTCGCCCTCCTTGCCGCGGCCCTTGTCGCCCGAGCGGATGCCTCTGACGACCCCGTCGGTGACCAGCAGCCGCTGCGCGGTCGTCTCGGTCAGGATGTACGCACCGGCTTCTTCGGCCTTCTCCGCCAGCCACCGCGACAGCTCGGCGATGCTGACCATCATGTTGCCGTGGTTGCGGAACGGCGGCGGGGTCGGCTTCAGCGGCAGCGCCGCTCCCGGGCCGAGCATCCAGTAGACCGAGTCCTTTTCGACCGTGCCGTACGTCGGCCACTGCGACGGATCGACGTCGGGGAACAGCTCCTTCAGCCCCGACGGGCGCATCATCGCGCCGCTGAGGTTGTGCGCGCCGCACGCCTTGCCCTTCTCGATCACCGCGACCGGCACTTCTCCCAGGCGCTCGGTCAGCTCCGGCTCGTCGGCCAGCAGGGTGAGCAGCCGGTTCGCGCACGCGAGCCCGGCCGGGCCGCCGCCGACGATCACGACGCCGACGTCGATCCGCTCGTCCTCCGGATCGAGCTCGCGCTTGACGAATTCCTGGACCGAGTCGACCGGCGGCGCGAACTCGCTCGGCGCGACGGCCCCGTTGTGCGATGCCACGGCTACGAGCCCTTCCGCGCCTTGATCGCCTCGGTCAGCTTCGGCAGGATCTTGTTCAGGTCGCCGACGACCCCGAAGTCGGAGAACTCGAAGATCGGCGCGTTCGCGTCCTTGTTGATCGCGACGATGTTCTCCGATGACTGCATCCCGACCTTGTGCTGGATCGCGCCCGAGATCCCCGCCGCGAGGTACAGCTTCGGCGCGACGGTCTTGCCCGTCTGGCCGATCTGCGCCGCGTACGGGTACCAGCCGGCGTCGACAACGGCGCGGGTCGCGGCCACCGCGGAGTTGCCGCCGAACGCCGCCGCGAGGTCCTCGCACAGCTTGAATCCGTCGGGGTTGCCGAGCCCGCGCCCGCCGGCGACGAGGACGTCCGCGCCCTCGATGTCGACGTCCGCGCCGCGCTGCTCCCCGCGCTGCACCATCGTCGCCTTCGTCGAGAAGTCGGAGAACGGCACCTCGACATCGACCACCTCGGCCGCGCCGCCGTCGCGGGTGATGGCCTCGAACGCGTTGATCCGCCCGATGATGATCCCGAGGCCACCCGTGTAGCGCGACACCGAGATCTTCGAGTCCTGAAGGATCGGTCGCTCCGCGACGAGCTTGCCGTCCTCCGCTCGCACCGCCGTGACCTCCATCGTCACCCCGGCTTGCTTGCGCGCCGCGAGCCCGGCGCCGATCTCGAACCCGAGCAGGCCGCCGCCGAACAGCGCATACGCGTGGCCGTGCTCGTCGATCACCTTCGCCATCGCGTCGACGACCGGCTGGGCGAGACCCTCCGGCCCGCGCACGCGGAACACCCGGGAGGCCCCGTACGCGCCCAGCGATCGACACAGATCGTCTGAGAGATCGTCGCCGCCCAGCACGAGCGCGTCGCACCGGCCGCCGACCTCAGCTGCGCGTGCCGCGCCTTCGGACACGGCGCCGAGCGAGTTCTTGTTCAGCGCGCCCTCGTAGTGCAGCACGTATGTCAGGACGTCGGGCATCTAGATCAGCTTCCTCTCGTCGAGCCAGGCGACGACCTTCTCGACCGTCTCGTTTGTGTCCTCATCCTCGATCACCTGGCCCGCCGCCTTCGCCGGCGGATCGTGGAAGTCGCCGCACTGGACGCCCGATCCATCGCCGCCGACCAACGACGCGTCGATGCCGACGTCGGCCGTCGCCACGGTCTCGAGCGGCTTCTTGCGCGCGCCCATGATCGCCTTCAACGACGGGTACCGAGGCTCGTTGATCGCGTCCCCGACCGAGATCACGGCCGGAAGCTGCACCTCGACCGTGTCGTAGCCGTACTCGGCCTGGCGCTCGCAGCGAAGCGACCCCGCGCCGACGTCGATCTTGATCACCTGCGTCAGCGACGGCATCTTCAGATGGTCGGCCACCAGCGCGCCCATCGTGTAGCACTCGCCGTCGTCCGACTGCTGTCCGAGCAGCACCAGATCCGGCTGCTCCTTGGCCAGTGCCCGAGAGAGCGCATAACCGGTCGCGGACACGTCCGAGCCGGCCAGTACCGCATCGGTCAAGTGCAGCGAGCGGTCGGCGCCGAGCGACACCGCCTTGTGGAGCGCGCGGACGGCCGACTCGGGGCCCATCGTCACCGCGACGATCTCCTCCACCGGGACCGTACCGCCCTCGCGAATCTGCATCGCCGCCTCGATCGCATGCGTGTCATAGGGGTTCAGGTTCTTCTCCCCTGATCGGTCAAGACGCCCAGTCGACGCGTCGATGCGCTTCTCAACGGCCGCGTCGGGCACCTCTTTGACCAGGACGCAAATCTTCAACGTTGCCTCCTTTTCGAGTGGCGCCGATATTACCTGGTTGACTGACTAGTCAATCGGCTGGGCCTATGCTCGCACGGCACCGCGGATGAAGTCGATCACCTGCTCGGTCGATGCTCCGGGGGTGAAAACCTCCGCCACGCCGAGCGCCTTGAGCTCCGCCACGTCGTCGGCGGGAATCGTCCCGCCGACGGTGACGACCACGTCGTCGATCCCCTGCTCGCCGAGCAACTCGAGCACGCGCGGCACCAGCGTCATGTGCGCGCCGGACAGGATCGACAGCCCGACCGCGTCGGCGTCCTCCTGGATCACCGTCTCGACGATCTGCTCCGGGGTCTGATGGAGGCCCGTGTAGATCACCTCCATCCCCGCGTCACGCAGCGCCCGGGCAATGATCTTGGCGCCCCGGTCGTGACCGTCGAGGCCAGGCTTCGCGACGACCACGCGAATCTTCTTCTCGGAGGAGGAGGACATCGGTAACGCACGGTCCGATCCAGCTCGCGACCGCGAGCATCTGGATGTTAATAGGGGCGCCCTTCGGGCGCTTGTTGGGGCGCTCGCAGGCGCGCGCGACGGGTGGTCCGGGCGAGGCTCAGTCCTCCGAACCGCTTGATGTGCCGGTGGTCAGCCGCGGCCGACCGAGACGCGCCCGCTGGGCAGCCGCCGGCGGACCGTGTCGGGAAGGCCGCGAGTCCCGCGCCCCCGCGCTGCCGGCGCCGCACGGCCGGCCGCGTGGGCACGGCCCACCTGGGCCGCCGGCGCCGCCCGGCCGACCCTGTCGGCAGCGCGGGCCCGCGCCGCCAGCGCCGCGCTACCGGCCCCGCCCGCGATCGCCGCCCCGGTCAGCGCCACCGCTGCCTTCAGCCGCCGGCCGAGGCGATCGAAGCGCAGCACCTCCCACCCTTCCTGGCGCGCGACCCGCGCCAGCCTCGGGTCGGGGTTGACCGCCACCGGATGGCCCACCGTGCGCAGCATCGGCAGATCGGACTCCGAGTCCGAGTAGGCGTACGACGCGTTCAGATCGATCTGCTCGCGCGCCGCGAGCTCCTCGATCGCCCGCGCCTTGTCGCTCGCGTAGATGAACAAGCCGGTCGGACGCCCCGTGTACACCCCGTCGTGGATCTCGGAGAACTGCGAGCCGATCGCCCCATCGAGCACCAGCACCCGCGCGAGCATCTCCGCGAGCTCCCGCGACGCCGCGGTCACGATGTACACGCGCCGGCCCTCGTCCTGGTGCTCGTACGCGAGCGCCAGCATCTGCGGGTAGATGCGCGGCAGGACGCCGGCCAGCACATCCGCGCCGAGCCGTTCGAGTTCGCGGACCCGCACGCCCTCGAGCGACTTCGAGATCCGGTCGCGCAGCGCGTGCGTGTCCTCCTCGGTCGACCCCCGCAGGCGGAAGCGGACGTTCGCCCACGCGTCGGACAGCAGCTGGCGCCGGCCAAGCAGCCCGGCCTTGTAGGCGGCACGCCCGAACTGGAAGGCCGAGGAGCCCTCCATCAGGGTGCGGTCCAGATCGAAGAAGGCCGCCGCACCGCCGTGTCCGGCGGCCGTGTTCCTGAGCCGGGAGGCGCTCAGCCGCCATTCACCTCCACGATCACCGCATCGCCCTGGCCGCCGCCGGAGCAGATCGCCGCGCAGCCGAGCCCGCCCCCACGCCTGCGCAGCTCGTACACCAGCGTCCCGAGGATCCGCGCGCCCGACGCTCCGATCGGATGTCCAAGCGCAATCGCGCCGCCGTTGACGTTGACGCGGTCCTCGTCGATTCCGAGCACCCGAATCGAGTTCAGCGTCACCGAGGCGAACGCCTCGTTGATCTCCCACAGGTCGATCTCGTCGGCCTTCAGGCCCGCCTTCGCGAGCGCACTCAGCGCCGCTTTGGCGGGCGTACGCGCCAGGTACGCGAAGTCGTCGGCGACCTGCGCCTGGGCCACGATTCTCGCCAGCGCGGGCCTGCCGTTGCGCTTCGCCCACTCGTCGCTTGCGAGCACGAGCGCCCCGCCGGCGTCGTTGACCCCGGGCGAGTTCCCCGCCGTGTGCGACCCGTTCTCGACGAAGATCGGCGGGAGCTTGGACAGCTGCTCGAGGCTCGTCTCACGGCGAGGTCCCTCGTCGATCTCGACGACCGTATCGCCCTTGCGGCCCGGCACCGTGACCGCCACGATCTCCTCGGGCAGGCGGCCTTCGTCGGTCGCCGCGATCGCGAGCTCGTGCGAGCGCAGTGCCCACCGATCCATGTCCGGGCGGGTCAGCTCGAGCTCGGCTGCGACCTCGCTCGCCTCCTGCGCCATGTGCTTGCCCGAGAACGGGTTCGTGAGCCCGTCGTTGACCATCGCGTCGATCGCCTTGCCGTCTCCCATCCGGAAGCCGAACCGCTCCTGCCTCAGCAGGTAGGGGGCGTTAGACATCGACTCCATCCCGCCTCCGACCCCGAGCTCCAGGTCGCCCGCGCGAATCGCGACATCGAGCAGCGCCGCGCCGCGCAACCCCGATGCGCACACCTTGTTGACGGTCTCCGACGGAACCTCCCTCGGAATCCCGGCCTTGGTCTGGGCTTGGCGCGAGGGGATCTGTCCCTGCCCGGCCTGGATCACCTGACCCATCACGACCTGCTGGACCTGGTCTGGAGCCACCTCGGCCCGCTCCAGCGCCGCCCTGATCGCAGTCGCGCCGAGCTCGGTCGCATCGAGGCTCGCAAGTCCCCCTCCGAGCTTTCCGATCGGGGTTCGAGCGGCGGACAAAATTACGGTGGTAGGCATCGCAGGCTCCAGACAGGTAGCGGGCTCGGCAGTTGCAATGCTAGTAACGTGCGCCGCCGTGGATGTCGAGGCGACGACCGCGAGCCCGCGCGACACCGACGCCGACACGATCGTGGTCGGAGTATTCGAGGGCGGGGGGTTGCGCACGACGAGTCCGGCGGAGCGCTCACGGCGCTGCTCGAAGTGGGCGAGGCGCGGCGGGATTTCAAGCGCCTCGCGGTCACGCACGCCGAGCGCCGGCGGTGGATCGTCGTCGGCCTCGGCGCGCGCCCGGAGTTCGGTCCCGAGCGCGCCCGGGGGGCCGCCGCGGTGGCGCACGGACGCGCGCGCGAGCTCGGCACGCGGACCCTGTGCTGGGAGGTGCCGCATCACGTCGGCGACGACGTCGTCGGCGGGCTCGTCGAAGGAACCCTGCTGCGCGCCTACCGGTTCGACCGCTACAAGCCCGGCGCCGACTCGGAGCCCGATCTCGGCCGGCTGATCCTGAGCGCCCATCACGAGACCTCATCGCCGGTGCGGCTCGCGTGCGTGCTGGCGACGGCCCAGAACCGCGCCCGAGACCTCGGCAACACGCCGGCCAACGACCTCACTCCGCGCGCGCTGGCCGCCTACGCCGAGCGCCTCCCCGGGGTGACGGTCAAGGTGTCCGACGAGGACTGGATTCGCGACGCCGGGATGGGGGCGTTCGCGGCGGTCGCGCGCGGCTCGGTCGAACGGGCGCGCCTGATCGAGTTGCGCTACGAGGGCGCCGCCACCGGGCCACGGCTCGGCCTGATCGGGAAGGCGGTGAGGTTCGACGCCGGCGGCCTGACGCCGAAGATCGCGGCCGTCGGCGCGCGCACGGGCGAGCGGGTGTGGCGCCTGCCGCTGGATCAGGAATACGCCGAGATGGTCGAGGGCCGCTACGCGCAGCTGACCAACCGGACCGAGCGTCGCGGGGCGATGCCGATCACCGCCGCGGAGTTCCTGCACCACTTCGCCGGAGATCTGCCGTGGGCCCACATCGACATCGCGGGCACGGCCTGGGACGGGCACCGTCCGTACCTCGACCATGGCGGCACCGGCTTCGGCACCCGCCTGCTGGTCGAGGTCGCGCGCGCATTCGCGGGCGAGTGACGCTCGCCCACACAGCCTGCGAGGATCTCGCCCACACAGCCTGCGAGGATCGCGGCTACGGCCTCGCTCGTTCGAGGATCCAGCCCGCGGCGCTGGCGGGGTCGAGCTCACGCGCGACGACCCGGTCGAGCAGCTCCTTGACCTCCTGATCGCCGCCGACCGATGTCTCGAGCTCGCGTCGCATCCGGAACGTCGCGATCGCGAGCACCTCGTTCATCAGGTTGCGGCGGCGGCGCTCCGACAACGTGCCCTCGGCCTTGATGTATGCCCGGTGCTCGGACAGCTTGTCGAGCAGCTCCTCGACGCCCTCCCCGCGGACCGCCTCCGTGCGCACGATCGGCACCCTCCAGCCCTCGCGGGGACCGAGCGCGAGCACCCCCTTGATCTCCCTCACCATCGTGTCCGCGAGCGGGTGGTCGGCCTTGTTGACGACGATCACGTCGGGGATCTCCATCACGCCGGCCTTCAGCGCCTGAATCGAGTCACCCGAGCCGGGCATCAGCACGAGCACGACGGTGTCGGCGTGGTCGATCACGTCGACCTCGGCCTGGCCGACCCCGACCGTCTCGAGCAGGATCACGTCGCGGCCCGAGGCATCCATCAGCAGCGCGGCCTGGAGCGCTGCCTCGCTCAGCCCGCCAAGCGCGCCGCGATTGGCCATCGAGCGGATGAACACGCCCGGATCGAGGAAGTGCTCGGTGAGGCGAATCCTGTCGCCCAGCAAGGCTCCGTGCGTGAACGGCGACGAGGGGTCGATCGACAGCACCGCGACCGTCTGCCCGCGCTCGCGCTCGAGCTTCGTCAACGCCCCCAGCAGCGTCGACTTGCCGACGCCCGGCGGACCCGTGAAGCCGACGATCGCGGCCCCGCCGGTCCGCGGATACACCTCGCGGACAAGCTCCCATCCGTCCGGATCGTCGTCCTCGACGAGCGAGATCGCCCGCGCGAGCGCCCGCCTGTCTCCTGCGAGCAGGCGCTCCGCCAACGATCGTTCGCGTTCTGCCATGAGGGGCAGCAATATGTCACGGACCCGGGCGGCAACCGCCGCACGAGCGCGCACGCCCGACCTGAAAAAGGGTCCTCGCGCACAGCGGCTCGGACCGGAACCCGTAGGATCCCCGCGGTGGCGTCGACCAGCATCCAGCGCCCCAGACCTCCGCTCAAGCCCGCGCCTCGACCGCCGGTGGCACGCGGCGGTCCGCCGCCGCTGCACGGCGGCCCGCTGACCTTCCTGCGCTTCGCGCGCGCGCATCACATGCTCCGCTGGGGCTACGTCGCGCTCGGCGCCCGGTGGCTGTGGCTCAAGCTCCGCTGGCGCGGCAGGCTGAAGACCGACGGGTTGTGCTTCGTCTGCCCAGGGGTGAAGTTCGAGATCGGCCGCACCGCGAGCGTGTCGCTCGGGCGCTGGTCCTGGATCGGGCACGACACGAAGATTCGCGCCCACGAGGGTCAGATCTCGATCGGCGCCAAGTCCGTGCTCGGACAGGAATGCACGATCTCCGCCTATCAGCACGTCTCGATCGGCCGTGAGTGCATCATCGCCGACCGGGTGATGATGATCGACTTCGACCACGGCATGGTCGAGGTCGAGCGCCCGATTCGCGAGCAGGGCATCTACAAGCGCGACGTGAACGTCGGCCACAACGTCTGGATCGGATACGGCGCCTGCCTGCTGCGGGGAGTGAGCGCCGGCAGCAACTCGGTGATCGGCACGGGCGCGGTCGTGACCGGCGACGTGCCCGAGAACAGCATCGTCGCCGGCGTCCCGGCGCGGATCATCCGGATGCGCAATGCCCCGCGCACGTTCCGCTGGGTGGACTGACGCAGCCGGTACCTGCCCTACCCGGCCCAGCCGACCAGGTCCGGCGCCAGATTCCGCGACCCCGGCTCGAGCCCGGGGTCGCCGGCCAGCGCCCGCTCGAGCGCGGCGGCGTGCGCGGCGACCCGCTCGCGCGGGTACTCGCCGGCGCGATCCCACGAGCACAGGAACGCCCAGTCGCTGGCCTGCAGCGCGAGCAGCTCCCGGAGCGCCCGCGCGGTCGGCCGCCGCGGGGACACCAGCAGCCGCAGCTCCGCCGAGCGCACGCGCCATGCGATCTCGGCCACAACGGGTCCGCTCCAGGTTCGCAGGTCGCCGCCCTCGCCCCAGCTCGTGACGCCGAGATTCGCCGGAGCCGGCGCGGGGTCGTGGCGATCGAGCGCGTGATCGAGCGTCGTCAAGCGCAAATCCTCGCGCGCGGCCTGCTCGACGACGGCCGCGAGCCACTGCACGCCTTCGTACCACCAATGTCCGAGCAGCTCGGTGTCGAACGCGCACACGCACACCCCGCCGTCGCGGACGCGCTCGCGTACGCGGGCGACGAAGTCGCGGGCGTGCTCCGCCGCCAGCGCCCGCGCCGCCTCGGGATCGTACGGCCGACCGTCATTGCGCCAGGGGCGATGATGGTAGTCCGTGAGCCGGTGATAATCGCGGTACGCGCCGCGCGACGGGTATCCGCCCTCGCCCCACACCAGCGACATCGCGTCCCGATCGAGCGGCCACAGGACCGGCCCGTCGTCGGTCGCGAGCGGTCGCAGGTGGCGGGGGTCGCCGCGGCCGAACAAGCGCGTCAGCTCGACGCACGTCTGCCGCACGCCGGCCTCCTCGAGCAGCGGGTCCAGCCAGGCCCCATACCCGCATTCGGGCAGCCAGAATCCGCCCGACCACGCACCGAAGCGACGCCGGTGGGCCGCGATCCCAGTCTGGACCTGGAGTGCGATCCCGGTGTCGCTCGCGAGCATCGGGAGCACCGCATGCGTGGCCGACGAGGTCCACGTCGCGTGCGCGCCGAACGCCTTCAGCAGGCCACCGTCGAGCCGCGCAAGCGCCTCGGCCGCGGCGAGGTACTCGGCGCTCGAGCGCTCGAGCTCGACTGCGAGCCCGTTGCGACCGGCGCGCCGGAAGCGTTCGATGTCGCGGCGATGTGACTCCGGCCTGAGCTCCGCGAAGAAGCGCCGACAGCGCTCGAGCGCGTCCGGCGCCTCGAGCTGGTCGCACAGAACCGGAGTCAGCGACAGCGTGATCGGAGCCCGCCCGAGCACGTCGAGCAACGGCAGGTAGCTGGTCGCGACCGCCTCCCAGAGCCACTCCTCGCCGAACGGCCACGTGCCGAAGCCCGCGGGGTTCAGTTCGGTTGCGGGTCGTGGCCACGGCGCGCCGCCCTCAACGTAGGGCATGTGCGTGTGCAGGACGATCGCGAGCTCGCCGCGAGCGGGGCGCGAACTCATTCGCGACACACGGCGAGGAAATCGAGCGCCCCGGCCAGGCGCCCGCTGCGGAGCGCGAAGTCGCTGCTCGCGATCGCGGGCGTGAACCGGTCGTAGAACGGTTTCGTGATCCGCAGGCGAGCGTGGACCGCATCCCACCCCAGCCGCAGCGCAAGCTCATGCATGCGCAGCTTGCGGGCGTGGAACAGACCGAGCAGCTCGACGTCATCGAACGCCGACCGGCACAGGTCTCCGAACTCCTCCGCACGGTATTCGCGCAGATGCCATGGATTGCCGGACCGCTCCGCACCCTGGGGCGCGAGCGTGAGCACATTCGGGGTGGACACGTACGCGACGCCGCCGGTCGCGAGCAGCGAGCGCAGATGCGCCAGCACCGCGACCGGATCGAGCACGTGCTCGATCGTCTGCAGGAACACCACCGCGTCGTACTCGCCCGGCTGTCCATGCAGCTCCACCATCCCGCGTTCGAAGCGCAGGTTCCGGCTCCGGTAGCGCAAGCGCGCGTGCTCGTACGCTTCCGGATTCGCGTCGACGCCGAGCACCGTGGCGGCCGAGCGGGCGAGCATCTCGGAGCCGTATCCCTCGCCACACGCCATGTCGATCACGCGCTTGCCGATCGTTCGGGCTCCGATCCACTCGTACACGACCTGATGGCGGCGGAACCAGTAGTTCTCGGCCGGCACGTCGGGCAGCGTTCGCTCTCCCGTCAGCTCCAGCGGCGGCACACCGGGCGGCTGATCGCGCTGAACGTATGCGTTCACCAGCACGGGCGACAGGGTAATGTGCGTCGGCCATGGAGGCCCTGAGGACGGCGGATGAGATCCGCGACGTCAACACCCGCTACCACGACGTCGCCGCCGACAGCTATGACACGAAGTGGGGGATCGACTTCGGGCCGGTCGGCCAGGACCAGGTGCTCGGAAAGCTGCGCAAGATCGTCGGCCCCGAGCTCGACCGCGGCTACGGGCGCTCGCTCGAGATCGGCGCCGGAACCGGCTACTTCAGCCTCAACCTGCTCCAGGCGGGGGTCGTGGGAGAGGCCACGTGCACCGACATCTCGCCGGGGATGATCGCGCGCTGCTCGGAGAACGCGGAGCGGCTCGGGCTGAACGTCCGGGCCGCCCGGGCGGACGCCGAGTCGCTGCCGTTCGCGCAGGACAGCTTCGATCTCGTGCTCGGCCACGCGGTGCTGCACCACCTGCCGAACCTGGGTCGCGCGTTTGCGGAGTTTCGCCGGGTGCTGCGGCCCGGTGGGAGGATCGCGTTCGCGGGCGAGCCGTCGCGGGTCGGGGACCGGCTCGCGGCGATCCCCAAGCGCGGCGCGGTGATGATCGCGCCCGTCTGGCGCGCGCTGCTCCGGGCCACGCCCGCGCCGCCCGTCGCCGACCGGTGCCGGATGGAGGAGCTCGCTCACGAGCTCGAGCAGTTCGTCGACATCCACGCGTTCGCGCCCGGGGATCTGGCCCGGTGCGCGCGCCGGTGCGGGTTCCGCGACGTCGAGGTGCGCGGCGAGGAGCTCGTCGCGAACTGGTTCGGGTGGTTCAACCGCGTGCTCGAGGCGAGCGCCGATCCCGACGACGTCCCGAGGCTCTGGCGGCTGTACGCCTTCAACGGCTACCTGCTGTTGCAACAGCTCGACGAGCGAGTGCTGGAACGGCTGCTCCCGGCGGCGATCTTCTACAACTTGCTGCTCGGCGCGCGCAAGCCTTAGCGCTCGCGATCGCCGGCCGGCCACCGCTCCCTACACTCCCCGCATGCCCGACCGGGTCGCGCAAGACTTTCCGCTGTTTCCGCTGGGGATCGTCGCGCTCCCCGGTGAGCTGATCCCGCTGTACATCTTCGAGGAGCGCTACAAGACGATGATGAACGACTGCCTGCGCGACGAACGCGAGTTCGGAATCGTGTGGCTGTCCGACGACGGGCTGCGCGAGGTGGGATGCGCGGTCCGGATCCAGGAGGTGCTCGAGCGGATGGACGACGGGCGGATGAACCTGCTCGCGCGCGGCACCCGGCCGTTCCGGGTGCTCGAGCGCCAGAGCCACCTGGCCTACCCGGCCGGGGTGATCGAATTCGTCGAGGATCGCCGCGACGTGATCGACACCGAGCTCGTGCGCGCCGCGCACGAGGCCTACGCGGACCTCGTCAAGCGCGCCACCGACCGCGACCCCGACCAGCAGGAGCTGGCCGAGATGGGGGCGTACGCGATGGCGGCGACGGTCGAGTTCGGACTCGACGCCAAGCAGGGACTACTCGACCTGCGCTCCGAGAACGCCCGACTGCGGCTCGTCACGCGGCTGTTCCGGGCCGCGATCAAGCGGCTCGAGTTCGTCGACCGGGCCCAGGAGCGGGCGCGGTCGAACGGCAAGGTGCGGTTCGGCTAACTGAAGCCCGGTCGGATGCCGGGCTGTGGTAATTGCCGGCGCGCGCGGAGCGTTCTCCCGGAAAAGGAGCGGAGCGGGCGCCGGCCCGGAGCTGGATACGGTTACGCGTTGTAGATCACCATCGCGAGGCCGAACACGACGCAGTAGATCCCGAACGGGACCAAGTTCCCGTGCTTGAAGTACTTCATCAGCCACCGGACCGTGATGATCGCGGTGATGCACGCGGAGATCGAGGCGATCACGGCCTCGCCGCGGATTCCGTTGCCGTTTGGCCCGGTCAGATCGGGGAGCTTGTACAGGCCCGCGAGCAGGATGATCGGGGTCGCGAGCAGGAAGCTGAACTTCGCCGCGTCGACGTTGTCGAGCCCGCGGGCCAGACCGGTGGCCATCACGACGCCGTCGCGGCTGATCCCCGCGACCAGCGCGGTCGACTCCCCGACTCCGATCACGGCCGCCTCGCGGTATTCCAGCGTGTCCAGGATCCGTCCGCCGTCGTCCTTCATCCCCTCGCGCCGCGCGAGCGCGCGCACCTCGGCGCGCTTGCGCAGCCGCTCCGCGCCGAGCAGGATGATGCCATTGATCACGAGGAAGATCGCCGCGATCTCCGGGGTCGCGGTCGCGACCCGCAGCGTGTGCTCGAACGCGACCCCGAGAATCCCGACCGGGATGCTGGCGACGATGATCAGCCACGCGAGCCGTTCGGTGGGAGTCTCGGCCTTGCGCTTGCCGAGCGTCGCAAAGAAGGCCCGGACGATCTCGACCCAGTCGCGCCAGAAGAAGATCAGCAGTCCGACCGCACTGCCGACGTGCAGCATCACGATGAACGCGAGCCACGGCGACTCGGGCTGGGACTGCCACTTGACGATGTTGGTCCAGCCGAACAGGGTTGGGAACAGGACCGTGTGACCGAGGCTCGAGACCGGGAACAGCTCCGAGACTCCCTGCAGCGCCCCGAGCACGATCGCCTGGAAGGTCGTGATGAGACTGGACGACATTACGAACACGGGGCCCGAACGGTAGCGGTCGTGGTAACGGGGTGCTAAGCGATGCCCCTGGAACTACGCCGCTCCGAACTTCCGATTCGCGCGACTAAGCGGATTCTCATCGACCGCTGATCCTGCACGCCTGCTGCGCTGCACCGAGCGCGAACTGCTCGGCCTGGGCGAGCTCGGGATGGTGCGCACCGGCCGTGTCCGGGAACGAGATCGTCCCGTCCTGGAGCCTGATCGTGTAACTGAAGACGCTGTTCTCGGGCGCGGGAATGTGCAGTCTGGTCTTCGCGTCGCCGTCGAGCGTGTTGGCGAGGTCACGGGCGACGAGCAGCTGCGGATCCGGGAGCGTCTTCGTCGCGCCACCGTTGCACGAGACGGTCCCGGAATCGTTGACCAGGAGCGTCAACCGCTGGCCCTCACCGGTGCGGGTGAGCAGGAACAGATCCGCTGATTGCACGTTGAAGCAGCCGGCGAGGCCGGCGCAGAGCAGCACGGCGGCCAGGTAGCTCGCTCGCATCGGATGCTTACCACGATGCCACGCGAGCGCCCGCTACGAGCCGGTCTCCACGACGATCGCCGCTCCTCCGCGCCGGGGGTCGCCCCCGCCCCAGAACTGCCCAGCGGTGTCGCGCTCGGCCGCCTGCGCGCCACCGAAGAACAGGTTGCGCTCGCGGAAGCGCGCGATCGCGCGGCCCGCCGCCTCCAGCGCGCCCGTGTCGACGCCGGGCTCGGCGTACACGACGCCGTCCTCGAAATGGACCCGCGGGGCCCTGACCGCCTCGCGCGCCCGGAGCCGTTCGTCGACCACGCGGATGATCGTCTGCAGGATCGCCGACCGGATCCGATTGGAACCGGCGCTGCCGAGCACCAGCTCGGGCTCCCCGCCGCGCAGCACGACCGTGGGCGCCATCATGCTCGGCAGCCGCCTGCCGGGCGGATGGCGATGAAACCCGAGCGGGTTGAGATCCTGCTCGCCGAGCATGTTGTTGAGATGGATGCCGGTGCCGGGAACGATCACGCCCGAGCAGGCGCCGTCCGAGCAGGTGACCGAGCACGCCCAGCCGCCCCGGTCCAGGACCGCGATGTGGGTTGTAGAGCCGAGCGGGCGACTGCGGAGCATGAACCGCTGCACGAACCGCGGATCGTCGAGGCCCTCGAGGAACTCCGGCGTGCGCTCGGCCTGGGTTCGTTCCATCACCGACACGATCTGCTCCACGTCGGGCGGACCCCGCTCCGCGTCCAGCAGCGACAGCGCGTGGGCGATCAGAATCCCGCCGGCGGACGGCGGCGGGTTCGTGACCACCTCGCGTCCGCGATACCTCGCGCGGACCGGGGCGCGATCGACGACGGCGTACGCGGCCAGGTCCGCGGCGGTCAACATTCCCCCCCGCGCCGACACCCAGTCGACGATCGCCGCGGCAATGTCGCCGGTGTAGAACGGCGCGGCGCCTTCGGTCGCGAGCCGCTCGAGCGCGTCGGCGAGCTCGGGCTGGCGCAATATCTCGCCGACACGCAGCACCCGACCGTGCGGCGCGAACAGCGCCGCGCTCTCCGGCGTCGACGTGACGATCCCGGCGAGGATTTCGACCACGTACGCCTGCTGCGGGCCAAGCGCGACGCCGTCGCGCGCGAGCGACGCGGCCGGCTTGACGAGCTCGGCGAGCGGAATCCGGCCGAACCGAGCCGCGGCCTCGCACACCCCGGCGGGCAGGCCGTACGCGCCGACGGACGCGGGGCCGATGTTGAACACCTGGATCGCGTCCCCGAATGACACGCTGACCGGGACCAGCTCCGTGCGCGCCGCGGGGTCTGCGCCGCGGCCGGGCGCCTCGACGAAGAAGTCCAGCACCACCGGTGACTGACCCGGCTCGGCGACCAGCATGTACCCGCCCGCCCCGAGACCCGTGAGCAGCGGCTCGCACGCGAACGACGCGAGCATCGCGCCGAGCGCGGCGTCGACGGCGTTCCCGCCCGCGCGCAGCACGTCCGCGCCGGCGCGTGCGGTCACGGGGTGGCCGGCGGCGACCACGCCGAGCTGAGGCCCGGCCGAGCTCATGCGCCTGACGCGTTGGCGCCGGGCGACAGAGAACGGTGCGGGCTCCTCCGAACCTGGGCGACCGAGGACGCGGTCAGGCGCAGGTCCTGGCCCGTCAGCGCCGCGGGATGAACTCGGGGACGTCCAGTTCCCCCGGCGACCCGCGCCGGCCTGCCCGACTCACGCGCGGCTCCCCCGCCGGCTCGCGCAGCGACCGGCGCGACTCCGCGCCGCCCCGCTCGCTCTCGCGGCGGCGCGGACGTCCATCGCCGTAGCCCGTCGCGACGACGGTGACCCACACCTGATCCTCCAAGTGATCGTCGATCATCGCGCCGAAGATGATGTTGGCGTCCGGGTGCGCCGCCTCGCCGACCGCCTTGGCGGACTCGTTCACCTCCCACAGCGAAAGGTCGGGGCTGCCCGTGATCGACAACAGGATCGAGCGCGACCCCTCCATGCTCGTCTCGAGCAACGGCGAGGCGACGGCCCGCTCGGCGGCGTCGATCGCGCGGCGCTCGCCGCTGCCCATGCCGATCCCGAGCAGGGCGGTGCCCGCGTCGGACATGATCGTCCGCACGTCGGCGAAGTCCAGATTGATCAGCCCCGGCAGCGTGACCAGATCCGCGATCCCCTGGACGCCCTGACGCAGGACGTCATCGGCGACTCGGAACGCGTCGACCATCGAGGTGTTGCGGTCGAGGACCGACAGCAGGCGGTTGTTCGGAACGACGATCAGCGTGTCCACTTCGGCCGCCAGCGCCGCGACGCCCGTCTCCGCCTGATCCCGGCGCCGCGAGCCCTCGAAGTGGAACGGGCGCGTGACGATGCCCACGGTCAGCGCGCCGAGTTCGCGCGCGATCTGTGCGACGATCGGCGCCGCGCCGGTGCCCGTGCCGCCGCCCGCACCGGCGGCGATGAACACCATGTCGGAGCCACGGAGCAGCGACTTGATCCGGTCGTACTCAATGCGCGCGGCCTGACGGCCGAGCTCGGGGTCGGATCCCGAGCCGAGCCCGCGAGTGATCGAGTCGCCGATGTGGAGCGTCTCGTGGGCGGCGGACTGCTGAAGCGACTGCAGATCGGTGTTGATCGCGAGGAACTCGACGCCGGCGATCTGCGCCTCGACCATGCGATTGATCGCGTTGACCCCGGCGCCGCCGACGCCGACGACGCGCAGCACCGGCGTTCCGACCGGCTTCGTCGCAGCGAATCCCTCGCTCGATCGCTCCGGCCGGGCGTATACGTCTTCCTCGGGCTCGGCCTTCGCCTCGGGCCCGGTGTCGACGTCGGGCTCGGGCGCGGGCTGGGGCTCGGGCTCGCGGGCGGGAACGTCGGGCCGCTCGCCCACGTCGTCCGCCGTGTCGGCGGAGAACGCGTACCGCAGGCGCTCCTGCGGCGAGCGGATCGGCACGTCACGCGACCGGGTCTGTGCCGGCTCGACGAGCGCCTCGGGTTGGAGGTCTGTACCTTCCTGCCCGGTCGCCGGTGCTTCCCGCCCGGTCGCCGGAGCTTCCTGTCCGGTCGCCGGCGCGCCCTGCTCGCTCGCATCGGATGGCGCCGCGGCGTCCGTGTCCTCGGCCGTCTTGCGAAACAGATCCGCGAGTGGTCCCTCCCGCATGCTCGCGCGCTTACCGGTTGTCATTTGAGAGGACCTCCTTAGCGAGCTGCCTGTAAGCGTGTGCGGCCACCCCGTCCGGATCGTATTTCAGGACCGACATGCCTTTCACGGGCGCTTCGGCGAACCGGATCGTCTTCCGGATCCTCGAGGCGAATACGCGGTCGCCGAAGCTCTCCTCGAGCAGCTCGATCGCCTCCCTGGCGTGGAGCGTTCTCGTGTCGACCAGGGTTGGAAGGATGCCCTCGATCGTGACATCGGGGTTCAGGTTCTCGCGGATCATCGCGAGCGTGTTCTGAAGCTGGATCAGGCCGCGCATCGAGAGATATTCGCACTGGACGGGGACGATCACCTTGTTCGCCGCCGTGAGCGCGTTGATCGTCAGCAGTCCGAGGCTCGGCGGCGTGTCGAGGAACACGAACTCGTAGTCGTCCTGCACCTGCGTGAGCGCTCTCTGCAGGGAGCGCTCACGGCCGATCATGGTCGACATCGCGATCTCGGCGCCGGCGAGGTCGATCGACGCGCACGCCACGTCGATCTCGCGCTTGCGGATCACATCGCGAATCGGGATGTGGTGCACGAGCACGTCGTACATCGACTGCTCCAGCGAGTCAGGGTCGACCCCCTGTGACATCGTCAGGTTTCCCTGCGGGTCCATATCGACGCACAGCACGCGGTGTCCTTCCTCGGCGAACGCGACCGCGAGGTTCAGCGCGGTCGTGGTCTTCGCCACACCCCCTTTTTGGTTGGCGAACGCGATCACCTTGGCGCTCACGAGAGCCTCCGATGCGTGGGGGAACTCATTCGCGCCTGTATTCGGATGCCGGAACTGAATTCCTGCGCAACGGCGGCCCATAAGGGCTTCGCGGCCGACGTCGGCGGCGAGGCGCACAGGCTCTCCGTGTAATTTGCGCCCGGTGTCCAAGCTCCTCGACCGCCGCCTGATCTTCGTCACCGGCAAGGGCGGCGTCGGCAAATCGACGGTCGCGATCGCGCTCGGCCTGCTCGCCGTCCGCAGAGGCATGCGAACGATCGTCGCCGAGCTCGCGAGTCAGGATCGCGTCCAGCGGACGTTCGAGCAGGATGGGGAGCCCTTCAAGGAGGTGGAGCTCGCCCCCGACCTGTTCGCGATCTCGATCGATCCGCAGCACGCGATGGAAGAGTACCTGCGGATCAAGACCGGAGCGGTGGGGCATCTGCTGGCGTCGAGCAGACTGTTTCATGCGTTCGCGATGGCGACCCCCGGGATGCGTGAGCTGCTCAGCATCGGCAAGGTCTGGGAGCTGGCGCAACTCGAGCGGCAGACCCGCGGCGCCGCGCCATACGACCTGGTCGTGGTCGACGCGCCCGCGACTGGGCACGGTGTCGGCATCCTGCGCACGCCGAGGACGTTCGCGGATATCGCGATGGTCGGCCCGATCGCGCGCCAGGGACGGAAGATCGCGACGACGATCGCAGACCCCGAGTTCACGGGCGTGATCGCCGTGACCACGCCGGAGGAGATGCCGGTCAACGAGACCCTGACGCTGCGCGACGCGCTCGCGCAGGAGCAGCTGCCGCTCGACGCGGTGATCGTGAACGCCTGCTACCCGCGGCGCTTCGACGACGGCGCACTACCGAAGCTCGACGACGCGCTGCGGCGAACCGAGTCGCCGCTCGCGCGAGCGGCGCTCAGAGCGGCGCTGTCCGAGCACGCACGCACGGCGGCGCAGCGCGAGCAGCTGGCTCGCCTAAGCGATGGGCTCGAGCTCGATCCGGCCGAGCTTCCGTTCCTGTTCGCGGAGCAGCTCGGACTCGCCGAGCTCGGACTGCTGGCGGACGCGCTGGAGGCCGAGCTGGCGTGAGCATCGCGGAGCTGCTCGACGGTAAGCGCGTTTGCGTCTGTGGCGGATCGGGCGGCGTGGGAAAGACGACCACGTCGGCGGCGATCGCGCTTGGAATGGCCGCCCGCGGGGCGAAGGTCGCGGTCGTGACGATCGATCCCGCGCGCCGGCTCGCGAACGCACTCGGTCTGGAGGAGCTGCAAAACGACCCCCGCCGGGTCGAGCCGGAGCGTCTCGCGGCCACCGGGCTCGAGGTCGAGGGCGAGCTGTGGGCGATGATGCTCGATCCCAAGCGGACCTTCGACGAGCTGATCGAGCGCATCGCGCCCGACGCCGCGCGAGCGGAGGAGATCAAGGCGAACCGGGTCTACCGCGAGCTTTCGACCGCGGTCTCGGGATCGCAGGAGTTCACCGCGGTCGCGAAGCTGTACGACCTCAACCGCGAGGGCGAGTTCGATCTGCTCGTGCTCGACACCCCGCCGTCGCGCAACGCACTCGACTTCCTCGACGCGCCCGGGCGCCTCACCTCGTTCCTGGAGGGAGGGGCGCTGAAGGCGTTCATGCGCCCGACGGGTCTCGGGATGCGCGTCCTCGGCCGGGGCGCGGCGCCGGTCCTGGCCGGGCTGCGCCGGGTGACCGGCATCGACCTCCTGGCCGATCTGTCGACCTTCTTCCAGCTGCTCGGAGACATGACCGAGGACTTCAGCCGGCGGGCGGCCCAGGTCGAGACGATGCTCCACGCGAGCACGACCGCGTTCGTGCTCGTCACCTCCGCGCAGCCGGGCCGCATCGACGAGGCGATCTGGTTTCGCCGTACGCTCGAGCAGGGTGGGCTGCCGTTCGCGGGCGTGGTCGTCAACCTCGTGCACCACGACATGCTCGGAGACCGCGAGCCCGAGGATCTCGCTGCCGCGCTCGGATCCGAGCTGGGGCCCGAGCTCGCCGAGCTCGTGGCGCGGAACTTCGACGACTACCACCTGCTCGCGCGCCGCGACGAGCGCAACATCGCCCGTCTCGCGACCGAGCTCGACAGCCGTCCGCTCCTGCTGGTGCCCCACTTCGACGACGACGTCCACGACATTGCCGGACTGATGCAGGTCCACCGTTATCTGTTCGCGACGCAGGCCGAGCGCGGGCGGATGATCGCGGACGTCGTCGCGTGAGCCGCTCGGATCCCTTGCTCCGGCGCCAGTCGCACGCCGGGCGGACGTTCTCGCCTGCGCCCGTCAGGTCCTGTGCTTCGGCGCCAGTCGCACGCCGGGCGGACGTTCTCGCCTGCGCCCGTCAGATCCTGGGCTTCGGCGCCAGTCGCACGCCGGGCGCCCGATCCGACGTCCACGTGTCCCACGCGAGCAGGACCGCCTCCCACTGTTCACTGCCGATCGGCTCGGAGCTCGCGTCGGCTCGCTGGATGATCGCGCGCTCCTCGTGCAACAACTCCCACACCGTCTGCTCGGCGAGCGCGAGTCGCGCGCTCACACGTGTGTCGGGGAAGCGCTCGCTTGCGAGCTGGACGAGTTCGGCCAACCCGACCGGGCCCGAGGCGCAGCGCGCGAGTACGTCCAGCTTGTACTCCGCGGTCGCCGGGCTGGCAGCGATCCCGCGCTGCTGCTCATCGAGCGCGTGCTGCGCCTCGGTCAGCACCCGATCCGTGACGTCGTGACCTGACTTGGTCGCGTTCGACCAGCCGCGCCCAAGACCGATCTCCTCCGGTCGCAGCGCCGGGCCCTCGTAGATCGTCAACCGCGCCCGCTCCCGCAACCAGCGCCGATCGTTCAGCTGGACCGCCTGCTCGCCGACCCACGGACCCACGATCCGCGCGTGCAGCTCCTCTGCGTTCAGATTGAACGCGCGCGTGACGTGCAACGACTGGCGCAGCTCAACGTGAAACATTGACGGTAGGTTTACATCCGTGAGCGAGCGACCGCTGTGGGCTCCTTGGCGGATCGAGTACATCACGGGCCCGAAGGGCTCGGAGTGCATCTTCTGCGCCGCCGCGTCGGGAACCGGCGAGCCCGCGCGCCGGGTCGTCGACCGCGGCGCTCGCTGCCTGACGATGCTGAACGCATTTCCGTACGCGCCCGGGCACGTGATGGTCGCCCCCCACCGCCACGTCGGCGCGCTCGACGAGCTCGACGACGCTGAGCTGCTCGAGCTGATGCAGCTGGCCCGGCGTGCAGTCGCGGCCCTGCGGACGGCGATGACGCCCGACGGCTTCAACGTCGGGCTCAATCTCGGCACCGTCGCGGGGGCGGGCATCGCCGACCATCTGCACCTGCACGTCGTGCCACGCTGGCAGGGCGACACGAGTTTCATGCCGGTACTCGGGGACACGCGCGTGATCCCGCAGGCGCTCGACGCGAGCCGCGACGCGCTCGTGGAGGCGCTGCGTGGCATCGGCGAGGATCACTGAACCGGACGAGCGGGCGCTCGGCCCGCTCGCCACTGCGGTCGCGCTCCCCCTGACTTCTTTGGAAGCCCCAGGACTTACGTGTTTGTGCCTGGCGGCAAAACACTCCCGGCCCCGCGGACGGGACCGAGTAGGGAGCGGCCTTCACTCAGCCTAGCGGTCCGAGCGCGACAACGTGCGACCGTCAGGAGCTGGTGAGCGCCTCGGCGGCCTGCGCCAGCAGCTGGTCGGCGACTGCGCGCAGATCGGCATCGAGATGACCGCAGAGGGCGTCCCTGAGCAGCGCCCGCAGATGCTCCGCGAGCTCGTCGACGAGCGCGTCGGCGCCCGACACGGCGGGCGCCAGGCCGGCGACCACTGCCCGCTCGAGCGAGATCGCGCGCGCCGTGCGCTCCGCCAGCGCGGTCCGCTCGGGTGGTTTTGCGCAGATCACGGCCAGCCGCTGGGCCAGTCGGCCGCTGGCCGGTCCCTCGGGCTCGAGCAGCGCGCGGAGCGCGAGTAGGTAGTCGGTCAGCGCCTCGAACGGTGCCAGCCGCTCGCAGCCCATCTCGAACCTCGCCAGCGCCCAGGCGACCTCCCCGCCGGCAGGCGCGCGACGCGCGACCAGGTTGCAGAACGCGCGCAGCTCGTCCTCGTGCCCCGCCGAGATCAGCGTCACGAATCGAGGCCGGCCGCTGCCGCCAAGCGCGACGGGCCGCCACGCGCCGCCGTCGGTGCGCGTCCACGCCAGCGGTCCGAGCGCGTAGCCTCCGCGTTCGAACAGGCGCAAGGCGGTCAGCACGCGGCGGAACCGCGCGCGGGCCATCGCGACCGGCGCCCCGACCGACCGGTCCTGGGCGACCATCAACATCGCGAGCACGTTGGGATCCTCACCGTCCGGGCGATCGGGACCGTGGGCCGCCCATACCGCCTCGGCGGGGGCATCTGGCAGCTTCTCCCCAGAGATCAGCGACAGGCCGTCGCCGAGCGCGAGCTCGTTGATCGCGTGATCCAGCGCCACCCCGAGCAGCGGCGCGACCACGACCGTGATGCAACGACTCTGGTACAGGGCCCGCTCGAGCTCGACGTAAGCGGTCTCGAACCGCGCGCGGTCGAAGCCGAACTCGCTGCGCTCGGCGAACACTCGTCCAAGGAACACGCGCAGCGCGGCGTCGGCGCGTTCGCGGGCCTCGCCGGGGACGCGCGGCTCGCCGGATTCCCGCAGGTAGGCCTCGAGCCCGTCTTGCAGCGCCAGCGCGCGCGCCGCCGGCGTGTAGCTCGGCAGCGCCGACAGCATGCCGAGACGATCGCTGATGAACGCACCGGTCAACGGGCGGTAGCAGTACAGCGGCGCGCGTGCGCCGGGGCGCCCACCCGTCTCGATCAGCTCGAACGGGATCTCGGCGCCGCCCTCCGTCTCAGCCGAGAGCCGACTCGCGGCATCGGCGGTGAACGCCTCGATGATCTGATGCAGGGTGCCGTTGCGCACGCCCGCCGTTTCGCGCTGTGGCCGGGCGATCCTGCACGGCGAACGTCGAGTTGCAGCCGTTCAGATGCCGTGCTGCAGAACGAGAACCAGCAGCACGAGCGCGGCCAGTCCCGAGCACACGACCACGATCACGTTCGTCGCGAGCGCGACGCGCAGGGCGCGGGGAGGCCGGTGCGCGCGGTCACGCGCGGTGTCCACCCTGGCAGCAGAGTCGTCGGGAGACGTAGGTCGTCGCGCTCCACTCTGCTCGGGGAGCCCGGACACGAACTCATCCAGCAACGGCTCCAACGCCGGGCGCAGCAGCTCCTGCAATTCGCTGATTGCATCTTCTGGCAACCGCGTCGCCAGGCTTTCGTCCGGCTCTCCATCCGCGGCGATCGCACGCGTCAAGTGGCTGACGTCCCGCCGGCGTTGCTCGAGCATCGTGACCAGATCGTGCTTCGAAACGCTCGCCCGCGCGCCCGAGGGGCCACGCTCGAGCTCTCCCCGCTTGACCATCCGCTCCACCGTCTTGCGCGACACCCCGAGCGCCTTCGCGGCCACGCCGAAGTGAACGTCATCGTCGGCCTCGCCCGTAGCGCTGGGGTGCTCCGGCTCCGAACTCGGCTCCGGGGGCTGCTCACGAACCCTCGGCTCCGGGGGCTGCTCACGAACCGCGCGATCCTCGCCCGCATCCGCCGCGTCGGGCAGCGAACCGCCAGCGGCCACCAAGCCCCCTGCCCGCTCGGCCGACGGGTCGGGTGCGTCGTCGCCAGACTGCGATGAAGTTGGTCTCACCTCTGCGCTCTCACCCCCGGGCGCGCCACCACCAGCTCACCCGGCCGCCCGCCGTACCACCGGCCGATAACAAAAGTATAACGGAGCATTTGTACGCAATGAGACGAATTCGGCCGCGAGGCCGCGGACAGGACCACGCCCCCGCGCGCGGCGTCGGGGGCACCAGTGGGTCGAACCGAAACGTTTCGCCCGAACGGCCGAGGCCGGGGACCGTCAGGCGAGGACGCAGGATCCGACGCGTAGCAGCGCTACGCGTCGGATCCGAGGACAAAGCCTGGCGGTCATCCGGACCGGCATTACAGGTGGAACGTTGAGGTGAGGCCCACTAGGACAGAGCACGCCAGCCCGGCCAAGATACGCGAGCCATTGCCCGAGATTGCGAGACATTGTTGATCCACGGGCCGGAGAGGCGTATCGTGCGCTGCCACACGCAAGCAGGGTGTATGCGCACGAGCAGTGGATCGCTGAGTGCGGCAGTCGGGGGGCTGAAGTGCGAGCGCTCGACCCTCTAGCCGCCACGCTTCTGGCCCGAGTCGCCGGAACGGTGGCGGTCGTTCTCGTGCTGGTCGGGCTAGCGGCGCCAATCGCTGCGCGCAGCGCCCCGGGCGGCTCTACGCCGCAGCCGGCTCCGCAGGCGCCGCAGGCGCAGGCAGATGTGAGCAATCCGGGACCCGATGCGAGCCCCCACTTGTCGTCTCAGGCGGCGCCGTCGCCCGGCCCGGACGCATCGCCGGCGGCGCCTTCCATCTCACCGGCGGTGAACCCGGACTCGCCGCCGTCTGCGCCGAGCTCTCCGGCTGCGCCTGTGCCCAGTGCTCCGGCCGCGCCCGCGCCAAGCGCTCCCGCCCCATCTGTGCCAATCTCTCCGGCCGCATCCGTGCCAACCTCTCCTGCCCCATCTGTGCCCAGCTCACCAGTGGCGCCTGCCCGGAGCGCCGCGGTCGTGAGCTCGCCCGCGTCCGGCGGCTCCGGCAACGCCGTGCCGTCGCAGGCCTCGCCGCCCCCTTCGTCCGGCGCGGGAAAGCCGGTCACTCGGCCGTCGGCGTCACCTGCCCACCTCCAGCCGACCGGGCGCGCATCGACGGGGCGCCCGGCCACGCCAGCCGCCAACGCCGGCCGCGCCGCATCGACGATCGCACTGAGCCGGGTGCTCGCGCCGTTGGGCACGCGTCTGACGCAGTTGTTCGACATGCTGGGCGTTCCGGGCTCGGCGGTGCTGTCCTCGGCCCGCGCCCGGCGCGATGGGACGGTGCTGCTGCTGTTCAGCGTGCTCGCGCTCGGGGTGCTGCTCGTTTCAAGCCTTACGCTGTTGCAGCTGTTGAGGCGGTTGCAGAGCACCTGCTACGAGGAGCCGAGGACGTGAGCCGGCGATT
>Ga0187766_10000268_pt1 | contig 28547 bp, 24 predicted proteins | sample 0216_QUI02_MP05__4_FD_132971 | JGI IMG/M metagenome (GOLD analysis project Ga0187766, IMG submission 132971) | Tropical peat soil microbial communities from peatlands in Department of Meta, Colombia - 0216_QUI02_MP05_20_MG | ecosystem: Environmental > Terrestrial > Soil > Wetlands > Peat ... | reverse complement strand
TCATCGGCTTGTCCCAGGAGTGGTCAACCCTGTTCTTCAACCCTCGCTGGAAGCCGGCTGTCGGCTTCGCCATACTGATCCTGACCCTGCTCTTTATGCCGCGCGGAATCCTTGGTCGCAAGAAGGCACGCTCATGAGTATTGATTTTTGGTTGGGCGTGGGCGTGATCGCAGGCGTGTACGCCATCTTTGTCCTGGGGTTGCAGGTCAACGTCGGATTCACGGGCCTGCTCAATCTCGGACAGGCGGGCTTCATGAGCATCGGTGCCTACGCGATGGGCATGCTTGTGGTTGACGCAGGCTGGTCGATTTGGGCGGCCATGCCCGCCGCCATACTGATCGCCGTTATCGCCGGGCTCCTGGTCGGCCTCCCCTCCCTACGTCTGCGCGCCGACTATTTCGCGATCGCGACCATCGCATTTGCCGAAATCGTTCGATACACCTTCCAGAACGCAGCCTTTGCGGGTGGCAACCAGGGTATCATCGGCTATGACCGGGAATGGAGAGCCATCGCCAACTGGCTCCTGCATCGACTCGCCAGCGTCGGCTTGGGCGGCGATACCCAGCTTCCGCTTTTCATCGCCGTGTGGATCTGCTTTGGCCTGTGTCTTGCGATTCTGAAGCTGTTGCAAACAAGTCCTTGGGGGCGTGTTCTGCGAGCGATTCGAGAGGATGAGGTTGCTGCCGCTGCACTGGGCAAGAACATACTTGCGTACAAGCTGCAGTCGCTCGCGATTGCAGCAGCGCTTGCCGCAGTCGCCGGTTTCTTTCTGGCGTTGAATGTCACTTATCTCTATCCGAGCGAATTCGATCCGACCTTCACTTTCCTGGGCTATGCCGTGCTGGTGCTCGGCGGCTTTGCGAGTTACGAAGGTGTTGCTCTTGGTGCGGTGTTGCTCTGGAGTATCATGGAAGGGCTCCGCTTTCTCGATTTGCCTCTGAGCGCCGGACAGTTGGGCTCTCTCCGGTTCGTACTCATCGGTCTTATTCTCATCGTGCTCAGCATGCTAAGGCCGCAGGGGCTGCTCGGGCGCAAGGCCGAGATGCAATTAAGGCAATGAGCGCTTTTCATAAACTTGTCGACCCAATTCTGGCGGTCACGGGACTCCACAAGAGATTCGGTGGTCTTGTGGCGGTGGCTGGCGCCGGATTCTCGGTTCGACGCGGCTCGCTGACGGCACTTATCGGGCCCAATGGTGCGGGCAAGACGACGGTTTTCGATCTTATCACCGGGTTAGTACCGTCGGACGGTGGCACGATTCGCTTCGAAGGAGGTGCCATTGACAGGCTCCCGCCCCATCGAATCGCGAGGCTTGGACTTGTGCGCACCTTTCAGTTGACGCGCGTATTTGGCGCTATGACGGTGCTGGAAAATCTGATGCTCGCTTCGCCGAACCAGCCCGGAGAATCGCTGCTACACGCGTTGACGCCTCGCCGATTCCATCGGCGCGCGGAGCTGGCGGTCCGCGAGCGCGCGCTCACTCTGCTGGGCCGATTCAATCTTCGAGAAAAATCGCGTGATTATGCCGGTACGCTTTCAGGCGGGCAACGCAAGCTGCTCGAACTGGCGCGCGCGCTGATGACGTCGCCGCGCATGGTTCTGCTGGACGAGCCGATGGCCGGAGTCAATCGAGCTCTGGGCCGCCAGCTTCTCGATTATGTCGAGGAGCTGAGACGCACGGAAGACGTGACATTCCTCTTCGTTGAGCATGATATGGATATCGTCATGTCGCGCGCCGATCACGTGGTCGTCATGGCTGAAGGCTCCGTCATCGTCGCGGACAATCCGGAACGTGTCCGCGCTGACCCACGTGTAATCGAGGCCTATCTTGGGCGCGCCCATTGAATTGACGAATGATTCTTAGGATCCGGTGAATTGAGCGCTCTGCCGAATGTGCTTGAGACCCGCGATCTGATCGCCGGCTACAGCGCCGAGGTTGACATCCTGAGCGACGTCTCGATCCGTGTCGCCGTCGGCGAGATTGTGACCGTGGTTGGACCAAATGGCGCTGGTAAATCCACGTTAATGAAAGTTGTAATGGGACTTCTGGCTCCACGCAGGGGCCGGGTGCTGTTCCACGAGACCGATATTACGGGTCGACCTCCACACGAGATCGTGCGGCTCGGCTTGGGTTACGTCCCACAGCGCGAGAACGTTTTCGAGAATATGACTGTTACGGAGAACTTGGAGCTTGGCATCGTCGGTCGGAAGGGTTCAAAGATGGCGACGCGTATCGACGAACTCTTGAAGTTATTCCCAAAACTGGGGGCTCGGAGACAGCAGGTCGTTGGGACTATGTCCGGCGGGGAGCGGCAGATGGTCGCCATGGCGCGTGCCCTGATGCCGAAGCCCGAGATATTGTTGCTAGACGAGCCCTCCGCCGGTCTCGCCCCCATGTTGGTCCACGCTATATTCGAGCAAGTGTCCGAGATAAATAAGGCCGGCGTTTCAATCTTGATGGTCGAGCAGAATGCACGAGCGGCACTCGCGCTTTCGCATCGCGGCTATGTGCTCGACCTGGGGCGCAATTGCTTCGAGGGACTCGGCCGACAATTGCTCGATGACCCACGCCTCATCGAGCTCTACCTCGCGTAAGGCACAAGTCTCGGTCAACCACGCACAGTTTCCGGCTGGAATTCGATATAGCTGCCGCAACCTTCTGAGGGAGAGACCATTAGCGCACCGCGCTCGCGCCGGAACGCAACACCGTTCTGCCCCAGTACACCGGCGGTTTGGTTCAAATCGGTGACGCCAAGGCCAACGCCTGCGATATAGGGCGGGCTCGGTGTTTGTCCGGGGAAATTCGCGGCGACCCACCCGGCATCGACAATCCGTAGGCTTGTCGAGTTGAGGGCAAAGAGGGGCTCATCACCCGCAATCGGTTTCGCTGACAAAACACTGCCAAGCCGGCGGGCGAAATTCGCAGGATCGACCACCGCGATCGTGAGCGCTTTCAGGCTCGCCGCTCCGTTGGGATGGGTGAGCAGTTCCTTCTTCCAAAGCAACGCCGGCGTTGCATGGTGGATTGCGAAGAAATGGCCCTCCGGAAGTAATTCGCCGGGAAAATCCAGGATCTCGAACCGGGCCAAGTGCGTACTGCCTCCTTCCTCGATCGGTCGCTCGAGCATCCGAGGTCGACTCACCTCGATGCCCCCGCCAAGAATCTTGCGCGCCAATGCGGCGATGTCGGCAGTACCGAAGGCGACGATATGTATGCCTTCATACCGGGCAATATCCGCTCGGAGGCGGCCTTGATAGGCGGGGTCGGTGATTCCAATCAATTCCAGGTAGCCTTGCCGCATCATGGCGCAATGATTGCCGGTTCCCACGCGGGGGCGCCCGGCGCTTGGCTCCGGGGGTGGGAGGGTGTGATACCCGCGCGGGGTGAGTTGGAATCCGAGGCGCCGGAACTTCGAGGCAGCGTCATCAAGATTAGTGACGGCGATACCTACGTGGTCGAGATCGAGACTCGTCATCGTGCGTCTTCTCCGCCAAGTGGTGATTCGCCGATTGTCGCGAGCACGAGCGCCTTGACGGCGATACGGTCGGTTTTCGCCGCACCATTGAGCGGCAGGGCATCGACGAAAACCACTCGACGCGGATGGGCGTAAGCCGGCCCGCATTTCAACGCGAAATTGCGCACGGCTGCTTCATCGATCGAGGCGCCATCGCGCTTGACGACCACCGCGACCGGGACCTCGCCCTTGATCCGATGAGCGATGGGGACGACCGACACGTCCGCAATGTCGGGATGCGTGAGCAACAAGCCTTCGACCTCCAGAGGGTATATGTTTTCGCCGCCGCTGTTGAACATGTCATCGGTGCGGCCCTTGAAATAGTAAAAGCCGTCAGCGTCACGGCTGAAAAGGTCGCCCGTGCGAAGCCAGCCATTGACGAGGCGTTCACGGTTAACGGCGGGAAGATTGTGATAGCCCGGCGTCACGCCAGGGTTTTTAACCCAAAGCTCGCCGTAACTCGGACTCTCCTTCCCATCGCCGCCGACGAGCTTCACCTCGCATTCCGGCCAGACAACGCCGCAACTGCCCTTCGGCACCTCTCGACTGTCCGTCGGCGAGCCGATCATGACCGGTCCGCCCTCGGTCAGGCCGTAGCTCTCCCTGACCGGTACCTTGAACGCCGTTTCGACGGCTTGCTGTAGCTCCTTCGCAGTCGGCGCCGAGCCGATTTTGATCCCTTTAAGCGCCGAAAAATCCAAACCTTCGATGAGATCGCGCTGCTGGAGTAGGAGCGTGAACACGGCTGGAACGCCCCCGGTGTGGGTGCAGCGGTAGCGGGAAAGCGTCTCCAGAAATCGCCGAGGTTCGAAATTTGGCAAGATCACTGTCGATGCACCGGCGTGCAGGACGGTCTTGATTGCACCTGCCATGGCGTTCTTGTGATAGAGCGGGACGGCGGTGAGTGCGCGGTCGGTCTCCAACATCGGCCAATTCCTGTGGCAAGTGCGTATCCACCACATTTGGCCGGCATGGGTCAGGATCACGCCTTTCGGCCGGCCCGTGGACCCGGAGGTGTAAGGCTGGAAAGAGGGATGATCGCCCGCAAGTCGTGGCGGATCGAAGGCGGGTGGCGTCGCCTGCAGTTCGTCCTCGTAGTTGAGCCAACCAGACGGTACAGTGCCAAGGCCAAAATGGTGGCCAGGAATGGCGCGTTCCACAACCGCGACGAAGCCCGAATTTACGTCGGGGTCTACCACTGCCGCGACACATGCCGAATCGCGCACGATGTACTCGAGGACATCGGTGCCGAGACGTGTATTGAGGGGCACGGGTACGACGCCGGCGCGCATGGCGCCGTACATGATTTCGATGAACTCGTAGCGATTACCCGCCGACATCGCCAGGCGATCGCCCGGCTTGAGGCCGAAGCGCAGGGTCATTTGGGCGAATCGATCGAGCCGCTCTTCGAGCGTGCCGTAGGAAATTTCGGTCGGCCTGTCGCGCGAAAGATCGATTATTGCCGTTCCATTTGGCCGACGTCTTGCCGCGGCCCAAGAAAAGTAGCCCAAATTGTCATATCGCACGTCGCGCGGAAGAAGTTCGGTCATGGTCGAATCTCTTCGGGCAAAGTGACGAATGACGATTGCGGCTGGTTAAAAATTGCGATTTTCTGCATGCTGATGTCGGCCCAATCGCTGAATCTTCCAAGCTGGGGAGGGGCAATGAAGGCGGCAGTATTTCACGAACACGGGTCCCTCGACAATCTGCGCTACGAGGATTTTCCCGATCCCGAGCCAGGGCCGACGCAAGCGCTCTTACGCGTGCGCGCCGTTGCTTTGAATGGGTTCGACCCCATGGTTTTGCGGGGAATTCCGGGGCTTAAGACGCCCCTGCCCATGGTTCCGGGCGCCGATATCGCTGGCGAGATCGTAGGCCTTGGCGTGGGCGTAGACGGTGGGCGGTGGAAAATCGGCGACCGAGTCATGGTCATCCCAAACCATCCGGACGGGATGATGGGCGAAACGAAGCGCGGCGGCTGTTCCGATTTCGTCGCGATCGATGAAGGATACCTATTGCCCCTACCCGAATCCGTAAGCTTCGTCGAGGCGGCGTGCCTACCGGTCGCCTATGGAACGGCACTGCGCATGATCGAGACCCGTGGGCAACTACAGCCTGGCGAAAAAATTCTTATTTTGGGGGCGAGTGGGGGGGTTGGCACGTGCTGTGTGCAGCTCGCCAAGTTGATCGGTTGCAAAGTGATCGCCTGCGCAAGCTCCGAATGGAAAATCGTGCGGCTCAAGGAACTGGGTGCTGACCACGTGATCAACACTGCCCAGCAGAATTACGTGGCCGAGATCCATCGTTTATATGGAAAACCGCGAATCCGTGGTGGAGGCGGGGTAGACGTCGTGGTCAATTATACCGGGGGCGACAGCTGGGCCGAGTGTTTCCGAACGTTGAAACGTCATGGCCGGCTACTGACGTGCGGTGCCACGGCAGGCTACGATCCGAAGACGGATATCCGCTACATTTGGTCCTTCGAGTTCAATATCCTCGGCTGTAACGGTTGGACGGTCGACGATCTACAGGAACTACTCCGGCGAGTGGCCGACGGCCGAGTGAAGCCGGTCGTCCACTGTCAGCGTCCGCTTTCGGAAATCCGAGAACCATTCGGGGAGCTGATGCGACGCGAGGTTTTTGGAAAAGCGGTGTTGATCCCATGAGCGACGCCGGAAGTGCCGTAACGCTCGAGCGTATGCAGGCGATGCTGGATGGTTCTCCTTTCATTCGTCTCCTGAAGATGCGCGCAGTATCCATCGATGCCGAACGGCAGCAGGTCGTGATGGAGCTACCCCTTACGCCGGAGTTCGAACGTCACCCCGGCACAGGTCAATTCCATGGTGGTGTCATCGCGAGCCTCATCGATGTGGCTGGCGACTTCGCTTTGGTGATCCTGCTCGGCGGCGGCGTGCCGACGATCAATCTGCGCGTCGACTATCTGCGGCCGGCCGGTGGCAACAAGCTTAAGGCCTGCGCATCCGTCCGCCGCGCCGGCAGGACGATCGGTGTCGTCGACGTAGACGTCTTGGATGGTTCGGAACGTCTCATCGCGATTGGCCGCGGATGCTACTCAATGGCGGTCGGTTGAGTCGCGCACGGAGTAATGATTAAACGTAAGGCGTTAATCCAGTATTGGTTCGACATCCAAGCGGACGGCGATGCCTTCAAGACCCTTCTTCGGCGCTGGATAGCGCTTCAGAACCAGCGGGTCGTGTCCCGGCACAATGTGTTTTTTCGAACCCGCGAGCTTCTGGAGTGTTCGGTAACCTTCGAGCATGTCGCCGAGATTGTAGAGGATCGGGAACGGACGCACCTGTTCCATATTGGCATAGAAGTGCGATGCGTCGGACGCAAGGACCACCCATCCGCGTCGGGTCCAGACCCGCACCACCTGAAGCCCCATGGTGTGGCCGCCGATGTGATGTACGGTTAGGCCCTCGGCGATCTCTCCGGTCCGATCATGGAATTGCACTCGGCCGTTGAACAGCCGGCGGACTATCGCGCAGACATCTTCAGCCTCGTACGCTTGGCCAAGAGGTGCATGGCACATATGACGACTGGTTGCATAAGCGATTTCGAGATCCTGGAGATGGAAAGTCGCGTCGGGAAAAAGGTGATGATTTCCGCAGTGATCGTAGTGCATGTGCGTAATTATTACGTCACGTACCTGTCCAAGGTCGATGCCAAGAGCGGCAAGACCCTCGCTTGGGCAGCGTAGGACTTCGCGGCCACGCTTCTTGCCCGTAGCTGCATCGAAACCCGTATCGACAACATAGCACCTGTCCGGCCCAACGATTGCCCAAACAAAATAGTCGATTGGCATGGGGGCGTTGTGTGGATCGCCACCGAGAAAATTCTCCGAAGCAAGGCGATCATGATGGGCATAACGAACCGCATAGACGTCATAGGGCGCAAGTGCGGCCATAGCTCTCCTCCGATCGGGCCATGTCAGGCTAGTGGCGGCCTAACTTCTGCGCCAGCCGATTGTTCTACGAGTTGCACGACGGTGGTGAAGTCCGACTCGGGGCCAAAATGGCCTCTGGCCTCCGACCAAAGTTGGCGCACCGTGTTGCATACTCGCATTGGCGTGCGCAGCCGTTCAGCCTCGTCGAGGCAGAGCATTATGTCTTTGTACATGAGGCCGGTGCTGAACCCATAGTCGAACGTGCGGTTTAGAATAGCCTTCGGAAATTTGTCACGGATAGCCGTGTTTGCACCGGTCCCGGCGTTTATGACGTCGATCATGATGCGCGGGTCGAGCCCGGCCTTGACACCCATGACCATAACCTCGGCCGACGCCGCCATCGCCGTGGCGGACAGCATGTTGTTGGCGAGCTTCATGAGCTGGCCCATACCGGGCTCGTTGCCGATGTAGAAGTACTTGCCGATAACTCCAAATATCGGCCGTAGTTGGTCGCACAAATTTTTTGGGCCCGCCACCATGATCGCGAGCGTTCCCTTCTCGGCCCCGCTCACACCACCGCTGACGGGTGCATCTATCGTGGCGATCCCTTTTTGAGCCATCGCCAGTGCGATTTCGGCTGCGGCGCGCGGACCCGTCGTCGAAAGGTCGATGTAGGTCTTTACTTTGTGTCCCTCAACAACGCCGTTTGGGCCAAGTGCCACCTCCGTCGCGATTTCCGGTGTCGGCAGCGATACCAGCACGGTCTCAACCTTGGAGGCCAAATCGGCAGGTGACAATGTCGGCAGCCCACCCTTCCTGACTATGGCGGCGACCGCTTCGCGCCGCGCGTCGAACACATGAGTGCGATAGCCTGCATCGAGCAGTCGACTAGCTATCGGCCCGCCCATCTTGCCGAGCCCAATGATTCCAATTTCCATGATCATGGCGCTCTTCACCTCATTCCGTCCTATTGCCCCCGTGTCAGTAACAGAAGGCACGAATTCCCGTTTCCTGTCGACCCCTTTGAGAATCCCATGACATGGCCGTTGGCGTTGCGACAATCGCGCACCAATGAATAATCGACCTGGGAGTCGCGTCATTCAGATCCGAGAACTCGGTTTGTAAAAAGATTCGCGACCCAATTCGCCGATGTAGCCATCGTAGAAGCGGCGGGCTTCGGCCAGAAGCCGAATACCAAGATCCCTGTTTCTGAGATCCCCCTCGGTCGGCGGTTTGCGCAACTCCCGGGCTAATGTATCGAGAATCTCCTTTTTGTTAACGCGAGTGAACAGCCCATTCTGCAAGATGACTTTGCCCGCAACCATGACCGTATCGACACCGCTGCTGCGGGCTCGTTGAACAAGCGCGTCCACCACGGGCACATCGGAGCTGAGATATGGGAATTCCAGTTGGTCCCGACGGAACAATACTAGGTCGGCGGCCCTGCCGACCTCAACGGTCCCGATCCGACCGGCGAAAGGTGTGGTGGCGGCTCCGCCTTCGGTTGCCATCTGAAAAACTTGAGTGCACGTCGGAACTTCCCGCTCGTCGAGACCGGGCGTTCGATGAAGGCGCAGCACCAATCGCATTTCCTGCAGCATGTCCCGGTCGTCATTGAGACCGGCCTCGTCGATGCCGAGAGCCACTTGTACACCGGCATTTCGAAATGCGTTGAGGGCGGCGACGCCACTGCGCAATCGCAAATTTGAGCTGCAATTGTGACAGATCGAAGTGTTGGTCTCCGCAACGACGCGGATATCATCTTCAACCAGCCAGACGCCGTGTCCTAGCGTCATATCGGGGCCGAGGGTCCCGAGGGCATGGAGATGTCGGATGGCCGTGGTTCCGGTGCGTCGTCGGGCATATTCTTTTTGAAACGAGGTCTCGACGAGGTGCATATGCATCGGCACGCCATATTTTCGGGCCATCTCTGCCGTTCGCACGATCGCGGTATCGGAGCACCACTGAAGATTGGTCGGAGCGAGTTGAATCTTCACGCGCTCCTCCTTGTCAAACTTCGCGTGCAGGGCCTCGAAGATGGCTAGCAGCTCATCCAGCTCGAAAGTCTGTTCCGCCAAATATGCCTTTGCGAGGGATGCAAGATCCAGCGGCAGCCGTTTGAGGAACGCGTCGTCCGCCTCATAGACGATTCGATTCTGGTCCCTGATCCCAAAGGAATAGGAAACACGCATACCAATGTCCTGGTATGCGCGTATGACGTTCGCGGCGGCGTCGAGGACCCGCGATGCGGGTCGTGGCACCCGATTATGGAGATGTTGGACAGTCGTAACGCCGGATTCGACCATCTCGAAGGCAGAGTACATGGTGTCGAGATAGTAATCGACCGCACGGGCAGCAATCCGCCTCACGATCCAAAGCTCCAGCGGCAAATCCGGAGAACCCAGTTGAAGCGGCGTGAGTCCCACGTGGTGATGGGCGTTGACAAATCCGGGACAAACGACATGACCCTGCGAGCCCAAAATCGGCACTCCTTGATGGCGATAAGCCAAGTCGGAAAACTTCCCGATTTCGGCGATGAGACTGTCACGCACCAAGACGGCTCCATCCTGGATCACGATCGCCTGATCGTGCCCGTCGACATGCGTAACCAGATATCCGCCACACACAAGAGTCGAATTCATATCGAATGCGTTTGACGCCTTTGGTCCCGAATGAATTACGGACACGGAAGCCTTATCCGTGCCAACGCCCGCCGCTGACATTAAGAATGGTGCCGCTAACCCACGAGCCAGTCTCGCCGGCGAGGTATAGGCAGGCATGGGCAATGGGTTCGGGCCCACCAAGTCCCAACGGGAACAACGCACTCGCTTCCGCCACTTCTTCGGCGGTCATCGGCTCGCCGGTATTGCCGGTTGCACCGGGATCCACTGTGTTGACCAGAATTCCGTACGGCTCAAGCTGTTTAGCGAGGCCAAAGGTCAATCCATGTAAGCCGGCTTTGGCGGCATTGTAGGCAACCGATGTACTGCTACTCCCTTTTCGCGCGGCGATGGATCCAATGAAAATTATGCGACCCGATTTCCGCTCGATCATATGAGGGATGACTGACTTGGTGCACCACCAGGAGCCGTTAAGATCAGCATCAATGATTCTTCGCCAATGCTGATCGTCGAGTTCCCATGCGCGACCTCGCGGTGCGTCGATGGCGGCGCAATTCACCAGAACGTCAATCGACCCAAACGCTTTGATTGTTGCCGCGATCATATGCCGTGCGGAATCCGGATCGACAATGTCAACTGCGACCGACGCGGCACGTCGTCCGTCCGCTACGAGAGCGTTGGCAAGTTTCTCGGCCTCTGTCGCACGGATATCGGCGAGCATGATGGAAGCTCCCGCGGCCGCAAAGAATCGCGCGACGCAACTGCCAATCCCGCCGGCCGCACCCGTCACAATGATAGACTTCTGGCCGAGATCGCGGCCTATCACCCGGCCGGAAATGTTGCGGGCAGCGGTATCGGTCGGTGAGACGTCGTGGGTCATCGTGCTATGTGGATAAGTTGAGCAATTTGCAACTGACGCCGGTCGTGCATTGAGGCTTCGACGGGGGCGAACCGATTTGTCCTCTCAATGAGTGCGGTAACCCAATTGCACGGCGCTAATGGCCATCCCAACCGCTGCCTGCGTTGGATCGACAATCGGCATGCCCAATGCTTGCTCGAGCCGTGTGCGGTATCTTGCCATTCCGGCGCATCCCATGACAAGCACGTCGGCGCCGTCCTCGTCGCGCAGCGCTTGGCCAACCTCCCTCATCCGCGCAAATGTGCGCTCTTCATCCGTCAGTGCCACCACCGGCATATCGATCGCCCGGTCTCCGGCAATCCGATCCGTTAGACCCATACTACGAAAATATCGCCAATGGCGTGCCAGCGAGGTCGGCAGAATGGCTATGATACCCACAAGGTTACCGAGGTTCAGTGCCGTCGCAATTCCCGCAGCCGAAATCCCGATGACGGGATGATTCGTCGACTCGCGCGCCGCATGCAGCCCTGGGTCGGAGAAGCACGCAATTACAAATGCATCAGACCGGTTGTCCTCACGTTCGATGAGTCGGCAGAGCGGCAACGTCACGCGGTCCACGTCGCGTTGGCTCTGAATTCCAGGCGGCCCTTCTGCCAGGGTCGTGCAATCGATTTTTGGGGCGCCGCTCATGCGGAACGGTTCTAGTGCGGCATCAATGCCGTCCGTCACGGCCTCCGTGCTATTGGGGTTGATTACGAGAATGCGCGCCACCGTCGATTTACCCCCGCAACAAATCCGGAAGGCACAATGCGAATCTCAAATTCACCGCTCCGATAGGCAAACCAAAGCTGCAAAAAGGGTTTGTTTTAATGACGACATCCCAATCACTCTGACGGCGGTATCGCGCCTATACGCTCCACAATCAGCTTGTAGTGCTCCGGCCGACGATGCTTTGCGAAGTTGAATATGGTCTCCTTGATCGGCTTCGTCGCATCGAGATCCACTTCATAGGCTAGGAGCTCGTCGTCGAGCGTGTCGGCGACCGCGACAAGCTCGCCCGATGGCGCCACCACACAAGTGCCACCCATCAACATACAGCCCTCTTCGATGCCCGCCTTAGCAACCGCCACCACCCAAGTGCCATTCTGATAGGCGCCTGATTGTACACTTAGGTAATGGTGCATCATGCGATGGTGCGCGGGCTCGCGGATTGCTGCGTTTAATTCCGGCGTATTGAAACCAAGCATGACGAGCTCGACACCCTGAAGGCCCATGACGCGGTAGGTCTCCGGCCAGCGGCGGTCGTTACAAAGACACATGCCGACAATGCCGCCAAAGGCCCGCCATACTGGCCAACCAAGATTTCCCACGTCGTAATATCGCTTCTCCAAATGCTGGAACGGCCGCTGTGGCTCATGCTCGCTGTGGCCAGGCAAGTGAATTTTGCGATACTTGCCGATCAATTCGCCGTCGGGTCCCACGAGTATCGCTGTATTGTAATGACGTGCGTGGCCATCATCCTGCGCAAGTTCCGCAAATCCCAGATAAAATCCGATACCGAGCCGCTTTGCTTCCTCGAAGAGTGGGCGCGTCGCCGCATCCGGCATTTCCCGTTCAAAGAACGCATCAACCTCCGCCTGCTCGGTCATGTACCAACGGGGAAAAAAGGTCGTCAGTGCCATTTCGGGATAAACGACGAGCTTGCATCCCCGCGAATAGGCCTTGTGAAGTAAATCGATGAGACGCTTGACGACAAGTTGCCGACCGTCGCTTCGCTGGATTGGCCCAAGCTGAGCGGCACCGATGATAAGTCTGCGCGCCATGAATCGATTCCCTATTGCGGTCCGTCATTGTAGCGAGAGCTCACCGGATCAAAGCGCGTGACCGCCCGACCGAGGGGGCGCGCCGCCGGTGAAATAGCGCATTTCAGAAACTGACCCATCCCAGCAGCGCCAACAAACTCACCGCCTTCGCAGACCGGAATTCCGCGCACGAGTGTCGTAACGGGCCAACCCTTGACCTTCAGACCCTCGTAAGGCGTGTAGTCCATGGCATCGTGCAACATCGACTGACTGATTATGACTTCCTTATCAGGATTCCAGATGGCGAGATCGGCATCGGTGCCGACGGCGACGGTGCCCTTCCGAGGATAGAGGCCGTAAAGCCTGGCGGCATTTGTCGCGGCTAGTGCCACGAACCGCGTCAGCTCAATACGCCCCTTATTAACCCCCTCCGAGAAGAGCAGCGGCAGACGCACCTCAAGGCCCGGTACTCCGTTCGGCACCGTCTTGAACGGTGCGTTCTTGCCTTGCTTCATCTTGCCTTCAGGGTCGGCATAGCGATACGCGGCGTGGTCGGACGAGAAGACTTGAAAGACCCCTGTCTCGATCCCGCGCCACACGGCCTCCTGATTGGCTTTGTCACGTGGGGGCGGGCTGCACATGAATTTTGCGCCCTCAAACCCGGGACGGTCGAGGTCATCCTCTGTCAGGAAGAGATACTGTGGGCAAGTCTCGCCATAGATCTTTAGGCCGCGCGACTGGGCCCATCGAATCTGATCGATCGCCTCTGAAGACGAGACGTGCACGATGAGGATCGGCACGTCGACGAGTTCCGCCATGGTGATCGCACGATGCGTTGCCTCCCGCTCGGCAGTTTTGACATGGGCAATTCCGTGAAATTTCGGCGCAAAATGGCCCGCTGCGAGCAGTTTATCGCTAAGCCACGAGATGATGTCGTGGTTTTCCGCATGCACCATGACCATAGCGCCTTCGCGCCGCGCAACCGATAGGACGTCGAGCGTTTGGCGGTCATCGAGTTTTAAGGCGTCGTAAGTCATGTAGATTTTGAACGAGGTATAGCCATCCTGAATAAGTGCAGGCAATTCCTGGCCCAATATTTGTTCGGTCGGGTCCGAGATTATCAAATGAAAGGCGTAATCGATCGTCGCCTTCGGCTTAGCGCGCGCGTGATAGTCCTTAATGACCTCACGGACCGACATGCCGCGGTGCTGGGCGGCGAACGGAATGATCGTTGTGGTTCCGCCACATGCGGCGGAACGTGTTCCCGTGAAAAAGTCATCCGCTGTCATGACGCCGGCCGAAGATTTCTGCTCAATATGGCAGTGACTGTCGACGCCACCAGGCAGCACGATCAGATTCGCGGCATCGATCTCGCGATGGCCGCGCGGGAGGTTCGCCGCAAGTGCTGCTATTCTTCCTTCTTTGACGCCGATATCGGCCTTGAAGATGTCCGCAGCAGTCGCGATCGTACCGTTTCTCACAACAAGATCGAATTCCGCCATGACTCTCGAATCTCCCGCAGGCTCCGTTACGCCTTGGAAATAGTGCGCCCACGTCGACGTCCGAGATGCCGCTGTTCCGCGTCGCCGCGAATTACGCCTTGATGGTCTCCATGCCGGCGTCGCTGTGCCCGGAATCGAGCAGGAGGAACTCGGTCCATCCTTGGGCAGGAGCCATCGGGAAACGCGGCGCGAAGCGTTCAAGCGCCATTACGCCAAGCGCGGTGTCGCACGCCCTCCTCTTCTCGCACAACGGATTAGGCCGCATATTTCCGCCCCCCAAGCGAGTAAGATCGAAGGTAACACGTCTTCAAAGGTCCGGCAATTCGTGGGCCCAGGACGCTCCGTCCAATGCGATCGTCAAAAGCGATCAGTCCGACATGGGTTGAGACTGATGACCGGTTTTCTTCTGTGACGAGCTCGCCGATCAATGGGCCCGTTGGCCCGGCACCGATCAGGTCAAAGAATCCGTGAATGAAAGCAAGGACTGCGTTGGGCACTTTTGGGAAGCGCATCGTATCGGGGCGGCGCACCGCCGCCCCGATACTTGACTGTCAGCCTTGAGCAAGTTGTAGAGCGAGATACTGAGTCGTGCCGTTGCGCGTGATCAGCAGCGGAATCGCCTCTTTCTTCGCTTTTTGGGCTTCGTGGATCTTGGATACCGCTTGTGCTGGGGTGGTAACCGGTTCATTGCCCACACGAACAATAACATCGCCTGATTGGACACCGCTTTCGTCGGCCGGGCTTCCCGGTGTCACCTGTGCGACGACGACGCCCTTCACCGACGAATCGAGCCCGAGCTCCGTGCGCTCGTCGCTCGACAATGGCGCGAGTGCCATACCGACGCGGGGCCCCTGCGAATCATCCGTGCGAGCGGCGGTTTGCTCATTCGATTGAGAGGCAATGTCGACATCCACAGTCTGCTCATGACCGTCACGCCACAGGGCGAGCTTCATGGATTTGCCCGCCGGGGTCTCCGCAACTGCCAGGGCAAGATCGCGCGGATTCTTGATGGCGGTTCCATTGAAGGCCGTGATCACGTCGCCTTGTTGCAGCTTCGCCTTTGCCGCGGGTGAGTCGGCCTGGACCTCGTCGACCAGGACGCCTTCGTCGTTGCTGAGGCCGACGGCCTTCGCGAGCGCCGGTGTCATCGGTTGCATCTGGATGCCGAGCCAGCCGCGTTCCACATGCCCCTGCTCCCGCAACTGTGCGACGACCTTCGTGGCTATGTTGGAGGGTATTGCAAAGCCGATCCCCACGCTGCCGCCGTTCGGCGAATAGATCGCGGTGTCGATCCCGATCACTTCGCCGGATTGATTGAACAACGGCCCTCCGGAGTTGCCCGGATTGATTGGCGCGTCGATCTGGAGGAAGTCGTCATAGGGCCCATCGTTGATGTTACGGTCATGACCCGAGACGATGCCGGCTGTTACTGTGCCGCCGAGGCCAAATGGATTACCGACGGCCACAACCCAATCGCCGACCCGTGTCTTGTCGGAACTGCCGAACGTCACATATGGCAGAGGCTTCTTGGCGTCGATCTTGAGTACGGCAAGGTCTGTCTTGGGGTCGCGCCCCACCACCTGCGCGGGGTAACTGCCGCCGTCCTCCGTGGTCACTTCAATCTTTCGCGCGCCATCGATGACGTGATTATTAGTCACGATATAGCCGGCGGGGTCGATGATGAAGCCCGACCCCAACGCGTGCTCGGGTGCTGAATTCTGGTGCCGAAAGAATTGCTCGGGCATGCCGTCAAACGGCTCATTCTGCTGAGAAGGCGGCGCGCCCTGCATCTCGGTTTTGTGCGCAAGCTCGGAGGTCGCAATATTGACGACAGCGGGCTTTACTTTGGCGACAAGATCGGCAAAGCCAGCCTGGCTGCCGACGGGCGCGAGCTCCGTTGTCGAAGGCGACGTCGCAGCGGTGCCCGTGGCCGACCAGACGAATGCGCCACCCGCAAGGACGGTGCTGGCGAGCAGGGCTATGGCAAGCGCCGAACGGCGCCCATGCCTGATGGTGTTAGCGAAATTGTTCATGACAGAGTCCTATCCTCTTGGTCGTGCATTGGGACGCGGCACGACGGTTGAATCCGAGTCACGCGGCAGAGATAAACCCGCCGGGCTTATCGGAAGGTGGGCGCAAAATTAAAAATTATTGAGGAATGCACCCGAGGTAGTGCGCATCCACCACCTCTCGTCCAGCTTGTCTTCAGCCGGCCTTCGCGACTTCGGTCGGCTTCTTTTCTTTCGCCCGGGTTTTTTTGGATTTCCGCTTTTCGTCAAATTTTTGTAGCACGACGAAAAACGAAGGGACGAAGAGCACGGCCAAGCATGTCGACGCGATCATGCCGCTAAACACGGTAAGGCCGAGGGATATCCGCGAGTTCGCACCAGCACCGGTCGCGGTGACCAGCGGCAGAACACCCAGGATGAAGGCGAACGATGTCATCAATATTGGACGGAACCGCATCCGTGCTGCCTCGACTGCGGCCTTCAGGATAGGCTCGCCGTCGATCATGCGACGTTCGCGCGCGACCTCAACAATAAGAATCCCATTCTTCGCCGATAAGGCGATGAGCAGCATGAGACCGATCTGAACGTAAAGATTGTTGGCGACTCCGAGGCTGGTCAACGCGACGACCGGCCCCAATAGCGCGAGCGGCACCGCCGAGATTACCGCGAGCGGCAATATCCAACTTTCGTACTGGCCCGCCAGGCAGAGATAGACCAGCAGCACCGACAATCCAAACATGTAATACAGCTGACTGCCGGTCACTTTCTCCTGATACGACATCGCCGTCCACTCGTAGCTCACATCGTTCGGCAGCGTTTTCTGCGCGATTTGCTCCATTACCGTCAGCGACTGGCCTGAGCTGAAGCCAGGGGCCGGGCCGCCGATGATCGTGGCGGAGGGGTAGAGATTGTAGAGCGTGATAAGGGGAGGCCCCAGCACCGGTCCGATATGTGCCACGGCGCCAAGCGGAACCATTTGTCCATCCGTGCTGCGAACGTAGAGGTTCAGAAGATCCTCGGGTCTCAGGCGGAAGCGGGAGTCGGCCTGAACATAGACTTGGAACGATTGACCGAATTTGTTGAATTGATTGACGTAGGTCGATCCAAGATAGTCGGTCAGCGCCGAGAATACATCGCCCACGGACACCTTCAGCGTTTCTGCCCGATCTCGGTCTACCGTGACGCCCACATGAGGCGCCCCCGGACGGAACGTCGTGACGACACGTTCCAGCCGATGATCGTCGGCTGCCGTCTTGACGACCTGATCGGTGACATCGTTCAGCTCTTGGTAATTGAAGCTACCGCCCAGCAACAAGATCTGCATCTGAAACCCGCTGGCATTGCCGATGCCCAAAATCGGCGGCGGCACGACCACGAAGGCCCGCCCATCGAGGATCGTGTTGAGCTTGCTCTGAATGCTTAGCAGGATCGATCGCAGATCCTGGCCCTTTGCCTTGCCTCTCACGTCCCACGGCTTGAATATGATGTAGTTCACACCCCCATTGGCAAGCGTTGCGCTGTTGTCGAGGAGAGACATCCCCGAAATAGCGATCACTCTGTCGACCCCAGGTGTGTCGAGTGCGATCTTGGTCGTCCGCTCCAACGCCACCGTCGTGCGTTCGAGCGACGCGCCATCGGGAAGCTGCACGGCGATCATTGCGTATCCCTGATCCTCAATCGGAATAAACGCAGTGGGAATACGCGCTATACCCCAAAAGCTCACGGCCGCCAGTGCCAGACCCACCAGCACGATCACGCCACTCACCCGCGTCATTCGGCTGATTAGCCCCACATAGGCGCGCTCCAGGCGGTCGTAGACGCGATTGAATCCCCGATAAATGAAGTTGCGTTTTTCCGGCGGCACCGCCTCCCGAAGCCAAAGCGCGCATTGGGTCGGTTTGAGCGTGGCGGCATTGACGGCACTGATGAAGGCCGTCATCGCAATCACCAGGGCAAACTGCGCAAACATCCGGCCGCTCAAGCCCGGCACGAAGGATGCGGGCAGGAAAACCGCCATCAGCACAAGCGTGATGCCGATGATCGGCCCGAACAGCTCGCCCATCGCCTTGATCGCCGAATCGTGTCCGGACATGCCCGCTTCGATGTACTTGGAAACGCCCTCCACGATGACGATTGCATCGTCCACCACAATGCCGATCGCGAGCACGATCCCGAACAGCGTGGACAAATTCACGGTAAATCCCAGAGCCGCCATACCCGCGAAGGCGCCAATGATGGTCACGGGAACCGTCGTGGCCGGCACCAGTGTCGCCCGGAAGTTTTGGAGAAAGACGAGGATTACGACCAGCACCAAAATGCCGGCTTCGCCGAGAGTCGTGTACACCTCGTTGATGGAGGCTTTGATGAAAATGGTCGTATCGTACGGAATTGCGTAACGGAGACCCTTTGGAAAGCGGTGGGAGAGTTCCTCCATCTTCGTCGCAATTTCGCCCGCGACCTGCAGCGAATTCGCCTCGGGAGTCTGATAGATGGCGATGCCCGTCGCATCGTGTTGATCGAGCCGGAAGACCTGAGAATAATTTTGAGAACCGAGCTCAATGCGGGCCAGATCCTTAAGCCGGACGAGGCGACCGCCCTGGGCCGTTTGGTCCTTTATGATGATGTCGCCGAATTGGCCGGGGTCGCTGAGCCGGGACTCGATATCCACGGTGTACTGGAAGTCTTGGTCACTCGGCGCGGGTGGCATCCCGATCTGCCCGGCCGCGACCTCCTTACTTTGCTCTCTGACGACGTTGACCACGTCGCTCGGGACCAGGTTGAAATATTGCAGTTTTTCCGGATCCATCCAGATCCGCATCGAATACTCGCCGGCCCCCATCACCTTTACGTTCCCCACGCCGGGAAGACGGGCAAGCTCATTCACAATATTGATGGTCGCGTAATTGCTGAGGTAGAGGCCGTCATATTGGCCGTCCGGCGAATCCAATGTCACGAAGAGCAGGATTGAAGGGATTTTTTTCTGAACCAAGACGCCTTGCGCCTGCACGGCAAGTGGCAGGGATGCGAGTGCAAGCGCGACGCGGTTCTGCACGAGAACCTGGTCAATATCGGAATCGGTGCCGATCTGGAACGTGACCGTCAAATTGTAGGTCCCATCGCTTGCGCTGGTGGACTGCATATAAAGCATCCGATCGACGCCGTTCACCTGCTGCTCGATCGGCAAGGCGACAGTATCGACCAGAGTTTGCGGGCTGGCCCCAGGATAGCTCGCACTCACCTGAACGGTCGGAGGCACAACGTTCGGATACTCGGACACAGGCAGGCTGTAGAGGGCGACACCGCCAATTAGGACCAGTACGATCGCGAGAACGTTCGCGAGGACCGGATGCTCGATGAAGAATTTCGACATCATTGGCCGGAGCCCGATCCAGGGTCGATCGGCGTCGGCTTCGGCGTCACTTTGGTACCGGGTGCCGCCCGCCAAAGCTCGCCGACCACTACAAGGTCATCCGGCTTGATGCCGGAATCGATGACCCGCAAATCCCCGACAAGCTGGCCGATCTGCACCGAGCGCCGCTCAACGATGTTGTCCTTGTTCACGACGAGCAGATATCGTCCGCCTTGATCCTCGCCCAGAGCCCGATCGGGCACCAATAGCGCACCCTGAACAGTCTTCCCCATGGGAAGCCGGATTTTGACGAACATGCCAGGAAGCAGTGTCCTGTCAGGATTGGCGAGGATGCCGCGCACTAACAATGTTCCGGTCGTTGGATCGATTGCGGGTGCCACGTACTCGATCTTGCCGTGATGTGGAAAGCCGGTCTCATCCGCCAATTCCGCATCGACCGGAATTTGGTGCAGTTCGGCAAACGTGAGCCGACGCTGCTCCAGATTGGCCCGGATCCTCAGCACATCCTGGGAACTGATATTGGCAACGACGTAGATTGGATCCAATTGAACGATTTCGACCAGTGCCGTTGGCTGACCGTCTCCGACCACGTTGCCTGGATCGACAAGGTGCTTTCCCATCAGGCCGTCGAAAGGTGCACGCACCTCCGTATAACTCATGTTCAATTCGGCCAGTGCCACCTGCGCCTGCGCGGCAAGAAGGCCGGCTTCAGCACTCTCTTTCTCGAAAACCCAGTGATCGACCTCGAGCTGTGTCGCCGCATCCTGCTTAACGAGGGCCGAAAAACGGCCAACTTCGATCTTCGCATGGGAAAGCGCTGCCTGCTGAAGGAGGACTTGTGCTTTGGCTTGCTGGAGCTGCGCCTTGTATTGGTCCTGCTGGATCGTAACGAGCAGATCTCCCTTCTTGACGATGGCGCCGTCCTCAAAGTGCAGTTTCTCCAGATAGCCCCCGACCCGGGCCACAAGCTTGACGGAGTTCACCGCGGTCGCATTTCCGGTGATTTCGAGATAATCGGAAACCGTCCGAACCTTGGGCTGCACGACGGGAACGGTTGGGGGTGCGGGTGGCGTGGCTTGGCTGTTTGCCGTCGTGTTCCCGCCGACGGTCGCAAATATTGCCGCCATTACGGCGACGATGAGAGCGGCAAATCCGCCTACCAGCCGCACGCTCAATTTCGCCCCAAGCGCATCTGACCAAAAAAAAGCGATTCGTTTCATATCGACCTCACCATTGCGGTGCGCGAATGTTCGGCCCTCTGTCCTCTGGCGATGGGAGGCCTGGGCTCTGCGGCTGTGGCTCGTTGGCGGGCGGTAACAGCTCGCCCCAGTCCGTGCGTGCACGCATCTCCTCCCGCGTCGGGGCCGGTACGAAGTCGCTACCCTCCCGAATTTGCCAACCACCGCCGAGTGCGCGGTAAACCGAGGCCAGTCCGATGGAAACATTGCCGGATGCGACGGTAAGCGAGTTTTCGGCCTGAAGAAGGTTTTGCTCCGCGGTGAGCACGGTCGTGAAGTCTCGCGTGCCTAACTTGTATTGGTACGTTGCGACAGTGAGGGCGGCATTTGCGGCCGTGACACTCATGTGGAGGTCGTCGACTTGGTCGCGCGACTGCAGGAAGGTGGAAATACCGTTTTCGACTTCCTGCTGCGCTTTCAGGACTGTGTTCTGGTAGTTGACCAGAAGCGATTGGAACTGCGCGTCCTGCGCCCTAACGTTGTTTGTGATCTGACCGTAGTTGAGAATGTTCCAATGGAACGAAGGGCCAACGAAATAGAAAAGGCCTTTGTGCGTGAACATGTCGCCCAAGGTGGAATCGTCGACATTGCTCGACACGAGGCCAAGACTTCCGCCGATTGTAAATGCCGGATAGAGGTCGGACTCGGCAATGCCGATCTGGGCACTTTGAGCGGCTGCTTGAAGTTCAGCCTCGCGTATGTCGGGCCTGCGCCGAAGCAAATCCGCCGGGATTCCGACTGCCACATCCTTTGGGGCGATCGGTATCCCGGACGATCCCGCGAGCAAGTCGCTCAGATCCTTGGGCGGCAAGCCGAGCAGGACGCAAAGTGCGTTGAATCCTTGTTGAAGTTGGATGGTCAATTGCGGGATGGTCGCCTCGGTGGCCCCAAGAACATTTTGCGCTTGATAGACGTCTAAGCCGGTTACGACGCCACCCTTAAATCTTCGCTCAGCGATCTCGAGAGCCTTCTGCTGGCGCGCTACATTTTCGCGCGCTATTTCAATCTGCGCTTGAAGAGTGCGGATCCCGATATACGTGGTCGCCACATCGCCGAGCAGCGTCACCAGAACGTCGTCGTAACTGGCGATCGAAGCGAGGTAAGCCGCGTCGGCGGATTCGACGCCGCGGCGGAATTTTCCCCAGAAATCCAGCTCCCACGCAATTTGCACACCGAGGGAGGCGCGCCAGAAATTACCGGTCGGAAAGGCTGGGTTCGCCGTTGAGTTGGCTTTACCGGAGTGCACAAAGTCAAGCGAACCGTTCCCCTCCTGAAGCTGCGGATAAAAGTCGCCAATCGCGACGCCGAGCTGTGCTCGCGCCTCCAACACCCGCGTGCCGGCCGCCAATAAGGTAAGATTTTGATCGTAGGCAATCTTGATAAGCCGATCGAGCGTCGGATCGTGAAAGACCGTCCACCATTCACGGTATTCCTGGCGGTCGGATTGAACCGATGCATTGCCGGATTCAAGATACTTGTCGGCGACGGGTGCTGAGGGCGTGGCAAAGTCCGGTCCAACCTCACATCCCGATACCACAAGCGACAGCAGCGTAACGAACGCCCGAATAGATCGGGCATTCCGCCGAAGTGCGGCAACCGCGACGCACAACTGCCTCACGGCTCACCACTATTCATCGATGTTGCAAACGCCACCGTCATCGCTTGCCGCAAGGCATCCCCCCAACCAGTTGCGACAGCACGTCAATACCGCATCGCGGCAATGGCCTTAGGAATCTACGCTGGCTATCCCCTCACCGATAATTCATTCGTGCGGACCCGATCGTCGCACGGTAGTATCCGCCACGGAGTTTCTTATTATCCGACGAATGGAACTTTATGCCATCTTATGGGGGAATTTGAACCAGAAAAATTCCCGAGTTGTGGTGAGGTGAAGCGAAAACCCGAGTGGCGCAATCCGCATGTTCGTTACTATTATCGAGCCCTGCTGCGAACGTTGACCTATTTCAATCGCCGGGTTGGCGCTGAAGCACGGGACTGGCGTGGCGAGCAATGGTAACGCCGTGCGATTGAGAAGCGTCATCGAAGTCATCGCCGTATTCGGAAAGGTAGATACCGCATGCCCGTTGACCGGCGTTCAAAACGCACATTGAGACCGGCAACCGAGCGTCCTCCATTCGAGCGAATTGCCTTATTGCTACAGGGCGGTGGGGCCCTCGGCGCCTATCAGGGTGGGGTTTATGAAGCCCTGGCTGAGGCGAACCTTCAACCCGATTGGGTCGCCGGCATTTCGATCGGCGCCGTGAATTCGGCGCTCATCGCCGGGAACCCGCCGGAAAAGCGCGTGGAAAAGCTGCGTGAGTTCTGGGAGGCGGTCAGCCGGCCACCCTTCGGGATTCCGTATTTGAAGAACGTTGAAAGCGAGGAAGAGCACGCCCATCGATTTATCAATCAGTTTCGTGCGCTCGGGGTCCTATTCGGTGGAGCGCCGAACTTCTTTACACCTCGTCTGCTGCCCCCCTTCCTCCATCGACCTGGAACGCCCGAAGCCCTCAGCTTTTACGACGTGGCACCGCTGAAGGCGACACTCGAGCACCTTGTGGACTTCGACCTCTTGAACAGCGGCAAGATTCGTTTGAGCGTTGGTGCCGTCAACGTTCGAACGGGGAACTTCATTTATTTTGACACAACGACGCAGAAAATCGGGCCCGAGCATGTCATGGCCAGCGGTTCATTGCCACCAGGGTTTCCAACCACCGTGATCGATGGCGAACACTATTGGGACGGCGGAATTGTATCGAACACGCCCTTGCAATGGGTGCTCGAGAGTAAGCCGCGATCCGACACGCTCGCATTCCAAGTCGACTTATGGAGCGCTTCCGGTCAACTGCCGCGCGACCTGATAGAAACTGAGTTGCGCCAGAAGGAAATTCGATACTCCAGCCGTACTCGCGCGGCGACCGATCAATTCAAGTCCGCGCAATTGCTGCGCAGAGCGGCTCGCAAGCTCCTCTCTCAACTGCCCAAGGAGCTTCGGCAATCGCCAGAGGCAAAATTGCTGGAGAAGGAAGCAGACGACAAGGTCTACAACATTATTCATTTGATTTACCGATCCAAGAACTATGAAGGCACCTCAAAGGATTACGAATTCTCGCGCCGCACGATGGAGGAGCACTGGAAATCCGGTTACGACGACGCTGTTCAAACGCTCCGGCATCCGGAGGTGCTGGAGCGTCCCAAGGGGGCCGACGCCGTCCTGACGTTCGATCGGCTCCGCCGCCGAAACGATTAACGGTTCATCTTGCGGACCGCTGCAGAGTACCATATCTCGGAAAAACCTTTGCAAGACGGTATCTATCGCGGTGGGATGCGGCGGGGATGATCACGCACTTTGACCATGTTACGATTGTCGTCAACGACGTCGAGAAGGCGAAATCGTTTTTTGCCCTCCTGGGATTCGTGGAGCAGCAGAGCGTCATCATCGCGGGCGATGAATTTTCACGATACATGGGGATCGACGACATCGAAGCCGAGCATGTCACGCTGGCGCTTGCCGACGCGTCTCCGCGTCTCGAGGTTCAGCTCTTGCATTATCGGCGCCCGCAATCTATCCCTGATCCAAACATCGCCAAGCTCAACAAGCTGGGATTCAATCATGTTTGCCTTGCGGTTGATGATATCGAAGCCGAGGTCCAGAAATTAAGTGCGCGCGGCGTCAAGATGCGTAACGAAATCATGCAATTTCACGATCGCAAGCTGGTCTTCATTTCCGGGCCGGAAGGAGTCACTGTGGAACTTGCGCAGTGGATAGCCCATCGATAGAGGCGCCCGTTATGGTGCCAATCCGAGCGCTGCATTTTTCATCGATCTTCTAAGGCAAGAAATCCGCGATCTCACTTTATGCGTCGGCGGTTCGGCTGTGATCGGACCTCGCTGGATAAGAGCGTCACTGTGCCATTTCATAGGCATAGGCATCGCGTGACAGGGCCAGCTGCCGGGATCTCGGAAGCTTGCTCCTGCGGGGTTTGCGTGGATACGAAGTTGACGTAACATTGTTCGGTTCGCTGACGGCTGAATTGACGGAGGGAGAAAATGTCAATTTTGGGCTGGGTTATTTTGGGTATCGTCGCAGGCTTCATCGGTAGCAAAATCGTGAACAAGCAAGGCGAAGGTCTCATAATGGATCTGATATTGGGGGTCGTTGGCGCGATAGTCGGCGGCTGGCTCTTTACATTTTTTGGTCAAGCGGGCGTCACCGGTTTCAATCTATATAGCTTGCTGGTGGCGGTCGTGGGAGCGATCGTCGTTTTGGTCTTGTATCACGCCATTCGACGCGCTGTCTGAACGCAGCAAGCGCCACCGTCGTTCGAGCATTCCGTCGTCAATCGACGGTGCTCGCGGCAGTGCGAGCGGTAGGACGATTTTTGGGGCCCGGATCGGCAACGTCCGATTTTCCAACTCGCACCTATGCCAGTTTGTCTCTCCGACTACGGGAGCGTCTGAAGTGGCGAGCCTCAATCAATTGCCAAGCCAGGAGTGCCGGCACTCCGACGACCAATTCGCGGCCTCGCCTGAGAAGGGAGACGGCGAGGGCCAGATCCGGCGCAAGTCCGACCAAGCCGCCGATCAGCACGAAGCCGCCTTCCTGCACACCAGCGCTCAGGGGAACGAAGAATCCCACGGCCCGAATGGCGTAGACGAGGCCCTCAATGGTGAATACATCCACAACGTTCAGAGGGTGACCCATAAACCAGAGGCCAACCCAAGTTTCCAATGCGGTAACAAACCAGGCGACGAGGTGCAGAAAGACGCTGCCGGCGAACATTTTGTGGTCGCCGTAGATGATTAATATGCGGCCATGGAGCGAGCGGTCGGCATCCGTCTGCGCGGCGCGTTTCGATTTCCTGAACCAGTCGAGCGGGCGCTCAAGCAGCCGAAACAAGCCCTTGCGCTGGGCGATCAGAAAGCCTGTGAATTGCAGACCTACTATTCCGATCGCGGCGGCAATCAAGGGCTTATCCGGGGCATCCGGATAATTGACGATGAGCAACCCAAAAGCGATCGCTGCGAAGAGCACCTGACCGAGAAGCTCCGCCGTAAGATCGACTATGATGCTCGCGCCGGCGAAGCCAATTCCCCGCAATGCAAGAATTCGGGTGCCGATAAGCTCCCCGCTTACTGGAAGGAATGGAACGACACCATTTAAACCATCGCGAATCCAGCGCACCCAAGCGAAAAGGAACCACCCGTTGGAGGAATGTGTTCGTACGAGAAGCCACCACGCGATGCCACAGATTGCCGTCGGGACGATGTGGAGGAGGGAGATCGAGGCAAGCCCTGACCAGCCGGCAACGTCGAGCGCGTGCAGCACATTGTCGAATCCCTGTTCCGCCACGAGATAGACGGCAACGGCAATGCCCGCGAGCGTAATCAGAATGCGTCCAAGATTCCTCATGCGGCGCGCCGGCTGAAATTCTTGCCCAATGGAATTCGAATAACCGGTAATGTGAGCCAATCGACGGTCCACGACGGATAGAATTCGCCGAGTCGTCGCCCGAACGCACCCGTTCGTCGAACCGCTTTGATGCGACGCAGGTGGGCGACCTTCGATTGCGCGGTCTCGGAACCCATGCCATACCCCCAAATAGCCGTGCTATCGCAGCACCTAAGTGAATTATTACCAATCGCATTTCAATGGTCATGAATATTCGTTAGAATTGATTTCACGATTGCAGCTTTAGTGCGAGCGGCGGAGAAGGGGTTCGTCGCGGCAATCGTTTGTGCCGTCAGGCGGCGAGTGTTGGACTGCGGGGGAAGGCGTTATGACCGAACAGAATTACGATCTCGTCCCGAGCGAGAACCATGACGCGCGCCCGCATGGTAACGGGTCTAGAAACCTGTTGCCGGCGATCTGCGATGTGTCGGTAACGAACGTATGCAACGCTGCCTGCGACTTTTGCGGCTTCGCTCGCGACAAGAATTTGGTCGGGCCAAGTCGCTATATCGACCTCAAGGAGTTTACGCGCGCTCTACCCATTCTCCGCAGACGACGGATCCGCTACATGACCTTTCAGGGCGGTGAGCCCTTGGTCCATCCAGAGATAGCATCGCTAGTGCGCGAAGCCACGGTAGCGGGCATGCGATGCGGCTTGATCACTAACGGCTGGTTCCTCCCTCGACACATTGAATCGCTTGCAAAGGCGGGTCTAAAGCGCCTCCACATCTCGATTGACAGCGCCAATATGGCGGAACACGAGAACAATCGCGGCTTGCCGGGGCTGCAGGGGCGCATTGAGGAAGGCATCGCCCTTTCCCATACTTTCGAGATCCCGGTCTGGGCCTGCGTGACGGTAAACCGCCTCGTGGATTACGATGCCCTTCCGGCAATACTCGTGAAGCTCGGCTTCGACGCCGTCTGCTTCTCCTACCCGAGACGCGAGCCATTCGGTTCCACGTCGCTTGTCTATGACGAACACTCCTCACTCATTGATATGCCGCCCGACGAACTATTGCAGGCGTTGGGAGCAATTGGTCGTCTCAAGAAAAAATTTCATGTGCTTGATCCCGCGGCCGCACTCGCTGAGATCACGCGGTTTGTTCGCGGCGAGGAGCAGCTCGTCCCTTGCATAGGAGGCAGCAAGTACTTCTATATCGACTGGAATCTTGATATTTGGCGCTGCGAGGCGTGGTCGGAACCTATGGGCTCAGTGTTCGATCTCGATCACATTCCAGACCAGCGCGAGCCGTGCTATGCCTGCACGATGGCGTGCTACCGTCATGCCAGCGCTTTGATGCACGGTGCAATCGCCGTGACCGACTCGGTGCAGGCACTCGCCCGTGGCGATATTCGCTCAGCGCTGAGCTCCTTGCGCCAACGCGGCGTGATGTATTCACTTCGTGCGCTTGCCGCTGAAGAATACCCGCGTATGGCATATTTCTTCCGGGGCTATCGCAAGCGGCATGCCGAATCCTCCTCACAATCCGCGCCAACTTAAGCCAGATGTAGCGGGCGAGGAGATACATCGGACGGTAATAAGTTACCGGCCCGTTTGCATGACGAGTCGACGTCGATTGCAAGCAAAGCCACGGTTATGACGGCTTGATTGCGTAGCCCCTCCCGGCCATGCAACGGTTGATGCTGTCCTGAGCGCCAGCCGCCGAGTCGTCACCTTGTGCGGATCCGCTCGGACGATAGCCGCTCAAGGTGAAGGGAACGAACGGCGTATCGGCATCCGGCTTTGCCGCAAGTTCGTTCTGACAGGCCCGCAGATCGGCCTTGTACTTGGCCTGATCAGTCGGCTGTTCCTCCAGGTCCGGTCGGTACGTGTAAGCAAAATACGCTGTACAACCGCAAAGGGCAATTGAAAGGATCATCGAAATTCGCCCGATCATTTGCGGGTCTCCGACAAGCGGCACGCTCAAATCTCCAGGACAAGTATAAGCGCCATCGACACCCGCGCGCAAAACTCGATTAACTGGGCGAGAGCGGACCCCAAAATTATGGCTACCCGCACGCGTGACGACGGCGCGCAGGGACCTGATCCTCGGTGGGCGACATGACCTGTTCATCTTTTGAATGCGTCATTTCTGTAAGGAATTTTGTCGCCCGAGAGTGCAGGCAGCCACGAGATGGACGGTTCTCTCCGAAACGCGCGCACTAGGGTCATACCCCAACTGTGCGTTGATACTCACGCCATGTTTACTGGACTTGCAAATACTCTAGTGCGAAGGTTTCGGCCAACCCCATACGTCGATTAAAGATGGTC
>Ga0187766_10000267_pt1 | contig 28565 bp, 25 predicted proteins | sample 0216_QUI02_MP05__4_FD_132971 | JGI IMG/M metagenome (GOLD analysis project Ga0187766, IMG submission 132971) | Tropical peat soil microbial communities from peatlands in Department of Meta, Colombia - 0216_QUI02_MP05_20_MG | ecosystem: Environmental > Terrestrial > Soil > Wetlands > Peat ... | reverse complement strand
GGCTCCTGTCACCGCCAGCACCACCCCGGCGAGCGCGATCGCCGCCACGCCGGAACGCTCGAACAGGAACGCGAGCGCATACGTCGGCGACAGGGCCCGCACGATGCCCGGGCGAGGCGCGACCTCGATCGCCCCGATCACGCCCAGCACGCTGAACCAGATCGCCATCACCGGTCCGAACAGACTTCCGACCACGCCCGTGCCGAAGCGCTGGATCACGAACAGCGCGCACAACACCGCCACGCTGATCGGTAGCACGAGCGAGCCGAGGCTGGGGACCGCCACCTTCAGCCCGCCGATCGCCGACAGGACGGAGATCGCCGGCGTGATCGCGCCATCGCCGTAGAACAGCGAGGCTCCCACGACCCCTAGCGCGACGAGCAGGATGATCACCGTGGTGCGCTTCGTCCTCGCCCGCTGAACCAGCGCGGTCAGCGCCATGATCCCGCCCTCGCCGGTGTCATCCGCGCGCATCACGAAGCTCACGTACTTGACCGAGACGATGATCGTGATCGCCCAGAACACCAGCGAGATCACGCCGTACACATCCGCCTGCGTGACGTGCACCGCGTTGTTGTCGGCCCCGAAGACCGCTTGAATCGAGTACAGAGGGCTCGTGCCGATGTCGCCGAACACGACCCCGAGCGCCCCCACGGTCAGCGCCGCCATCCCCGTCGTGGCCGCAGCGCTGCGTCGGGCGCCCGACCCAGGCTCGAGATTCTCGGACGGCAATTCGGCCGCTGCGGGCACAAGGCGACGTTATCGCGTAGCGAGAACCACGGACAGCCGAGCGCAGCGCCCCGTGGCGGATTGCGCTCCCTGCGGTTACCATCAGCCCGAGGTGAGCCGGGAAGTCTGGTCGGCACGTCGCGCCCCCGCCACCGCTCACTTGCCCCGCGATCTCAAACCCAGCTGATGTTCCCGCTGAACCTCGGGTCGGCGTGGCGTCGCGAGGCTCTGCGGACGAACCTGTGGCTCGTGCCGATGCTCGAGGTGGGCGCCGCGATCGGGCTGTACGCGGTCACGCACGTGATCGACGACGCCGTCTACCACGGCTCGCTGTCGCTTCCGTCGTGGATGAGGTTCGGCAGCGCGGACGCCGCGCGCCAGATCCTGACTTCGCTGGCCGCCGCCGTGATCACGGTCGTCGGCGTCGTGTTCTCGATCACGATCGTGACGCTGACGCTGGCCTCGACCCAGTTCGGACCCCGGATGCTGCGCAACTTCATTCGGGACCGGGGGACCCAGTTCACGCTCGGGACGTTCGTGGCGACGTTCGTGTACGCGACGCTGGTGCTGATCTCGATCGGAGCGGGAACGAAGCCGTTCGTGCCGCACCTGTCGATCACGGTCTCGGTCGTCCTGGTAACGGTGTCGATGGGGGTGCTGATCTATTTCATCCATCACATCGCGACCTCGATCCAGCTCCCGCAGGTGATCGCCTCGATCGCGCGCGATCTCTCCCGCGCGATCGACGCCGAGTCCTCCGAGACCGGCGCGCACGCCGAGGCCGGGCCGTCGGTGCCCGAGTTGCTGACGAGGATGAGCGAGAGCGGCGGCCTTGTTCCCGCGCCGTCGAGCGGGTACCTCCAGTTCATCAAGCACGGGACGCTCGTCGGCCTGGCCGCGGAGAAGGGAGCGGTGATCCGGCTCCTGCACCGTCCCGGCCAGTTCCTCGTGCGCGGCCACCCGATCGCGACCGTGTGGCCCCCGGCCGCCGCCCCCGCCGTCACCGAGGCGCTGAGGCGCGCGCACATCACCGGCCCCAACCGGACGCTGGCTCAGGACCTTGCGTTCGCCGTCGATCAGCTCGTCGAGATCGCGCTCCGGGCGCTGTCGCCGGCGGTCAACGACACGTTCACCGCGCTCACGTGCATCGACTGGCTGGGGGACAGCCTGTGCAAGGTGACCACGCGCTGGCACCCGACGCGCGTGCACCGCGACGGGCACGGGTTCGTGCGCGTGATCACGGCCCAGCTCAGCTACACCGGGCTGGTGGAGCGCGCGTTCGAGAAGATCCGCCAGGCCGGCCGCGGGATGCCCGCGGTCCTGATTCGTCAGCTCGAGGCGTTGACCAAGATCATCGACCACACGACGACCGCGGAGCAGCGACGGCTGCTGCTGGAGCAGGCGGCGATGATCTACACGGCGAGCGAGGAGTCGGTCCCCGAGCCGTCGGACCGCGCCGACGTCAGGCGGGAGTACGACGCCGTGCTCGCCGCGGCGGCGCGGATCGCAGGGACCGAGGCACTGAAGGCGACGGACGCCGCCGAGGCCACCGAAGCGGCGTTGTAGCCGTTACGCGGGCCCGGCGACGAGCGCGTGCGGGCGTCCGGGGTCCTCGGCGGGCAGCGGGCCGAGTGCGGCGGTCGGCAGCATCCGATCGAGCAGTGCGAACACCGACTGCTCCAGGGTCTCGAGCGTCGGTGCAAGGGCGGCCCGGGCGGCGTCCCGCCCGGCGGCTCGCCCCGCGCCGGCGCGGGCGACTCGGGCCATAACCGCGGCGGCGTCGCCGGCGGCCGCGCGCGCGGCCGCTCGCGCGCGATCGCCGGCAGTCTCGCCGACCCCGGCGCGCGCCGCGGCCCACGCCGCGGCGGCCGCCGCCGCCCACGCCATCTCGCGCGCGGCGGCACGTGCGGCGACGCCCGAGGTCAGCCACGCGCCGGGCCGCCTCCCAAACGCGGTCCGGGCCTGCTGGCGCGCATATCGCAGCGCGTCGAGCGCGGCCGGCAGTTCCGCGCCGGCCGACACGGTGGGAAGCGACCGCAGTCCCTCGGACGGATCGGCAAGTCCGGCAGCCGACAGCCAGGTGGGCGTGTAGGCGCGAATCAGCCAGTCCATCGCCAGCCACGCTCGGGCGTCGTCGAAGCCGTCGTCGGCGGTGCCGATCGTGCGCGTCAGATACGGGCGCAGGCGCTGGCGCGGAACATCGTCGAGCCCGTCGTTCAGCGCGATGCAGAACGCACGGAGCACCGGGCTGACGCACGAGGGCTGGTCGCCGTGCGGCTCACCGGCCAGGTAGCTGACCCATTCCATCGCGCATCGACCGTCCTCCGGGTTCGCGTGGGTCCCATAGGAGAGCCTGTAATCGGTGATCATCTTTCCTCCTTGGCCGACGGTCGCTACCGTGATTGTGCCTCGCGGGCGGCGGTAGGTCCAGGCCAGCTTGAGCTGCCGGTTGCGGACCCTATCCCGCGAACCGGTAGCCAACCCCGGGATCCGTGCGGATGTACCGCGGCCCGTCGGGCGGCTCGATCTTGCGCCGCAGGTTGGCGATGTGGGCGCGGAGCACCTGGGTGTCATCCGCGTAGCCCGCGCCCCATACCGCCAGCAGCAGGTCGCGGTGCGTCATCAGGCGCCCCCGGTTACGGGCCAGGAGCCTGAGCAGATCGAATTCGGTCGGCGTCAAGTGCACCTCTTCGCCCTCACGGCGCACCGTCCGGCGCGCCAGGTCGACCTCGAGCCCGTCGGTCGAGATCACCACCTCCTCCGGCCCGGGTTCGGTTCGCCGCAGCGTCGCCTGCAGGCGTGCGATTAGCTCGCGCGGCCCGAACGGCTTGGTCACGTAATCGTCCGCGCCGGCGGCGAGCGCGCGCACCTTCGCGTCCTCGTCACCGACCGCGGACAGCACGATCACGGGCATCTCGCTCCACTCGCGCAGTCGCCGGCACAGCTCGACGCCGTCGAGGTCGGGGAGCACGAGGTCGATGATCGCCGCGTCGGGGCGGTGCACCGCCGCGCGGTCGAGCGCCTCGTTGCCGTTGCTCGCCGGCACGGCCTCGTATCCCGCATCGCGCAGGATCACGCGCAGTGCACGCAGGATCTGCTGCTCGTCGTCGCACACAAGCACCCTGGGCTTGTCGGCCGTCATACCGGCACCGCGACCGCCGGCTGCTCGGAGATCGGCAGCGAGACGACGAACGTCGTGCCCTGGCCCGGCAGCGACTCAACCGAGATCGTGCCCCCGTTGGCCTCGACGAATCCCTTGGCGATCGCGAGTCCGAGACCGGACCCGGTCCACGGGTCACCGCTGGCCCTGGGCCCGCGGTAGAAAGGCTCGAAGATTCGCTGGCGCTCTGCGGGCTCGATTCCGGGCCCCTGATCGACGACGCGCACCACGATTCCCCGGCCGGTGCGGCGCGCGTGAACCGAGACGGGCAGTTTCCCCGAGTACCGATGCGCGTTCTCGAGCAGGTTCGCGAACGCTCGCTCGAGTTGCGCCGCGTCGGCTCGCACGTCGGGCACGTCCGGGTCGACGGTCAGCCGGACCTCGCCGGCCGGGTCGCTCAGCGCCTCGCTGGCGGCGAGCACGACATCCTCCAGCGACACCCAATCACGGCGCGGCTCGGCGCCGCCCGCCTGCAGCTTCGATAGATCGAGCAGCTTGTCGACGAGCGCGGCAAGCCGCTCGCCCTCGATCACCACCGCGTCGCTCAGATCGGAGCGCTCCTCGTTCGTGAGCGATCCGGTGCCGAGCGCGTGGCCGGCGGCGACGATCGCGGTCAGCGGGGTCCGAAGGTCGTGGGATACCGCCCTCAACAGCGCTGTCTTGACGTCGTCGCTGCGGCGCAGCGCAGCGGTCTCGACCGCCTCCGCCTGGATCGCCTCCCGCCGCAGCGCGATCGCGACGATCGCTTCGAGCGCCGGCACGACGCCGGTGCCAAGGCGCTCGTTGGTCTCGGCCGTGAGCTCGCGCGGTACCAGCAGCGTTGCGATCTGGGCCCGGTCCGCGTCGCGCAGCGGCACGGCGCGGCGCCGTTCGCCGCCACTCGCCTCGCCAAGCTCGATTGCGGCCGACGGGATCGCGAGCGCCTCGGCCACGCGATGCGCGGCGGCTGCCAGCGCCGTCCGCGTGTCGCCCGCCCCGAGCAGTTCGCGCGCGAGTGCCGCCGCCAGGTCGGCCTCGCCACGCCGGCGGTCCGCCTCGAGTGCCCGGCTGCGAGCGAGCTCGGCGATCGTGCTGACGACCACCGCTACGGTCGTGAACGCCGCCAGCGCGACCCAGTCGCGGCTGTCCGCGATCGTGAACCGACCGACCGGGGGCAGGTGGAAGAAGTTGAACGCCGCCGCGCTCAGCAGCGAGGTCGCGAGCCCGAGCGTGAGCCCCCAGTAGGCGGACACGAGCAGCACCGCGGGCAGGTAGACGACGCTCAGCGACACGACCGGAGCCAGATGCTCGAGCCCGTAGATCGCGCCCGTCGCGGCCGCAGTGGACCCGACGGCCACGCCGGCGCCGACCAGGGGCCGCGGCCGCGTGGGGTGCAAGAAACTCGGTCGGGGAGCTCGCATGTGACGAGCGTACGCCGCTCTAGGCGGTTCCAGCACCTCCGTACGAAGCCGGCGGCGCGGAGGCCGATTGCGCCGAGGCGATCTGGTCGAGCAGCGCTTGCGGGCTGGTGCCCCCGAGCACGCGCAGGCGCGGGAGACGGTATGGATCGTTTGCGGGGCCGGCCCAGCCCGGGACCACGGTCGTCGAACCGACGAACCCGGCCGCTTTGACCTCGGCGATCACGGTCGCATCGTAATGGCCGGACGGGTAGCAGAACCAGTTCACCGGAACGCCGTAGCGCCGGCGCAGGATCTGGCGCGCGGTGGCGACCTGGTAGCCCAGCTGCGTAGAGTCCAGCGTGATCAGGTCCGCGTGGCTGATCCCCTGGGTGTCGAGCTCCCAGCCGGCGTCGATCAGGCCGTGGACCTGCGCGTCGCTCAGCCCCCCTTGAGACGGCGGCAGCCCGGTCAGCTGGATGTTCTCATCGCCGACCCAACCCATCCGTTGCAGCACCGGGAGCGCGTTCGCGTATTGCGAGCGGTAGCCGTTGTCGAAGCTGATCACGATCGGCTTGCCGGGTCCGAGCGGCACCCCCTGCTTCCAGAACGCCTGCACCTGATCGAGCGTGACGGCGTGCCATCCGGCGGCCTTGAGCGCCCGCATCTGGGCCGCGAACTCGTCGGCCGGGACGTACAGCCCCGGGAACGGCGCGCCCGGCGGCGGCGGCGCGATCACGTGGTACATTAGGATCGGCACGGGCGTGGTTCCCGGCGTCCCCGTCGCCTTGCCGGTCACGGTGCCCGACGAGGGGTTGTGCGCGAGCGACGCCGGGCGGTGCCCGGTGGCGCCGGTCCCGGGTTGGCTCGTGGCGGTCGCGGTCCCGGAACCGCCGCATGCCGCGAGCGCGATCGCGGCGGCGAGCGCGGCGACGGCGAGCGGCGAGCCGATCCGGGCAACGCGCCGCCGGCGTATGCACGCCATCGTTTGCTGCCCCGCGGCCGGCCGTCGCGGTTCTGGTTGGCGATTCATCGCCCTCGAGCGTATAGATTCCGGCGGCGGCGATCGACGCCGGGGGGTCGCCGACCCTCCGTCGCCGAGGCGCTCGCGGATCACGGGTCCGGACGTTCCGAGAAGGAGTCCGTGCGACGGGCGCGAAACGCAGCACCATGCTGCTCAGACATCGCGCAGCGGGGATCACGCCCGGCCCCGCGAACACCACACAGGGCTTCGAGCACCTCGACGACGGTTGGATCACGGTCGTCCGCTGGCTGCAGGCAAACCGCGTCGAGTGCGTGCTCGTGGGCGCGATCGGGGAGGCCGTCCGCGGAAACGTCCACGCGAAGGGACCGGTCGCGATCGTGCCCTCGCCGTACCGTCGGAACTTCGAGCGGCTGTCGCGTGCGTTGTCCGAGGTGCACGCGCGGCTGCGGCTCGAGGTGGTCGCGCGTGGCGGATCGGACACGATCGCGGTGAAGATGACGCCGGAGAAGTTCGCGCGCGGCCAGCGCTGGACGTTCAAATTCGGCGAGTACGAGCTGGACGTCGAGGGTCGTCCCGAGGGCGCCCCCGGCTATCACGACCTGCTGTACGAGTCCGCGCGGTTCGAGATCGCATCCGAGCTGAGCGTCGACGTTGCCTCGCCCGAGGACCTCGAGCGCTACTCCCAACTGCAGAAGACCGGCGTGGCGCCCGAGATCACGATCACGCGCAACGCGCAGGTGGAGAACGCCTAGGGGGTCGAGCTACCGGTTGCGCCCCGGCTCCCACAGTACCTCCTCGCCGGCGTTGGCCCCCCGGCTGAGGATGAACAGCAGGTCCGAGAGCCGGTTCAGGTACCGCACCACCTCCGGGTTGATTACGTCGGCGCACGCGACCGCGAGCCGCTCGGCGCGGCGGCACACGGTGCGGCAGACGTGCAGGTGCGCGGCGGCCGGCGTCCCGCCGGGCAGCACGAACGACTTCAGCGGCGTCAGGGTCGCGTTCACCTCGTCGCAGCGTTGCTCCAGCCACGCGGTCTGCTCCGCCACGACGCGCAGCCGTTCGCGGCCCGGCTCCTCGGGCACGGGCACGGACACGTCAGCGCCGACGTCGAACAGATCGTTCTGGATCCGCCGCAGCCAGTCCGCGTACTGCACCGGCAGCCCGTCGATCGTGAGCGTGACCCCGAGCTGGGCGTTCAGCTCGTCGATCGTCCCGTAGGCCTCGATCCGCGGGTGCGTCTTGGCGACGCGGCTCATGTCGCCGAGGTGGGTCTCCCCGGCATCGCCGAGGCGGGTGTAGATGCGCGTCAGGTTGACGGTCACGGGTGATCGCTCAGTCTACGGGAGGGGCAGGTGCCGCGATAAGATCCCGCCGTTCAAGGTCGGTGGCGATGGGAAGCCGGTGGGAACCCGGCGCGGACCCGCCACTGTGATCGGGGACGCCACCGCAATGAGAGCCACTGGCGAGGCCGTGTCGCCGGGAAGGCGCGATTGGTAGGCCCGTAAGCCAGGAGACCAGCCTCCGACCGCAATTCCAATACGCCCTCGTGGAAAGGGGTGGCTCTCATGAATCGCAAGACCTTCGTCGCTCTGGTGGGAGCGATTACGATGGCCCTGGCGGCCTCCGGCGTCGCGCTCGCGGCCGGCACCGGCGCGGCCGTGACGGTGCAGATCAAGACCTTGACCAAGACGCTGCGCCAGACCGTCGTGCACGGCGAGAAAGGCTGGATCACCAAGGGTGGAACGCCACGCGGTAAGTGCTCGGGTAACAGCGGCGCCGGTGCGCTCGACGCCGCGACGCGCGGCAAGTGGACTGGCAAGTACTACGCGAGCCTGTCCGGTATCTTCGTCACCTCGATCCTCGGGGTGAAACCGACCGGCTCCGACTACTGGGCGATCTTCGTCAACGGCAAGGCCGCCAGCACCGGGGCCTGCGGCATTAGTCTGCACACGGGAGAGCGTTTGCTGTTCAAGATCGCCAAGTGAGCCGTAGCCGTCAGCGTCTGCCTGGTCGCTCATGACCTGGAGGGCTGTGTTCCCGGCGATCGCGATCGCGGCGGCGGTCGCGATCGCCGGGTGCGGGCTGGGTGCGGGCAAGGGCACCTCGCACGTGACGCTGACGGTGACACGCAGCTTCGGGACGACCCCGATCGGCTCGATCACCGAGCAGCACGTTCCCGGCTCGGAGACGGTGATGCGGATGCTCGAGCGGTCATTCCGCGTCGACACGCGCTATGGGGGCGGCTTCGTCGAGTCGATCGACGGCCTGTCCGGAAACTCCTCGCGGCTCGACTGGTTCTACTACGTCAACGGGATCGAGGCTCCGGTCGGTGCCGCGGGCACGGCCGTGCACGCCGGCGACCGGATCTGGTGGGACCTTCACGACTGGAGCGCGACCGACTCCATCCCGGCCGTGGTGGGGTCGTTCCCGGAGCCGTTCGTGCACGGCTCCGGGGGCCGGCGGCTGCCGACCGCGCTCCAGTGCGCCTCGGACGTGGGCGCGGCATGCACCCGCGTCGAGGACGAGCTGAGCGCGATCGGCGTGCCGGTCGCGACTCAGCTGCTCGGCACGGGATCGGGTACCGACTCGCTGGGCGTACTCGTCGGGACGTGGCGCGACCTGCGCTCAGCGCTGGTCGCCAGCTTCATCGAGCAGGGGCCTTCGGCGAGCGGCGTGTACGCGCGCTTCGCGGGCTCGAGCGGCGAAGCGCTGGAGCTGCTGGGTCCGCACGCGCAGGTGGTGCGCACGCTGGGCGCCGGGGCCGGCCTGATCGCCGCCACGGCCCAGAGCTCAGCCGAGCCGACCTGGCTGGTCACCGGCACCGACTCCGCCGGCGTGGCCGCGGCGGCCGCTGCGCTCACGCCTGGAGCGCTGCGCGACCACTTCGCCCTCGCGGTGCAGGGAAGCACGGACTTACCGGTGCCCGTGCAAGCGACGAGATGAGCTACCGCCGGCGGGCCAGCCCTCTGCATGCCGCTCGCGCGGGCGCGGGCTGCGCGTACTGCCTCGCGCTCGCGATCGCCGCGCTCACGCTCTCGAACCCGATCGCGCTCGGGGCGCTGACGCTGACGATCGCCGCCGCCGGCGTCGGCGCGGGGGTTGGCCGCGAGCTGCGCGGCGCGGCCGTGTTCGCCGCCCCGCTCGCGGTGATGGTGACGCTCGTCAACGCTCTGGTCACCCGCGATGGGCTGACCGTGATCTGGCGGTTCGGAAACCTTCCCGTGCTCGGCCAGACCGACGTCACGCTCGAGGCGACCGCGTACGGCGCGATCCTCGGGCTGCGCGCAGTCGCGCTGATCCTGTGCGCCGCGCTGTACACCGCGGCGGTCGACCCGGATCAGGTGCTGCGGCTGTTCAGGCGCGTGTCGTTCCGGTCCGCGCTGACCGCGTCGCTGGCCACGCGGATGGTGCCGATTCTGGCTCGGGACTCGCGGCGCCTGGCGGACGCGCAGCGCTGCCGCCCGGGCCCCCGGCCGTCGCGTGCGCAACTGCTGCGCGCCACCACCTCCGGCGTGCTCGACCGAGCGCTGGATGTGGCGGCGGCGCTCGAGGTGCGGGGGTACGGCGCCGCGCGGCGCCCGCAGCGCGTGCGCAGGCCATACTCGCGCCACGACCTCGCGTTCGGCGCCGCAGCCGTCGCCGTGATCGCGGTTGCGATCGGCAGTCGGGTCGCGGGTCTGGTCCCGTTCCAGGCGTATCCGTCGCTGCACGCGCCCGCGGGTCTGGGCACGGTGCTGGTCGCCGCGGCGCTGGCGGCGTCCGCGCTGCTGCCGTTCGCGGATCGGCGGGGGATCGAGCGATGAGCGCGCTCGAGCTCGAGCGGGTCACGTACACGTACCCCGGCGCGGGCAGGCCCGCGCTCGACGACGTGACGGTCACGATCGCCCCCGGCGAGCTGGTCGTGCTGGCGGGCGCTTCCGGCTCGGGCAAGTCGACCCTGCTGCGCGCCGCGAACGGCCTCGTCCCGCACTTCTACGGCGGCACGTTCGCGGGCCGGGCCCGAGCGGCCGGGATGGACACGCGCGACCACGGCCCGGGCGAGCTGGCGGCTGCCGTCGGCACGCTGTTCCAGGATCCCGAGACCCAGGTCGTGATGGGCACCGCGCGCGCCGAGCTCGCGTTCCCGCTCGAGAACCGCGGCGAGACCCCGGCGGGGGTGGCGCGCGCGGTGGAGGAAGCGGCGCTCGCGCTCGGGATCGCGCAGCTGCTCGATCGCCCGACGGCAGAGCTGTCCGGCGGCGAGCTCCAGCGCGTGGCGCTCGGGGCGGCGCTCGCCGGCAGGCCGTCGCTCATCGTGCTCGACGAGCCGACCTCGCAGCTCGACCCGGTTGCCGGCGACGAGCTGATCGCGACGCTGCGGCGCCTGAACGAGGACTCCGACGCGACGGTCGTGATCGCGGAGCATCGGCTCGAGCGCTGCCTCGCGGCCGCGGATCGCGTGATCGCCTTGATCGACGGCCGGATCGCGTGCGACGCGCCCCCGTCCGAGTTCCTGTCGTGGGCCGCGCGCTCGCAACCCGCGCTCTGCACGCCGGGGGCCACGCTGCTCCACCGCCTCGGCCTACCGCCGGTTGCAGGAGTCAAGCGCGCTCGCGCGGCCCTCCGCGGGACGCTGCCCGAGGTGGATGAGATGTTGCCCGCATATGAGGCAAAAACTCATTCACCCCAGCGTCGCGGGCCTCGGGCGCTGAGGTTCGATCGCGTGTGGCACGAGATCGCCGACGGCCCGGCGATCCTCCGCAGCCTGTCGCTGACGATCGGCCCCGGGGAGCGGGTCGCGTTGATGGGGCGCAACGGCGCCGGCAAGTCGACGCTGCTGCGGCACGCGGCTGGGCTGATGCGCCCGACCCGCGGGCGGATCGAAGCCTCCGGCCGCGTCGCGCTGTTGCTCCAGAACCCGAGCGACTACCTGGTCCACGAGACGGTCGCGCGCGAGGCGTCGGCGGCCGCGCTCGCGACCGTCGGGCTGGACGATTCGTTCGCCGGCCGCCATCCCCGCGACCTGTCCGGCGGCGAGAAGCAGCGGCTCGCGCTCGCGATCGTGATCGACGACCCCGCGGGGCCGGGTGCGACCGCGGTGCTGTGCCTCGACGAGCCGACCCGCGGCATGGACCGCGCGCTCAAGGACGAGCTGGCGTCGTTGCTGAGAAGCCTCGACGCCGCCGTGATCGTCGCGACGCACGACCCGGAGTTCGTCGCCGCGTTCGCGGATCGCGTCGTGCTGCTCGCCGGCGGAGCGCCGATCGCGGACGGGACCGCCGCGGAGGTGCTCGCGCGCGGGACGTACTTCGCGACCGAGACGGCCCGCATCCTCGGCGGCGCCGGCGGCGCGCTCCGCCCCGAGCAGGGGGCAGCGGTGCTCCAGCGCCTGACCCGCGCCGACGAGGTGCTCGCGTGAGCTGGCAGCTGGGCGCGTTCGCGATCCTCGCGCTGGGGCTGGCCGGGGGCTTTGCCTGGTACGAACGCACCCGCCCGGACGCGCGGATCGTCGCGCTCGTCGGCACGCTGGCGGCGTTCGCGGCGCTCGGGCGGATCGCGTTCGCCGCGATCCCGAACGTCAAGCCGACCACCGACATCGTCTTGATCTCCGGTTACGCGCTCGGCGGGGCACCGGGATTCGTGGTCGGTGCGCTCGCCGGCCTGAGCTCGAACTTCTTCTTCGGGCAGGGACCGTGGACGCCCTGGCAGATGGCGGCGTGGGGAGCGACCGGGCTGATCGGCGCCGGCCTCGCGCTCGCCACCGGGAGACGGATCGGCCGCTGGCCGCTGGCGCTCACGTGCATGGTGGTGGGGTTCGCTTTCACCGCGGTCCAGGACGTCGGTGACTGGATCACCTACAGCGACCACAGCATCGCCCAGCTCGGCGTTTACGTCGGCAAGGGCCTCGGCTTCGACGGCGTCCACGCGGCCGGTTGCCTGGTGTTCGCACTTGCGTTCGGGCCGGCGCTGACGCGCTCGATCAGCCGCTTCGCCGCCAGGCTCCAGGTCTCCTGGCAGCCGTCGGACGGGCACGCCGCGGGCTCACGCCCGAGCACTCCGGCGTCGCTCGCGCTCGCGGTCGCGGTGCTCGCGTCGCTCGCGCTCGCGGCCGGCCTGGGCCCGGCGCCGCCGGCGCGCGCGGGCGCGACGCCCACCAGCTACCTGCTCGGCGCGCAGAACGGCGACGGCGGCTTCGGCCCGGCGCCGGGTGCGTCGTCATCGGCGCTGTTCTCGGGTTGGGCGGCTCTCGGCCTGGCGGCGGAGGGCGACAACCCTCGCGAGGTCAGCCACGACGGTCACAGCTTGATCGGCTACATCGCCGCCAGCCTCCCGTCGGACGCCGGCTCAATCGAGCGCACGATCCTCGTCGTGCGGGCCGCTGGGCTGTCCGCGGCGAGCTTTGGCGGGCACAACCTGCTCGGCGCGCTGGAGGGCGACGTCGGCCGGGACGGGTCGGTCTCCGATCAGGTCAACCTGACCTCGTTCGCCGTGCTCGCGCTCGAGGCGGCCGGCGTGGCGCCGGAGCAGGCGACGATCTCGTGGCTCACGCGACAGCAGGACCGGGACGGCGGCTTCAACTTCGCGACCGCGGGCGGCACCAGCGACGTCGACGACACGGGCGCCGCGCTCGAGGCGCTCGCGCGCGCCGGCAGGTCCGCGGCGGTGAGCGCGCGCGCCCGGGCAGTCGGGTTCATTGCCGCCCAGCAAGACTCGGACGGCGGCTTTCCAGCGCAGAGCGGCGCGGGCTCGAACGCGCAATCGACGGCGTGGGCGGTGCAGGGCCTGTTGGCGAACGGGATCGATCCGGATTCGCTGCACCGCGACGGGGCTCCCTCGCCGCTTCAGTACCTGCGGTCGCTGATCGCAGGCGACGGTCACGTGCGCTACGCGCGCGCCACCGATCAGACGCCGGTATGGGTGACCGGGGAGGCCGCGATGGCGCTGGCGGCGAAGCCGCTGCCGCTCGCGCCGGTGCCACTGCCGGGTGGGAACCGGCCGGGCCGCGGGCCCGCGGGTCCCAGCGCCGAAGCCCACCCGGCCGCCGCGCGGGCGGCGGCGACATCCGGCGCGACCGCCGGGACAACGGCCGGGACAACCGCGGGGACGACCGCCGGGACAACCGCCGGGACGACCGCCGCCACGGGCACCGGGCGGCCGTACGCCGCGATCAGGAGACCCGTGGCGGTGTCGTCGACGTTGGGCCGGCTGACGGTCGACGCCGGGATCATGACGGCGCTTGCGCTCGCGCCGATCGGCGCGGGGTGAGGCTCGGTGAAACAGCGGTAACTCGACAATCGCCCTCAACAATCGCCCAGCAAACCGATAGCCTCTCGCGCCCAAATGCAGATCGGAGTACTGAAGGAGAGGGCGAAGGGCGAGCGCCGCGTGGCGCTCGTTCCAGAGGTCGTCCGCAAGCTGATCGCCGCCGGCGGCGACGACGAAGCGAACCGCCCCGTGCAGGTCGTCGTGGAGCGCGGCGCGGGCGCGGGCGCGCTGATTCCCGACGCGCAGTTCGAGCAGGCGGGCGCGACGCTGACCGATGACGCGGGCGCGGTGTACGGGAGCGACGTGGTCGTGAAGGTGGCGCCGCCGAGCCCCGAGGAAACCGCGCGCCTGAAGGAGGGCGCGGTCCTGATCGGCTTCCTGTCGCCGCTCACCAACGGCGAGGGCGTGAGGGCGCTCGCGTCCGCGGGCGTGACCTCGTTCGCGCTTGAGGCGGTGCCGCGGATCAGCCGCGCGCAGTCGATGGACGCCCTCTCCAGCCAGGCGAACATCGCCGGCTATCGCGGGGCCCTGATCGGTGCGCAGGAACTGGGCCGGTTCTACCCGATGCTGATGACCGCGGCCGGCACGATCCGGCCCGCGACCGTGCTCGTGCTCGGCGCCGGCGTCGCCGGCCTGCAGGCGATCGCGACCGCGCGGCGGCTCGGCGCCGTGGTGCAGGGATTCGACGTGCGCGCCGCCGTCAAGGAGCAGGTCGAGTCGCTCGGCGCGACATTCCTCGAGTTCGATCTCGGCGGCGATCTCGAAGGCGCCGGCGGCTACGCCAAGGAGCTGACGGCGGAGCAGCGGGCGCGCCAGCAGGAGTTGATGGCGGAGGCGATCGGGAAGGTCGATGTGGTGATCACGACCGCCGCCGTCCCAGGTCGCCGGGCGCCGATCCTCGTCACCGAGGAGGCCGTGCTCAAGATGAAGCCTGGCTCGGTGATCGTCGACCTCGCCGCGGAGACTGGCGGCAACTGCGAGCTGTCGGAGCCCGGGGAATCCGTGCTCCGCCACAACGTCAAGATCATCGCGCCGTTGAACGTACCTTCGACGATGGCCGAGCACGCGTCGCAGCTGTACGCCCGGAACATCGAGGCGCTGCTCGGGCTGATGCTCAAGGACGGCGAGCTGCAGCTGGACTTCGACGACGAGGTGATCGCGGGCGCGTGCATCACCCGAGGTACCGAGATCGTTCACGAGCAAGCGCGGAAGGTCGCCGAAGTCGCCCCGGCCGCGCAGTAGGAGGCAGCGATGAGCACCATCACCGAGATCGCAATCCTCGTCCTCGCTGCGTTCGTGGGCTTCGAGGTGATCTCAAAGGTCCCGAACACGTTGCACACGCCGCTGATGTCGGGCACGAACGCGATTCACGGGATCGTGCTGCTGGGCGGGCTGCTGCTGATGCACGAGGCGACCGGCGTGCTCGAGCACGTGCTGCTCGTGATCGCGATCACGTTCGGCACGATCAATGTGATCGGCGGCTTCTTCGTCACCGACCGGATGCTGGGGATGTTCAAGCGCAAGCCGGAGCCGCAGCAAGGCGAGCGTGGCTCGCCTGACCAGGACGGTCGCCCGTAAATGTTCCTCGCGGTCACCTTCATCCAGCGCTCGAACTTCACCAACGCGCTGTACATCGTCGCGTTCTCGCTGTTCATCTACGGGATGAGCGGGCTGACAGGTCCGCGCACCGCAGTGCGCGGGAACAAGATCGCCGCGACCGGGATGGCGATCGCGGTGATCGCGACGCTGCTGACCCCGCACGTGCTGAAGGGGTCGAGCACGCCGTGGCTGATCGCGCTCGGGCTCGTGATCGGCACCGCAATCGGGATCCCCGCGGCGCTGAACGTGAAGATGACCGCGATGCCGCAGATGGTCGCGCTGTTCAACGGCGTCGGCGGCGGCGCCGTCGCGCTGATCGCGTGGGTCGAGTATCGCCATCGGTTTCTCAGCGGCACGACCCTGTGGGTCGAGAAGGGCGAGATCCCGACGCTGTTCGCCGCGATCGTCGGATCGATCTCGTTCTGGGGCTCGAACATCGCGTTCGGCAAGCTCCAGGAGATCCTCCCGGGCCGCCCGATCAAGCTCCCGGGCCAGACGGTGATCAACCTCGGCCTGTTCGTGATCGCCATCGCCAGCGCGGTCGTGCTCGCCGCCGGCACCCACTCGCAGGCGCTGTTCATCCTCGGCATCCTGGTCGCCGCCGCGCTGCTCGGGAACATGATCGTGCTGCCGATCGGCGGCGCCGACATGCCGGTCGTGATCTCGCTCCTGAACGCGTTCACCGGGCTGTCAGCCGCCGCCACCGGGATCGCGCTCAACAACACCGCGATGATCGTCGCGGGCATGATCGTCGGCGCGTCCGGCACGATCCTCACGAACCTGATGGCGAAGGCGATGAACCGCTCGGTGCCGGCGATCATCGCCGGCGGGTTCGGCGGGGCGGTCGCGGCCCCGGCCGCCGCCGCTGCGCTCGACCACGGGCCGGTCAAGTCGACCTCCGCCCAGGACGTTGCGATCCAGCTCTCCTACGCCCGCCAAGTCGTGATCGCGCCCGGCTACGGAATGGCGGTCGCCCAGGCCCAGCATGCCGTGCGCGAGCTCGAGAAGGCACTCGAGGCCAAGGGCGTGACGGTCAAGTACGCGATTCATCCGGTCGCGGGAAGAATGCCCGGCCACATGAACGTGCTGCTCGCCGAAGCCGACGTCCCGTACGACCTGCTGAAGGAGATGGACGAGATCAACCCGGAGTTCCCGCGCACCGACGTGACGCTCGTGATCGGCGCCAACGACGTCACCAACCCGGCCGCCAAGAACGAGCCCGGCTCGCCGATCTACGGGATGCCGATCCTCGAGGTCAACGAGTCGCACTCGGTGATCGTGCTCAAGCGCTCGATGGCATCGGGGTTTGCGGGCATCGACAACCCGTTGTTCTACGACCCCAAGACGGCGATGTTGTTCGGTGACGCAAAGTCCTCGGTGGGCGACATCACGCACGAGGTCCAGGCCCTGTAGCCAAGCGGGATGAGAGCCCCGGAGCGCGAGCTTCGTACGAGCGGGCCGACGCTGGCGCTCGGCGGTCGCCCGTGGCTGATGGGGATCGTCAACGCCACGCCCGACTCATTCTCGGACGCGGGCCTGGGGCAGTCGCTCGCCGCGCGCGTCGAGCTGGCGCGCAACATGCTCGCGGCGGGGGCCGAGCTGATCGACATCGGCGGCGAGTCGGGCGTGACCAACCGTCCGCCGGTCGATCCGGCGGTCGAGATCGAGCGCGTCGTGCCGCTGATCCGGCGCGTGACGGGCGAGCTCGGGGCGCTCGTCTCGGTCGACACCTACAAGCCGGCGGTCGCGCGCGCCGCGCTCGCCGCCGGGGCGTCGATCGTCAACGACATCAGCGGCCTGCGCGATCCCGAGCTGGCTGACGTGTGCGCGGAGACCGGCGCCGGCTTGGTCGTGATGCACACCCGGGTCGCGCCGAAGCAGAAGCTGCTCGGGCACGCATACGAGGGTCGCGTGATCGAGGACGTGAAGGCATTCCTCGGCGATCGGATCGAGCGTGCGCTCGACCGCGGCGTCGCGTTCGAGCAGTTGATCATCGATCCAGGTCCCGACTTCGCCAAGACCCCGGCGCAGACCGTCGAGGTGCTCCGGCGCTTGGAGGAACTGCACGCGCTCGGCCGGCCGCTGTTGCTCGCGGTGTCGCGCAAGGACTTCGTCGGCGCGATCACCGGCCGCCCGCCGCGGGCACGGCTCGCGGGCACGCTCGCGGCGATCGGCCACGGGGTCGATGCGGGAGCGCACATCCTGCGCGTGCACGATGTCGCGCCGACTGCCGAGTTCCTCGCTGTGGGCGCCGCGCTGCGCGGAGATGCGAGCGTCGACCCGGCGCTCCGGGTCGCAGGTCAGCGGCGCTGGGAGCAGCCCGACCGGCAGTCACGCTAAATTCAAGTGATCGCCGGTCGCTGTCACAACGCGATCGGAGCCCACCGATACCGCACACAGGAGGTCCATCAATGTCCGTCGTTGACCGTGCCGCGCTCGAGGCAAGTCCACTCGCCGATCTGCACGCGATCGCGTCCGAGCTCTCGATCGACGGCTATCGCCGCTTACGCCGTCCCGAGCTGATCGATGCGATCCTCGACAGGCAGGGCGCCGAACGACAGCCAGAGCTTCCCGAGGCGGCCGAAGAGGAGCCCGAGCAGGAGCAGGCCGGCGAATCCGGCGCCGAGACCGCGGAGGCTCACGACCTCCCCGAGGCGACCGCCGACGAGCTCGCCGGTGGGTTCGCCGACGAGCTGATCGACGCGGTCGCCGACGAGCTGCGAGTGCACGACGGGGGCCGGCCGCGGGTCCGCCGCCGCCGGGGACGAAGAGGAGGCCGGGGGCGCGGACCGGCGCCCGACGAGGCGGCCCCGGTCGACCAGGAGCAGCCCGAGGAGGCGCCCGAACGCGGCGGCGACGAGGAGCTCGCGGAGGGCGTGGTCGAGCTGCTGCCCGGTGGCGCGGCCTTTCTGCGCGTCCATCCACCAGACGCATCGGACGACGACGTCTACATCTCGGCCGCCCAGGTCAAGCGCTGCGAACTCGTGTCCGGCGACCGGATCTCGGGTCCCGAGCGTGCGCCGCGGCGCTCTGAGCGGTACGCCTCGCTGATTCGAGTCGACACGATCAACGGCCGGCCGGCCGCGGAGATCGCGGACAGCACCCGCTTCGACGATCTGCCGGCGTCATGGCCGTCCGAGCGCCTGCGCCTGAACTCCGCGGATCCCACGATCGAGGCGATCGAAGCACTGACTCCGTTCGGCAAAGGGTCGCGGGTGACGATCGTCGGCCCCGCCCGGGCGGGGAAGAGCGACGTGCTGCGCCGGCTTGCCGCGGCGCTGCGGGAGCTGGACGGACTCGAGCTGTTCGTCGTGCTCGCGGGCGTCCGCCCGGAGGAGATATCGGAGTGGCGCGCCGGGCCGGTCGAGCCCGCCGACGCGGTCAGTTTCGCGGCCTCCTCCGACGCCCAGGCACAGGCCGTCGAGCAGGTGATCGACCGCGCGCGCAGACTCACCTCACGCGGCGCGGACACGGTCGTGCTGGTGGACACCCTGGCTGGGTTGCCGCCGCACCTCGCGCGCCGAGCGATGGCGTCCGCGCGCAACCTCGTCGACGGCGGCTCGCTGACCGTGATCGCGACCGCGCCCGAGCAGATCGGCGGTGAGACGACCGTGATCGCACTCGACCTGCGGCGCGCGAGCACCGGCCGCTTCCCGCCGATCGATCCGCTCACCAGCGGCACGATTCACCCCGAGCTGCTCGTCGGCGAGGCCGATGCCGAGGCGATCGCGCGAACGCGCGCCGACGCGATCGAGGATTGGGAGCGGTAGCAATCAATACGCGGTGCAGCGCGAGCGGTGCCGGGGCACGGCCTTGTAGCGGGGCTGCCGGCCGCGGTTCCACAGCACGTAGTCGACGTCCGCGGCGCACAGCTCGGGCCGGTGGGCGACGATCAGCTCGACCGAGTGCAGCGCGCACGCCCTGATCTCGACTTCCTCGGGCGATCCGTGCTCGAGCAGCTCGCCGCGATCGATCCTCGCCACGAGCATTGGGTCGAAGCGCAGCACGCCATCGAGGCGCAGCACGTGCGCCACCAGGTTGTCGGCGAACATCGTCAGTCGATCCCGGTCGCAGAACGACACCACGCGCGCGCGAGCCAGATCGGAGGCGGCAATCTGTGCCCGCTTCAGAAACGGGACGGGGGAGCCCTCGTAGCTGGAGGTGTCGGCGAACGAATCCCAGCCGCCGAGCAGCGCGGCAAGCGCGACGGCGGATTCGCCGGCGGCATCGACGACGCGCGCAAAGCGTCCGTCGAACGCGTCCACGACGTGGGTGCCGAGGTCGCGCAGCGAGCGCCCGAACAGCGCCATCAGCTCGTGGTCGCGATCCTGGTGGAGCGCCTCGGCGAGCTGCGCCGCCTCGACGCCGGCCAGCTGCTCGGCGGTCCACGGCCCGTGCGCGGCGAACCGCTCGCGAACCCCGATCGCGATCGTGAAGTAACCCGAGCGCCCGTCGCGCTTGCGCAGGGTCGGGAACCACCCCGAGCCGAAGTTGATCGCGTCGAGGGTCAGCCAGAACGCGGCGAGCTGCTCGCGCGTGCCGCGCGTCAGGTGCGCCTCGGCGTCGTACTCCGGTGCGGAGCTGGGGGTGCCGAGCGCCTCGGCGTACGCTGGGATCGCCTCGAGCTCGATCGACACCTGCCGCGCGCGCTCGGCCACGCGCGCGCACGCCACCCTCAGCTCGGTTACGACGTCGGTCACGGGCCGACAGGATGACGGGGCCGCGGGGGCTCGCGTCGCCGGAGCGACGACCACCCCGGTCGCTACCGTTGAGCTCCAGCTGATGCCCGGAACCACGACCGAACTCGAGGGGCTCCTCTCCGGCCTCAACGACCCCCAACGCGAGGCCGTCACGCACGTCGACGGGCCGTTGCTGATCCTCGCCGGCGCCGGCTCGGGCAAGACCAGGGTCCTGACCCACCGGATCGCGTACCTGCTCGCGACCGACGTCGCGAAGCCGAACGAGATCCTCGCGATCACGTTCACGAACAAGGCTGCGGCCGAGATGCGCGACCGCGCCGAGCTGCTCGTCGGGCGCCGCGTCCGCGCGATGTGGGTGATGACGTTCCATGCCGCCTGCGCGCGGATGCTCCGCGCGCACGCGGACCGGCTCGGGTACACGCGCCAGTTCACGATCTACGACCAGGCGGACTCGCGACGGCTGATCAAGCGCTGCCTGGACGAGCTCGGGATCGATCCCAAGCGGTTCACGCCGGCCTCGGTCCAGTCGCAGATCTCCGATGCCAAGAACAAGCTCCGCGACGCCGACGCGTACGGGCGCCTGGTGGGCTCGTACTTCGAGCAGACCGTGGCGGACGTGTTCCGGATCTACGAGCGCGAGCTGCACCGGATGAACGCGATGGACTTCGACGACCTGCTCGTGCGCGCCGTCAACGTGCTCGAGCTGTTCCCCGAGGTACAGGAGCGCTACGCGCACGGCTTTCGCCACGTGATGGTCGATGAGTACCAGGACACCAACCGCGCTCAGTACAGGTGGCTGCAGCTGCTCGCGGAAGAGCATCGGAACCTGATGGTGGTCGGCGACGACGCGCAGTCGATCTACGGCTTCCGCGGCGCCGAGATCCGCAACATCCTCGAGTTCGAGGACGCGTTCCCCGACGCCCGTGTGGTCAAGCTGGAGCAGAACTACCGCTCGACCCAGACGATCCTCGACGCCGCCAACGCGGTGATCCGCAACAACCGCGCGCAGAAGCCGAAGTCGCTGTGGACAGAGCTCGGGCAGGGCGATCCGATCAAGGTCCGCGAGCTCGAGGACGAGCACGCCGAGGCCCGGTTCGTCACCGCCGAGATCGAGCGGCTGATCGACGAGGGGGTATCACGGTCGGAGATCGCGGTCTTCTACCGCACGAACGCGCAGTCGCGCGTGCTCCAGGACACGCTCGTGCGGGCCGAGATCGCCTACCAGGTGGTGGGCGGCACGAAGTTCTACGAGCGGGCGGAGATCAAGGATGCGATCGCGTACCTGACCGTGTTGGTGAACCCGCAGGATGTCGGTGCGTTCACGCGGATCGTCAATTCGCCACGGCGCGGGATCGGCTCCACGTCGCTGTCGCGCGTGCTCGCGTTCGCGAACACGGTCGGGCTCTCGATCTGGGACGCGGCGTCGGAGCCCGAGCAGGTCCCGAGCCTCGGGGCCGCGGCGGTCAAGGCGCTGCGGCGGTTCATGGGCACGATGCACGTGCTGCGAGAGCGAGCGCAGTCGGGAGCCCCGGTGTCCGCGCTGCTCAAGGAGATGCTCCGGGAGACGGGCTATCTCGAGGCGCTCGAGGCGGAGCGGACAGTCGAGGCACAGGGCCGGATCGAGAACCTGGACGAGCTCGTCAACGTGGCGGTCGAATACGACGCCGGCGCACCCGAGAGCGAAGGTACGCTGGCCGACTTCCTCCAGCAGGTCGCGCTGATCTCGGACGCCGACGAGCGCGACGACGACGAGGGGCTCGTGACGCTGATGACGCTCCACAACGCGAAGGGGCTCGAATACCCGATCGTGATCATGATCGGGCTCGAGGAGGGCGTGTTCCCACATTCGCGGGCGCTCGACGAGGGCGGGCTCGAGGAGGAGCGGCGGCTCTGCTACGTCGGGATCACTCGCGCCGAGCGCGACCTGTACCTGACCTACGCTCGCACTCGCAACGTGTTCGGCGCCCGGTCGTGGGGCGCTCCCAGTCGCTTCATCGGGGAGATCCCGCCCCACCTGACCGATCGCGAGGAACAGGTCTCGGGGGGCCTCGCCGCCGTGCGCGCGCGGGCGACCTCCTGGAGCTCGCCGCCGGTCCAGCAACAGCCGCCCCGGATCGCCTACCGGCTCGGAGACGATGTCGCGCACCCCAAGTTCGGCGACGGCGTGGTGATCGGTGTCGAGGCCGGCGGAGTCGTCGTGATCCGCTTCAGCAACGACCACTCGGAGCGCAAGCTGGTCGCCGACCTCGCGCCGATCTCCAAGCGCTGAGCGCGCGACGCCGCAAACTGCGCACGAAAAACGTCCCCCGCCCACCTTGCGATCCCGGCGCGGCTTGTTAACTTGATTGCGTACGGCACGGGGCGGGTCGCCCCACCCGAGACCCCAAGGGAGAGAGCCGCGTGACCGTTGATCGACTGTCTGCGCTTGACGAATGCTTCCTGCGGACCGCGTCCGCGGCTACCCACCCGCAGGTGGGGTGGACGCTGCTCGTCCAGGGGGAGGCGCCCGGGGCCGACGAGCTCAGAGCCCTGCTCACCGATCGGCTCGAGCTGCTGCCGCGCTTCCGGCGCCGGGTCAGCAGCTCGTGGATGCACGGCTCGTCGTGGGTCGACGACCGCTCGTTCGAGCTCGGCAACCACGTCGCCTACGCGACGCTCCCGTATCCCGGCGGCCCTGCGGAGCTGCGCGAACTCTGCGGCCGGCTGCTGTCCGTGCCGCTTCACCACGACCGACCGCTGTGGCGGATCCACGTCGTCGACGGCCTGCACAGCGAGCGGTTCGCGATCGTGGCGCAGCTGCACCAAGCGCTCGTCGGCGGCCTTGGCGTGGTCGAACTCGCGCAGCTGCTGCTCGACCGCGGGCCTCGGACCACGTTCGTGACTCCGGCCGGCCGGAGGCCATGGTCCCCCGCACCCGAGCCCGGGCCGATCGGTCGCCTGCTGGCCACCGGCGCCGACCGGGCGCGGCTCGGGCGCTCGGCGGGTTCGCTCGCGTTACGCGCGCTCGCGACCCCGGTTCGCTGGCAGGACGCGCTCGCCGGGATGCGTGGGCTGGGATCGGCGCTGGGCGCGATCGGGAGTCCCGCGCCCTGCACGACCTTGAACCGACCGATCGGCCCGGAGCGCTCGGTCGCGTTCGCCGGGCTTCCCCGGCACAGCGCGCACGAGCTCGCTCGGTTGGTCGACGGCGCCGTCAACGACGTCGTGCTCGCGACCACGGCGCTCGCGTTGGGCCGCTACCTGCGACGCGAGGGCGAGTGCCATCCGTGGCTACGGGTGTGCGTGCCGGACTACGGGCGACACGCCCGCGACGGAGCCGAGCTCGGCACTCGGCCGTCGATGATGTTCGTCGAGCTGCCGGTCGGCGAGCGCGATCCGCGGGCGGTACTCGCCGAGGTGTGCCGACAGACGCGCGGGCGCAAGCGCGACGAGCACGCGGCGGCCGTCGACGGCACGCTCCGCGCCGCGGCGCTCGCTCCGGCGCCCGTGCGAGACGGCATCGCCTGGCTGTTGACGCGCCCGCAGACCTTCAACGCGGTCGTCGCCGACATTTCCGGGCCGGCGGAGCCGCTGTACCTGCTCGGCCGCCGCGCCCAGGCGGCGTATCCGCTGCTCCCGCTCCTGCGCAGCCACTGCCTGTCGATCGGCGTCCTCTCGTATGGCGGCGAGCTTGAGATCGGGTTGTGCGGCTACCCGCCGGCAGTGCCGAATCTGGTCGCGATCGCGAGAGACTTCTCGAGTTCGTTCGAGGCGCTGCGGTCGGCGCTCGGGGTGCCGTCGCCGCGCCGGCCGGCAAGGCCGCGCAAGCTCCGCGCAGCCGAGCGTCCAGTGCTCGTGTAGCGCTATCGCGCGGGCGTCAACGCCCGACCGATGCTCTAGCGTGCGGCGCGCATGAGCGCGACGATCATCGACGGGAAGGCCGTGGCGGCGCGCGTGCGCGCCGGCGTCGCGCGGGACGTGGTGGGCGTCCGGGAACGGATCGGGCGCCCGCCGGGCCTGGCGACGATCCTCGTCGGCGACGATCCGGGCTCGGCCGTGTATGTCGCCGGCAAGCGCAACGCGTCCGCCGAGGTGGGAATCGCCGATCATCATCATCGCCTCCCCGCGGACGCCGCGCAGGATCACGTCGCGGCCGTGATTGCGGGATGCAACCGCGATCCCGAGGTCGACGGGATCGTGCTCCAGCTGCCGGTGCCCGCGGGGCTGAACGGGGCGGCGCTCACCGGCCTGATCGATCCCGACAAGGATGTCGACGGCCTGACGCCGATCAGCGCCGGGCGGTTGGCGCAGGGGACCCCGGGACTGAGACCCGCGACGCCGCTCGGCGTGATCGAGTTGCTCGACACGTACGAGGTCGCCCTCGAAGGCGCCGAGGCAGTGGTCGTCGGGCGCTCGGATCTGGTCGGAAAGCCGCTCGCGGCGTTGCTGCTGGCGCGCAACGCGACCGTGACCGTGTGCCATTCGCGGACGCGCGAGCTCGCGGCGGTGTGCGCCCGCGCCGACGTGCTCGGCGTCGCGATCGGCCGTCCGCGGATGATCGGAGCCGAGTACGTCAAACCGGGAGCGGCGGTGATCGACGTCGGCATTACTCGCACCGACGAGGGATTGGCCGGAGACGTCGATTTCGATCCGGTCGCCGAGCGCGCCGGGTACCTCACCCCCGTCCCCGGGGGCGTCGGTCCGATGACGATCGCGATGCTGCTGCGCAACACGCTCGTCGCGGCGCGCGCGCGGCACGGCCTCGAGTGATGGCCGGCGGCCTCGTCGCGAACGACAGGCCGGCGCCCGCGCGACGGCGACTGCGGCTGCACCAGGGGGAACTGATCAGCGTGCTGAGCGCGATGGTCCTGGCGGTGCTGATGTTCGCGTTCGAGTGGTACGGGCTCGCGGTCACCCCGAGCCCGTCCGCCAGGCGCGCGGCGGTCTCGAGCACCGAGAACGCATGGCACGGGCTGACCGTGCTGCGGTGGTTGATGCTGCTGACGATCGCGGTCGCGGTCGGGTCGGTGGCACTCCACGCCAGCCAGCGCACGCACGGGGTCAAGACGGACACGAGTCGCGCGATCACCGCGCTCGGCACGGTCACGGCCCTGCTGCTCGCGTACCGCGTGCTGATCGAGCTGCCCACGCCGCGCGAGGTCGTCGATCAGAAGCTCGGCGCGTATCTCGGCCTGCTTGCGGCGGTCGGGATCGCGCTCGGCGGCTACGAGTCGATCCGCGAACAGCGAACCCGAGCGCGCGCTCAGCGGTCGAGGAAACGCGCCGCGTCCGAGACGGAGGCGGGAGCGTCCGAGACCGAGCCGCCGGCATCCGAGCCGGATGCACGAGCGTCGGAGGCGGATGCGCGATAGGCTCAGGGCGGATGGGGTTCGATCTGTCGCGCCTGCGCCGCGCTGAGTGGATCGTCGGCGCGAGCACGGTCGCGTTGCTCGTGTTCGTGTTCGCGCTGCCCTGGTACGGAGCGTTGAATGGCTGGCGGGGACTGACGCACGTGCGCTGGCTGGTGCTCGTCACGATCCTCGCGGCGCTCGCGCTGGTGTACTTCCAGGCGGCCAGGCGTGCTCCGGCGATCCCGGTCACGCTCAGCACGATCTTGACCGTGCTGGGAGGCCTGACAGTGCTCGCACTGATCTATCGGGTGTTGATCGATCCACCCGCGGGCACGGAAAAGGCCGGGGCCTATCTTGGCCTGGTCACCGCGCTCGCGCTCGCGTACGGCGGCTACAAGTCGATGCGCACCGAGGGGATCGCGGCCGGGGACGGGCCCGACGCGATCGAAACCGTCGCGTTGGGGAGCGAGAACGGATCCTAGAATCCGCCTCGATGCTCGATCGCGACCAGGTTCTTCACGTTGCCCGCCTCGCGCGGCTCGAGCTGAGCGCCGATGAGGTGCAGCGGATGGCGGCGGAGCTGTCGAAGGTGCTCGACCACATCGAGAAGATCCGCGAGCTGGACCTCGACGACGTGCCGCCGACGTCGCACGTGGTCGACGTCGTCAACGCGTTGCGCGCGGACGAGCCGATTCCGTGCCTGTCCCCCGAGGCGGCGCTCGCGAGCGCGCCGGAGCCGCTCGAGGGTGGCTTCGGCGTTCCGAGCCCGGCGGCATGAGCAACGAGCTGATCGAGCTTACGGCGGCGGTCGCCGCCGAGCGGGTACGCGCCGGCGAGCTCGATCCGCGGGAGCTGTTCGAGGCCTACCGGGAGCGCGCCGCTGCCGACGAGCTGAACGCGTTCACATGGGTCGCCGACGGCCCGCCGGTGTTGGCGGTGACCGATGGCCCGCTCGAGGGGGTCCCGGTCGCAGTCAAGGACCTGTTCTGCACCGAGGGCGTACCGAGCCAGGCCGGCTCGCGGATTCTCGAGGGCTACCGACCGCCCTACACGGCCACGGTGGTGGCGAAGCTCGCGGCCGCGGGCGCGCCGCTGCTCGGCAAGTGCAACCAGGACGAGTTCGCGATGGGATCCTCGAACGAGAATTCCGGCTTCGGTCCGGTGCTGAACCCGTGGGACCGCGGACGCGTCCCGGGCGGCTCCTCCGGCGGCAGCGCGGCCGCGGTCGCCGCCGGGCTGGCACCGTGGGCGATCGGCACCGACACCGGCGGGTCGATCCGTCAGCCCGCCGCGTTGTGCGGGATCGTCGGGCTCAAGCCGACGTACGGCGCGTGCTCGCGGTTCGGGATGATCGCGTTCGCATCGTCGCTCGACCAGGCCGGCCCGCTGACGCGCAACGTCACCGACTCGGCGCTGCTGCTGCGCCACATGGTCGGCCACGACCCGTGTGACTCGACCTCGGTCCCGTTCCCCGGGGAGATCGCCGCGCCCCGAGCGGACCACCTGCGTGGGATCCGGCTGGGCGTGCCCGAGGAGCTAACCGGCGCCGGCCGCGGCGTCGAGCCCGGGGTCCGCGCCAGCTTCGAGGCGACGCTCGCGCTTGCCGAGGGGCTCGGGGCGGTGGTCGAGCCGTGCCGACTTTCGCACGCTCCCCACGCGCTGTCGGCCTACTACCTGATCGCCCCCGCGGAGGCATCCGCGAACCTCGCCCGGTTCGACGGGGTCCGCTACGGACTGCGTGTCGACGGCAGCGCAGACCTGCTGACGATGTACAGCGCGACTCGCGCCGCCGGGTTCGGACCCGAGGTCAAGCGGCGGATCATGCTCGGCACGTACGCGCTCTCGAGCGGCTACTACGACGCCTACTACGGAACCGCACAGAAGGTGCGGACCAAGATCTCGGACGACTTCAAGCACGCGTTCGAACGGTTCGACTTCGTCGTCACGCCGACGAGTCCGTGGATCGCGTTCGAACTCGGGGCGAAGACCGACGACCCGCTCGCGATGTACCTGAACGACTTCTGCACGGTGCCGATGTCGCTCGCGGGAATCCCGGCGATCTCGATCCCCTCGGGGCTGAGCGACGGGCTTCCGGTCGGATTCCAGCTCGCCGGACCGGCGTTCAGCGAGAACCGGCTGCTCGATGCGGCGTACGCGCTCGAGCAGGCGATCGGGTTCGACGCAAAGGCCCCGCGCTCATGAACTACGAGCCCGTGATCGGCCTCGAGATCCACGTTCAGCTGAAGACGCGGACGAAGATGTTCTGCGGCTGTCCGCTGTCGTTCGGGGACCCGCCGAACGTGCACACGTGCTCGGTGTGCCTCGGGCTGCCCGGATCGCTGCCGGTGCTCAACGCCCGCGCCGTCCACTTCGGCGTGATGATCGGGCTCGCGCTCGGATCCGAGATCGCCGAGCGCTCGCTGTTTCACCGCAAGAACTACTTCTATCCCGACCTGCCGAAGGGCTACCAGATCTCCCAGTACGACGTCCCGCTGTGCCACGGGGGGTGGCTGGGCGAGGTCCGGATCCACCGCGTGCACCTGGAGGAGGACGCGGCGAAGCTCAACCACCTCGGCGAGAGTGGACGGATCCACGGCTCGGATCGCAGTTGGGTCGACTTCAACCGCGGCGGCACGCCGCTGGTCGAGATCGTGACCGAGCCCGATCTCCGCTCGCCCGAGCAGGCGCGCGAGTGGCTGCGGCTGCTGCGGGCGACGCTCAAACAGCTCGGCGTGTCGGACGTCAACATGGAGGAGGGGTCGCTGCGCTGCGACGCGAACGTCTCGGTCAGGCCCGTGGGGTCCGCGGAGCTCGGCACGAAGACCGAGCTCAAGAACATGAACTCGTTCCGGTTCCTCGAGCGCGGCGTGCGCGCCGAGATCGAGCGGCAGATCGCGCTGCTCGGAGCCGGCGAGCCGGTCGTGCAGGAAACGTTGCACTTCGATCCGGCGTCGGACCGCCTCACGCCGCTGCGCTCCAAGGAGGAGGCGCACGACTACCGCTACTTCCCCGAACCGGACCTCGTGCCGCTGCTGATCACCGATCAGATGCGCGCCGCTGCCGAGGCTGAGATCCCCGAGCTGCCGGCCGAGCGGGCCGGCCGCTTCGAGCGCGAGCTCGGGCTGAGCGCGGACCGCGCCCGGGACTTTGCGTTTCGCGCGGAGCTCGGCGACTACTTCGAGCGCGCGCTCGCGGAGGCGACGCCGACCGCCGCCGGCGACGGAGCGCGGGCCGCGGACGGCGGCGCCGGAGCAGTCGATCCGATCGAGCTTTCGAACTGGATCCCGCAGCTGGTGGAGCGGATCGGCTCCGAGGCCGACCCCGCGGACAGCAAGGTCGCGCCCGGGAGCCTGGCGACGCTGGCGGCGATGGTGAGGGCCAAGGAGGTCAGCCGCGATGCCGCCCGCGACGTGCTCACGCGGCTCGTCCAGGAGGGCGGCG
>Ga0187766_10000266_pt1 | contig 28575 bp, 25 predicted proteins | sample 0216_QUI02_MP05__4_FD_132971 | JGI IMG/M metagenome (GOLD analysis project Ga0187766, IMG submission 132971) | Tropical peat soil microbial communities from peatlands in Department of Meta, Colombia - 0216_QUI02_MP05_20_MG | ecosystem: Environmental > Terrestrial > Soil > Wetlands > Peat ... | reverse complement strand
CTGCTCGACAGCCCCATCCCGCTGACCATCGCCGCATAGCCAGAACAAACCCCAACCAAAACCACCAAATACCCAGGTCAACCCAGGTATTCACCTATGTCGGCGGCGGTAACTTCGGTCTAGCTCACTGGCCGTGAGGAACCTGAGCGTATACCTCGGCAAAAGCAAACGGAAGGTGTCGACCCATTCAGCGGCGACACATCGGCATAGTCACGCCAGCCTAGCTTGGAATCTTCACTACAGTGGCGAATCCTTGCAGATGAGGTGTGCACGGCGGCGGCACAAAGGTTCGTCGGATGCTGCGCAGTCCGCTGGTATCGAATCCGGCCGCGGCAATGGCGTCGGCGGTTCGGCGGTTCGGCTCGCAACCGGAAGCCAGCCAAGACCACGGCTTGGCGATCAGATCCTGGAACCGACCCATCGCACCGTCCCCGCGGACATGCTCGAGGACAACCAGCCTGCCTCCGGGTGCGAGCACACGCCGGATCTCGTCGAGAGTAGCGGCCACATCGTCGACCGAGCACAAGACCAGCCCGACGTGCACCGAGTCGAAGCTGTTGTCCGGGAACGGAATCGACTCGCCGACCCCATCGACGATGTCGACTGCAACGCCGTGACGGCGAGCCAGAGCGGCAGCCATCCGGCGCATCGCCGCCACCGGCTCCACAGCAGCGGCCGCCGTCACCGCAGGCGGAAGAAATAACAAGTCGGTTCCCGGGCCACAACCGACGATCAGCAGCCGGCCGGTCGCATTGCTCATCGCCTCTCGCCGATACCGGCGATAGAACAGCCGGTCGAAGATCGGCATGCCGAGCCGATACACGTACGGGAACAACGGATTACCGCGGGTCATCTGCTACCGAGATCCATTCGGAACGGGGGATATTCGTCGCGCATCAACGAGACATACACGGCCACCCGATAACGCCATCGAACGATGCCCATGAGGAGATCGAACATGCCCCGCGGGATCGTCCCCGTCCACAACAACGACACCGCGGCGACAACGGTAACCACCTGCAGCACAGGCTCCATCGACCAGCAAATGAGTATTTGAGGCATCGCCAACAGCCACCACTTCACCAGCACGGCCCAGTTGGTGAGCTGTTCCGGATAGTCGACTTCGAGATCGCCTGGGTAGTCGGGACGAGACGCGAGCGTAAAAGGCGGGAACTTGTCGGTGCTGTTCATCGGAAATCGGTAATTCATGACTCGCCACGACCAGCGCAGCACCCCGACGTTGAAGTCGAAGATAGGGCGCGGATATCGTCCGGTGCACAAGATCGCGACGCCGGCAACGAAGGTCAGCAGCGGATACACCAGGTAGAGAAATATCAAGATGGGGTAGTGCGGGACGGCCAGCACGCACCACTTGAATAGCCAGAGCCAGCGTGAGGGCGCGTCGAAATCGCCTCGCACTCGTACGGGATCGGGTTGTTTGCCGGTTCCATGCTCGACGCTGCCTGACTTGTTCATCGCCGTCGACAAGATGGGGTGGTCGGTGCGGCCCCGAGGTCTCGGCTGATCTCCGCAGACATCCGGCGGTGACTCAGTGAACGCAAAAACATCGTCAATGCCCAGGTATGGAATCGGTCTGGGATCATCGCCGCCGGTCTCAGCACGGACTCACCGTGGGACACCGGCAGCGACGCCACCCGGGACACGGCCATAACCTTGCGTCGCCTGGTCTTCTCGTACCAGCGCAGCGCCCTCAAGAGATCATTGTTGCTGCCGTCCGTTCCTTTCCGGAAAGCCGAAAGCGCCTTGCACAACACCATCGTGTCCAGCAGCGCCTGATTGGTCCCTTGCGCAAGCGTGGGCGGCATCGTGTGTGCGGCATCGCCGAGCAACGTAACCGCGCCTTGGCCCGGCCGAGGAATCGGATGCCGAAAATGCGGGTACGGCGAACGGGCCAGGTCGTCGTCGGTCAGCGTCGCGAGTACTCGATCGACCGAGTCGGACCATCCCGTGAAATTGGACCGGATCACGTCGATCGGGCGTTCCGGTCTGACGAAGTCGTACGACCATGGCAAGTCGAACCACCACTGCAGATCGGAGCCTCCAGCCGGCCACAGGCCAAGGTTCCCATGCGCGCCGATAACGACAATTGCGACGCACTTGTCGTCGACGACGTCCGGAAGGGTGACCAATCCCTGCCAGCTGCACCAGCCGGTCGGCTCCGCGTGTTGGGCGCCGACGATATCCCGCACCATCGAGTGCAGGCCATCCGCACCGATCAACAGATCTCCTTCGGCCGCGCTGCCATCCTCGAAATCGACCCGAACTCCGTTGTGCGTACTGACCACCCCGACCGCGCGCGAGTTGCATCGGATGCAATCGGCCGGAAACCCCTCCAGCAACCGGTCCAGCAGGACTCGACGCGGGACCATCCGAACAGGTGCGCCCAGCCGGTCCACGATCGCAGTCACGTCGAGAGTGGCGAGCCGCCGACCCGTGGAGGTCAAGACCCGCACGGTGGACAACAGCTGGCCGGCGCCGTCAATATCGACGCCCAGCTGACCCAAAACCGTCGCGCCATTGGACCAGATGGTCACCGCGCCGCCACCTGCCTGCACATCCGGCCGCTGTTCGAAGACGGTGACGTCATGCCCGTCCCGCAGTAATCCCCGAGCAACGGAAATGCCGCCCACACCGGCGCCGACAACGAGGACCCGAAGCGACGGAGCCGACCGCACGTTCGGTCCTGGCATTCGCTCCGCAGAACGCCCGTCGCCGGGCATATTTCGAAATCGGCTCCCGATCCGTTTCGTCCCCACGCCTCAATCTATGCCGGCGATGGGCTGCTGAACAGGGGTATAGCCGGATATCTCGCAAGCAGCCTCGGTTACACAGCGGCAGGTGCGGAGACGGTCTGTCCACCAAACCAATGTGAGCGGCCGGCAGCTATCGGTGGACCGTGCAGATCTAGACCGGCCGGGCGGTCGCGGCCGCGCGGTCCATCTCCCAGTACGCGCGCAGGGCCACCAGCTTGCCCTCATCGTCGACCTTGTACGTGAACACGCCTTCCGCGGTGATCTGGTGTCCGCCCATCGTGATGACGATATTGCCGACATTGGCTTCTTCGTTGCCGCACTGGTAGGTGTCGCGGAAGTTGAACTCGATGGCGTCGGTGTTGGCGATGGCCTTGTCCCAGAACGCCGATATCGCGTCGCGCCCCCGGTGTCCTTTGCCCTCGGGGTCGAAAGCCGAAGGCCCGATGGGGTCCTCGACGATGGCGTCCTCGGCGAACAGGGCCAGCCAGGCGGCTTTGTCCTTGGCGCGCACCGCCTCGCGTGATCGGCGGCCGGCCGCATGCGCTGGGTGCTCGGTTTTGGTCTGTGTATCGGTCATGTAGTGTCCTGCCAGCCGGAGTGAATGTAGGTGTCGGCGAAGCGTTTCAGCGAGTCCTGTTTCTTGTCCAGCGGCGCGTCGAAGCCCAGGCCCCCAAACTCGGGGTAGACCCAGGGGATGACGATGTTGTCGGTGACCCCAATCTGAGCCAGTTCCCGATGGCCGTCGACTCCGAACTTGTCGACGCAGACGGCCTGGAACTCGAACGGCTGATCTGCACGACCGCACTCGTGGCGTAACGTGTTGAGATTGCCAATGGTGTCGCGCAACTGGTCGCAGGTCATTATCGCGCTGGTCCAGCCGTCACCGACGCGTGCGGCCCGCTTAAGCGCCGCCTCGCTGTGCCCGCCGACGTAGAACGGCACCGGTTGCGAGGGTGCCGGGCTCATCTGCAGCCGGTCGAAGTCGTAGAACCCGCCGTGGAATTCCACCATTCCGCCGCCCAGCACCAGCTTGATGACCTTGATCATCTCGTCGACTCGCGCGCCGCGGCGCTGATACGGCACCCCGCACCATTCGAATTCTTCTGGCGCCCAGCCGATCCCGATCCCGAAGCCGAACCGGTTGTTGGTCAGGTTGGCTACCGAGCCCACCTGGCGCGCCAGCAGCAGCGGGTTGCGGGAACCGAGCTTCATGACGTTCGTGCAGAACCGCAGCGTCGAGGTGACCGCGCCCATCGCCGCCGCGGCGATCAACGGGTCCACCCACGGGGTGTTCTCGTTCCACATCCGGGAGCCGTCCGGGGTGTACGGGTAGTCGGCCGCGGCCTTCTCCATGTAGAACAGCGAATCCGGCAGCGCGATCGAATCGAACCCGACCTCGTCGGCGGTCCTGGCGATCTCCAGCAGTTCGTCGATGGGTCCCATCGCGATGCTGCAGGTGTACTTCATGGCTTGTCTGCTCCCACCACCCACATGGAGAAGTACTGGGAGCCGCCGCCGTAGGCGTGGCCCAAAGCCTTTCGGGCACCGGGAACCTGATGGGCCTCACCCTTGCCCATCACCTGGATCGCCGCCTCGGCGAAGCGGATCAGGCCGGAGGCCCCGATCGGGTTCGACGACAGCACGCCGCCGGACGGATTCACCGGCAGCCGCCCGCCTATCGCGGTCTCGCCGGCCTCGGTGAGCTTCCAGCCCTCTCCCTCCGGGGCGAACCCGAGGTTCTCCAACCACATGGGTTCGAACCATGAGAATGGCACGTAGATTTCGGCGGCGTCGATCTCGTCGATCGGGCTGGTGATGCCGGCCGCCTTCCACAGCGCCGCCGCCGCGTCGCGGCCGGCCTGGGGGTTGACCTGGTCGCGGCCGGCAAAGGCCAGCGGTTCGGTGCGCAGCGCGGTCGCGTGGATCCAGGCGACCGGATGACCATGCGCGACCCGCTGGTCGGCGACCTGCTCATCGCCGATGACAAGCGCGCACGCACCGTCCGACGACGGACACGTTTCATCGAAGCGGATTGGATCCCAAAGCATCTGAGAAGACATCACCTTATCCAAGGTGATGTCGGGCTGCTGCACATGTGCTAGTGGGTTGCGGCTGCCATTGAGCCGATCCTTGACCGCGACCATGGCACCGATGTGGTTCGGGGCACCCGAGCGGCGGATGTAAGCGCGTACGTGCGGCGCGAAATAGCCACCCGCACCGGCACCGACCGGCTTAGTGAACGGCACCGGAATCGACAGCGCCCACATGGCATTGGACTCCGACTGCTTCTCCCACGCCATCGCCAGTACGCGACGGAACCTGCCCGATTGCACCAGGCTGGCCGCCACCACCCCGGTAGATCCGCCGACCGAGCCCGCGGTATGCACCCGAATCAGCGGCTTGCCGGTGGCGCCCATGGCGTCGGCCATGAACAGTTCCGGCATCATGACACCCTCGAAGAAGTCGGGTGCCTTGCCGACCACGACGGCGTCGATGTCGTCGAAATCGGTCTCTGAATCGGCCAGTGCCTTATCGATGGCCTCGCGCACCAGACCGTTCATCGAGACGTCCTGGCGCTTCGCAACATACTTCGTCTGCCCGGTGCCGAGTACGGCCGCGAGTTGCCCGGCCATCAGTTCTTCCTTTCCATGACGGCGACCAGGTTCTGCTGCAGCGCCGGCCCACTGGTGGCGTGCGCCAGCACACGCTGCGCCGAGCCGTTCCAGATGTGTTGCGCCGCGAAACCAATGCGCTCAAGGCCGGCGACGAACATCGGGTTGGCTGCCAGCGCACCACCGGAGGGGTTCACCTTCACCGACGCCGGTAATCTCATCGCCTCGGTGAGGATCAGGTGCTGATGGGTGAACGGCGCGTGGATCTCGGCAACGTCGATGGAGCGGAGCTTGCCGCCGGTAGCCGCCTTGGCCGATGCGGTGGTCGAGGGAGATACCGTAAGGTCGCGTGCGCCCAGCACCGGTGACTCGATGCGGTGTTCGAAACCGGTGATCCAAGCCGGGTTTTCACGTAGCTCACGGGCGCGGCCGTCGGCGGCGAGCACGATGGCGGCGGCGCCGTCAGTGATCGGTGCGATGTCGTGCCGCCGCAGCGGGTCGGCGAAGAACGGACGGTCGAGCAGCTCTTCCGTGCTTACCGGCGGCGGCTCGGAGTCCACCCGATGTGCCTGTGCGAACGAGTCGAACGCAACGCGAGCCATCTGGTCAAAGCTCCACTTGTCGGATTCCAGCCCGAGCCTGGCCTGCAGCCCGGCGATCGACACCGAATCCGGCCACAGCGGCGCGACGGTGTAAGGATCGGTTTGCCGCGACAGGATGCGGCGCAGCATTCCCGCCGAGGACTTCCCAAAGCCGTAGACCAGGGCGGTGTCAACCTCGCCGGTTAACAGTTTGATGTAGGCCTCGTAAGCCGCCCATGCCGCGTCCATCTCGACGTGCGATTCGTTGATCGGGGGAACAGCACCGATCGAGTCGATCGCCGAGATGAATGAAAAGGCCCGCCCAGCAAGGTAATCGGAAGAGCCGGAGCACCAGAAGCCGATGTCTGCCTTGGTGATGCCCAGCTCGTCATACAGCTGCGCGAAGCACGGTATCAACATCTCGACGCCGTTGGTGGTGCCGTCGGTGCGGCGTATGTGCGGGGAGTACGCGAAGCCTACAACGGCTATGTCCGCAACATCGCGAGCGCTCATAGCGAAAAGACCCTTACAGGTGGTGTTTGTAGGTGTCGTAGTCGGCGTCCGGCTCGCCGGTCGGCCGGAAGTACTCGATGTTGTTGATGCCCAGTCCCCACTCTTCGCGTGGCTTCCACACCGCTTCGACCCGCATGCCCATCCGCACCTCGTGCGCGTCGATCTCGGAAACCAAGTGCAGGAACGGGATATCGGCGCCGTCGAGCAGCACATAGGCCGCCACGTACGGCGGTTTGAGGCGCTGACCCATGAACGGAATGTTGATGATCGCGAACGTCGTCACGGTGCCCTTGTCCGGCAGCTCGACGAACTCGGTGGTCGGCAGGCCGGTCGCCGGATCGGTGCCGTGAGGCGGGAAATACACCTTCCCATTGGACCCGGTGCGTGCGCCCACCAGCTTGCCCTCTTGCAGCGCCCGCAGGTAGGCGCTTTCCTCGTGCGAGGCGGTGTGTTGAATCTCCATCTGGATCGGCGTGACGACCATGCTGACCGGATCGCGGGCTTCGATTGCTGGTGCGCCGCTTGGTTCTTCCTGCTCACCGAGCGCGAAATACGCAATGTCGGTGATGGCGCCGACCGGCTCGTCGGCCCAGTGCACATGCACCCGGGTGCCGGTGCGGATGGCGTCGGGCCTACCAGCGTCGACGGCGTGCAGCAGCGTGGTGTCGGCTCCGTCGAGCTTGATCAGCGCCCAGGCGAACGGTCGGTCCAGCGGCTGGCCTGCTATCGGCTCCGGCTGCCAACACCAGGACGCGATGGTGCCGATACTGGACACCGGTACCATCTCGCCCAGCGGTTCATAGGTGACCGGGTCGTACTCGGCCGGCGGCACATGCGCCCGGCCATCGGATCCGCGCACCCCGAGGATGCGGCGTTCACGTAGTGCGGTGAAGAACCTTCCCAGGGTGGGACCGACCGAACGGGTGTAGTCGAAGGACAACGTCAGCGGTGCCGAAAGGGGCGGCTCAGGATGTTCGATCCGGGTCAGGCGACTTGAGCTGGCTGTCACGCCCTCGAGTAGAACAGGTTCTAACAATCGTGGCAAGAATCGCTCGAAAGGTAGTCTAATGAAGCTGGGGTTGCAGCTGGGATATTGGGGCGCACAGCCGCCCGAGAACGCCGGGGAGCTAGTGGCCGCAGCCGAGGATGCTGGTTTCGATGCGGTGTTCACCGCCGAAGCCTGGGGATCCGACGCCTACACACCGCTGGCCTGGTGGGGATCCTCGACGCGCCGGCTGCGGCTGGGCACGTCGGTGGTGCAGCTGTCTGCCCGCACCCCGACGGCGTGCGCGATGGTCGCGCTGACACTCGACCACCTCTGTGGCGGCCGGCACATCCTCGGTCTTGGCGTGTCCGGCCCGCAGGTGGTCGAGGGCTGGTATGGCCAGCCGTTTTCCAAGCCGCTAGCCCGTACCCGCGAATACGTCGACATCATCCGCCAGGTGTGGGCCCGCGAGAAGCCGGTGACCAGCGACGGCCCGCATTACCCGCTGCCGCTGACGGGTGAGGGCACAACGGGCTTGGGGAAGGCGCTCAAGCCCATCACCCATCCGCTGCGCGCCGACATCCCGATCATGTTGGGTGCCGAGGGCCCGAAAAACGTCGCGCTGGCCGCCGAGATCTGCGACGGCTGGCTGCCCATTTTCTATTCGCCGCGGCTGGCCGACAGGTACAACGAATGGCTCGACGAGGGCTTCGCCCGGCCCGGGGCACGGCGCAGCCGCGAGGACTTCGAGATCTGCGCGACCGCGCAGGTGGTGATCACCGACGACCGGGCGGCGGCATCCGCGGGAATCAAGCCGTACCTGGCCCTCTACATGGGCGGCATGGGTGCCGAGGACACGAACTTCCACGCCGACGTTTACCGGCGGATGGGTTACTCGGAGGTGGTCGACGAGGTCACCACGCTGTTCCGCAGCAACCGGAAAGATGAGGCCGCCAAGGTTATCCCCGACGAACTCGTCGACGACGCCGTGATCGTGGGTGACATCGACTACGTGCGTAAGCAGATCAGCGTGTGGGAGGCCGCCGGGGTCACCATGATGGTGGTGTCCGCCCGCAGCACTGAGCAGGTCCGTGAGCTTGCCGCACTGATCTAGCCTGACTATTGCAGCCGGTTAGAACACGTTCTAAATTGGCCGGATGGGACGGCTAGCCGAGCACACGGGCGTCGGCGAAGGACATTTCGACGTTGGCGACGGCTCCGGACACCATCGCCCGCTTCGGCAGGCCCAGCGACGCCAGTTCTTTGGCGTAGGGGTGATCGCCCAGCCGCAGCGTCGCACCGCCGATGCGTCCGCGCAGACCGGTCACCTTCATCTCCCACGGCACCTCGCGAGTGGCGCCCTCGGCGTAGGTGTACGTCTTGAGCACTTGCGGCTTCGACGTGAACACCGACGGCACCGGCACGCCGCGGCCGAAGTCGATGCCGGCGATCAGCTGTCCGTCGGCGCTGACATCGAAGCCGAACTGTTTACCCTCGCGAACGCGGAAGTCTGCCATGATCTTCGGGAAGCCCCAGATGGTGCGGCCGGCCTCCAGCGTGAACGATTGGTCGACCGGCAGGTGGTGGATGAACGCCGCAGCCGCGCCCAGCGCCCGCAGCCCGCGCGCCCGCGAACCCGGCGGGTTGACCATCACGCAGGTGCCGAATTCGTGATACTGCCCGAGATCGCCGTCGATGTAGCGGGCCAGCATCAGGTTGACCACCGCCCGGCCGGGGTGATGTTGGCAGACCTGCAGTCCGCTGTAGTCGATGAGCCGCTGGGCCGCCTCGGCAGGCACCGAGAACATTGCGCTGTACACATCGGCCTTACGAACCCGTACCGGCATCGTAAGCACTGTGCCGGCGATGGTGTGCTGCGAGACGGGCACGACGCTCACTGTAATCCGCGTCGAGGAATATCTGGAGGGCAGTAGATGACGCGCACAATTTCTGGCACGATCCCCGACGTCGATCTGGCGGACGGCAACTTCTATGCCGACGGCGGCGCAAGGGAAGCCTATCGCTGGATGCGAGCCAACCAACCGGTATTCCGGGATCGCAACGGATTGGCCGCCGCGACAACGTATCAGGCCGTGATTGACGCCGAACGCAATCCGGAAATCTTCTCCAGCACCGGCGGCATCCGTCCCGACCAGCCGGGTATGCCCTACATGATCGACATGGACGATCCCGCACATCTGTTGCGCCGCAAGCTGGTTAACGCCGGGTTTACCCGCAAGCGGGTGAAGGACCGCGAGCCTTCGATCGCAAGGCTCTGCGACACCCTGATCGACGCCGTCTGCGAGCGCGGAGAATGCGATTTCGTCCGCGACATCGCCGCTCCGCTGCCGATGGCGGTGATCGGCGACATGCTCGGCGTGCTGCCCGAGGAGCGCGGCATGCTGCTGAAGTGGTCGGACGACTTGGTGACCGGGCTCAGTTCACATATCGACCCGACGTCGACGACATTCCAGGCGGTGATGGATGCATTCGCCGCGTACACCGAATTCACCATGGAGATCATCGCCAAGCGTCGTGCCGAGCCGACCGACGATCTGTTTTCCATCCTGGTAAATGCCGAGGTCGAGGGACAGCGGATGTCGGACGATGAGATCGTCTTCGAGACACTGCTGATCCTGATCGGCGGCGACGAAACCACCCGGCACACGTTGAGCGGCGGCACCGAACAACTGCTGCGTCACCGAGACCAGTGCGAGCAACTGGTTTCTGATCTCGACCTGCTACCCGGTGCGATCGAGGAGATGCTGCGCTGGACGTCGCCGGTGAAGAACATGTGCCGCACGCTGATGGCCGACACCGAATTCCACGGCACTCAGCTGCGGCAGGGCGAGAAGATGATGCTGATGTTCGAGTCGGCCAACTTCGACGAGTCGGTGTTCGCAGACCCGGACAATTTCCGGATCGGCCGGAACCCGAACAGTCACTTGGCTTTCGGGTTCGGGACTCACTTCTGCCTGGGCAACCAGTTGGCCCGGCTGGAGCTGAGCATGATGCTGCGGCGGGTGCTGCAGCGGCTCCCCGATCTGCGGCTGGCCGAGGGCGCCAAGTTGCCGCTGCGCCCGGCGAATTTCGTCAGCGGCGTGGAATCGATGCCGGTGGTGTTCACACCGAGCGCGCTGGTGGGTGCCTAGGAGTTTCGGCTCCTGGCTAGACCGACCCCGGTAAGCCGGCGATTGCCTGGGACGACCTTCAGGCGCGTGCTGAGTTGATCGCTGCTCTGGTCAGTGGTGCCCGCCGGCTGCTGGCCGAGTTGGGTGATCGCAATCGGGATGCCATGGGTCGGCGAACAGCCCGGCCTAGGTGCTGGCCGATTCGGCCGACGGCACGCCGCAGTAGAACCTACGTCGGCTGATCAACCTGAGACTCGACAACATCAACGGCGCCTGGACCATCCCAGCCACATAACAATCGAGCAGTCACAGCCGCCACGGCAGCACCACCACACTTCATGATGCGAGTCCAGAAAGCGATATCACATGCGACATCCATTCTTCAGGGACACCACCACAACTCTTTAGGGACACCACCACAACCCTCCGGCGGCTCGACACCCCGTCATTCAGCAAACTCCGCTGCTAGCGGCCCTTGAACTGCGGTGTGCGTTTCTCGGCGAACGCCTTGGGGCCTTCTTTGGCGTCCTCGGACAAGAACACCTTGATGCCGAGCTGGGCGTCGATCTTGAACGCCTCGTTCTCGGGCATGCCCTCGGTCTCGCGGATCGACCGCAGGATCGCCTGCACGGCCAGCGGCCCGTTGCCCGAAATAACGTCGGCGATCTCCAGCGCCTTGGCCAGCGCCTGGCCGTCGGCCACGATGTAGCCGATCAGGCCGATCTCTTTGGCCTCGGCGGCCGTGATGTGCCGTCCGGTCAGCAGCAGGTCGCACGCCACCGTGTAGGGAATTTGCCGCACCAGCCGCACCGCTGAGCCGCCCATGGGGTACAGGCTCCACTTGGCCTCGGAGATGCCGAACTTGGCGCTCTCGCCGGCGACGCGGATCTCGGTGCCCTGCAAGATCTCGGTTCCGCCGGCGATCGCGGGACCTTCGACGGCGGCGATCAGCGGTTTGGTCAGCCGGCGGCCTTTGAGCAGGGCGTCGATGCGTGACGGGTCGTAGCTGCCGTCCCTGAACGAGTCACCCGGTGGGCGGGCGGTCGCCGCCTTCAGGTCCATGCCGGCGCAGAAGTAGCCGCCGGCTCCGGTCAGGATGCAGCACCGGATGTCGGGATCACTGTCGACGCGGTCCCAAGCCTCGACCATGATCTGCATCATTTCGGTGCTCAGAGCGTTGCGCGCCGCGGGCCGGTTCATCGTCACGATGAGCGTGCGCCCGCGCTGCTCCACGAGTGCGTCGGGTTGTTTCTCAGACTCGCTCACGAGCGTCCGCCTCCCTGTGTCCTCGCCACAGACTTGTCAGGAAATGTAACACGTTCTAATTTGGGTCCGTGGCCCTGAACATCGCCGATCTTGCCGAGCATGCCATCGACGCCGTGCCTGACCGCGTCGCCCTGATCTGCGCCGACGACCAGCTCACGTACGCGCAACTGGAGGAGAAGGCCAACCGCTTCGCGCACTACCTGATCGACCAGGGCGTCAAGAAGGATGACAAGGTCGGGTTGTACTGCCGAAACCGCAACGAGATCGTGATCGCGATGCTCGGCATCGTGAAGGCGGGTGCCATCCTGGTCAACGTCAACTTCCGCTACGTCGAGGGAGAACTGCGCTACCTGTTCGAGAACTCCGACATGGTGGCGCTGGTGCATGAGCGCCAGTACGCCGACCGCGTCGCCAACGTGCTACCGGACACTCCGAATGTGAAGACGGTGCTCTCCGTCGAGGATGGCAGCGACAAGGACTCCCTGCGCTACGGTGGCGTCGAGTTCTACTCCGCGCTCGAGCAGGGCTCGTCTGAGCGCGATTTCGGTGAGCGCAGCGCTGACGACATCTACCTGCTCTACACCGGCGGCACCACCGGATTCCCGAAGGGCGTGATGTGGCGCCACGAGGACATCTACCGGGTGCTGCTCGGCGGAACCGACTTCGCGACAGGCGAATACGTGAAGAACGAGTACGACCTGGCCAAGCAGGCCGCCGCCGGACCGCCGATGATCCGGTTCCCGATTCCGCCGATGATCCACGGCGCGACGCAGTCGGCCACCTGGATGGCGCTGTTCTCTGGCGGAACCGTTGTGTTGGCACCGGAATTCGACGCCGACGAAATCTGGCGGACCATTCAAAAGCACAAGGTGAATCTGCTGTTCTTCGCCGGTGACGCGATGGCGCGACCCCTTCTGGACGCACTGTGCGCGGCCAAGGACAGCGCCAACGATTACGACCTGTCATCACTTTTCCTGCTGGCCAGCACCGCCGCGCTGTTCTCGCCGAGCACCAAGGAGAAACTGCTTGAGCTGCTGCCCAATCGGGTCATCACCGACTCGATCGGCTCCTCGGAGACCGGTTTTGGCGGCACCAGCGTCGTCGCCAAGGGCGAAGCATACACCGGCGGGCCGCGCGTCACCATCGACAAGTGGACCGTGGTGCTCGACGAGGACGGCAACGAGGTCAAGCCCGGCTCGGGTGTTCGCGGTGTCATCGCCAAGCGCGGCCACGTCCCGGTCGGTTACTACAAGGATCCGGAAAAGTCGGCCGCCACCTTCAAGGTGATCAACGGTGTCCGCTACGCCATCCCCGGCGACTATGCGCAGGTCGAGGCGGACGGCACGGTGACCATGCTGGGGCGCGGCTCGGTATCGATCAACAGCGGCGGGGAGAAGATCTACCCCGAGGAAGTCGAGGCCGCCCTGAAGGGCCATCCCGACATCTTCGATGCGCTGGTGGTGGGAGTGCCGGACGAGCGGTACGGCCAGTGCGTGGCCGCCGTCGTGCAGCCGCGGCCCGGAACGCGTCCGACGCTGACCGAACTCGACCAGTTTGTGCGCAGCGAGATCGCGGGATACAAAGTTCCCCGCGCACTTTGGTACGTCGATGAGATCAAGCGGTCACCGGCCGGCAAGCCCGACTACCGCTGGGCCAGGGAGCAGACCGGGGCCCGGCCCGCCGACGAGGTGCACGCCAACCACGTGAGCGCCTGATGTGCCCGATCTGGTCTGCCCCAGTTACCGGCCGACCGGCGTCGACCGCCGCGCATCCGCAGCGGCGCCGGCCACGGCAACCGCCCATCGTTGGCGGCCTGCGCACTCCTGCACCCATCACCGCCAAATAAGCACCCCAAGCAGCCAGTCCAGAGAATATCGTCGACAGTTATCAGCCTGTTGGTATCGCGTCGGAAAGGAAGTGGACGTGGAGGCCGGTGATGATGCAGGCATGCGGGATGAACCGGGCAGCCGTCGCCTCCCGGATCGGTGGCTAAGTAGGGCCATCCTCAGCCGGCGCGGCGCGCTCATCGGCATGGCAGCCGTCGCCGGCATCGCGACCGTCGACGTCGGCGGGTTTGCGTACGCAGGTGGCTGGCTGCGCCCGGGCGCCTTGACACCCTCGCGATTCGCCGACGGCTTCGAGCATGTCTACGGGCGCCACGACGGGTTCAGGCGTAACCACGCCAAGGGCGTGAGCGCCACAGGGACCTTCGTGAGCAGCGGAGCCGCGTCGCAGGTGTGCAAAGCCGCGGTGTTCACCCCCGGGACGGTGCCGTTGATCGGCCGGTTTTCCCTCTTCGGCGGTATACCCGATCAGGTCGACAAACCCCAGGCGGTGCGGGGTCTTGCGCTGGCGTTCCTGCCGCCCAACGGCGAACAGTGGCGCACCGCCATGATCAACATCCCCGTCTTCCCCGACAGCACCCCCGAGGGTTTCTACGAGCGTCTGTTTGCGTCCAAGCCGATGCCCGACACGGGCCAACCCGACCCGCAGCGGGTGGCCGCGTTTCTCAATCGACACCCCGAGACCGTTGCTGCGATGAAGATCATCAAGCAATCCCCGCCCAGTGCAGGTTTCGAGGACAGCACCTTCCACGGGCTCAACGCGTTTCATGTCACCAACAGCAGAGGCGTCACAGTTCCGGTGCGTTGGACGGCGGTCCCACAACAGGAGAGCCGCCGTGAAATACCGGCCCGTTCGCCCAACCGCGATTATCTGTTCGATGCGCTGATCGAGGCGGTGGCGCACGGTCCGCTGACGTGGCGGCTGATCCTGACTATCGGTGCGCCCGATGATCCGACTAACGATGCCACCAAACCCTGGCCGGATTCCAGGCCAACGGTCGATGCCGGCACGATCTCCATTGACGCTGTGCAGACCGAGGCCGCAGGGAATGCGCGCGATATTAATTTCGACCCGCTGGTGCTGCCCGACGGCATCGCGCCATCAGACGATCCACTCCTGAACGCGCGCTCGGCGGTCTACGCGCGTTCGTTCACCCGCCGCGCCGGAGAGCCCAAGCAGCCCAGCGAAATCAACGTTGTACGGGTGCTGGATGAGCGATAACACCCATGCCGCGCCGGCGCGCTTCACCCTGTTCTCCAGGCTCCTGCACTGGTCGATGGCGGCGATGGTCATCGCCCAACTGTTTATCGGTGTCACGATGGTGGCCTCGCTGAGCTACTACTCGCTATTGCTGGCTATCCACCGGCCCCTGGGTGTGGCGATCCTCGCCTTCGCGGTCGTGCGTCTAGTCAATCGCCTCACCCACCGGCCCCCGCCGTTCCTCACCACCATGAGCCGCGTCGAACGCCGCATCGCTACCTGGTCGGAATACCTTCTGTACGCATTACTGCTTTCGCAACCACTGGTCGGCTGGGCAATGCTCTCAGCGGCGCGCTACCCCATCGCCCTCTACGGGGCTATCCACCTCCCCGGAATCACGCCTCACGACATCACCCTGTACGCCGCGCTGCGCCAGTGTCATACGATTCTCGCGTTTGTGCTGTTTCTCACGTTCACCGCCCACATGTGCGCAGTGCTGTTTCACACTCTGGTCATACGCGACCGGATCATCGACCGCATGGCATTATGGCCGTCGAAACGCGCAAGGAGCCAACGCGATCCAACACCGTCGGCATAAATCGCGCTTGCCAGAGTTGTGGGCACGGGCGAAGCGGGCCAGCTACGCCGAGGTGTAGCGGCAGCCGCCGTCGGCGTGCGAAATGACCTGCTCGGCCAGCTCGCCGCGCATCGCCACCGCCATGGTTAGCACGGACTTGACCGTCGATCGGACTCAGTCGGGCCGGGCGTCTACAGTCGAAACGCGATGACGATCGATGTGTGGATGCAACACCCGACCCAACGGTTCCTCCGCAGCGACATGCTGGCTTCGATACGGCGCTGGACCGGCGGCTCGATACCCGATGCCGAGATCCCGATTGACGCCACTGTCGCGTCCATGGACTCCGCGGCGGTGAACCTCGGCCTGCTGTCCGCGTGGCGCGGTCCGGGCGGTCTGGATCTGATCAGCAACGATGACGTCGCCGGATGGATTCGCTTGCACCCCAAAAGGTTTGCCGGCCTGGTGGCCGTTGATCTGGATCATCCGATGGCGGCGGTCCGGGAGTTGCGGCGACGAGTGCGCGACGGCGGGTTCGTCGGCCTGCGGGTGGTGCCGTGGCTGTGGAACGCGCCACCCACCGACCGCCGCTACTATCCGCTGTTCGCCGAATGCGTGGAGTTAGGTGTGCCGTTTTGCACCCAGGTCGGTCACACCGGCCCGCTGCGGCCCTCGGAGACCGGGCGTCCGATTCCCTACATCGACCAGGTTGCCCTCGATTTCCCTGAGCTGGTCATCGTCTGCGGCCACGTCGGCTATCCGTGGACCGAGGAGATGGTCGCCGTGGCCCGCAAGCACGAGAACGTCTACATCGACACCTCCGCCTACACCACCAAACGGCTGCCGCACGAGCTCATCGGGTTCATGAAAACCCGCACGGGACAACGGAAAGTCTTGTTCGGCACCAACTATCCGATGATCGCGCATGCGCACGCGTTGGCGGGGCTGGACGAACTCGGCCTTGCTGGCGACGCCCGCCGCGACTATCTGCACGGCAACGCCGAACGCGTCTTCGGGCTCGCCGAACGGGAGGTGAATACATGAACGGTGCCGAGGCCCTGATCAACACCTTGGTCGACGGCGGCGTCGACGTGTGCTTCGCCAACCCCGGCACGTCGGAGATGCATTTCGTGGCGGCGCTGGACACCGTGCCGCGCATGCGTGGCGTGCTGGCCCTGTTCGAGGGTGTGGCCACCGGCGCGGCCGACGGCTATGCCCGCATCGCCGGCCGGCCGGCGGCGGTGCTGCTGCACCTCGGCCCCGGCCTGGGCAACGGCCTGGCCAACCTGCACAACGCACGCCGCGCGCGGGTCCCGGTGGTGGTTGTCGTCGGTGACCACGCCACCTATCACAAGAAGTACGACGCCCCGCTGGAATCCGACATCGACGCGCTCGCGGGCAGCGTCTCGGGATGGGTGCGGCGCACCGGTGACGCCGCCGACGTGGCAGCTGATGCCGCCGAGGCCATCGCCGCCAGCCGAGCAGGCGGGCGGGTCTCGACGTTGATCCTGCCGGCGGACGTGTCGTGGTCCGAGTGCACGAAGACCGCCAAGGCGGTGTCTGCGCGGCTGGTGCCGGTTGTTGACGTGGAGATGGCGGCCGAGGTGCTGCGATCAGGCGAACCCACGGTGATCTTGGTCGGCGGGGACGCCACCCGCGGTCCTGGGCTGACGGCTGCGGCCCGGATCGCCGCGGCGTGCGGTGCCCGCTGGTACTGCGATACGTTCCCGGCGCGGCTGGAGCGCGGCGCCGGAATCCCCGCCGTCGACCGGCTCGGCTACTTCGCCGAGGCGGTCGCGGCCCAGCTGGACGGCGCTAAGCATCTCGTGCTGGCCGGGGCCAAGTCGCCGGTGTCGTTCTTCGCCTACCCGGGCAGGCCCAGCGACCTGGTGCCGGAGGGCTGCCAGGTGCACGTGCTCGCCGAACACACCGGCGCCGCGGATGCGCTGGCCGCGCTGGCCGACGAAGTGGCCCCGCGGACCACTGCTTCGCTCGCTGCGCCTTCGCACCCGCAGCTGCCGACAGGCACCCTGACCGCCGCGTCAGCGGCTGATGTTGTCGGCGCACTGATGCCCGAACGCGCGATCGTCGTCGACGAGTCCAACACGTCGGGTTTGCCGCTGGCGCAGGCCACCGCCGGCGCGCCGGCGCATGACTGGCTGACACTGACCGGCGGCGCGATCGGCTACGGCATCCCGGCCGCAGTGGGCGCGGCCATCGCCGCGCCTGACCGGCCGGTGCTATGCCTGGAATCCGACGGATCGGCGATGTACACCATTTCGGGGCTGTGGACACAGGCGCGGGAGAACCTCGACATCACCACCGTCATCTACAACAACGGCGCCTATGAAATTCTGCGGATCGAGTTGCAACGTGTCGGCGTCGACAACACGCCCGGCCCCAAGGCACAGGCACTGCTCGACTTGACCCATCCCGCAATGGATTTCGTCAAGATCGCTGAGGGAATGGGAGTGCCGGCGCGCCGGGTCACGACCGCGGAGGAGTTCGCCGACGCGCTATGCGAGGCTTTCGCCGAGTCCGGTCCGCACCTCATCGATGCGGTGGTGCAGTCAATACTGGGCTGACGACTGTAGCCCACGAGACTGCGTTGCTGCCAGTGCCTGAATCGTACCGATGATGTTGTCCGGCGTGACATGGCGGTGAGCGGTCCACTGGACAAAAATAGGACCTTGTTTCAATCTTGTGGGCGCCGGAAGCTGCACTCCTCAGGCCGACGTAGACCAGCGCCGCGTCGTCGGGGCCGGGTCCGATCGCCGGTACGTGCCGGAGTCAAGCGCCTTAGATTCGGAGGACCTTATGGCTGGCTGTGCCGGGTTGCCGGTGTTCGACACGATGATCGGCTTTCCCCGGCAGGGCTTCGGCCAGTACGACTTCATCCGCAAGCAGACCAAGGACCGGGAGTCGCGCGAGAAGTTCGAATTCCCCGTTGATTACATGTTCAAAGGGGTGCCGAAAAACCTGCCGTCGAGCGATCCTGTTGCGTTGACACTGCACGAGATGGACCGCTTCGGCATCGAGAAGGGTCTGATCGGCGTCGCCGATGAGACTTCGCAGCTGGCGTTGAAGAAGTATCCGGACCGATTCGTGCCGTCGGGAGCGGTGAGCGATCCCAACGACGTGATGGGGTCGGTTAAAGCCATTCATCGTGAACACGACGAGTTCGGCATCCGGGCCGCGTCGGTATTCCCCGCGGGCACCTTTCCGCAGGTACCTATCGACGACGCGAAGATGTATCCGATCTACGCTGCGTGCGTCGATCTGGGCATACCCATCTTCGTGTGCGCCGGGGTGCCGGGGCCGCGAGTGTCGTTCGGGCCGCAGGACGTCGCGCAGGCAGGGGTCCTGCTAGCGGCGGATCGCCCACACCGGGTCGCCGCAGTCGACACCCTCGGCCGACAGCTCACGCTTGAGCACCTTGAAGGTGACGGTCCGCGGCAGCGCCGCGGCGATCCGGACGAACGACGGCCACTGCTTGGGCCCGAGGTCGGGCTGCTCGGCGAGGAAGGCGCGGAACTTGTCGGCGTCGAACTGGGCACCGGGGGCCATTACCAACGCGGCCATCACCTGATCGCCGACGACCGGATCCGGCACGGGATAGACCGCCACCTCGGTCACGTCGGGGTAGCGCAACAGCACCCGCTCGATGGGCGCGGTGCCGAGGTTTTCACCGTCGACCCGCATCCAGTCGCCCAGCCGGCCGGCGAAGTAGACGTAGCCGGCATCGTCGCGGTAAGCCAGGTCTCCGCTGTGGTAGACGCCGCCCGCCATCCGCTCCGCCTCAGCGGCGTCGTCGTGGTAGTAACCCTCGAAACGGCCCGGCCCGGCGACGTTCACCAATTCGCCGGTGGCCCCCGGCGGACACGGCTCACCGGTGTCGGGGTCGACGATCTCGATGCCCTCGGGCAGCGGCCCCAGCGCACCCGCCGGGCTATCCGGCGTGCGGCTGATCGCCACCCCGCCTTCGGTGGAACCGAACCCGTCGATGACAACGCACCCGAACCTGCGGGCGAAGCGTTCGACATCGCCGGGCGCGCCCTCATTGCCGTACACCGCCCTCAGTGGGTTGTCCGCATCGTCCGGGCGCTCGGGTGTGGCAAGCACATACGACAACGGCTTACCCACGTAGTTGGCATAGGTGACACCATAGCGGCGGATGTCTTGAAGAAACTGCGACGCAGAGAACTTGTGCCGCAACACCATTGAGCCGCGACAAGCCACCGCCACCGACCAGCCGACCAGCACCGCGTTGGAATGAAACAACGGCATCGACACATAGCAGACGTCGTCGTGGCCGAGATCAAAGCGCTCCGTCATCGCCACACCGGCAATCGCGACCTTGCCGTGGCTGCACTTCACCGCTTTCGGCTCGCCACTGGTGCCCGACGTGAAGATCAGCATGAACAGGTCCGCGGGGTCGGCGGACTGAAAGCGCACCTCGGCGTCCCGGTGCGCGACCACCTCGGCCGCCCACTCGGCGGTATCGACGTTCAGATGCTCGATATCGCCCAGTGCCGCAGCAGAATTGGAGTCGGCCAGCACCAGCTGGCAATCCGCGTGGCTGATGTCGCGGGCCAGCGCGGCGCCGCGGCGCACCGGGTTGAGACCCACGGGCACGATACCCGAGAGCCCCGCCGCAACCAGCACCGCTGAGAAGAACGGCGTGTTTTCCAGCAGCACACCGACATGCGGTGGCCGTGTCGGGTCGAGGCGATCGCGCAGCGTCGCCGCCACCGCGGCACCGTGGGCGATGTGGTCACGCCAGCTGGTGAACGTGTCCTCGAAGTACACCCCCCGGTCGTCGATGTCGATCAGCGGGGCCAGCAGTTCGGTGACGGTGGGCAGTGCCTCGGTCATGCGTTAGGCGGGGGTATCCGCCAGTTCACGGCCGATCCGGCGCAGCTGCCCGGTGGCGCTGCCCAACGCGAACTCGGTCTGCTTAGCCGCTAGGAAATAGCGGTGCACCGGGTGGTCGATGTCGATGCCGACACCACCGTGCACGTGAACGATGGTGTGCGCCACCCGGTGTCCGGCGTCGGCGGCCCAGAATGCCGCAGTGGCCACCTCGGTGTCGGCGGGCAAATCCTCCGCGAGGCGCCACGCCGCCTGGGTGAGTGTCAGCCGCAAGCCCTTCAGGTCGATGTAGCCGTCCGCCATCCGCTGCGCCACGGCCTGGAAGCTGCCGATCGGTCGGTCGAACTGCTCACGGGTGCACGCGTATTCGGCGGTCATCTGCAGCCCGCGGTCGAGCACCCCGAGCTGGAAAGCGCTGTGTCCTAATATGCGAAGCCGTCTGAGCCACCCGACGGCGTCGTCGCCGCCAACTGTCTGCGTGCCGTCCACCTCGACACCCTCCAGCTGCATGTGCCCGACGCTGCCCAAACCAGTGGTCTCCAGCGGAGTCACCGACACTCCGGGGTCGTCGGTAGAGACCAGGAAAACGACTGTGCCGGAATCGGTTTCCGCGGGCATCAGGAAGCCGTCGGCCACCGGGCCGTAGCAGACCTGGGTGCGGGTACCGGTGAGACGGTAGCCAGCGGCGGAACGACTGGCCCGCACCGGCCCGTCACCCATCTCGCCGTCCAGCGCGACGGTGAGGATCTTCTCGCCACCGACCGCCGGCACGCCCCAGCTCTGCTGGAGTTCCGCAGAGCCGAACCGGGCCAGTGCACCCGCGGCCAGCATCACCGATTCCAGATACGGCACCGCGGCCAATTGGCGGCCCAATGACACCAGCACGGCCGTCTGTTCGAGCACACCGAAACCACCTCCCCCCAACGACTCCGGCGCGCCGGTGGACAGGATGTCGGCGTCGACGAGCTTGCGCCAAAGCTCGCGGTCGAACCGCTGCTCAAGCCCGTCCAGCTCGCGTTGATGCCCCGGGGTGCACACCGCGTCCACGATCGTGGTGACCAGATCGCCGAGGTCCTGCGCCGCTTCGGTTGTCGAGAAGTCCATGAGTCGAGTCCTTTGCAAGGTCAGCGGTTGGCTCGGGGCAGCCCCAACGCGGTCATGGCGATGATGTCGCGCTGGACTTCGTTGGTGCCGCCGCCGAAGGTCAGAATCAGGCAGGCCCGGTGCATCCGCTCGACTCGGCCCCGCAAGACCGCACCCGGCGAATCCCGGCGCAGGGTCGCGGCGGTGCCCAGCACCTCCATCAGCAGCCGGTACGCCTCGGTGGCCAGCTCGGTCCCGAACACCTTGGCGGCCGACGCGTCGGCCGGCGACGGGGCGGTGCTGTCCGAGGACGCCAGTTCCCAGTTGATCAGCTTGAGGACCTCGACCTTGGCGTGCACCCGGGCCAGATTGAGCTGCACCCACTCCGAGTCGATGAGCCGGGCGCCGCCAGCGTCCTTGGTGTTTTGTGCCCATTCGCGAACCTGGTTGAGGCACACGACGATCGGCATCGGCGACACCAGCGCGACGCGCTCGTGGTTGAGCTGGTTGGTGACCAGCTTCCAGCCGCCATTCTCCTCACCGACCCGGTTCGCCACCGACACCCGGACGTCGGAGTAGTAGGTGGCGCTGGTGTCGGGACCGGCCATGGTGTGCACCGGTGTCCAGGAGAAGCCGTCGGCGGTCGTCGGCACGATCAGCACCGAGATGCCGCGGTGCTTCTTGGCCTCGGTGTTGGTGCGCACCGCCAGCCAGACGTAGTCGGCGTACTGGATCAGGCTGGTCCACATCTTCTGGCCGTTGACGATGTAGTCGTCACCGTTGCGCACCGCGGTAGTGCGCAGGTTGGCCAGGTCGGTGCCGGCACCCGGCTCGGAGTAGCCGATCGAGAAATGCACTTCGCCGGCCGCGATCTTGGGCAGGTAGAACTTCTTCTGTTCCTCGGTGCCGAACGCCATGATCGTCGGCGCGACGCTATTGATCGTCAGGAACGGCACCGGAGCGCCGGCAACGGCGGCTTCGTCGGTGAAGATCAGCTGATCCATCGCGGAGCGGGCCTGGCCGCCGTACTCCTTCGGCCACCCCAGGGCGAGCCAGCCGTCGCGGCCCATTTGCGCGACCGTCTCCCGGTAGACGTTGCCGCTACCTATCTCGCCCGACGTCGAGTTCAATGCCTCGCGGCGCTCTGGGGTGATCAGCTTGGCGAAGTACGACCGCAGTTCGCGACGCAGCTCCTCCTGCTCAGGGGTGTAGCTGATTCGCATGCCAGCCGCCCTTCGGTAAGAATCGTGCCCACGTGACGCGGCGCGCCACCGGCTGCCCGGTCGCCACCCCGGTTGTAACACGTTCTAGTCTGGGGGTCCAGCGATGGTTTCGCCGGACGTGCCCGTAAGGGGTCGTATGGTAGGTGACGGGCCGTTTGAACGGGTTCAAGGAGGGTGCCGTGCGGGTGATAGTGGACCGTGACCGGTGTGAAGGTAACGCGGTGTGCATGGGAATCGCGCCGGATATCTTCGAGCTGGACGACGAAGACTACGCCGTCGTGAAGACCGATCCGATTCCGGCCGACAGGGAGCAGCTGGCCGAGCAGGCGATCGCCGAATGCCCCCGTGCAGCCTTGTCGCGCAGCGACTAGCAGTGCCCAGGCCGAAACTAGAGGTATTCACAAATTGAGTAGCAGCACAAACGCGACCGATCTGTCCGGGAAGGTCGCGGTGGTCACGGGTGCGGCCGCGGGGCTGGGCCGCGCCGAGGCGATCGGCTTAGCGCGCGCCGGCGCCACCGTCGTCGTCAACGACATCGCCGCCGCCTTGGATGCCTCCGACGTCATCGACGAGATCACCGCTGCCGGCTCCAAGGCCGTTGCGGTGGCCGGCGACATCAGCCAACGCACAACCGCCGACGAGCTCGTCAGCTCCGCCGACGGGCTGGGCGGGCTGGACATCGTGGTGAACAATGCCGGGATCACCCGCGACCGCATGCTGTTCAACATGTCCGACGAGGACTGGGACGCCGTAATCGCCGTGCACCTGCGTGGCCATTTCCTACTGACCCGCAACGCGGCCACCTATTGGCGGTCGAAGGCCAAGGAGGCCGGCGGATCGGTGTACGGGCGGATCGTCAACACCTCATCAGAGGCAGGCCTGGTAGGACCGGTCGGTCAGGCCAACTACGCGGCCGCGAAGGCGGGCATCACCGCGCTGACCCTATCGGCCGCGCGGGCGCTGGGCCGGTATGGGGTACGCGCCAACGTGATCTGTCCGCGGGCCCGCACCGCGATGACCGCCGAGGTCTTCGGCGCCGGGCCCGACACCGGCGACAGGCAGATCGACCCGCTGTCACCCGAGCATGTGGTTACCCTGGTCCAGTTTCTTGCCTCCCCGGCGGCCGAGGCGGTCAATGGTCAGGTCTTCATCGTTTACGGTCCCCGCGTGACTCTGTTGTCGGCGCCGAGCGCGGAGCGTCGGTTCAGTGCCGGTGCGCCGGCGTGGAACCTCGCCGAACTCACCGACACACTGCATGACTACTTTGCTGGCCGTGATCCGGAGCTGAGCTTTTGCGCGATCGGCCTGATGGGCTCGTGATCGCGCCGGAGAAGTGAGCAATCAAGCCGAGCCCGGCGGATGCGCGTCCGCCAGCGCGTCAAGAAATGACCGCGCCCAGCGGTCCACGTCATGGATGAGCACCTGACGTCGCAGCGCACGCATCCGGCGCCGCCCTTCCTCGACAGGCTGGTTGAGCGCGGATTCGATCGCATCCTTGACACCGTCGAGGTCGTGCGGGTTGACCAGATGGGCCTGTCTGAGTTCGGCCGCGGCACCGGTGAATTCGCTGAGGACGAGCGCACCGCCCAGATCGCTGCGGCAGGCGACATACTCCTTGGCCACCAGGTTCATCCCGTCCCGCAACGCCGTCACCAGCATCACGTCGCCGGCTACGAAGAACGCGATGAGCTCGTCGCGGGGGACTGGACGGTGGATGTAGTGCACCACCGGGTGGCCGACCTCGCCGTATTCGCCGTTGATGTGGCCGACCTGGCGTTCGATATCGCTGCGCAGGATCTGGTAACTCTGCACGCGTTCCCGGCTCGGTGTCGCCAGCTGGACCAGCACGGTGTCGTCGCGTTTCGCGCGGCCCTCGGCGAGCAGCTCGGAAAAGGCTCTCAAGCGGACGTCGATGCCTTTCGTGTAGTCGAGCCGGTCGACGCCGAGCAGGATCTTGCGGGGATTGCCGAGCTCGGCCCGGATCTCCCGGGCCCGGCGCCGGATGTTGCGGTCGCGGGCCTTCTGGTCGAGCGCGGTGGAGTCGATGGAGATGGGAAAGGCCCCCACCCGGACGCTGCGGGAGTCGAGCCGTGCCTCACCGAACCGTGACCGCACGCCGACGGATCCCCGCGAGGTACTGGCGCCGGCCAGGCGCCGGGACAGGATCAGAAAATTCTGGGCACCACCGGCCAGATGGAAGCCCACCAGGTCGGCGCCCAGCAAACCTTCGATGATCTCGGTGCGCCAGGGCAGCTGCATGAACAGCTCCACCGGCGGGAACGGTATATGCAGGAAGAAACCAATGGTCAAGTCGGGGCGCAGCGTACGCAGCATTTTGGGGACCAGCTGCAGTTGGTAGTCCTGCACCCACACGGTCGCGCCTCGGGCGGCGGCACGGGAGGTGGCTTCGGCAAATCGGCGGTTGACGTCGACATAGCGGTCCCACCATTCCCGGTCGTAGATCGGTTTGACTATGACGTCGTGGTACAGCGGCCACAGGGTGGCGTTTGAGAAACCTTCGTAATACTGGGCGACGTCCTGGGCGCTGAGCCGCACCGGGTAAAGCTGCAGGTCTTTCTCGACGATGGGTTCTTCGTCGGCGTCGACGATGCCCGGCCAGCCGATCCAGGCGCCCCGGCGACGGCGCAGGAGTGGCTCTAATGCCGTGACCAGCCCACCAGGGCTGCGGTCCCAGGTGGTGGTGCCATCCGGAAGCCGCTCCATATCGATGGGCAGTCGATTGGCGACCACGACGAAGTCGGGATCCCCGGAGCTGACCGCCCGGCCCTGCCGCGGAGGCATTTACGTCTCGAGTTTCGCAGGTCCAATACCGAGCATCGACAAGAATATCCGGCACTCATCCGCATCGTTCGCGTATGCAGCGACGACACGCCTGGCCTGGCTTGCCGTGCTGTCGGTCAGCGGTTCCACATCTCCTATTTCGCCAGGATCAGATTTAGCGGGCATGAAACAACTCTAAGCGAAGCCCGCATTCCGTCGCAGCCCGCGTCGCGAGGTTCACGGTGAACCGCCGCGGGTGACGCCGACCCAAGAGTGCATCCGCGCTGGTCGTAATGTGACACTTGTCGGATCGGATGTAAATCGACCAGCAAGCGAGGTGCGCGCAATGGCGAGCCCGGACCATGCCGGTGCCGGCCAGGTCGACGGCAAGGCTGATGACCTGGTGACCTACGAAACCCTCGACGAGGGTCGGATCGCCCGGATCTGGCTCAACCGGCCCGAGGCGCACAACGCTCAGAACCGCACCCTGCTGGTTCAGCTCGATGAAGCATTCGGCCGCGCCGAGGCCGACGACAACGTCCGCGTGGTAATCCTGGCCGCGCGCGGGAAGAACTTTTCCGCTGGTCATGATCTGGGGTCGGAGGCGGCGATACTGGAACGGCAGCCCGGACCGGCCCAGCACCCGACTTTCCGTTCGCACGGCGCCACCCGCGAGCCGATCGCCGAAAAGGTCTTTCTGCAAGAGTGGCACTTCTACTTCCAAAACACCTGCCGCTGGCGCGATCTGCGTAAGATCACGATCGCCCAAGTCCAGGGCAATGCGATTTCGGCGGGCCTGATGCTGATCTGGGCCTGCGATCTGATCGTCGCCGCCGACAACGCGAAGTTCAGCGACGTCGTCGGTGTGCGTATGGGCATGCCCGGCGTCGAATACCTCGCGCATCCTTGGGAATTCGGATCCCGAAAAGCCAAAGAGCTACTGCTGACGGGTGATTCGTTAGACGCTGACGAGGCTTACCGACTGGGTATGGTGTCCAAGGTCTTCCCGCTCGACGAGCTGGAGGAGAAGACGCTGCAGTTCGCGCGGCGCATCGCCCAGCGGCCCACGATGGCGGCGCTGCTGATCAAGGACTCGGTAAACGCTGCCTCCGACGCGATGGGGTTCACCGAGGCGCTGCGGCACGCGTTCCACGTCCACGAGCTCGGGCACGCGCACTGGGCGGCCCACAACCAGAACAGATATCCGGTCGGGCTGCCACCCGATGTCGAGGACTGGCGCACGGCGAAGCCCACAAAGGTGGCCCGCCGCGACGTGCCATAGCGCCGCATAGACCGGTAACGGTCACAACCGTCGCATTGGTCTCCTGCGGAGAGGGGATGGTCGTTGTGCGGAGACTCGTGTGGCACATGTGACCGCTACCCGCTTTGCGAGGTGGGGGGTCGAATCCACTGCCAACTTAGAGTCGGGGGAGCATTATCGGAAGCGACCGGTACATGGTTCGATGGCTAGAACCTGTTTCAGTTTGGTGTGAGGGACTGGCGTGCAGCTTTCGTTCGAAGATCGGATATACCTAGTCACCGGGGGTGGCAGCGGAATCGGCAAAGCGGTGGCCGCCGAGCTGGTCACTGCCGGGGCCGCTGTCATGATCGTCGGCCGCAATGCCGATCGGCTGGCGACGGCCGCCAGGGAGATCGACGCGCTCAAGGCCAACGGTGGCTCGATCCTGTATGAGCCCGCCGACGTCACCAACGAAGACGAGACCGCCCGTGCCGTAGACGCGGCAACGGCATGGCACGGCCGACTGCATGGCGTAGTGCATTGCGCGGGCGGCTCGGAGACCATCGGGCCGATCACCCGGATCGACTCGGAGGCATGGCGACGCACGGTGGACCTCAACGTCAACGGCACCATGTACGTGCTCAAGCACGCGGCGCGTGAGTTGGTGCGCAGCGGTGGTGGGTCGTTTGTCGGGATCTCGTCGATCTCCGCGAGCAACACCCACCGCTGGCTCGGTGCTTACGGGGTGACCAAGTCGGCGGTCGACCACATGATGATGTTGGCCGCCGACGAGCTCGGCGCGTCCTGGGTGCGGGTCAACGGTATCCGCCCGGGGTTGATCCGCACGGATCTGGTTGCGCCCGTTATAGATTCGCCGGAACTGAGCGAGGACTACCGGATCTGCACGCCGCTGCCGCGGGTGGGTGAGGTCGACGACGTCGCCAACCTGGCACTGTTTTTGCTCAGTGACGCCGCCAGCTGGATCACCGGACAGATCATCAACGTCGATGGCGGGCACATGTTGCGACGCGGTCCGGACTTCAGCGCGATGCTGGAACCGGTGTTCGGGGCCAACGGGTTACGCGGACTGGTGTGAGGCCGTGCCGGCGTCCCGCCCGGCGAGCGTGGCGATTGCCGACCAGTCCAGGTGCCCGTCGCCGTTAGCCAGCAGCGTGAGGAAGCGATCGCGCAGCAAGCTGGCGACCGGCAACGGCACCTGCAGCTCCTCGGCGGCTGCAAGCACCAGCCGGAGGTCTTTGAGACCGAGCGTCGCGGCGAACCCGGCCGGCTCGAAGTCCTCGCGTGCGATCAGCCCGCCGTAGGTCTCATACGCCGGCGCGCTGAACAGGGTCGACGTGAGGATGTCGACGTAGTGCAGCGGGTCGACACCAGCCTTGGCGACCAGCGCTATCGCCTCGCCGAGCGACTCGATGACCGAGGCGATGAGGAAGTTGCCGGAGAGCTTCACCAGGTTGGCGGCGTGTGGCTCCTCGGACACCACGAAGGTCCGCTGTGCGATGGCCTCGAACACCGGGGTCAACGGCTCGAGCACCTGCGGTGCGCCCGCAGCGATAACGAAAAGCGTTGCAGCAGAGGCCGCTTCGGGCCGGCCAAAGACTGGCGCGGCGATATACTGCTGCCCGGCGTCGGCGTGCGCGGTCGTCAGGCGCTTCGACAGCGCGACACTGATGGTGCTCGATGAGACGTGGGTGGCGCCCGGCGCCAACGAGGCCAGGATGCCGTGCTCGCCGAAGGTGACGTCCTGCACGGCCTGGTCGTCGGCCAGCATGGTGACCACGACATCACCGCCGCAGGCGTCGGCGACGGTGCGCGCCGGCGTTGCCCCTTGCTGGGCCAGGGCGTCCGCCTTGGCGGCGGTGCGGTTGTAGACG
>Ga0187766_10000265_pt1 | contig 28592 bp, 28 predicted proteins | sample 0216_QUI02_MP05__4_FD_132971 | JGI IMG/M metagenome (GOLD analysis project Ga0187766, IMG submission 132971) | Tropical peat soil microbial communities from peatlands in Department of Meta, Colombia - 0216_QUI02_MP05_20_MG | ecosystem: Environmental > Terrestrial > Soil > Wetlands > Peat ... | reverse complement strand
GCATTGCCATGACGACTGCCCTCGCATCCGACGCGGAGATCACGTGGAAAATGCTGCTGGACGGGCAAAGTGGGATCCGTAAGCTCGAAGACCCATTCGTAGAGGAGTTCGACCTGCCGGTTCGCATCGGCGGGCATCTCGTCGAGGAATTCGATAGTCAGCTGACGCGGATCGAGAACCGCCGGATGGGATACCTGCAGAAGATGGCCACCGTGCTGGGCCGCCGCGTGTGGGACAACGCCGACGCCCCCGCGGTCGACGCCAACCGGTTGATGGTGTCCATCGGCACCGGCCTGGGTTCGACCGAGGAGCTGGTCTTCAGCTACGACGACATGCGGGTGCGCGGCATGAAAGCGGTCTCCCCGCTGTCCGTGCAGATGTACATGCCCAATGGCGCCGCTGCGGCGGTCGGGCTGGAACGGCACGCCAGGGCCGGGGTGATGACGCCGGTGTCCGCGTGCGCGTCCGGCTCCGAGGGCATCGCGCGTGCCTGGCAGCAGATCGTGCTCGGCGAGGCCGACATCGCCATCTGCGGTGGCGTCGAAACCAAGATCGAGGCGGTGCCCATCGCGGGGTTCGCCCAGATGCGCATCGTGATGTCGACCAACAACGACGACCCGCCAGGCGCGTGCCGCCCGTTCGACAAAGATCGCGACGGTTTCGTGTTCGGCGAAGCCGGGGCACTGATGGTGGTCGAAACCGAAGAACACGCGAAGGCCCGTGGCGCCGACATCCTGGCCCGGCTGATGGGGGCCAGCATCACCTCCGACGGCTTCCACATGGTGGCGCCGGACCCCAACGGCGAACGCGCCGGATACGCGATCACGCGGGCGATCCAGCTCGCGGACCTCACCCCCGGTGACATCGACCACGTCAACGCGCACGCCACCGGAACACAGGTCGGCGACCTGGCCGAGGGCAAGGCCATCAACAACGCGCTTGGCCCCCATGGCGGAGACGCGGCGGTGTATGCGCCCAAATCCGCCCTCGGCCATTCGGTCGGTGCGGTCGGCGCGGTGGAGTCGATCTTGACCGTGCTCGCGGTGCGGGATCAGATCATCCCGCCTACGCTCAACCTGGTAAACCTCGACCCGGAGATCGACCTGGACGTGGTGGCGGGCAAGCCGCGCCCCGGCGACTACAAGTACGCGGTCAACAATTCCTTCGGATTCGGCGGACACAACGTCGCGATCGCCTTCGGGCGGTACTGACCGGAGCATCACTGAAACAGGAGACCTGCGATGACGATCATCGCCCCCGAGGCGGTCGGCGAGTCGCTCGATCCCCGTGATCCGCTGCTGCGGCTGAGCACGTTCTTCGACGACGGCAGCGTGGAGCTGCTGCACGAACGTGACCGCTCCGGGGTGCTGGCCGCGGCGGGCACCGTGAACGGCGTGCGCACCGTCGCGTTCTGCACCGACGGCACCGTGATGGGCGGTGCCATGGGTATCGAGGGCTGCACGCACATCGTCAACGCGTACGACACCGCGATCGAGGAGCAAAGCCCGATCGTGGGCATCTGGCACTCCGGCGGCGCTCGGCTGGCCGAAGGCGTGCGGGCGCTGCACGCGGTGGGACTTGTGTTCGAGGCCATGATTCGGGCGTCCGGCTACGTCCCGCAGATCTCGGTGGTCGTCGGCTTCGCCGCCGGCGGCGCCGCCTACGGACCGGCGCTGACCGACGTCGTCGTGATGGCGCCGGAAAGCCGGGTGTTCGTCACCGGGCCCGACGTGGTGCGCAGCGTGACTGGCGAGGATGTGGACATGGCCGCGCTCGGCGGCCCGGAGACTCACCACAAAAAGTCCGGGGTGTGCCACATCGTCGCCGACGACGAACTCGACGCCTACGATCGTGGCCGCCGGTTGGTCGGATTGTTTTGCCAGCAAGGGCATTTCGACCGCAGTAAAGCCGAGGCCGGCGACACGGACATCCGCGCGCTGCTGCCGAAATCGGCCCGGCGGGCCTACGACGTGCACCCGATCGTGACCGCGATCCTCGACAGCGACGCGCCGTTCGACGAGTTCCAGGCCAAATGGGCGCCGTCGATGGTAATCGGGCTGGGCCGGTTGTCGGGCCGGACAGTGGGCATGCTGGCCAACAACCCGCTGCGGCTGGGCGGCTGCTTGAACTCCGAAAGCGCGGAGAAGGCAGCACGTTTCGTGCGGCTGTGCGACGCGTTCGGTATTCCGCTGATCTGCGTCGTCGATGTTCCCGGTTATCTGCCCGGTGTCGACCAGGAGTGGGGCGGCGTGGTGCGCCGCGGCGCCAAGCTGCTGCACGCGTTCGGCGAGTGCACCGTTCCGCGGGTCACGCTGGTCAGCCGAAAGATCTACGGCGGGGCCTACATCGCGATGAACTCCCGCTCGCTCAACGCCACCAAGGTGTTCGCCTGGCCGGATGCCGAGGTCGCGGTGATGGGGGCCAAGGCGGCTGTCGGCATCCTGCACAAGAAAAAGCTGGCCGCTGCGCCCGACCACGAGCGGGAGGCGCTGCACGACCAGCTTGCCGCCGAGCACGAGCGCATCGCCGGGGGTGTGGACAGCGCTATCGAGATCGGTGTTGTCGACGAGAAGATCGACCCGGCGCACACCCGCAGCAAGCTCACCGAGGCGCTGGCCCGGGCACCGGCACGCCGCGGCAGGCACAAGAACATCCCGCTGTAGTCGTTAGCGAGAGTCTTGGATGGGGCCGGCAAGGGTCACATCTGCCACATCTTTTCTCCGTGGAGCAGGATTGTTCGTTGTGCCCACCTCATAGCGACAATCCGCTGGCCGCGGCGCCTTCCGACGTTGCCGTCGAGGCGGTTGTCGCTCACTGGCGGGCAAAATGTCTACCCCGGCTGCGGGAGACTCGTGTGGCAGATGTGATGGTGGGCGAGGCCCCTTATCTTGTCGTGTAGCCGCCGTTGGCGAAGATGGTCTGGCCCGTTATCCAGTGGCCCTCGTCGGCCAAAAACACCACCAGCGGCGCGATGTCATTCGATGCGGGTCAGCCGGTTGCCCATGCCCTGCGACTTGTGGAAGGCCACGCGCTCCGGTGTCTCCTGCGGGTAGAAGAACGGCGTGTCCATCGGCCCGGGCGCCACACTGTTTACTGAAATCCCGCAGCGGCCCATTCTTTGGCGGCGGCCCGGCTGAAGTGCTCGACCGGGCTCTTCGAGCCGGCATAGGTGGAGTAGCCGTCGGTGAAGGCACCCAGCAGCGCGGTCACGATCGTGACCACCGCGCCGCCCTCATTCAACCGCTTGCCGACCTGCTGCAGGAAGAAGTACGCCGCCTTGGCGTTGATGTCGAACATCGAGTCGTATTCGTCCTCGGTGGTTTCGAGGATGGGCTTACGCAGCACCTTCCCGACGGTGTTGATCGCGATGTCGACACCGCCGAAGGCGTCCACCGCCGCGTCGAACAATGCGGTCACATTCGCCGGTTTGGTGAGATCGCCCCGCACCTTGATCGCCTTGACGCCAGCGTTTTGCACTGCGGCGACGGTTTTGTCGGCATCGGGTTCACTGGAGTCGCTGTTGTAGTGCACCGCGACGCTGGCGCCCTTCTCGGCCAGTGTGGTACTGATCAGCCCGCCCAGCTTCTTGGCTCCGGCCGCTACCAGCGCTGATTTGCCAGCCAAGTTGCTCATGATCCTGCCTTTCCGTCTATGGACATGAGCGTAGGCCGTCGATACACAAATAAGCGCTTGGCCACCGCCGTCGCACACTACGACACTGTTCGCGTCGCCGCTCGCCCATCAGTGGCGGCCAAGCCCAAGGGTGAATTCACGGCTACTTGACAAGGGCTGAAATCAGCGCTCTGCCCATCTTCGATTTGGTGCGGCTCCGCCACCTGTACCAGGAATCGCCGATGCTGGCACTCGCCGCGCCGACGGTGCTCGGCCGATCATCAAGCCCCAGAAGATTTTCCGCGGTGCGGTGGGCGAAACGCTCCTTGTCCTTTGGCGAAAGGCCGCATCGTTGGAGGAATTCCATCGCGGCGAAGTTGTCCTGGAATGGATAGTCGACGGAGAACATGAGGTTGTCGAGGCCCAGCATTGCTCGGGCACAATCGAACACCGGCACGTCGAACACCCCGCTGCTGGTGATGAACACATTCTCTCGCAGGTAGTAGCTGACGTTGTTGCGCATTGCGGGTCGTCGCACACCATGGTTGTTCGCCTCGGGCCCGAGCAGCCAGCCGGCCATCGTCAGCCCTGCGTTGAGCCGGGTGAAACAGTAGGGCAGCAGTTCTCCCATGTGTCCGACGATGATCTTCAAGTCCGGATGACAGTCGAAGACACCGGCGCAGATGAGCCTGAGCAAGTGTGTTCCGGTTTCCACCGGCCAGCCCCAGGTGGTTACCAGGGCCGAATGGAAGGGCGCGTAATACGCATCCGTCACGGCCTGCGGCGGGTCGGTGGGATGAATGTAAATCGGAACGCCCAATGATTCGGCCCGGCCGAGAAGCATGTCGAACGACGGCTCGTCAAGGTAACGCCCGTTGGTGTGTCCGTTGATCAGCGCGCCCTTGAAGCCGAGATCGCGAACGGTTCGCTCCAGCTCCTCAGCCGCATGTGCCGGCGACTGGGTCGGCAGCATGGCAAAGCCTGCGAACCGTGCCGGATGCGCGGCGATCGCCTCGGCCAGCCAGTCGTTGACTTCGCGGCTCACTGCAACCGCCAATTCGGCCTGGGAGTCGGCAAGAATCTGGATGCCCGGCTGGACGTGTGAGAGCACCTGCACGTCGATTCCCGCCGCGTCCATCAGACGAATTCGCTCGGCTCCGACATCGCTCAGCCGGGCCCTGACGGGCTGATATTTCTGCTGCAACGACTCGGGAAACAAATCCCAAACCCGCGGGTGAAGAAACGCCTCTTCTAACGCCACCACTCGCGAAACCGACTTTGTGGAAACCATTTTTGCCACCTCCTGACATTCCAGTTAGCGTGTTTGCTCGGGCTTGGTCGCGGTGACGGCGTGGGTGCGGAAGCACGGCAGTCCCCACCACGCCCGCCAGCCAAGATCCTGGCGCTTGACGTTCGTCATGCCACGTTGCCGGAGTCGGATGGCATACAGCCGGGTGAAGCCTAGGTCGGCGACGATGAGGCGGCCGCCGGGCCGCAGCACACGCACGGCTTCGTCAATCGCGGACCGCCGCGCTTCGTTGCCCGGCAGATTGTGGATCGCGAGGCTGCTGACGACGAGATCGAAAGACGCATCGGGAAACTGCAAGTCGGTCATGTCGCGGGTATGCAGTTCGATCCGATCGGCGACACCTTCGGCGTCGGCGTTGGCCAATGTCGCCTGCATGGAGTTGCCCGTCTGGTCGGCCCGCCAGATGCCCACGCCCACAGCAGTTCCACCCGGCACCAGCTTCGCCGCCGCCAACAAAACCGCGCCGCGTCCGCAACCGAGGTCGAGCACACGTTCGTCGCCCCGCAGGCCTATCCCGGTCAGCAGGCGTGCCCACACTTCGAACTTTCCTCGTCGGCTGAACCGCAGGACACCGACACCGGCGGCGACCAGCAGCACGGCAACCACGGCGGCCTCGAGTCCCGACAGCGTTCGTCCGGTCACCAGCCACAGGCCGGCCAAAGCCGCTGCGGCAAGGCACAACAGCAGATAGCCGGCGAGAACGACCGGCGCGGGAATCAGCCGGTAGTCGCCGTCCACCCCATACCGCCCGTGCGGGCGAGAGAGCTCAGTTGCCAGCTCAGTCATCGTGATCGCCTCCGTAGGTAGCCGTCCGGTAGTCTCGGGCAAGTCGCTCCAAAATCGGAATAGCTTTCGCCGCAGCGCGTTTCACGTTTTCGCTGCTCGGCGCATCGGTCGGCTCGAACGCCCGCCGCACAGTGTCGGCGAGCTGGTTCGCCTTCTGTTCCAGGGTCAACCTGATAGCCGGCGGCAGAAACGGCTCCGCCGCAAAGAAACCGAAGACGATGGTGGGCAGGGTGTAGTCGAGATCCTTCAGGCGCAGGTCCGCCCGCAGCATCGCCTCCGCGGCGAGCACTCCCAGATAGTCGCGGTTGACACCGAGCTTGCTTTCCTCCAGCCGCTGATGATTCGCCGACGCGAGGAAAGTGTCGAGGGTGTCGGTGTCGCGGGTGTAGAGCGCCCGCAGCACGGGACGGTTCATCGCCTCGACGAAGAGCCGCCGCAGATAGCGGTGCAGCGCTACCTCGGCCGGATCATCGCGAAGCGCGCCCACAACCGCGTCTGTCATCGCCGCCGCCTCGCGAGCGCTGACCGCGTGGAACAGTTCCTCGCGAGAGCGCCAGTGCAGGTAGATGGTGCCCTTACCGACTCCGGCACGGCGAGCGACCTCATCGATGGTGACCCGCCGATATCCCCAGCGAAGCAACAAGTCTCGGGCGGTGTCAAGGATCCGGTCGGCCCTCTCCGCCCGATCGATACGAGAACGTTCCACCATCGCCGATCCTTCGGTCGTACACTCGAGCTGGTGACTAGAATACCAAATTGGTCAACGGTCATCAACTTGGTTTGCGAGGTTGTCGGCGGTCAGGATGGCCGCGACATTAGTGACCGCACAGTCAGCTTCGGGCAAGGATCACCGAAAGCGCCTGGCACAGTTCGGTTTCCGGGCTGGAAGGGAGTTCGTCCGCACGCCACCCGACGAAATCGTCCGGGCGGACCAAGAGCGCACCGTCGGGCGCGAGTCCGGTGACGGCGGCCCACGCGCCGTCAGGGTCGACGGTATTCCCGTTCGCGCCGATGCGATGGACGTTGATCGGCACGCCAAGCGTCTCCGACGCCGAAGCCGCGGCCGTTGACCACCGCTCCCCGCCGTCGCCGGTGAACAGGGTGAACCCGGGGCCGAGCAGGTCGAGAGTCGAGACGCGTTGCCGGTCGCGACGGACCCAGGCATGCGGGACCCGGGTACCGGGTTGCCCACGCAACTCGTGCACCAAAGACACGGCGTCTGGGTCCGCCGGAGCGGACTCGTCGGTCACGACCGCAGCCGAGCGGTACTGGTAGCCGACCAGCAGGGAGAACATCGGCGCCTCCTCCTCCGGCGGCAACCCCGGACCCTCGTCTTCCAACCGGAGCAAGCCAACTGTCGGCCCGGTGAGCGACTGGCGAGCGTTGAAGCGCCCGACCGGGTGCCGCTCGGTGTGGTAAGTGGTCAGCAGCGCAGGTTCGGCCACACCGTTCAGGACGGCTGCGAGCTTCCAGGCCAGGTTGTGCGCGCTCTGGATGGCAGTGTTGGCGCCTCCCGCCTTGAACGGCGGCATGGTGTGCGCGGAGTCGCCGACGATGAAGACTCGCCCGCACTGGAAATGATCGGCTACCTGCTCGTACGGTTGCCACGCCGCGGCTTCGATGATCTCGAGTTCGATCTGCTCGCCGATGGCCTTGGTGAGCACCTCGCCGCAATATTGCGGGGTGAACTGCGCCGCTGTCTCGCCCTTGCCCGGGAAATAGGTGGTGATGAACATGCCAAGGTTGCTTTTGGCCACCAAAAAGATGCCGTCCACGTCAGCATTCTTGACCTGCACGCCATCGCCGTCGCTCAGATGCGGGACGAACGACCGCCAGGGCGCCCGGAAGTAAATGAAGACGACGAAGATCGGCAGGGCGCCGTATCCCGACGTTGTGATGCCAAGCGCGTTCCGGATCGGGCTGTGGACGCCGTCGGCGGCAACAAGATAGTCGGCGCGCACCATCTCGGACTCTCCGGAATCCGGATCCCGCACCACCGCCGTGACACCCGTCTGGTCCTGCTCGAACGACGACAACTCCGTCCCGTAGCGCACTTCGTTGCCATGCCGGCGGGTTTCGGCGAGCAGAATTGGCTCGAGCCGGCTCTGTGGGCAGTACTGCACAACACGCTCCGGGCTCAGATCGCCCAGGCCGGCGAAGATGGCATCCATGTCGATGGCCGGTTTTTCTTCGGCGCCGTTCAGCGTCGGCTTGACGACCATGTCCGAAACACGTTCGGCGACAGCGTGGACCTCGTCGTCCAAGCCCAGACCGCGGAGGATCTCCAAGGTTCGGAAACTCAGGTTGCGGGCCTTCGGGTAGATGAAGACCTCGCGCCGCTTTTCGACCAGCAGCGAACCAACCCCGTGTTTGGCGAGCAGAGCCGATGTGGCGAGCCCGCCGGCGCCGGCACCGACGATGAGGACCGGTATACGCGTGACGCTTGTCATCGGTCACCTCCGGTCAAGGCAAGGAGCGTCTCCGACACCGCAGCCGCGGCCGTTGACCACCACTCCCCGCCGTCCCCCGTGAACAGCGTGAACCCAGGACCCAGCAAGTCGAGAGTCGAGACGCGTTGCCCGTCGCGACGGACCCAGGTGTGCGGAACCCGGGTGCCGGGCTGTCCCGCCAACTCGTCGACAAGCTGCACGGTGTCCGGGTCCGCCGGGGTGGGCTCGTCGACCACGACGGCTGTGGAACGGTACTGGTAGCCAATGAGCACGGCGAACAGCGGCGCCTCCTCCTCCGCCGGCAACCTCACGCTGTTGTCTTCCAACCGCAGCATGTCGAGCTGGGGCCCGGTGCACGACTGCCGTGCGGAAAACCGCCCCACCGGGTGCCGCTCGGCATGGTAGGTGGCCAGCAATGCGGGCTCGGCTGACCCGCCGAGGACGGTGGCGAGCTTCCAGGCCAGGTTGTCTGCGCTCTGGATGGCAGCGTTGGCTCCCCCGGCCCGGAAGGGGGGCATGGTGTGTGCCGAGTCGCCGACCAGAAAGACCCGCCCGCACTGGAATTGATCGGCCACCTGCTCGGCCGGCTGCCACCGCATAATATCCACGATCTCCACGTCGATCGGCTCGCCGACGGCCGTGAGGATCACCTCGCGGCAACGCTGAGGCGTGAACTGCTCGGCCGTCTCTCCTTTGTCGGGGAAGTAGGTGGTGACGAACACGCCAAGATCACCCTCGGCGGGGACGAATATCCCGTTCACGTCCGCGTTCTTGACTTGCACCGCGTCGCCATCCCCCAGATGCGAGAGGAATTTCCGCCAAGGCGCCCGGAAGTAGACGAGGACGGAATAGAGTGGCCACGGCCCGGACCCGGAGGTGGTGACGCCGAGCGCTTCTCGGATTGGGCTGTGGACGCCGTCGGCGGCGACGAGATAGTCGGCGCGCACCGTCTCGGACTCTCCCGAGTCCCGGTCGCGTACCACCGCCGTGACAGCGGTCTCGTCCTGCTCGAACGAAGACAACTCGGTCCCGTAGCGAACCTCGCTGCCATGCCGGCGGGTTTCGGCGAGCAGCATCGGCTCGGATCTGCTCTGCGGGCAGTACTGCGCGGAGGGCTCGGGGCTCAGCCCGTCGAACGTGGAGAAGATGGCGCTCACGTCCATGGCCGTTTCTTCTTCGTCGCTGTTCAGCGTCGGCTTGACGACCATGGCCGAAACGCCCTCGGCGACCGCGTGGACTTCGTCCCCTAGGCCCAGACCGCGCAGGATCTCCAAGCTTCTGAAGCTCAGGTTGCGGGCCTTCGGGTAGATGAAGACCTCGCGCCGCTTTTCGACCAGGAGCGATCGAACTCCGTGCTTGGCGAGCAGTGCGGATGTGGCCAGCCCGGCGGCGCCGGCGCCGACGATGAGTACAGGTACACGTGTGACGTTCATGCTCATTTGTCCTCCACGGATTCGGTGACGCCGGCGGGATGCAGCCACACGAACGTCTTGGTCCCGGGGGCTACTATGAACGGCTTTACCAGTAGTGGATAAGCCTTCATCGCCTCCGCGGCTGGGATCACCTCAGGTCTTTCCAGCGCATACTCTTTCCCATTCCAGGTGAGCGTGCACTTCCCGGCGGCCAAGACATTGCGGCACCAATCGACTTCGGGGTATGCCACCCCCAAAACGAAACCGTCGCCGAGCCGGTATGCACTCAGCGGAGTCACGTAGGGTCGCCCGCTGCGCCGACCGACGTGATGCAGAGCGCCGAGGTTGAAGTAGAGCATTCCCAGGCGGGTTCCTGCGACCCTACGGAGAGGACGATTCGCCGTTTTGCTGAACTGGCGTGTCCTGTCGCTGAACCACTTCACCCGCAGCAGCGGTGAGTAGGCGAGCAAAAGCAGGTACAACGCCACCACGGCGCCGGCCACCACGATCGGTAGCGCCAAAACCGCTCGCAGCAAACAAATCGATCGGTTGCGGTGCTCCATGAGTCTGACTCCCTTCCTGTCGGTGCCGGGAAACCATCTAGGTGGAACGTACCGGTTCCGTTCTGTAACAAGACTGGCACGGATTGCGGCCGCGCGCAACCGCTCGGAGGTCAATCCGGGCCGCTCCGAGGTGCGCTACTTGCCGGGATCGGGGGTCGCGAGCGGCAGTACCAGCTCTTCGAGAACACGTCGAACAAATACACGATCGATCGGCCGCCCCGTCATCACTCGCAGTATGTTCAGGCCCACGAGGGCGTCGGGTACCAGCGTCAAATCGCGGCCGGCGGGAATCTCGCCCCGGGCCACGGCGTGGTCGAGGACCACCTTGATCATCCGACGGGGCGTGGATAGCACCAGGTCATCCAACGCCGCCGCCAGAACGGGATGGTGCATCGCCGCCGTCGCCACCCCGACGATCACCTTGATCGTGCTGAGAGCGGCTTCGTCGTAGTCAGGTACCGCGGCAATCAGTGCGTCGATGTCACCACGAAGACTACCGGTGTCCGGTGGCTCCACGGGCCCAAGCCCTCGCCGCCAATGCGCGATCGCCTCGGCCACCACCGCGGCCTTCGACGGCCAACGCCGATAGATCGCGGCCTTGCCCACGCGGGCGCGGGACGCGATGTCGTCCATGCTCATCCGGTCGTAGCCCTGTTCGCCCAGCTCCTCCAGCGCCGCATCGAGGATGGCGGCGTCAAGAGAGCGATCAAAGCGTCCCGGACTTCTCCCCGGTTGTCGGCGTGATGTGCGCGCGGCCTGGCCGCTTCGAACGCTGTCAGTACTCACGGCACCCGTCCCCGGTGATACGCTACGGTTCCGTTTCAATCTAGTCTGGCCGAGCACTGTCCGCAAATAGATGACGCATACCGGGTTAAAACGAGATCACATCGAGCAAACGATTCTGGGCACGTTGTTCGGCTGCGAATGAGCCCAACCGATACTGCTTTGTTCGGCGTGTCGTGTGGCCGCGGGTCCAGCCGGGCGTCAGCCGGAATCCCGCGCAATCGCCTCTGAGACCATTGCGTACGCGTGAGCCAACTTCTCAATCTCGTTAGTGTTCGAGCCGCTGAAGTGTTGCAGCTTCGCGAGTTCTGCCCTGATTGTCTTGTACAACTCCTGCGCCGTCTCGGTTCTCTCTTCGGCTGCGCTCACAGTGATTACCTCCTTTTACCATCCATGGCCGACCGTTCGAGTGGGGCCGGAGCTCCCGTATTGATCCACAATTAGCCGAGCCGCGCCAGGAACTCCTCTGCCGCGCCGACAGCCCGCTCACGATCGGATGGCACCAGACCTATGCGGGTCCGGCGATCGAGGATGTCATCGACATCCAGCGCGCACTCGTGGCTCACCGCATATTCGAACTCGGCGCGGATCACGTCGATGCCTTCGGCAACCGGGTCGATAGGCCGCTCGCAGGTGGCGGCGGCGATGACGTGGGCTGCTTCGCCTCCGTAGCGTGCGATCAGCGACGCCGGCAGACCGGTGGCCGGTCGCGCCGGCGAACCCGGGTTCGCCGGCGCGCCGACCAGCGGCAGGTTGCGGGTGCGGCATTGCCCGGCGTCCAAGCGGCGCAAGCCGACAGCGCGATCGATAACGTCTTGGGCCATATGCCGGTACTCGGTCAGCTTGCCACCGATCACGCTGATCACACCGGAGGGCGACTCAATGACGGCGTGTTCGCGCGACAGATCGGCGGTACGGCCCTCACCGGTGTCGATCAGCGGCCGGAGACCGGCGTAGGCACCGATCACGTCGGCAGGCGCCAGCGCGGTGCCCAACGCGGTGTTCACCGTGTCCAGCAGGAAGGTTATCTCCTGCGAAGTGGGTTGTGGCACATCAGGAACCGGGTCGGGCGCGTCTTCGTCGGTCAACCCCAGGTAGACCCGGCCCAGCTGCTCGGGCATGGCGAAAACGAAGCGGTTGAGCTCACCAGAAATCGGAATGGTCAGTGCCGCAGTCGGATTGCCGAAGGCCGTGGCGTCGAATACGAGATGGGCTCCGCGGCTGGGCCGTAGCTTTAGCGACGGATCGATCTCACCCGCCCACACCCCGGTCGCGTTGATGACGGCACGGGCGGACACATCGAACGATTCGCCGCTGCGCCGGTCGGTCAACCGCACCGAGGTGCCAGTGGCCTCGGATGCGCCCACGTACGTGAGGATCCCGGCACCGTGCTGCGCCGCGGTGCGCGCGACCGCGACGACCAGTCGGGCGTCGTCGATCAGTTGCCCGTCGTAGGCGAGCAGACCACCGTCGAGGCCGTCGCGCCGAACAGCAGGAACCATGTCGATGACGCGCTGCGCCGGAATTCGGCCCGATCGAGGCAAAACGGACGCCGGCGTACCCGCCAGCACGCGCAAGACGTCGCCGGCGAGAAATCCAGTGCGCACCAGCGCCCGCTGCCGACGGCCCAGCGAAGGCAGCAACGGGACCAGCTGTGGCATCGCACGAACCAGGTGAGGGGCGCTGCGAGTCATCAAGATTCCGCGTTCGATGGCGCTGCGCCGGGCGATTCCCACGTTGCCGGTCGCGAGATAACGCAGGCCGCCGTGCACCAGCTTGGAACTCCACCGGCTGGTGCCGAACGCCAAATCACGCTTTTCCACCAACGCCACCAGCAGGCCCCGCGAGGCGGCATCCAGGGCGATGCCAGCGCCGGTGATGCCACCGCCGATTACGATGACGTCGAGCGGCGTGCCGTCGGCCAGCGCGCTCAGCTCGGCGATCCGGCGAGCCGCGTTGAGTGCCGTGGGCATCAAGACAGGTATCCGTTCAGCCGGTAGGCCAACTTGGCCAGCGCGTCGGTGTCCAGAATCGGCCGCACGATATGCGCGGACTGAATCGTCGACTGGGTCATCAGCAACACCATCGCGGCCAGCTGGGGCGCGTAATACTGTAACGCATGGCCGACCGCGAGGAACTCCTACCGCCGATGAAATGGAACGCGTGGGGAGATCCGGCTGCGGCCACACCGCTCTCCGATGGAATCCGGTCGTTACTGAAACAGGCTCTCGGCGTGGCTGATTCGGATGCGGCCGAGCTCGACGCCGACCAGGTACGGTTGCGTCCCTCAGGGCTGTCGCAGACCGATCGCGACGCCTTGACCGCGATCCTCGGCGCCGACTACTGCCGCGTCGACGATCGCGATCGGCTGCTGCACGCTGGCGGTAAGTCTACCTTGGATCTGTTGCGGCGCAAGGACTCCGGAGTCCAGGATGCGCCGGATGCGGTGTTGCTGCTCGGCGGCGAGGACGACGTCGCCGCCATCCTGGGCTATTGCACACAGCACGGCATCGCCGTCGTTCCGTTCGGCGGCGGCACCAGCGTGGTCGGCGGACTCGACCCCATCCGTGGCGTGTTCGGCGCGGTGGTGTCGCTGGACCTGCGGCGCCTCGACCAGTTGCTCGCTCTCGACGAGGTGTCTGGTATCGCCGAGTTCGCCGCTGGCGTCACGGGTCCGGAGGCCGAACGGCTACTCGGCGAACGCGGCTTCTCCCTCGGGCATTTCCCGCAGAGCTTTCAGTTCGCCACCATCGGTGGCTTTGCCGCCACCCGATCGTCGGGCCAGGACTCGGCGGGATACGGGCGGTTCAACGACATGATTTGCGGGCTGCGGGCGATCACTCCTGCCGGCGTGCTGGATCTGGGCCGGGCGCCGGAGTCGGCGGCCGGGCCAGATCTGCGCGAGCTGCTGATCGGATCCGAGGGTGTGTTCGGTGTCATCACCCGGGTCCGCCTGCGCGTCCACCGGATGCCGGAAACCACCCGCTACGAGGCGTGGTCGTTCCCCGATTTCGCGACCGGGACCGCGGCCGTGTGCGCAGTCACCCAGACCGGCGCCGGGCCCACCGTCATCCGGCTCTCCGATGAGGCCGAGACCGGGGTCAACCTCGCCACCACCGAGGCGATCGGGGAGCAACAGATCACCCGCGGCTGCCTGGCCATCACCGTGTTCGAGGGCACCGAGGCGCACGTCGAAAGCAGGCACACCGAGACGCGGGCGCTACTGGCAACCCACGGCGGCAGGTCGCTCGGTGATGTGCCGGCACGGGCTTGGGAGCATGGCCGATTCAGCGCGCCGTACCTGCGCGACTCCCTGCTGGCCGCGGGCGCGCTGTGCGAGACCCTGGAGACCGCCACCGACTGGTCGAACATCCCCGCGCTCAAGGCCGCCGTCAGCAACGCGCTCACGACCTCCCTCGCCGAATCCGGCACACCGGCGCTGGTGCTGTGCCACATTTCGCATGTGTACCCGACCGGCGCTTCGCTGTACTTCACCATCGTCGCCGGGCAGCGGGGCAATCCGATCGATCAGTGGCGCGCCGCCAAAGCGGCCGCGTCGGATGCGATCATGGCCACCGGCGGAACCATCACGCACCATCACGCGGTCGGCACCGATCACCGGCCGTGGATGAGCGACGAGGTGGGCGAGCTCGGTGTGCAACTATTGCGGGCTATCAAGTCCACGCTCGATCCCGCTGGAATCCTCAACCCCGGCAAGCTGATCCCGTGACCGGGCGGCTAAAGCGGCGCGGAATCGGCCAAGTCACCGTGCTGACCAATCCGGCATCGGGCCACGGCAACGCGCCGCACGCCGCGGAAAAGGCAACCGCTCGATTGCAGCAACGCGGCGTGGACGTCGTCGAAATCGTCGGCGCGGACGCGCAACACGCGCGTCGCCTGGTCGACGAGGCACTCGACCGCGGCACCGACGCACTGGTGGTCGCCGGGGGTGACGGCGTGATCTCCGACGCGCTACAGGCGTTGGCGGGCACTGACATTCCGCTGGGAATCGTGCCCGCAGGCACCGGCAATGACCACGCGCGCGAATACGGGCTCCCCACCAAAGATCCGGCAGCCGCCGCAGATGTGGTCGCCGATGGCTGGACCGAAACCGTTGACCTGGGCCGGATTCGCGACCGCGGCGGCCTGGTCAAGTGGTTCGGCACCGTCGCGGCGGCAGGATTCGATTGCCTGGTGAGCGACCGGGCCAACCGGATGCGCTGGCCGCACGGGCGGATGCGCTACAACCTGGCGATGTTCGCCGAGTTGTCGCGACTGCGGCTGCTGCCCTTCCGGCTGGTGCTCGACGGAGGGGCGGGCAGTTCGCGAGAAATAGACGCCGACCTCACGCTGGCGGCTTTCGGCAACACCCGCAGCTACGGCGGGGGCATGTTGATCTGCCCCAACGCCGACCACGCCGACGGTCAACTCGACATCACCATGGTGCACTGCCCGTCACGGACACGCCTGATCCGGTTGTTTCCCACTGTTTTCAACGGCACTCATATCGACCTCAAAGAGGTGACCACGGTACGCGCCAAGTCCGTCGAGGTCGAGTCCCCAGGCATCAGCGCCTACGCCGACGGTGAATACGCCTGCAAGCTACCCGCCGAGATTTCCGCGGTTCCAGACGCGCTGCACGTCCTGCTCCCCGCTACCCCACTCCCCGGCTGAGCCACGTCACTTCACCGGCGTCGCCGCCGTCACGATAAACCTCGAGAGCCTCATCCCACGCCGTTCCCAGCACCGAATCCAGTTCGGCGGCAAGCGCGTCCGCGCCTTGAGCCATCATCGCCCGCAGCCGCATCTCCCCCACCATGATGTCGCCGTTGGCGCTCATCGACCCGCTCCACAGGCCCAGCTGCGGGGTGTGGCTGAACCGTTGGCCGTCGACCCCGGGGCTGGGATCCTCGGTGACCTCGAACCGCAGCACCGACCATGAGCGCAACGCGTTGGCCAACAGAGCGCCGGTACCCACCGGGCCGACCCAGTTGGTAACCGCCCGCAGCTGTCCGGGCATCGCCGGCTGCGGGGTCCACTTGAGGTTCGCCTTGGCTTGCAGAGTCGACAACAATGCCCACTCGACATGTGGGCAGACCGCCGCGGGCGAGGCGTGGATATACACCACACCGGTGGTCGCGTCGGCGAATTGGTTCGACGTACACATCTGCTGCTCCTTCGGCTCCACGAGGGACGTCTTCCCCTACGACCTGGTGAACCCGACGAGCAGGATGCTGATGATGTTGTGCCTTGCGTGTCTATTGTGCCTCGTGAGACCCCTGTTGCGCTAGTCTGCCCGATATTCGGATATCACCGCGTCGGACAGTGCCGGCCATAACGGGAGCGCCCACTCGCCGAAATCCCGCTGAGTCAGCACCACCAAAGCCAGGTCACACTCCGGATCTGCCCAGATGAAGCTGCCTGATTGGCCGAAATGGCCATACGTCCGCGTCGAGTTGCTCGCGCCGGTCCAGTGTGGCGACTTGGCATCCCGGATCTCGAAGCCCAGTCCCCAGTCGTTGGGCCGTTGCACACCGTAGCCGGGCAGCACACCGTCCAGGCCGGGAAACTGGACGGCGATCGCCTCGGCGTGCATCTGCGCCGAGACGATCGACGGGCGCAGCAGGTCCCCGGCGAACGCCGCCAGGTCGGCAACCGTCGAGGTGGCGCCAAACCCTGCCGCCCACGCGCCGCCGTCCAGCCGAGACGCGGTCATGCCCAGCGGTTCGAAGACTGCCTCGGCGAGGTAGCGGGCGAACTCGATGCCCGACGCCTGTTGCACCGTCTCGGCCAGCACCGTGAAGCCGTAGTTGGAATACATCCGGCGAGCACCGGGTTTGGCCAGCGCGTAATCGGAGTGCATTGCCAGCCCCGATGCATGCGCCAGCAGGTGGCGGACCGTCGAGCCGGGGGGGCCGGCCTCGGTGTCGAGGTCGACGGCCCCTTCTTCGACGGCGACCTGCACTGCCCGCGCGACCGGCAGTTTGGTCACCGACGCCAGCTCGAACACCTGCCCGGTGTCACCGTGAGTGGCGAGCACGCCCGGTGGCCCGACCACCGCCGCGGCGGCGGTTCGGACCGGCCAGTCATCAAGGACGTCAAGCGCGGCCATCGCGCAGCAGCCTATGCGTTCGTGCGCCGAGTCTGCGCTCAGGACGGGGTACGCCGTGTGCGCCGGGCGAGGCACCAATAGGTTGTAGAGCATGAGTCAGACAGTGCGCGGGGTGATTTCCCGGAAGAAAGGCGAGCCCGTCGAGTTGGTTGACGTCGTCATCCCCGACCCCGGACCCGGCGAGGTCGTGGTCGATGTCGGCGCGTGCGGGGTGTGCCACACCGACTCGACTTACCGCGACGGCGGCATCACGGACGACTACCCGTTCCTGCTCGGTCACGAAGCCGCGGGCACTGTCGAATCGGTCGGGCCGGATGTGAGCGCGGTCGAGCCGGGTGACTTCGTGATCCTCAACTGGCGCGCCGTGTGCGGCCGGTGCCGCGCGTGCAAACGCGGCAGACCGTGGTACTGCTTCGACACCTTCAACGCTGACCAGAAGATGACGCTGGCCGATGGCACCGAATTGACGCCGGCACTGGGCGTCGGAGCGTTCGCCGACAAGACGCTGGTGCACGCCGGGCAGTGCACCAAGGTCGATCCCGAGGCCGATCCGGCGGTCGCCGGCCTGCTGGGCTGCGGAGTGATGGCCGGTCTGGGTGCCGCGGTCAATACCGGTGCGGTCGACCGCAACGACATCGTCGCGGTGATCGGCTGCGGTGGTGTTGGCGATGCCGCGATCGCCGGAGCGGCGCTGGTCGGCGCCAAGCGGATCATCGCGGTCGACACCGACAACACAAAACTGAACTGGGCCCGCAAGTTCGGGGCCACCCACACCGTCAACGCGCGCGAGTTCGACGTGGTCAAGACCATTCAGGATCTCACTGACGGCTTCGGCGCCGACGTGGTAATCGACGCCGTCGGCCGCCCAGAGACTTGGGAGCAGGCCTTCTACGCTCGTGATCTCGCCGGAACGGTTGTGCTGGTGGGAGTGCCCACACCCGACATGCGCATCGACATGCCGCTACTGGACTTCTTTTCCCACGGCGGTGCGTTGAAGTCGTCGTGGTATGGCGACTGCCTGCCCGAACGCGACTTCGCCACCCTGATTGACCTCTACCTGCAGGGCCGGCTTCCGCTGGAGAAGTTCGTTTCCGAACGCATCGCGCTCGGCGACATCGAGGAAGCATTCCATAAAATGCACGCGGGTAAGGTGCTGCGCTCGGTGGTGATGTTGTAGTGACGCCCGTTGAGCGCGTAGTTACCCACGTCACCTTCGAACTCGACGGTGGCAGTTGGGAAGTCGACAACAACATCTGGATCATCGGCGACGATTCCAACGTCGTGGTCTTCGATGCCGCCCACATCGCGGCACCGATCCTGTCCGCCGTCGGTGGGCGCAACGTGGCGGCAGTGGTGTGTACCCACGGCCACAACGACCACGTGACGGTGGCCCCTGAGCTGGGCGAGGCGCTCGACGCGCCGGTATTGCTGCATCCCGCTGACGACCTGCTGTGGCGGATGATCCACCCGGACAAAGATTTTCGTGCGGTCTCCGACGGGGACACGTTGAACGTCGCCGGCATCCAGTTGCAAGCATTGCGCACCCCGGGCCACTCCCCGGGATCGGTGTGCTGGTATGCGCCTGACCTGGGCGCGGTGTTCAGCGGTGACACCCTGTTCTCCGGCGGGCCTGGCGCGACTGGACGCTCGTTCTCCGACTTCCCGACGATCCTGGAGTCGATCTCGAGCCGGCTCGGCACGCTGCCCTCCGACACCGTCGTCTACACAGGTCATGGCGATAGCACCACGGTCGGCGACGAGATCGTCCACTACGACGATTGGGTGGCGAGGCCACTAGCCGCTAATTCGGGTGCGCTTCGGGTGCGGGCATGAGCGGTACGCCACGGAGCCGGCGCCAACCGCGGCCCCTCAGCGTCCGTCGAGGATCCGTCGCTTCTCGGCCTCGAACTCTGCTTGGGTCAATGCTCCGGAATCGCGCAGTGCTGCAAGCATTTTGAGTTGCTCGATCCTGGCCCCCTCATCGGTGGGCGTGTAGGACGCAGGATCCAGCGTTGTTGGGGTTGGCGCGTCGGGCGTCACCGTCACGACCGGCGACACCGCCGGCTGGCTGCTTGCTCCCCGCAGCTGCGACACCGCCCGGGGGATGCGAGCCCCCCACAGCAGCGCTGCCACCAAACCGCTCAGGCCCACAACGAACAGGCCGACGAACACCCACACCAGAGAGCCCTTCGAACTGCTATGCCCGAAAGCCAGTCGCGGACTGATGAATCCGCTGACCTGCCCGTCGGTTGTGATCTTGTAGATGCCGTCGGCCGGAACCTGAACCAGCCACAGCCGCCGGTGGGAATCGTTGCTGACCGTCGTTGTGCTGCCGAAGCTCTCCGTCACCGCCGCCTCGGCGACGCCCGCCGGCGGGTCGATGCTCATCCCGAGCTGCGGAATGGCAACCCGCCGCCACTGGGGCTACAAATGACTTGGGTGTGGAAGCTGACCGCCACCTGAACGGCCGGTAGGTGCAGGCTGCTCGACCCCAGCACGGGCACCTCGCCGTAGGCGTTGTACTTCTCCAGCACGAACGCGTTGAGCACCAGGGTGAGGACAAAGCCGGCGACCGCCACCACCAACGTCACGACAGACCCGGCGACCGCGACGCGCGCTGCGACCTTTGCGCCACTCATCCACGGAGTGTGTCACGGTTGTCCACGTGCCGCCGCGCCATTGACCCGAATGCTGCGGAAGAGTCTCATGCGGTGAATGGAGATCCGATAAAACAGGCTGGGAAACCACCGATAGCAGTGCCAGATGACCTGGACGGCAGTGGGAAACACGATCAATGCCTGATTGCGAGCCACTCCGCGCAGAATTGCGTGCGCGGCGTCTTCGGCGCTCATCTGGGGCATCAGATAGTGGGTGCGCCTGCTCAACGTCGCCACCTGCTCGCGTGGCATGTTCATCACAACCATGTTGTCGTAGATCTTGGTTTTCATGTCGCCGGGACACACGGCGCTTACCTTGACACCGAGGTCAGCTCCTTCAAACCGCAGCGAGAGCGAAAGTCCGACGATCCCATGCTTGCTCGTGCAGTACGGGGTATTGCCGGGCTGCGGAACCAGCCCGCTGAGGGAAGAAATATTGACGATGTGTCCATGGCCTTGGCGCGCCATTACCTGATAGGCGCTGACCGTCCCGTACACGACACCCAATAAGTCGACATCGATCACCCGGCGCCACTGTTGCATCGAGAGATCGCGCGAGTCACCGCCGATGGCGATGCCGGCGTTGTTGATCATGTAATCGAGCTGTCCATAGTCAGCCACGGTGCTCTCGATCAGCTGCGCAACGTCGGCTTCGTTGGCCACATCGACGTGGGCCGCGCGGGCCTGTACGCCGTCTCCCTGAAGGCGTTCGACGACCTGGCTTGCCGCATCGGCATCGATGTCGGCGACCACGACCATCGCACCCCGACGCCCTAGCTCCACACACAGGGCTTCGCCCAAACCCATTCCGCCCCCGGTGACGATGGCCACCGCGTTCTGAAACTGCTGCATGGTGCATACCTCCTGCCAAACCGTGCCCTTGCTGTGGTGACCCACGATGGCCGCCCAAGCGGTCCAGCCAACTGATTACATCGACTATAATGTTATAGTGACTGTAAGCGACCCGGAAGGCCCCTGCCATGGCGGATGACATGGGGTTGCGGGAACGCAAGCGCGACCGCACCCGCCGGGCCCTGATCGATGCGGCGATGCGGCTGTTTGAGGAAAAGGGCTACGAGCAGACCACCGTCGCCGAGATCGCCGCGGTCGCCGAAGTGTCCACCAAGACCTTCTTCAACTACTTCACCAGCAAAGACGAGGTCCTCTTCCCCTACCTGTCTGGCCGCATCGACGCTGCCGTTGCTCTCATCGAGCAACGCGGGCCCAGGGAAAGCATGGCCGACGTCCTGGTGCGGGCCATGGAGCACATGCTCGCCGATGCTGTGAGAGATGAGTTCAAGGGCGGGCTAGCGTCGGCGCGGCTGCCGATGATCATGACCGTCCCCGCGGTGCAGGCCGCCACCTTGCACCGCTACTTCCTCGCCGAAACCCAGCTCGCGGAGGCGCTGCACCGCGCTTACCCGCACGCTCTCGATCCACCTGCCGCTGCCGCTGTCGTCGGATCGGTGATGGGCGCCGCTCTTGCCGCCGCGCTCGTTTGCTTGCAGCACGGCGAGACCACCGAACAAGTGCAAGCAGCAGCGCAGCGGGCCATCGGCATCGCCATCGGCGGATTACGCAACATCGACATCACGCCGCGCTGACCGCCCACCACCCAGCACACCCGCCTGGGTTCGGTGACGGCGAGCGCGCGCCCGCTATAGTCACCCACGCTTGGCTATTGACCGCCGTCGGCCTGCACGCAACTGTTCCTGGGAGTGAACTCTTCCGAGGTGTCGAGTCGGAGTTGGTAACTTACGGCGTGCGCACGCGCCTCCCCGCCCAACTGCTTGACCCGTGGATCGCCGGCCTTGCCGCGACCACGGTTGGCGCCGCCTGGTCATGGCGCCCGTCGTTCTGGTTCGACGAGGCCGCCACGATCGCGGCAGCCGACCGGTCAGAGGTCGACATCCTGCGGTTAGTGCTGAACTTCGATGCGGTGCACGGTCTTTATTACCTGGCCATGCACGCGTGGTTTTCGTTGGTTCCGATCAACGAGTTCACCGCTCGGCTCCCCAGTGCGATTGCGGTGGGCGTCGGTGCGGCCGGCATGATCGTGCTGGGCAAGCTGATCGCCACCCGTCAAACCGCGTGGGCCGCGGCAGCCGCGTTCACGATATTGCCCCGAACGTTGTGGAGCGCGGTCGAAGCGCGGTCCTATGCGCTCACCGCAGCGCTGGCGGTGTGGCTCACAGTGGTGTTGGTCATCGCCGCGAAACGACGGGGCGCTGCATTGTGGAGTTTGTATGCTCTGCTGCTCGCCCTCGCAATAGTCACCTTCATCTACCTCAGTGCACTGGTTGCCGCGCATGTCGTGACGTTGCTGGCGCTGCGGCAGGCAAGACGTGCGTTGTACGGTTTGATCCCCGCAGCGGCTGCTGGGTTTATGCTCGCCTCACCGGTCATCGCCCTTAGCGTCAGCCAAGGCCAACAGCTCTCCTGGATCAGCGAGACGCGGACAAGCTATCCACGTGCTGTCCTGTTGGAGCAGTGGTTCACCGGCTCACGGATGTCTGCGACGGCCTGTGCGATCGTGGTGGCTTGCGGGATTGGCGTCTTGCTGGCTAGGCCCGATTGCCCGGCTTCTCCTCGGGCCGTCCCCCGCAAGCGGGAGGTGCCCCCCGCACGGCCCGCATCGTCGCCGGGCTCCAAACGCGACGCAGCTTGGCCGTTGGCGGTTGCGGTTCCGTGGTTCGTGATTCCCACCGCCAGCCTGCTGGCGTACTCGGCGATGCACGAAAACATTTACCAGGCAAGGTATTTGACGTTCACAACACCGGGCGTTGCGCTATTGCTCGGCGTTTGCGTCACAATGCTCACCCATCATCGGATCCGGATAACCGTGATTGTGCTGACCGTCCTTGCACTGGCATCCCTCCTCGCGTCCGTGGCGCAGCGCAAAACGTATGCGAAACCGGGCGGCGGAGACTACTCTGCAATCGCAGATGTTATTGCTGCCCAAGCCAAGCCAGGTGACTGTGTTGCCTTCGATACCAAGCCGCGCGAACCGCTGCGTGCGGCGGCGGTTGCGTACCCCGATGCGTTCGCGGGCCTGAACGATATTGCGGCCGGCGTGCCTGGCGCCTATGCGGCGCAACTGTGGGCCCAGGATCTTCCTGTCGACAGCGGGGAGGTGACCGCAAGATTGCGAACTTGCTCTCGGTTGTGGGCGGTGATCGGCCGGGCAAACCCCTCGAGGGTGCTGGACGCCGCGACAAAACAGCAACTGGTGATTGAGCGACGGTGGGTGCTCAAAACTGATGAGGTGGTGCTGCTGGGGCGCCATTGACAAGCCCGGCGACACTGACACGATTGGGGTGGCCCAAGGCCCCGGTCTCCCGGGCTACCGGAATAGGAGTGATACCCATGGCCACCGACCTCGTCGTCACCGTGCCCGATCTGTCCGGCCAGCTGGCAGTCGTCACCGGATCCAACAGCGGCCTCGGGTTCGGGCTGGCTCGCCGACTGGCCGCGGCCGGCGCCGACGTTGTCATGGCGATCCGTAATCGCGCCAAGGGTGAGGCGGCGATCGGCGAGATCCGCGCAACGGTTCCCGACGCCAAACTGGCCATCAAGAACCTCGACCTCTCCTCGCTGGCCAGCGTCGCCGCCTTGGGTGAGCAGCTCAACGCCGAGGGCCGCCCGATCGACATCCTGATCAACAACGCCGGCGTCATGACCCCACCGGAACGCGACACCACCGCTGATGGTTTCGAATTGCAGTTCGGCAGCAACCATCTCGGGCACTTCGCGCTGACCGCGCACCTGCTGCCGCTGTTGCGCGCCGCCGAGGGCGCGCGGGTCGTCTCGCTGAGCAGCCTCGCCGCCCGCCGTGGCCGCATCCACTTCGATGACCTGCAGTTCGAGAAGTCGTACGCACCCATGCAGGCCTATGGCCAGTCGAAGCTGGCGGTGCTGATGTTCGCTCGCGAGCTTGACCGCCGCAGCCGCGAGGCTGGCTGGGACATCCTGTCCAATGCCGCGCACCCCGGCTTGACGAAGACCAACTTGCAGATCAGCGGACCCTCGCACGGCCGCGAAAAGCCATCGGTGATGGAGCACCTGTACAAGCTGTCGTGGCGCTTCACACCGTTCCTCTGGCAGGAGATCGACGAGGGGGTCCTGCCCGCGCTGTACGCGGCCGTCGCACCGCAGGCCGAAGGCGGCGCGTTCTACGGGCCCCGCGGCATCTACGAGGCCGCCGGCGGCGGCGTCACCGTGGCCAAGGTGCCCGCTCGCGCCCGCAACGACGCCGACAGCCGGCGACTGTGGGAGGTTTCCGAGCAGCTCACCGGCGTCAGCTATCCGAAACCGAACTGACAATTACCCGGAGGTTCGGATGCGCGAATCGAGCATCGTAGTGCGGCCGGAACCCGTGGAAAGCCCGACCTACACCTCGTCCTCGCGACTGCAGGCCGCCGGATTGGCACCGGCCATCGCGTTGTTCGAGCAAGCCGCGGAAGCGGTGCCGCTGCCCGCGCCGCCGCAACCGATCGTCATCGCCGACTACGGTGCCGCCACCGGACACAATTCGCTGTTGCCGATTTCCGCGGCGATTGCGGTGATCCGTCGGCGCACCCGCCACGATCACGCGGTCCTCGTCGCGCACACCGACCTGCCAGAGAACGATTTCTCCGCTCTGTTTCGGACGCTGGCCGACGACCCGGACAGCTACCTGCAGAAGGACGCGGCGAGTTTTCCCGCGGCCGTGGGCCGGTCGTTCTACTCACAGATCCTGCCGTCCAACAGCGTCACCCTTGGCTGGACGTCGTGGGCGACCATGTGGCTGAGCAGGATTCCCACTGACCTCCCCGATCATGTGCAGGTCGCTTACAGCAACGACGACGCCGCCCGCTCGGCCTACGCCCACCAGGCGGCCACGGACTGGAACGACTTCGTAGCGTTCCGTGGGCGCGAGTTATGTCCCGACGGACGGCTGGTGGTGCTAACGATGGCCGTCGGCGAGGACGGCGAGTTCGGCTACCGGCCGTTGCTCGATGCGATCGTTGCAACGCTGAATGACCAGGCCCGCGACGGTCTGCTGCGCCAACACGAGGTGCAACGCATGACGATTCCCACGTTTGCCCGCAGCGAGAAGGACTTTCGCGCGCCCTTCGCGCCGAAAGGACGCTTCGAGGGCTTGACGATCGAGCATCTCGAAGTGTTCAATGCCGAGGACCGGTTCTGGGCCCGATTCCGGGTGGACCACGACGCCGAGGCGTTCGGCGCGCAGTGGGCGGCGTTTGCGCGGGCGGCAGCCTTCCCGACGCTGGCGGCGGCGCTCGACGGCGGAACCGGCGACCCACGAGCGGCCGATTTCGTTCAGCACCTGGAGACTGCCGTCGCGGCGCGGTTGTCGAGCGCACCCGAGCCCATGCAGATCCCGCTCGCCTCGGTCGTCCTGGTCAAGCGCAGGCGCGCCTAGCCGCGATTGTCCGGCTCCTCCTCGGGCCGTCCCGGCCCGCATTGTCGCCGGACTGACCCCGATTGTCCGGCTCCTCCTCGGGCCGTCCCGGCCCGCATTGTCGCCGGACTAGCCGCCAGGTGTTCCCGGCTGCGGGATGAACCGCGGGACGCCGGGGATCCGCGGAATGGGCGGAACCACTGGCGGCTGACTCGACGTCGGCGCCTGCGTGGTTGTCGGCTGTGTCGTTGTCGCCTGCGTGGTCGTCGTGCGAGTCGACGACGACGGCGCCTGAGTGGTCGTCGTCTCGGTCGAGGAGGGGGGCTGGCTGGTCGGCGGCCCCGTCGTGGTCTGGGGAGCGCCGCTTTCGGTGGCCGGCGCGGAGGATCCCGGTGCCACACTTGGTGGCGTAGCCGGTGGGCCGCCGGAAGTGTGGCGCAGAACGATCATGATCGCCGCACCAAGAGCCAGGACTACCAGAGCCGTGCCGAGGATCACCACCACAGGCCGGCGATACCAGGCGACGGCGGCCCGGCGGGCTTCACTCGGTCGCATCCCGAAGTCGAGTTTCTGCGGTGGCCGCACGAGCGGGGCCTCGGCGTCGGCCGGCCTGGGATACTCACCGGTGCTGACGGGCATGATGCCGGAGTCGTCGTCGGCCTCCGACCAGGCCAGCGCGGGTTCGGGGCTCGACTCCAGGTCGACGGCCGATGTCGTCACTGCTTCGGTCGGTGGGATAAATGCTGCTGCGGTCGACGCCAATGCTGTTTCGCTGTCGTCGGCTGGACCGCGCGCGGCCCGCAACGCGGCGCCAATAGCGGCCGTCAGGTGCGGCCGTGGCGCCGTGATGACCGGTACCCGAAAGTGGTCCGACAAGGTGGTGGTGATCGCCGGGATGCTCGCTCCCCCGCCCACCGAGGCGACCGCGGCTAGATCCTCCGGCCGGATTCCACTGCGCTCCACCGTTTGTCGTACGACGGTGATGATGGTGTCCAGTGGCTGGCGTATCGCGTCGTTGAGTTCGTCTCTGGTGAGCCGGATATCGCCGCTGAACCCCGGCAGCTGGGCGGTCAGGGTTGTCGCCGTGCTCGACGACAGTTGTTCCTTGGCGCGTCGACAGTCGGCCCGCAGCCGGGTCAGCGAGCCGATCGCGGAGGTGCCGGACGTATCGAACGAACCCGCCGCCGACAGGTCATCGACTATGTGGGTGAGCAGCGCCTGGTCGATCAGGTCGCCGGAGAAATCGGCATGCCTCACGGTCGCGGCGACCGCCTGGTAGCGATTGGCGGCGTCGACAAGGGTGATGCTGGTCCCGGTTCCGCCGAAGTCGAGCACCGCGATAATGCCGCGGCTTGGCAGGCCAGGGTTCGCCTGCAATGCGATCAGCGATGCCGTCGCATCCGCAAGAAGCGATATCCGTTGTGGGCCACCTGACCATTCGGGCACCCGGCCCAGGGCGGCGCGTAGCGCGTCCACCGTCGTCGATCGCCAGTGCGCGGGGTAGGTGACCGCCGCCGCTTCCGGCAGCGCGCGCCGGTCGGTCACGGCGTAGGCCAGTGCGCGCAACGCATCCGCCATCAGCCGCTCACCCCGGTACGTCGAGCCGTCGCTCGCCACGATCCCGGCCGGGTTGCCCACCCGGTCGACGAAGTCGGTGATGATCAGGCCGGGTTCTGCAAGGTTGGGGTTCTCCGACGGCACGCCCACTTCGGGTTGACGGTGCCGATACAGGGTCAGCACGGGCTTGCGGGTGACGGCACGATCGGCGGTCACCGCCGCCAGGTTGGTGGCCCCAATCGACAGACCCACCGTGTGCCTTGTTCCGTTTGCCATGTCGTCCAATCCACGCTTGGGTTTGATTGCCCGGCTCCTCCTCAGGCCGTTCCGCCCCGCATCGTCGCCAGGGGCGTCACTGGCATGCGCTTGCATCCCGGCCAGGTCAACTTAGGGCACTTTATAGGCAGTCTCGGTCCCGCCGCTGCGGGCGCTGCTCAGCCGAATGGTGCCAACACCGGGGATCAGCGGCAGGTCGAGCGCGGTGACCCAGCCCGGCGACCGGTCGTTGACCGCCGGTACCGCGTTGAGCGCCCGCATCCCGGTTGCCAAGCAGCCGGCGGTCGCGGCGTCGCGTCCCGAGCCGTCGGTGAACCGGAACGCCGTTTCCTGCAAGATACTCGGCGTGCCCTCGATGTCCACCCGGTAAACGTCGTTGTAATGCCCGGTGGGCCAGTCAGGTGCGGCGTCGTGTCCAATGCGGTTGACGTGTTCGAGCTGGATGCGCGTCTCGCCTCGATAGATGCCGTTGATGGTGAACCGGACGGCGGCAACCTGTCCCGGTTTGATGACTCCCTTCGCGGTCGTGCGCTCGACGGATGTCACCCACCTGTCCCAGGTGGTGGTGATCTCGTCGAGCATGATGCCGGCGGCGTGCGCAATCATCGGGACGGTGGCGCCCCACGCGAAGATCAGCACATCGCGGTTTTCCAGAACCGGGCGGAATTCGGGTTCGCGGCCGATGCCCATCTCGTTTTCGTAATCGCCTGTGTAGTTGGTGTAGTCCAGCAGCTCAGAGGCTTTGACCTTGCGCACTTCCGAGCAGACACCCATCAGCGTCATCGGAAACAGGTCGTTGGCGAATCCCGGGTCGATGCCGGTGGTGAAGCACGACGACTCGCCCAGCTCACATGCTTCGGTGATCGGCTGGATCCAATTCGGTGGGTTGAGATGCATCGCCGGCCAGACCCACGGCGTCATCGCGGTCGAGCACACGTCGATGCCCGCTAACCCGGGGCGCGGTGACTTGCTCGCCACAATGCTGACCGATCTCCAGCGCCGACCGGCCCTTGCCGACATCAACTACGACCTTCGGCTGTTCGTGCCTGACCCACAGGCTTCCGGCGCCGGGGGGCCCTAGCCGACCTGCTGACCGGCGCGAACGAAGCGACCTCTGTCGGCAGCGAGGCGTTCCACACGCTGAATCTAGGCCTTGTGCCAAAGTTATCGGTCGCGGTGCGCCCCCTCGACGAATTCCGCTCGGCTTCCGGCGCGCATGCGGCTCACATAACTGTTTTGTTCGACGCCTTTAGCGGTGAGCGGTTCAACACCACAGCCACGGAAGGCACCGCTCGGGTTCCCGTTCATGGTCTCGTCCAGGACATGATCGTCCACTACAGCTCAACAGACGATGCGGTCGGATGGCGCAAATATCCCCGGCACGGACGTCCCGCCCCACTCGACGATGACACCGACGACCTCACAGCCGCACGGAAACGGCGCCCCCGAGAGGATTAGACGCAGGGTCGGGGTCGTAGTCGGCACACAACCGGTAGCTGCCTAGGAGCCGAGGGTTGGGGTCGGAGACGTAGGCCGCTATCCCCTTGGTGGGATGAGGATAACGGGTCGCGCCGGCCGTCATGGCGGCTCCCCGGCGGGCATCGGAAACCCTTCTCGCCACAGGTATTTGAGGAACTTCGCGAGCGTCGGCGGGCATCGTCAAGTTGTTTG
>Ga0187766_10000264_pt1 | contig 28623 bp, 25 predicted proteins | sample 0216_QUI02_MP05__4_FD_132971 | JGI IMG/M metagenome (GOLD analysis project Ga0187766, IMG submission 132971) | Tropical peat soil microbial communities from peatlands in Department of Meta, Colombia - 0216_QUI02_MP05_20_MG | ecosystem: Environmental > Terrestrial > Soil > Wetlands > Peat ... | reverse complement strand
GGCGCGAAGAGTGCTTAGGGGGCCCACGTGGGCAATTCCCCAGCCGAACAAGGGGGCGGCGATCAGCGAGCCAACCGTGTATGCCGTGACCGCGAATCCCGTTGCCAGACCCGGCCTGTGGGGCATTGCATCTTGTGCGGTCTCGAGGCTCAGCGCATAGCCGATGCCATTCGCGACTCCGAAGAGCGCACCGAAGCCGATCCACACGGCCAAAAGGGAAGACCAAAGACCGGACAGGCCGATGCCGCAGGAGGCAAGCAGAAAGGTAAGTGCTGCCAAAACAGGGCGGTCGTAGCGGCGCCGAAGGAGCGCCCCGGCCAACAGGCCCAGCATGTATCCAGCGGTGGCGATCGAGAACACTGCACTCACCGCCGCCCGGGATTGGCCGAACAGGTTCTGCAACGGGTCGACGAAAACGCTCCACGCGAAGAGCGTTCCAATCGAAAACATCATGAGGGTCGCTGCGGCAAGTGCCGCACGCCGGCCCGGGCGCGGTTGTGGCAATGGCATGTATTGGATGCTCTGCTTGGCTCGGCTCGACCGATCGTGAAAGCGGTGCTCGCTCACCCGGAAGGCTTCGTTCGTTCGGATCGGCTCACGAGGATGAAACCAGGTCCGCGTTTTGGATGTCCGTCACGAGCATATGGCCGGGAAAATGCGTGATCGAAAGGGGCGGACGCGCTCGTTCGAGGGCGAGTTGGGGTGTAACACCGCAGGCCCAGAAGACCGGCAGCTCGCCTGGCTCGAGGTCGGGCGCGTCGCCGAAGTCGGGTTGCGTCAGATCGTGGAGGCCGATCGCTTCGGGGAATCCGATATGGATGGGTGCGCCGTGCACTTTCGGATAGCGCGACGTGATCTGAACGGCGGCGATGGCGTCTCTCGGCTTGAAGCTGCGCATCGTGACGACCATTGGGCCCTTGAAGCGTTCCGTCGCAACAGTCTCGATATTCGTCACGTACATGGGCACGTTTTTGTTCGCATCGATGTGATGGATCTTCAATCCTGCATCGAGCAGCGCATGCTCGAACGTGAATGAGCAGCCGAGCACGATCGTGACGAAATCGTCGCGCCAAAGATGGGCAATGTCGGTCGGCGTTTCGACTTCCACGCCCTCGCGGAATACGCGGTAGCGCGGCACGTCGATCCTGATGTCGATGTCCTCGCCCAAATGGGGCAGGGACGGCGAGCCCGGTTCGCCGACGGCCAGCACCGGGCATGGCTTGGGATTGGCCTCGCAAAAGCGCAAGAACTCTTCGGCCCACCCGAGCGGCAGGATCACCACGTTGCCCTGCACCGATCCTGGCGCCAAGCCAGTCGTGTGACCCGTGTATTGTCCGCGGCGGATTGCAGCCCGCAACGCTTTCGGCGTCTCCAGCGACTTTATATCGGCGAGCGAATATGTACCGGCCGCGTCCACGGCATCCCCCGACCCGGTGCACCACGTCGCGAGGATTTTAGACGGGGTCGACCTCGAGCGTAAGAACAGTTTGCCCGAAGCAGGCGCTAAAGATCACCCCTCAAATCTCCCGAAAATCGCCATGCCTTCCCTTGCCGCCCGCAAAGCGTCCAGCACCCATGACCGATTCGGCGCGGACGACGGGGAGGCTGCCCGCGAATTCGCTGCGCATGCCCTCCATCAGGGAGAGGCCCTGCTGGCGATAGACCGAAGCACGGTCGGCGCGCACGCACTGCTGCGGAAAGCGAGCGATTTCCATGGCGAGCGCTTCCGCCTTGGCACGCGCCTCACCGTGGGGGACGACATATTCGCACATGCCGATGCGCAAGGCTTCCTCGGCGGGCACCTTTCGCCCCGTGAGGATGATTTCGAGGGCGCGGCCCATGCCGACAAGGCGCGGCAGGCGCACGGTGCCGCCATCGATCAGCGGCACGCCCCAGCGCCGGCAGTAAATGCCGAAATATGCGTCCACCGCCATCACCCGGAAGTCCGCCCAAAGTGCGAGTTCGGTGCCGCCGGCGACGGCCGGCCCCTCGACCGCCGCAATCACCGGCTTGGACAGCTCGAGCCGGGAGGCGCCCATGGGACCGGGCGGGATCGGCGCCTTTCGGTCGTCGGAAAATACGATCTCGTCGGTCCAGTCCGCGCCTTCCCCCGACGAAAGTGCTTTGAGATCGTAGCCCGCGCAGAAGCTACCGTTGTCGCCGTAGAAAACGGCCACCGCCGCGTCCGGGTCGGCGTCGAAGGCGAGGAACGCGCGATGAAGCGCGCGGGCTTGGGTTGGATCGACGGCGTTCTTCACCTCGGGCCGGTGCATGACGATTGTCGTGACCGGCCCGTTCCTCTCGATCTTGACGGTCATCGGGCGCTCCATCGGTGGCAATGCTGTAGCAGCCACACTAGGACATGCGCTCGCAAAATTCACTGAATGTCAGTCCGCCTTGCCACTGAATGCGAACATTCGGCAGCGTGAATGGCAATTCCGATAAATGACAGGAAGGGACACTTTGGCCAGCCAGATTGCCCGGCACGACTGAATGCCCTCACCAAGTGTAACGAACGCCAATATCGCCTTTCACGCCGTCGCGGCGGGCGTCGCTTGGAGAGATGGCGAATTGATAACCCGCCTGTGCATAGAGGCTAAAACTCGTGTTGAGCTTGACCGTCAATCCGCCCGCGAATTCGAGGCGCGTCGCCTGCTCATCGAGCGGCACTTGGTCGACGCCCGAGAAGGTCGTCGTCGCCCGCGCATCCCAATCGCGCCAGACATTGGCTCGCGCATAGGGCTGCCAGACCTGCCCGTCTTCGTCTTCGATGGTCCACTGACCGCGCACGCCGAGTCGCCCCGTCGCACCCGAGGTCGTGCCGAGTGCCACCTCGCCCAACCCGTCATTGCCCTGTTGAAAGCCGACATGCTGCCAGATGATCTGCGCCTGCGGCTCCAGCACGAAGTGCGGCCCGAGCGGGAGCGGCACGGGATAGCCTGCCTCGAGCGAGACGGCAAAGCCGTTGCCGACGGTCGGCAGATTGGCGAACTCGGTCGTGGCATTCCCTGTGTAGTGCGTGCCTTGCAGAACGCCGTCGAGATACCAATCGCCCGGGCCATAATGCGTCCAGTAAAGCCCGCCGGAATAGGAATTCAACGCGACCGATCCCGTGTGGCTCTGGACGTACGAGTTCGCCGCCGCATTCGTGACCAGACCGTTCACGCCCATGTTGCTGTTGCCATAGGCGAAGTAAGCGCCCGCGACATCGCGGTGGTCGGCGATCAGATCTCCGCGAAAGAGATCGTAGCCGAGCTGGAAGCCGACCAGCCGGCCGTCCGCACTCGGATTGGCGAAGGCCTGGTAGTGGTTTTCGATTTGCTGCCCGAAGAAGCGGCCCCAGGCGGAACGCCCCGAGCCACCGAAGTCGGTACCGTCATTCGCCGGCGATCCCGTATTCGCGAGGGTGAGCGTGTCGCCGATACGCTCATGCAGTGTGCCGAGCACGGTGAGACCGAGCTGGCGAGCAATCGGCTGCACCACGCCGTAGGTCGCAAGCTCGGGCCCGATTATCGGGTAGACGCCGGGCGGCAGAGGATCCGGCGGCGGGTCGGGCGGGAGCGGCCCTGGCTCCGGCGGCTCCGGCGGTATGGGCGGTACCATAATGCTCGAACGCAGGAACCAGTCATTCGGGTCGCTGCCGTTAAGCCCTCCCTGGAACAACTCGTAGTCGATATCGCCACCGCGCGCCTCGCCGGCGAGCGCGAACGCACCCGTCGCGGTGGTTGCGCCGTTGATTGCCTGCACGACCGGAATACCATTGGCCTGAGTTATCGCCCCAAGGCCGCCGGCGTTATTGATATGCACCGATGTGTTTCCGGTTCCGGTACCGCCGCTGATCACCAACTTATCGGATGGCGAGTTGTCGCTTCCGAGCACGGTGTTCAGATTCAGCATGCCGCTGGCGCCGACATAACTGCCCTGAACCAGCAGAATGTTCCCGACGATCGGATCGGAGGCAAGGTTCACCGTACCTCGATTGAGTAGCGTGCCGATAATGGTGAAGGTGCCGATAGGCATGCCACTAAATCCCGGCGTTGCGTTACCGGCTACGACGGTGCCGTCATTGGTGACCGATCCAGTGACGCTGCCATATCCGCCGAACGTGGCGCCTTGCGCGACGTAAACAGGTCCACCGCCGGACAGAGCGGCACTGGGATGTGAAAGGTCGCCGACGATTATGGTGCCGCCACTTACTGTGGTGCCGCCGGAATAGGTATCGTCACCATTCAAGGTCAATGTGCCCAAGCCGACTTTGATGAGCGAACCGCCCGCGCCACCTGCCGCTCCACCGTCGGCGATGACTCCGTCAACCTGCGTCGACAAATCGTTCAGGCCGACCGTCAACTGCTTTGAGCCAAGAAAATAGTTGCCCGCGCCCTCGATCGAGCCGGCGGTCATCCCCGTCGCTGTAAGGGGTGATATGTCAAATACGCCACCGCTGTTCGTAATGAAGCGAGCCTGACCTCCGGTGCTTGCATCGAAAAACTTTGTGAGACCGCCATTATTGGTGGTTATGATCGCCGAGCCCGCCGTGCTATTGCCCGAAAAATTCAGCGTGCCGGAATTATTGACGGTTGCCAGATCTGCCGAGCTACTGTCCTCGAAATTCACGACGCCCCCGGCGCTATTGGTGATTAAGGCGCTACCAGCGTCGCTGGAACCCAGGAAGTTGATTGTCCCGCCGCCTCCCGTGTTATTGATACTTGCGGTCCCAGCGTTGCTTGAACTCTCAAAAGTGATGACGCCGCTCGCGGCGAAGTTCGTGATGACGGAATTGCCGGCGTTGCTTGTGTCGGTAAAAACGACGGTACCGCCGCCCGAGGATGTGTTGTTGATCGTCGCGTTCGCAGCACTGCTCGCGCCCTGGAACGTGACAGTGCCGGCGCCCACGTCGTTGCTGATAACAGCACTGCCTGCATTGCTGTTGATGAAATCGATGTTGCCGGAGTTTTGATTTTCAAAAATTGCGCCGCCAGCGGTGCTGTTATCAAAGGTTATCGTCCCACCTCTATTGCCGTAGCCAATTGTATTGTTACCAGCAGTGCTGTTCTCGAATAACAACGTCCCCCCGGACAGTATGACGATATTTTGACGGTTACTGGATTCGTTGGTAATGCCGCCGGCACCTGTTATTTCGAGAGTAGCTCCGCCAAGAACACCGATGCTGTACTCCGGCGCCAACGAGGTGAAAGTGATTTGATCGACGCTTGTGTTGGAAAAAATTAATGGGGCTGCCCCGTTCGTCGAGGTGGCTCCAAAGAACGCCGTGCCGGTCGGCACCACGGTCGGCGTCCAGTTGTTGGGGTCATTGAAACTGCTTGGTGGGGCAGGGTTGGCCGACCACGTCGCATTCTCTTGCGCGTCGGCAATGCCGGTAACGCAACATGCGACCGTCAGCGCGAGCATCGCGAGCGGGATTCGCGAGCAAGGCGGACACATGCAATCCCCCGTCGAGGTCTCTGGCAGCGCTTGCCGGCGATTCGACTTTTGCAAGAGTCGCCTAAAACGACACTACTCTTCAGTGTGCCAAAGTGTGCTCGTAATGTCCATAAGGCGCACGTAAGATTCATTGGTATGAGCGGAGTCTAAGCAAGCCGAAGGCGCTGAGCTGGTGCAATACGCTGCAAATGTCGAGTTAAATCGCTTCCGACCTCCGCAGTGGGTCACAGGCACATTGTCGCCAGTCTGCGCAATCGGTGCTATTTATCCATCGCGGACCATCCATTGATTTATGGGACAGCCCCCTAGTGTGGTGGATTTGAAGTTCCAAGCATCTTGATGGCATTTGCGTTCAGGAACCTCAAATCCGAAGACCACACGAGATACAACATATTACTAGTGCGGCTTTGAATCCGAAATTCGCTCACGGTCCCGCCCCCTAATGTGGCGAATTTCGGATTCGCCACACGAGCATCCCCTATTGCCGCCACCGCATGGGAAGCCTATCATTACCTTTACGTAAACGTCAAAAAAGACCGCTTTTCAACGCCCCTGGTGGCTGCGTGTCGTGGCCGCCCATCGAGTGCGGCTTGGCGACTTCTTGGGGAGTGTCGAGATGGACAAGATGCCGGTTCACGAGATGACAGCGGATAAGATGACCGTTCGGGAATTCAATGCCCTCGTCGAACGGGATCTGCCGCTCGCGCGCTGGTTGGGCTTTTCGGCCGAAGCGATCGGCGAGGGGAAGGCGACGATCCGTTTGCCCTTTCGGAAGGATTTTGTACGGCCCGGCGGAACCATCGCCGGACCGGCGATGATGGCGCTTGCCGATTGCGCCATGTATGCCGCAGTCCTCGGCGCGCGTGGCGACGCAATCATGGCGGTCACGAGCAACCTTTCCATCCACTTCCTGCGCGCCCCCAAGCCGGTCGACATGGTGGCCGAGGCGGAATTGTTGCGAATGGGCCGCCGCCTCGCGGTCGTCGAAGTGACACTCTATTCCGCAGGCGATGAAAAACCCGTCGCGCACATCGCCGGCACCTACGCCCTGCCAAGCCAGGCAAGCGGCGAAGGTTTTGCGGTACCATGATACCGCGTCGGAAATCCGCGCAAATCCGGGCAGTTTACCGTTGACTTCGACGAAATTCGTGGCATATTCCGCCGCCTGTTGCGGCTCCCACGGGATTGATCCCGTGGGGCCTTTTCTTTCGGATCGGGCTCAGCGATGGCTTTAATGGATTCGATGAAGACCTATGCCGCCAAGCCGGCTGAGGTCGAGAAGAAGTGGGTGCTGTTCGATGCCGAAGGTGTGGTGCTCGGCCGGCTTGCGGCCGAGATTGCACGGCGTCTGCGCGGCAAGCACCGCACGATCTACACGCCGCACGTCGACACGGGCGAGCATGTAGTCGTGATCAATGCCGAAAAGGTGCGCGTCACGGGCCACAAACTCGCGGATCACAAATTCTATTGGCATACGGGCTATCCCGGCGGGATCAAGGAGCGGCCGATCGGCAAGATCCTGGCCGGCAAGCATCCCGAGCGCGTGATCGAGAAAGCGGTCGAGCGCATGGTTCCGCGCGGGCCGCTCGGGCGGCGCCAGATGAGCCACTTGCGCGTCTATGCCGGCCCAAGCCATCCCCATGAGGCGCAGAATCCTGAGAAGGTCGATTTCTCGGCCGCCAATCCGAAAAACAAGAGGAGCGCTTAGCCATGTCCGAGCAGATGGACGTCCAGGCTCAGCCGGCTCAACCCCGCATCGACGCGCTCAAGCGCTCCTACGCGACGGGCAAGCGCAAGAACGCGATCGCCCGCGTCTGGATCAAGCCGGGCAACGGCAAGATCACCGTCAACGGCCGGGAAAGCCAGGTCTATTTCGCGCGCCCCGTGCTGCGCATGCTGCTCAACCAGCCCTTCTCCGTCACAAATCGGGTCGGCCAATACGACGTGATCTGCACGGTGATCGGCGGCGGGCTTTCGGGCCAAGCGGGTGCGGTCCGCCACGGCATCAGCCGCGCTCTCGTCTATTATGAGCCGGATTTGCGGCCGAGCCTCAAGCAAGCCGGCTTTCTCACCCGCGACGCCCGCGTGGTCGAGCGTAAGAAGTACGGCAAGGCCAAGGCGCGACGTAGCTTCCAGTTCTCGAAGCGGTAACCCTCGAGGAACCTGCTCACCTCATGCGAAGGGGCGTCCTCCAGGGACGCCCCTTTTCGTATGCGCAAAGAGACCTTAGTCTTTCACGCAAGCTCGAAAGGTAACGTGCGATGGCAAGCAAGACGAACCGGATCAAGATCGGGATTTTGGGCGCAAGCGGCTACACGGGTGCTGAACTACTGCGCTTGCTCGCACGCCACCCCGAGGCGGAAATTACGCTCCTCACCGCCGACCGCCATGCGGGCAAACCGCTGGCCAGCGTCTTTCCCCATCTTGCTGCTGCGGGATTTCCGGACCTTATCAAGATCGAGGACGGCAACTGGGACAAGACGGACGTGGTCTTCTGCGCGCTCCCCCACGGGACCACGCAGGAGGTGATCGCGGCCCTTCCGCAGCGGCTGAAGGTTATCGATCTCTCGGCCGATTTTCGCCTCCACGACGTCGAGACTTATGCCGAATGGTACGGTCACGAGCATCGCGCCCCCGATCTCCAGAAGGTGGCGGTCTACGGCCTCACCGAGATCAAGCGCGACGCGATCAGGAAGGCGCGGCTCGTCGCCAACCCGGGCTGCTATCCGACGACGGCGGAATTGCCGCTCATCCCGCTTATCCAATCGGGCGAGATCGACGCGGACGACATCGTCATCGATGCGAAGTCGGGTGTTACCGGTGCTGGTCGCGCAGCGCGTGAGGAAATGCTGTTCGCCGAGGTGTCCGAAGGCATTCACGCCTACGGCATTGCCAAGCATCGCCACGCGCCCGAAATCGAACAGGGTCTCTCGGAGGCCGCGGGGCGGCCGATCACCGTCAATTTCACGCCGCACCTCATGCCCATGAACCGGGGCATCCTCGGGACGATCTATGTCCGGCTCGCGAATGGGGCCAAGGCGGACGATCTTCGGGCAACCCTCGAAAAACGCTATGCCGACGAGCCCTTCGTGCAAATCCTTCCCAAGGGTGTTGCACCGGCGACCCGGCATGTGCGCGGCTCGAACCATTGCCTCATCGCCGTCTTTGCCGATCGTCTGCCCGGCCGGGCGATCGTGGTTTCGGTGATCGACAATCTGGTGAAGGGCGCCTCGGGGCAGGCGGTGCAGAACATGAATGTGATGCAGGGCCTTGCCGAGGTAATCGGCCTCGAGCAGCAGCCTCTCTTCCCATAGGGTGGGGTTGGAGATGGCCGGCCTCATCCTCCCGTTCAATGGCAAGCTGCCGCGAATTGCCGCCGATGCGTTCGTGGCGCCGAACGCAACCGTCATCGGCGACGTCGAGATCGGTGCTGGCGCTTCGATCTGGTTCGGATGCGTTCTACGCGGCGATGTGAACGCGATCCGCGTGGGCGCCAAAACGAACCTTCAGGACGGCACGGTCGTCCATGTCAACAGCGACCGCCACGGCGAGGGCGGCATGCCCACGCATATCGGCGATGGGGTCGTCGTCGGGCACTGCGCGCTTATCCATGCCTGCACGATTCGGAATGGTGCATTTATCGGAATGCGCGCCACGGTAATGGACGGGGCGGTCGTCGAAGAAGGGGCCATGGTCGCCGGCGGTGCTGTCGTAACACCCGGCAAGGTCGTGAAATCGCGCCAGCTTTGGGCGGGATATCCCGCGAAGTTCATGCGCGAGCTGAGCGATGCGGAGCTCGCCGATATCCCCTATCTCGCCGAGCACTATCGGGCGCTCGGCGCGCAATATCGCGATCAGCTCCCCGCCTTCACGCGCACGTAAGAGCCCGGTGCATCCTCGACCGCCTTGAGCGCACCTTCGCCGGGTACGCGCGCCTTCACCATTGGGCCGCCATGCTTGGCGATCCACTTGCCCCACTCGGTCCACCAGGAACCCGGGTGTTGCTCGGCTCCCGCGAGCCACTCATCGGGAGACGACGCCTTCTTGCCGTTCGTCCAGTAACAGTATTTCTGCGCGTTCGGCGGGTTGACGACGCCAGCGATGTGGCCGGAGGCGGAGAGACAGAACTTGACCGGACCGCTGTAAAGCCTGGTCGCGGAGAAGGTCGACTTCCAGGGTGCAATATGGTCCTCCCGTGTCGAGAGGATGAAAGTGGGCAGAGCGATCTTGCCGAGGTCGATAGGAACGCCGCCAAGCTCGATCCCGCCGGGGACCGCGAGCAGGTTCTCCTGATACATCTTGCGAAGATAAAAGGTGTGCATCGCCGCCGGCATGCGCGTCGAATCCGCATTCCAGTAGAGGAGATCGAAGGGGAACGGATCCTTTCCCAAGAGGTAATTGTTCACGACGAACGACCAGATGAGGTCGTTGGCGCGCAGCATGTTGAAGGTCGTCGCCATGGCCGAGCCTTCGAGATAGCCCTTCTCGCGCATCATGGCTTCGAGGGAGGCGAGCTGCTCCTCGTCGATGAAGACGCCGAGTTCGCCCGCTTCTTCGAAATCGACCATCGTCGTGAAGAATGTCGCACTCTTGAATCGTGCATCGCCTTTGGCGGCCATATAGGCGAGGGTCGAGGCGAGGAGAGTCCCCCCGAGGCAATAGCCGATCACATTGACGTCCTCGGCTCCGGTCGCCTTTTGGACGGCGCCGAGGGCGGCGAGGATGCCCTCGAACATGTAGTCCTCGAAGGTCTTCGCCGCCAAATGCTCATCGGGATTGACCCACGAGACAACGAATACCGTATGGCCTTCCCCGACCGCCCATTTGATGAACGAGTTCTTCTCGCGGAGATCGAGAATGTAGAACTTGTTGATCCACGGCGGCACGATGAGGAGTGGGCGCTTATAGACCTCGGTTGTGGTCGGCGCGTATTGGAGAAGCTGTATGAGGTCGTTCTGGAAAACGACCTTCCCCGGCGTCACCGCGATGTTATCGCCGAGCTTGAAAACCTCCATGTCGGTCATCTTGATGTGGAGCTTGCCCTTGCCGCGCTCGAGATCGCCGAGCAGGTTCGAAAGCCCCTTCACGAGGTTCTCGCCGCTCGATTCCACTGTGGCGCGGATGACCTCGGGGTTGGTCAGCACGAAATTCGATGGCGCCATCGCGTCGACGAATTGGCGTGTGTAGAAATCGACCTTCTTGGCGGTCTTTTCATCGAGGCCGTCCACGTCGCGCACAGTGTCGGTGATCCAGCGCGAGGTGAGCAGATAGGATTGCTTGATGAAGTCGAAGAGCTGATTTTCCTCCCACGAGGGGTCCTTGAAACGGCGATCCTCGGGTGCGGGCTGAGCAACCGGATCCGCCTCGGCGCCGAGCCAGCGCCGCGTCGTCGTCTGCCACAGCGTCATATAGTCGCGCCAGAGATTGACTTGCGCGCCCATGAGCTTGGCTGGGTTCGATATCATGCGTGCGGTCATTTCGAGGAAGGCGTTGCCGACATTGAGGGGGTCCGCCATGCCAACGTGACGGCCGGCTGCTTGGCGGGTAAGGAAATCGGTCACCAATGTCTGGCTGCGCTCCGCGATCTTGGCCATCGCGCGCGAAAGCTCGACCGGGTCAGGCAGCTTGATATCGGGACCCTTGCGCTCCCCCTCGGTTTCCGTCGCCATTGGGCTTTCCTTCTTCGCACTTGCTAACGCAACCCTCGGGCCCGCTCGCTGTCAAAGGCCCGCCCCGCCTCGAATCTTGCGCTCTATATATCGTTCGACTACACGATATTAGCAACCGGCATTCAGCCGGCAGAGGTGCGGCGGGCGGCGTTGGCCCCGGCCGGACCAGCGGATCGATGTTGAGGTTTCGTGGGCGCACACAGGATTTCGGTCATCGCGGCTATAGCGACGCTTCTACTGGCGGCATGCACCGACCAGACCAACCTGGATCTTCGGGAAGGGCTCGTTCAGCACGTCAAGCAACCGCTGCCGGGGGTCGATCAACCGTTTCCCAACCTCTCGAGCGTTCCCGACACCCCACCGCCGATCCCGTCGAAGGCGGCTCGTAGCGAGCTGGCAAAGTCGCTCGAGGCCGACAACAAGAGCGCCACTTACAACCCCGACTTATCGCAGGCGCCGAAACTTCCGCCCGAGCCGCAGGAATTGCCGCCCAATTTTCTGACCGCACTCTCGCCCGTCAAGGTGCCCGATGCGCCGGGGCAGCAAATAGTCCCCGAGGCTCAATCGGCAGCCCTCGTGACCGAAATGCCGCCCTTCGCTGGCGCGGCCCACTCGAGTCGAATTGCTATTGTCTTGTTTTCGTCCGGCTCGGCCGAGATCGATCGGACGCAAGTCGCAAAGCTCGAGCCGATTGCGACTTTGCTGCGCCGCCAGGGTGGCGGCGTGCAGGTTGTGGGTTATGCCGCTTCCGAGGGTGGTGGGAGCGGTGCGCAGGGCAGGATCGCCGATTTCCACCTCTCACTCGAACGGGCGAACGGTGTGGGGCGCGCACTCGTTGGCCTCGGCGTCAAGCCCAGCGAGCTTGTCGTCAGTGCGGCCGGAGTGGGGGCGCCGACGATTTCTCTTGTGGGGGTTTCGGGAAGCGACGCCGAGGAGCGCGTCGACGTTTACTACTGGCACTGATATTGCCATCGGCCGGCAGAGAGGATCGCGCGACTTGACAAATCGGCAGAAAACGGGGGGTTGGGATTCATGACTTCGCGCGCCGATGCCGGTAAGATGCGCTCGAATACGAGGTAACGATGGGTAAGCACGAACATGGCACGCATAGCCTCGACCGGCGCCATCACCATGCCGGACAGGACGCCCCGTCCGATTTGACGCTGCGGGTCAAGGCGCTCGAGTCCCTCCTGGTCGAGAAGGGGCTCGTCGATCCCGCCGCACTCGACGTGCTGATCGATGCCTACGAGCACAAGATCGGTCCGCGCAACGGCGCACGCGTGGTCGCCAAGGCGTGGATCGACCCGGCCTACCGGAAGCGGCTGTTCAATGATGCGACGGCGGCGATCGCCGAGCTCGGCTATACGGGTCGCCAGGGCGAGCACATGGTCGCCCTCGAAAACACCGCGAAGGTCCACAACCTCGTCGTCTGCACGTTATGTTCCTGCTATCCCCTGCCGGTGCTCGGCCTGCCGCCGGTCTGGTACAAATCGTCGCCGTATCGCTCGCGCGCCGTGATCGATCCGCGCGGCGTGCTGCACGAGTTGGGGCTCGAACTTCCGGACGACGTCGAGGTGCGCGTTTGGGACTCGACCTCCGAAGTGCGTTACCTCGTCGTACCCGAACGGCCGGCAGGGACGGAACAGCTGAGCGAGGAGCAGCTCGCCGCCCTCGTCACCCGCGACGCCATGATCGGCGTCGCCAAAGTCGCCCCACCCGCCTAGGAGTCCCGCCGATGAACAGTGTCCACGACATGGGTGGGATGCATGGCCTCGGCCCGATTGAATACGAGAAGGACGAGCCGGTGTTTCACGCGCAGTGGGAAGCGCGCGCGTTTGCGCTGACGGTTGTTATGGGCGCTTGGGGCAAATGGAACATCGACGCGGGGCGCCATGCACGCGAGAGTATTCCAGGCCCCGAATATCTCCGCATGAGCTACTACGAGAAGTGGCTCACGGGCCTTGAAAGCCTCGCGGTGCGCCAGGGCCTTATCACCGAGACGGAGCTGGCAAGCGGGCGACCCGCGCCCGGATCGGAGAAAAGGACACCACCGGTGAACGCGGACACCGTGGCCCGGAACCTCAGGAAGGGAGTGCCGGTGACGCGCGATTTACCGGTGACGCCGCGCTTCAAGGCCGGTCAGCGCGTGCGGGCGAAGAATCTCCATCCGACTGGGCACACGCGCTTGCCCCGCTATGCGCGCGGGAAGCTCGGCGTGATTGAGCGAGATCACGGCGTTCACGTCTTCCCCGACAGCAACGCGCATTTTCGCGGCGAGAACCCGCAGCATCTCTATTCGGTGCGCTTCACCGCGACCGAGCTATGGGGCGATGAGGCGAAGGGAAGCGACTCCGTCGCCCTCGACCTCTGGGACGATCATCTTGAGCCCGCCTGAGCGGAATAGCGTCGCCGAACAGTTCGGGGCGCTTTCCGGTTTGCCACGGGACGATGACGGCCCGGTCTTCGCCGAGCTTTGGCAGGCCCAAGCCTTCGCGATCGTCGTCAAACTCTTCGATGCCGGTTGCTTCACCTGGAAGGAGTGGGCGGCAACCCTCGCCGCCGAAATCGCGGCCGCCGATGCGCGCGGAGAGGGCGAGGACGGCACGCTATATTACGATTATTGGCTTGCCGCCCTCGAACGCATTGTCGCGGAGAAGGGGATCGTCGCTCCCGCCTCACTCCTTGCACGCAAGGCGGCCTGGGCTGAGGCCTATCGGACGACACCCCACGGCAAGCCGGTCGAGCTCGAGCCGCACGGACCGGAATAATCCACATTTTTCGAGGCGTTGCCGCCGGTCCGCCGGCGGCGCGCACGAGGCTGGGTCGACGCTGGATTTTCCTCGAAATTTCGCCGTTCGAACGATAAATAGGCGCGCAGGGAGCGATGGTGTTGCCCTATGATCGCGTGAGCATCGGGATTGAGCGAGCAATCGAAATTTCCAAGAGTCGAGGTGACGCTTTGAGAATTCGGATGGGCATCGGCCATCGCCGCGCGATGCTTCAAATCGCCATCGGTTGGACGATGTGCAGGCAGCGCTCGAAAGCCCTATGGCACTCGATCGCTCGGTTTCGATGAAATCGCTTCGCATCGCCATCGCCGGTCTCGGTACGGTCGGCGGCGGAACGCTCGCGCTCCTCACCAGGAACGCGGTCCTGCTGACCGAGCGCTGCGGGTCATCGCTCGACGTCGTCGCCGTCAGTGCCAGGGATCGCAAGCGCGAACGCGCCGCACCGCTTGCGAACATCGAATGGTACGACGACGCGGTCGAGATGGCGCGCGAATCCGACGCCGACGTCGTGGTCGAATTGATCGGCGGTTCGGACGGTGTCGCCAAATCGGTCATCGAGACGGCACTCGATCGGCGCAAGCATGTGGTGACCGCGAACAAGGCGCTGCTTGCCCATCATGGTGCCGTTTTGGCGGAGAAAGCCGAGCGTGCGGGGGTATCGCTCAACTACGAGGCGGCCGTCGCGGGCGGCATTCCGATCGTCAAGGCGTTGCGCGAAAGCCTCGCCGGCAACCGGATCGAGCGCGTCTACGGCATCCTCAACGGCACCTGCAACTATATTTTGACCGACATGCGCCGGAGCGGGCGGGAATTCGCGGCGGCACTTGCGGACGCGCAGCGGCTCGGCTATGCCGAAACGGACCCGAGCTTCGATGTGGATGGCGTCGACGCCGCGCACAAGCTCGCGATACTGGCAAGCCTCGCCTTCGGTACGAAAGTGAACTTCGCGGGCGTGCACATGGAAGGCATTCGCCATGTCTCTCCGCACGACATCGCTTATGCCGAGGAACTCGGTTACCGGATCAAGCTCATCGGCAGCGCGCGGCTCACGGATCACGGCCTCGAACAGCGCGTGCACCCCTGCATGGTCTCACTCCAGACCCCGCTCGCTCACGTCGAGGGCGTTTTGAACGCCGTGGTCGCCAAGGGCGATTTCGTCGAGACGACCGAATATGAGGGCCGTGGTGCGGGTGCGGGTCCGACGGCGTCGGCCGTGGTCGCGGACCTCGTGGATATCGCTCTTGGTCGGCGCGCGCCGACCTTCGGCGTGCCGGCCTCCCAACTCAAAGCCATAAAACCCGCACCCATGGCTCGCCATTACGGCGCCTATTACGTCCGCCTCATGGTGGTCGACCGTCCCGGCGTGATCGCCGACATCGCCGCGGCACTCCGCGACCAGCAGGTGTCGATGGAGGCGATGATCCAGCGCGGCCGCGCACCCGACGCGACCGTGCCGGTGGTGCTGACCACCCACGAGACGGAAGAGGCGGCAATGCGCCGTGCCCTCGATCAGATCGGCGCCCTCGACAGCATGCGCGAGCCGCCTCGCATGATCCGGATCGAGCCCCTATGACGGCAAAATCCCGCTAAAATGAGACCGAGGAAACGCAGAGCGCGATAATCGCGAACAAGAGGACGACATGGCCGAATCGCAAAAAATGGATCGCAACCTCGCCCTCGAGGTGGTTCGGGTGACCGAATGGGCCGCACTCGCCGCCTCCCGCCTCATGGGCCGCGGCGACGAAAAATCGGCGGACCAGGCAGCCGTGGACGCGATGCGCTCGGCCCTCAACGGTTTGCGCATCGAGGGTACCGTGGTGATCGGCGAGGGCGAGCGCGATCAGGCGCCGATGCTTTACATCGGCGAGAAGGTCGGCACCGGCGACGGCCATATGACCGACATCGCCCTCGACCCGCTCGAAGGCACGACGATCACGGCGCGCGGCGGGCCGAACGCCCTCGCGGTCATCGCACTCGCCGAGCATGGCAATTTCCTGAACGCGCCCGATGTCTACATGGACAAGATCGCGGTCGGCGGCGGCCTGCCCGAGGCTGTGGTCGACATCGACGCTTCTCCCAAGGAGAACCTGCGGAACCTCGCCAAGGCCAAGGCGAGCGAGGTCGAAGATCTCGTCGCCTGCATACTCGATCGTCCGCGCCACGCGGAACTCATCGCCAAGGTGCGCGAGGCGGGCGCTCGCATCATGCTGATCTCCGACGGCGACGTGAGCGGGGTGATCGCGACCTCGCTCGAGGAGAGTGGCGTCGACATCTATCTCGGCACCGGGGGCGCCCCAGAGGGCGTTCTCGCCGCGGCGGCCTTGCGCTGCATCGGCGGGCAGATGCAAGGCCGGCTGCTTTTTCGTAACGACGATGAGAAGAGCCGCGCCCATCGCCTCGGCATCAAGGACCTCACGCGCAAATACACGCTGACCGAGCTTGCCAAGGGCGATGTGATGTTCGCCGCGACAGGTGTGACCGATGGCTCTCTTCTGCGCGGCGTGCGCCGCTGGAAGGGCGGGGGGCGGACGCATTCGATCGTGATGCGTTCGAAGACCGGCACGGTGCGCTTCATCGAAGCGATCCACAACTTCGAGCGCAAGCCCGGCATCATCGGCGCTTGAACATGTGTCGCTTGAGATCGGGCCGCTTGCGGCGGGCAGGAATGCGCAGTAACGGACAGGGCTGCTTCTGTGGTGACGGCATTCTTCCGGTTGCCGTCGCCGGAGGATGACCGGTGGCGGCACCTGGTTCCCCGCCTTTCCTCGGGATCGAGCGCTCACTTCTCGGCCGACGCTGGCATCAGCGCGCTGCGGAAGATCGCGCCGCACTGGCGCTTGCCCAACGTCTCGGGTTGCCCGAGCCCGTGGCGCGCGTGCTCGCCGGGCGCGGCGTCGGCGTCGACGAGGCGGAGAGCTTCCTCAATCCCACGCTGCGCACGATGCTGCCGGACCCGTTTCATCTGCGCGACATGGACAAAGCCGCGCGCCGGATCGTGGATGCTGTGATCTCGTGCGACTCGATCGCCGTATTCGGCGACTATGACGTGGACGGTGCTACGTCCTCGGCCCTTCTCAAGCATTTTTTCGCCGCGGTGGGCGTGCCGATCCGGGTCTATATCCCCGACCGGCTCAAGGAAGGCTATGGTCCGAACGCGCCGGCGTTGCTGCGCCTCAAGGCGGAGGGGATCACGCTCGTCATCACGGTCGATTGCGGCACCGCCGCCTTCGATGCGCTTGAGACCGCCGCCGAAGCGGGGCTTGAGGTCGTCGTCGTCGATCACCACGTGGCGGAGCCGCGCCTGCCGCGCGCCGTCGCGATCGTGAATCCGAACCGGCTCGATGAGGAGAGCCCGCACCGACAGCTCGCGGCCGTGGGCGTTGCGTTCCTCCTTGCGGTTGCGGTCAACAAGGTGCTGCGGGAAGCGGGTTGGTACCGCACACGCTCGATGCCGGACCTGATGCAGTGGCTCGACATCGTAGCCCTTGGCACCGTGTGCGATGTGGTGCCGCTTACCGGCGTCAACCGCGCACTCGTGACCCAGGGCCTCAAAGTCATGGCGCGGCGCGCCAACCCCGGCCTTACGGCTTTGGCGGATGTAGCGCGGATCGACGAACGTCCGAATGCCTATCACCTCGGATTCCTCCTGGGGCCGCGCGTGAATGCGGGTGGCCGGGTGGGGGAAGCGGACTTGGGCGCAAGGCTTCTCACGACCCCGGACCAGAACGAGGCCCAAGCGCTCGCCAAGCGCCTCGACGGTTATAATTCGGAGCGCCAGGCGATCGAAGCCGAGGTGCTCGAGGCCGCGATCGCGGCGGTCGAGGCAACGCCGCAAGGTTCAATTGCATTCGCGGCCGCAAAGGGCTGGCATCCCGGCGTCATCGGCATCGTCGCGAGCCGGCTCAAGGAGCGTTACAACCGCCCGGCATTCGTCGTGGCGCTCGAAGGCGGGATCGGCAGGGGCTCGGGCCGCTCGGTGAGCGGGCTCGATATGGGGGCGGCCGTGATCGCGGCGAAACAGGCGGGTCTTCTCGTCAACGGCGGGGGGCACGCGATGGCGGCGGGACTCACGGTGGCCGCCGATAAACTCGACACCCTCCGTCTCTTCCTCGACGCGCGCATCGGCGAGGAGATCGCCGAAAAGGGAATCGCGCCGACCCTCGCCATCGATGGCGCCTTGACGCTTCAGGCGGCCAGCCGGAACCTCGTCGAGCTTCTGGAAAAGCTTCAGCCTTTCGGCTCCGGCAATGCAGAGCCGACCTTCGTGCTGCGCGACGCTCTCGTGGTGCGCGCCGAGCCAGTCGGCAACGGCCACGTGCGCGCGATTCTCGCCGACGCGGCCGGAGGCCGGCTCAAGGCGATTGCGTTCCGAAATCTTGAAACGCCCCTCGGCCAGGCCCTGATGCGACGGCCGGCGACGCCGCTCCATCTTGCGGGCCATCTCCGCGCCGATCGCTGGGCGGGACCGGAAGGTGTGCAGTTCATCGTCGATGACGGTGCCGAGGCGGGATAGGGAGAGGGTAGCAAAGGCATCGACCCCTTGGCATGACCGAGCAAATGCTTGCCATCGAGAGCGGGAAACGCTACCTCTCGCCGCCAGCGACCCCTTCGTCTAGAGGCCTAGGACATCGCCCTTTCACGGCGGTAACACGGGTTCGAATCCCGTAGGGGTCGCCAGCTAAATCAAGGACTTATTTGTGCGGCCCGGCTGGTGCCAAGCGTTCGGCGGCAACCGTGTCGGCGCGGTTGCCGGCCTTGCGGATTTCGCCGGCGACGGCATTCGCTTCGTTGGCACCGCTTCCGAAATGGACGAGCACCTGGGGCACCGGTTTTGGCGAGTGCGCAGGCAATCGCCCGCCCGTTTCCACGCGAGGCGCCGGTGACGAGAGCGGTCTTTCCTGAAAGAGCGGACATGATTGTTCCCCTCACGCGTTGGTACCGCCGTCAACGGTCAGGTTCGCACCCGTAATATACGATGCTTCCGGGCCCGCCACGAAGGCGACCAATGCCGCGACATCGTTCACGCTGCCGTAACGATGGAGTGCACGACCTCAGTCGGCTCTATCCTCCGTCTCACATGTCTTGAGAGGCCAGAGTGAGCGGGAGCATTGCGAATCCGACGAGGAGGTTGCAAACGCGACAGAGTTGCCTGGGTCACGCTCAAATCGGTGCTATCGTGTCGTCATGCGGCGTGGACAATAGCACGTCAGGGAGAGGGTTTAGGCCATGCTCAACACCAGGACCTGTAGGATCGATGTCGCCACACTCCGTCAATTTATGGAGAACATTCTCGGTGCCGTAGGCTGCGACGTCGCGACGGCACGGGTGCTGGCCGAGGTTCACCTCGAAGCGGACCTACGCGGCATCGGTGTGCAGGGGCTCAACCATCTCATCAACTCTCATGTCGCTAAACTGAAATCGGGCAAGGAAAAGCCGAACGTCAAGCCAAATTTGGTTCACGACAGAGATGCCATTGCGGTTATTGACGGCCAGTCGGGGCCAGGTCCGATCGCAGCTCTATTCGCGGCGGAGCTCGCCGCCCAAAAGGCGCATAAGACCGGCTGCGCCGCCGTCGGCGTGCGCAACAGCCATGATTTGTACATGGCCGGCTATTACGCCGAACGGATCGCACGCATGGGTGCTATCGGCTTTGTGTTCTCCGATGATGTGATTCCGGTCGTCCATCCAGTCGGCGGCGCGGAACCCGCGATTGGCAGCAACCCCATGGCGATCGCTGTGCCGTCGGAGGGCGAACCATTCCTAATCGACTTCGCGCCCTGTGCGACGCTGCCGACTTATGTGCGTTACACCAAGCGCTACGGCGGCCGATTGCCGGAGGGCGTTGCACATGATGCGCTCGGCCGACCGACAACCGATCCATACTCGGTCAGCGACGGCTCCGCACTTCAACGTGGCCTCGGCGCTATCGCTCCCCTTGGCAACAAGGGCTATGGGCTTTTACTTGCAATCGACTTTCTTTCCGGCGCGCTCATGGGCTGCGACATGGGTAGCGACCACGCCTCGAAGCCGAAGGTCACGAAGGGACATCTCTTTGTGGCCATCGACCCCGCCGCGTTTGGCGATCCACGGCACTTTCGCCAAGCTGTGAGCGCCCGTATTGGCGCAATCAAAGGGTCGCGTAAAGCCACAGACACTGACGAAATTCGCGTGCCTGGAGAACGCAGTTTCGCCTGCCGCGCACGTAACCTACGTGACGGACGCGTTAACATCGACGCGATTTGCTGGGAAGACGCGCTCAAGCTCGCGAAGGAGCTCGACCTTGAAGCTCCCGCTGCTACCACGTGAGGCGGGTGCATTCACGGATCGGGGCTAAGTAATGCCGCACTGCCAAAGTCACCAAAATCTTCGGATTTCATTCCTCGTCCACGTGCCGCCCGACCTGCGCGGTCGATGGGCTCCGCCCACATCGGCCGTGACCTAAGAGCCCTGCCGCACTAACATTCGATGCGGCTGCGCGACCGGGGCAGTTCACGCGGTTCAAAAACAAAGGACGATTTTCTGCAATCGACAACCGCACTGAGATTCGCAATGCTTTGGCTCGTCGGCGCATGCACGCGCGCCACGATGCTATCCTTGCCCCCGGTTATTCCATTTATTCACCGGGACCTTGACTTGAGCGAGACCGCGATTGGCGTTCTGACGTCGCTTCCGGTGTTGCTGCTCGCACTAGGCGCCGTACCCGGCTCGCTGCTCGTCGCGCGCACGGGACTTCGCCGCACGCTGTTTCTTGGCCTGGTCATGGTTACGCTTTTTGGCGCCGCTCGTGGCCTCGGTCCATCCGAGACGACGCTCTTCGCTTCGACTTTCTTGATGGGCATCGGCGTTGCAATTCTCCAGCCAGCAGTCCCAGCGCTCGTCAAAAGCTGGTTCCCTGCGCGCATCGGTATAGCGACCGCGATATTCACGAATGGGATAATTGTCGGCGAAATCTTCGGTGCAAGCTTCACGGTGCCACTCATGCGCGGAAGCTGGGAGCTTGGTCTTGCGATCTGGTCGCTGGTCGTACTCTCGACCGCCTTATTGTCGCAATTTCTCGTTGAACCGGTCGGCGCGGCCACGCCGTCGAATCGGCTCTGGTGGCCAAACTGGCGCGACAAGGCAATGTGGGACATCGGTATCTTGCTCGGCTGTAGTTCGGCTCTCTATTTCGGGGCAAATGCCTTTGTGCCGGATTTCCTGCACGCCGCAGGCGCTGACGACGACATCGGCCCTTGCTTGACGGTGCTGAACGTCTCGCAGCTGATTGCGTTCATTCCCATGTTTTTCGGTTCGGCCAGCGTTGTCGGCCGACGTCTGCCTCTGGTTGTCAGCGGCGTCGTGGGCCTCGTCGCCGTGGCAGGTATAGTCTCCGGTTTGCCCGTGCTCGTCTTTCCTGCGGCTGCCGCAATCGGATTTTGCACAGCATTCCTGCTGGCGCTCACCCTTGCGTTGCCGCCCCTTCTTGCGAAACCCGAGGATGTCCCTCGACTGTCCGCCGGAATATTCGCACTCGCCTATCTTTTGGCGGTTGTCCTGCCGATTGTCGGTGGCGCGATTTGGGACCTGACCGGTGTAAAAGAGAGCGCCTTCGCACCGTATGCAGTGGGAAGTATATTGGTCATCGTGTTTGCTTTGCTCCTAGACCTGCGGCCCCACCCGGACGCAGATCGCTGGGGCGATTTACCGTAAGCGGGCCTTTTGAACGAGCCGATGCTCGTCGAGGATGTTTTTCCCGATCGTAAGCGTGGAGGCTTCGATTTTGTCGATTTATAGGCAGGAGTTTGGCACATGGGAGTCGTAGTCGTGACCGGCGGAAGCCGGGGTATCGGTGCGGATATCTGCCGGCTCGCGGCGGAGCACGGCCACAGCGTATGCGTCAACTACGTTCGAGGTCAAAGAGAAGCGCATGCCGTCGTGGACGAAATCGGAAAGCGCGGTGGACACGCCATCGCCGTTCAGGCCGACGTGACGAACGAGGACCAAGTCGTGCGGATGTTCGACGAGGTTAAGTCCAATCTTGGTCAGATAACCGCACTCGTGAATAACGCGGGCGAGGGCGGCCAGCATGGGCCAATCGAATCTTGGCAGGCGGCGGCGACGCGACACCTCATCGAAGTGAACCTCTTTGGTCCCATGATTTGCAGTCGCGAAGCGGTCAAGCGTATGGCCCCGAAATTCGGCGGAAAGGGCGGCAGCATTATCAACATCTCTTCCGCATCGGCCAGAACCGGTTCCCCCGGGGTCTTCGTCCACTATGCCGCGACAAAGGGCGGCCTTGATGTGTTCACCACGGGTTTGGCCAAAGAGGTGGCGAAGGACGGAATACGCGTGAATGCCGTGCGCCCGGGATACGTGCGCACCGAAATGTACGAAGAGGATCTCAAGCAGAGTCCCGAATGGGTGCGAGCCACGATTGCCGCCATCCCGATGGGTCGCATGGCCGAGGTTCGCGATGTATCCTCCGTCGTTGTGTGGCTTTTATCGGATGAGGCCTCCTACGTCACGGGTAGCATCATCGATATTTCGGGCGGACGAGTGACCCAATGAATCAAATCGTATGAAACCGGCTTTGCGACGAGAAGACGCATGCAAATGAAGACGAGCATCGAGCTCGACATCGGAACGAGGACGTTCGCCTCCGGGCTGCTGCCGGAGCTGATTGCCGCGTTGCGTCGCAGCCGGCCCGGCGATCTCCTCGCCATCATCGGCCGCGAGGCGGGCGTTGGCGACGACCTTGAGGCTTGGTGCCGCTTTACTCGCAATACCTTGCTGGAAACAACCGCCGAGGCGGGCCGCACGCGTTGGGTCATTCGGTGCGGGGAAGCCCCCGCGAATGCCGACGCCGATCGACCCGTCGGTTCCCGGCTGTGGCTTTACACGAATTTCGATTGCAATCTGCAGTGCGATTATTGCTGTGTGCGCTCTTCACCAAAGGCGCCGCGGAGGGCACTCGGCGTCGAACGTGTGCGGCGGATCGCTCTTGAAGCAGCCGAGCTCGGCGTCAGCGAAATCTTTGTTACCGGCGGCGAGCCCTTTCTGCTCAAGGACATTGGTGAAATTCTGGCCGCGTGCGCCGAGGCGGCGCCGACGACAGTGCTCACCAACGGCATGCTCTTCGCGGGGCGGCGACTTGAGACCCTGCGTTCATTGTCGCGCGAGCGGGTGACGCTCCAGATCAGCTTGGACAGCCCCACACCCGAGCGGCATGACCGTCATCGTGGAAAGGGGTCATGGGCTCGCGCATTGAGGGGAATCGAGTGCGCACGCGCCGAAGGGTTTCGGGTGCGATTGGCGGCGACCGTGACGACCGATGACGAGGCAGAGACGTTCCGCCGCTTCCTCGACGCCAGGGAGATAGCCGAGGAGAACCGGGTCATACGCCGTGTCGCACTGCGGGGCTCCGCGACCGAGGGTGTGGCGCTCGCACGCGCGGATTTGGTGCCGGAGATAACGATCACGGCCGCCGGGGTCTACTGGCATCCGGTGGGAGCGGAAGATGCCGACTTGCTCGTGACCGCCGACATCTTCCCGCTTGCTGAATCGTTCGCCGCCGTGCGCCGTGCTTTCGACAAAGAAAGCGAGCATCGACGTCGCTTGGCGACGATTTTCAACTGTGCGTAACGTGCTGGTCGTTAAATGCGCGTTTGGCGGCGAAGCCGCTTCATAGCTTGGCCACGGGGGCTGCCGGACGCTTCAAGAATCCCTGACGCGCCGACGCCTCGCGTAAAGAATCGTATCCGCTCAAGTGCGGCTCCACCCAGCGGCGTAGTCCTTCGGCATCGAGCACCGCGCGGTGGCTCGGATTGTCGTAGTTCATCCCCGATAGAGCTTCGGCAAACCGTCGCTCCAAATCCGGGTCGAAGTCGGGACGGGCCGTGAACATGCAGTGATTGTAAGGTGGGGACGACCAGATCTCGATCAGCGCACCTTCCGGCACCAAGCGTTCGCTACGCACCGACTTCCAGAACGGACTGCCGATGGCGCCGGCATCGGCGCGACCGTCCAGGACCGCGCGGACGACGTCGGCTTCGCTCGTGCCGGTGTCCCCATGCTTGCCCACGTCGCTGTCGAAGCGCAGCACGCGGTAGTCTCGCCCCTCGGCCAAGCCTTCGCGCCTGAGAAAATGGACCGGAAGGATTGCGGCATGGCCGCTATCGCGGCTGCCGAGCGCCAACGTTCGATCCCTGAGGTCGGCAAGCCCCCTGACAGGACCCCCATTGACGGCGACGATCTTGGTCATCCAGCCGAGATCCGTGTCGCGCATGGCGATTGGGCGGCAACGACGGTCGCTCCATGCCTCGGCCTGCAAATATGCGAGGTTCGTATTCCACGCAATGTCGATGCGCGGCGCGTTGTCGTCGCGGCCCGCAAGGAGGGCGCTCACCTGCGCTTCGTAGCTCTGGAACAACACGACCTCGACCGGCAAGTGCGCCTCCTCGTGAAAATAGCGCCGCATGCCTTCCCAGATCGTGACGACCTTCGGATCGTATGCGACCGCACCCACCCAAATTGTTTGGCCCATGATCGCCTTCCCGGTAAATTGCGCTGCGATCGAAACGAATTCTTCGATCGATGAAGCGTTCGGCCTCGCCCGGCCCGCTCATGCTGGGGCGTTCACGGTCAGAAGAGCGGCATCCCCAGGATCGCCCGCGCAATGAACTCGCGCAGGACGTCGCCCGTCGGCGCCATGACCGCACCCGCGTGCGCATCGCGGAACAGCCGCTCGATATTAGTGCGCTTTGAAAATGCGGCACCGCCGCATGCCCGCATCGCCGCCGATGTGACGTCGATCGCGATGTCGCCTGCTGCAGCTTTGGTTTCGAGCACGCGCAGGAGCGTCGTATCTCGCGGCCGCTCCAGATGATCGATCAGATCGTCGACCCGAGCGGACAGGCCATCGGTCTCAATCTGCATGGTGGCAAGTTGTGCGCGGAGTGTCGGCAGGCTCTCGCCGAGGCTTTGGCCTAAATGCTCGAATTTGGCGGCCTTGAGATGCTCTGCGGTCCCTGCGACCGTGGCGCGGCAGAGGCCCAAAGCCACGGCCGCCGTCCCCAGATTGAATTGAGGAAGAACCACCTCCATCATCGCTTGGAATCCAGCACCGTCGTCGGTGAGCTGCAACTCGGCCGGGACATCGCAGTTCTCGAGCGACATCGGGGCCGATGCGTTGGCCCGCAGTCCTAAGCCGTCCCAAGGCCCCGCCACCGAGATACCGGGCGCGTCCGCCGGAACGAGATAGAGGGTCGAATCGGTCGGACCCTTTCCTTCCGGCGCAAGCGAGGAGACGACGTAGCTCTGCGCATGGCCGGCACTCGTCACCCACGATTTCTTCGCCGTAATGCGCACGCCCGCCCCGTTTCGGCGCGCGCGCGAGACGGGCGCCCAGAAGTGACTTCGCGAGCCGGCCTCGCTGAACGCGAGTGTCGTCAGGTGACGACCGGCCGCGATATCCCTCAATATCGGCGCAACCGCAGCACCTGGCCGGGCGGCGGCGATCGTTGCAGCGGCCCGCACGTGCATGAGATAGACCATCGCCACCGATGCGTCCGCCTCCGCAAGGGTTGCGGTCACAGAGGCGAATGTCCGCGGGCCAAGGCCGGCACCGCCGAACTCGGTCGGCAGCATGAGTCCGAGAAGGCCGGCACGCCCAAGTGCGTCCACGGCCTCCGGCGAGAACCGGCCCTCTTTGTCGTTTTGCCTGGCGGCCGGAATCAAGACGCCACTGGCGATCTCTTTGGCATTCGAAAGTGCCGTCTCATGATTCATGACATCCCCGCGATCTACGTAAATGTCGTGGCAGTCGGTGTTTTGGGGTCGGCACCCGAGTCTTTGTCCGCGGTTTCGACGCGACCGCTTTGATTCTCGATGCTATGCGGCCTTGGTTTTCCGATCAATAGGACGGTGCCGCCGCGATCCCGCCCGCCTTTCCCGCCAAAAAACGGACTGCCTGGGATGTATCCAAGCACGCGTTTCGTGACGGAAATCTGACATTATGCGGCCCATCGGAGTCGTGCCACATTTCGGGTCGATGGTGCTATAATTCGCAGCTCGTCCAGCCAGGGAGGTTGACCCATGCCACAGGCTGATTGGCGCCTTGAAGGCGAGTGGATCAAGAACTGCAATTGCGCGTTCGGCTGCCCCTGCGACTTTAACGCCCGCCCGACCCATGGGTCGTGCAAGGGCCTCGTCGGTATGCGAATCGTCAAAGGTCATTTCGCCAGCACCAAGCTCGACGGGCTGGTCTTCGCGGCGACCGTGGATTTTCCGGGGGCGCTGCATGAAGGCAACGGCACGATGCAGGCGATCGTCGATGAGCGAGCGACACCCGAACAGCGCGAGGCCCTCTTCAACATCCTGTCGGGCAAGCATTCGGCCGAGGGTACGATATTCCACATTTTCAGCCTGATCGTAAGCAAGATGCCCGATCCGATTTTTACGCGGATCGATTTCTCTTTCGACAAAAACGGGCGCGTCGCGCGACTTGTCGCGAAAGGGGTTCTGGAGACGGACGTCGAGCCGATCAAGAATCCAGTTACGGGTGCGCCCCATCGCATCCAGATTGCCATGCCCGAAGGCTTTGAACATCGGCAAGCCGAAATCGCTTCTGCGAATATCAAGTCGACGGGCGCCATCAAATTCGAAACGAAAGGCACGCACAGCTCGCTTGCTTACGTAGTCCAAACACCGGGCGGCGTCGCGGCGTGAGCCGCGAGCCGCTCCCCCCATGACCGACGGCTTGATCGAAGCAACGCTCAAGCGCGACCGGCGCATCGTGATTGCCGCGACGATTGTACTCGTTGCTCTCTCCTGGATGTATGTGCTGCTCGGCTCGGGAACGGGCATGAGCCCCATTGCGATGACGGCGACGACGTTTCCACCTTTCGTCGGCCGATCGATCGGAATGTTCGCGCACGAGACTTGGAGCATGACGTACTGGCTCATCATGCTGTTCATGTGGTGGATCATGATGATTGCCATGATGACACCGAGTGCGGCACCGATGGTCCTGTTGCATGCAGCCGTGGCGCGGCGAAGCAGCGTGGGTGCTGGCGGCCGAAGCCCGGTAATGACGACCGTTGCTTTTGTGGCGGGTTATCTGTCGATCTGGTTTCTCTTCTCGGTGCTGGCGACGGGGTTCGAATGGTCGCTGGAGTGCCTTGCTCTCGTCTCTCCCATGTTCATGTGGAGCGAGAGCGCAAGATTGACGGGGGTCATCCTTATCCTCGCAGGGGCTTACCAGTTAACGCCCTTCAAATCGGCGTGCCTCGAGGGTTGCCGATCGCCAATCGATTTTCTGTCGCGCCATTGGTCGACCGGCGTGGGCGGCACTTTTCGCATGGGGCTATGGCACGGGGCCTATTGTGTCGGTTGCTGCTGGGCTTTGATGCTGCTCCTTTTTGCAGGCGGCGTCATGAACCTGATATGGATCGCAGGGCTCTCGATCATCGTCATTATCGAAAAGAGTGCGCCCTTTGGGCGCGGGTTTGGGTGGGCGATCGGCGGCGTGCTCCTCATGGCGGGCATTGTTCTCGTCGCGTGGCCTGAATGGTCATTGCAGATTTAAGCGGGCCTGAGTCGCGCGACCGTAGCTCGTTCCGGTTATCTCCGGATGACGAAACACGAGAGGGCACAGGCCGGTTGCAGTTCGACGATTGAGCGGACCCGGCCATCCATCGACATCGATATGAATCCGATTGCGGCTGTTCGCCCGGAATCGGTTTGGCGGCAAATGCGGGTTCATATATGATCGACCGTGCCATGTTCGAGCGATTTGCGGATCGCCGAATGGTAAATGGACAAGCGGATGGCGCCACGCAAGCGAGCCAAGGGTCACGTTCCGCCCGAGGAGAGAACCATGTCCGTGGAATACCTCCTGGTGCTTTACAAGGACGATCGCGGCGTGCTTGCCGATGGCCAGAAGGTCGGTGTCACGAACCACACGTTGATGCTCCCGGCCAACGAGTACGAAATCGCGCTTGAGGGGAATGGCAATGTTCCGCCGAGTCAGGATGTGGTGCTGGCCGGCACCTCGATCGTGCGGCCGAAAGTCGTCACCTTCGACTGAGGTTGTTCGCGCGCATTGGGGTGTTGGGATATTCGCAGCGCTCTTGACGCTGAACGCCTGCGAAACCATCCCGGACTATCCGAACCAACCGCTCGGCGCGGGGAACTACAATCACGAAGCAGTCCTTCCGAAGCCGACGAGCCCTGAAGAGCCCGTCATTCTCCTCGCCTTCTCCGGGGGCGGTTCCCGGGCGGCGGCCCTGGCACTCGCGGTGCTCGACGAACTGCGGGTCTATTCCTTCGACGAAAACGGCCAGCGCTCGCGGCTCGTCGACCACATCAAAGTCATCTCCTCGGTGTCGGGCGGCAGTGTCACGTCCGCTTGGTTCGGCCTTGTCGGACCTGACGGAATGGATGCGCTCAAGGACGATTTTCTCCTAAAGGACAACATGGCCACTCTCGAATGGACGGCGGCCGACCCCATTACCTGGGTTCGCCTGACATTCAGCAACTACACGCGCATCGACGCTTTGCGCGACCTGCTGGACGAGAGGCTATTTCACGGAAAGCGCTTTGCGGATTTCGCCCGGCCCGGCGCGCCGCTCGTGATCCTGAATGCGACCGACATGGCCTCCGGCGAGGTCTTCGCCTTCACCACGCAGCATTTCAACGACATCTGCTCGGACCTTGGCGCACTCCCGATCTCGGTGGGCGTAGCG
>Ga0187766_10000262_pt1 | contig 28645 bp, 21 predicted proteins | sample 0216_QUI02_MP05__4_FD_132971 | JGI IMG/M metagenome (GOLD analysis project Ga0187766, IMG submission 132971) | Tropical peat soil microbial communities from peatlands in Department of Meta, Colombia - 0216_QUI02_MP05_20_MG | ecosystem: Environmental > Terrestrial > Soil > Wetlands > Peat ... | reverse complement strand
TGACACGGCCCCGCACACGATCATTTCTCGGGATCGGATCCCTCGAGCAGTCCGACCCGTTGGACCGCTCCAGGCATTTCGATATCATTGCGCCGCACGCATTGCGCATCGCAAATTGAACGGGGGGCTGTGCAATGACGAATTCAACGTCTCCGGCAGGAATCGATGCATGCGCCTACGGCGGGTCCATACTCTCGCAAGCGACTGAGCGAGTGGTTGCGGATGGTCCTTCGCGACGGCGTTTCCTGCACTCGGCCCTCGCGGGTTCCGCAAGCGGCGTCTTGGCTCGCGTCGTTGCCACGCCGAGGGCCGCCGCTGCGCAAAGTTCCCTCACGCCCGATGTAGCACTTCAGTCGTTGATGGACGGAAACCGGCGGTACGTGGAGGGCCGCCTGCAATCACTCGACCAGGACCTTAAACTTCCGAAGCAAGAAACCGCCGAGAAACAGGAACCGTTCGCGGCCGGGATTTCCGCGTCCCTTGTCGACTGGTTCCGCCCGGCTCTATATGATCGGCCGACTTCGAGGCAAGGTTGGACATGGGAAAGAGAAGCAACCACACTTTGACTATGCTCGGCAGCAAATCGACCCTGCCGAAATCGCCCGAGGCGGCACGGCTCGAAAGCGTCCCGAACCCGCATCCGCGCCAGCGATACCTTGTACGTTTCACCTGTCCTGAGTTCACGTGCCTTTGCCCCATCACGGGCCAGCCGGATTTCGCGCATCTCGTCATCGACTACGTGCCAAGATTGCGACTCGTCGAGAGCAAGTCATTGAAGCTTTACCTTGCGGCCTTCCGAAATCGGGGCGGGTTCCACGAGGAAACGACCGTCTCGATTGCGAAACGCCTGACCTCATTCCTGAAGCCACAATGGCTCAGGATCGGCGGCTACTGGTATCCGCGCGGCGGCATGCCGATCGATATTTTCTACCAGTCTGGACCTCCACCCAAGGACCTGTGGATACCCGATCAAGGTGCTGCACCTTATCGCGGACGCGGGTAGTGCGACGATGACGGCGACGCTCGCGGCCGCGATCAAGCGACAGGCAAACGACCTCGGCTTCGACCTTGTGGCCTTCGCACCTGCCCGGCTCGATGCACGAGCCAAACATAATCTCACGGAGTATGTGCGCCGGCGATATCACGGCGATATGGCATGGCTCGCGGAAACCCTCGAGCGCCGAGGTAATCCGGCCACACTTTGGCCGGCGGCCAAAAGTGTTGTCGTGCTCGGATTGAACTATGCGCCTTGCGATGACCCTCTCGCTCTCACGCGCCATTCCGAACGGGCAAGTGTGTCGGTTTACGCCCGCGGCCTCGACTATCACGATGTCATGAAAAAAGGCCTCAAGATACTTGCGCGCTGGATGGTGGAACAAACCGGGAGCGAGGTGAAGCTGTTCGTCGACACCGCACCGGTCATGGAAAAACCTCTGGCCGAAGCCGCCGGCATCGGTTGGCAAGGCAAGCATACGAATCTGGTATCGCGCCGCTTTGGGTCCTGGCTGTTCCTTGGTACAATCTTTTCGACTTACAACTTCCCACCCGATCGGGCCGAGACGGATCACTGCGGCCAATGCCGGCGGTGCCTCGATGCTTGTCCGACCCGCGCATTTCCCGCACCCTATCAGCTCGACGCACGCCGCTGCATTTCCTATCTCACCATCGAGCATAAGGGCCACATTCCGCCGGAGTTCCGCCAACCGATGGGCAACCGTATCTATGGTTGCGACGATTGCCTCGCGGTTTGTCCATGGAACAAATTCGCGTCACGCACGCGCGAATATGCGTTCCTGCCGCGCATCTATCTCACCGCACCTAAGCTCGCCGATCTCGTCATGCTCGACGGAACCGCCTTCCGCCAAGTATTCGCCGGCTCACCCATCAGACGAATCGGCCGGGACCGCTTTGTTCGGAACGTGCTTATCGCGATCGGCAATAGCGCCGACCCGAACCTTGCGCCGCGCATCGAACCATTATTGGGCGACACTTCGCCCCTCGTCCGCGCAATGACCGTTTGGGCGCTCGGACAAATTGTCGATAGCACCACTTTCGCGACCATCAAAACGAAGTGGGTCGCCAAGGAATCCGATCCCGACGTCCTGGCCGAGTGGCAGCAGTCGGCGTCATCGTGCGCAGCGTAAAGTAGCATCACATAACGGCCATTCAATCTTTGAGAGCATCGTCGCGGATGTGGCTCCCGGTTTGGAACCTGTGCTATAAGCTCGCCCTTCGGGGCATGGGACGAAGCCGAGTGCCGTCGGGAGGGTCGGTACGGCACAATCCTCGCACATCCGGTCAAGGGTGTGCGGTTCGAAAGGAGTTCGGCACCCATGGCGCGACAGCTTCCAGAGTCACTTGGCGGGCAAGCAAACGACAAAGCCGCCGAGCATTCGATGCGACACGCAGCGCTGCTAAAGTCCCTTGAATATCTTTATTTCGAGGCCTGCTCAGCGAAGAATTCATTGGTCGCGACGTTGATCGGGGCCGCGGTTGAAGCGCTCAAAGACGATCTTGCGGCAATGAGTGGCGTCACGCGCCCTGTGGCGGCAACGGGCACAATTCAGATCGTCGACACATCGATCCCGCGGATGCTCGTGGATGACGACCAGTTCCCCGATGACGACATGTGGGAAATTGAGGACGAAGACGAGAGCGACGGCGAAGACGAAGACGAAGACGACCGTACAAATTGAGCGGCACTTGCATGTCGGGCAAAACCGGCGTTGAAGAGACCGGACTTTCGTGAACGCCTGTCAGGCTGCACTCGGTACGATTAGCGTCGTTGCCGCCGACCCGGTCGTTGCGGGGAGTATGTCATCCGCGATCAGAGACAGCGCGGCCACGACGACTTCCTGTCCGGCACCACCGCGGTGCGCTTCGGTGCTCAAGTGACGGCGCCATGCGCGTGCGCCTGGAACGCCTTGGAACAGACCCAGGATATGCCGTGCAATCGAGTTGAGCGGGACGTCCCGCACGCGGCAGCGCTCGATGTACGGCACGAGATTCTCGATGACCTCGCGGCGGCTCGGCGCAGGCGCTGACTCGCGAAAGAACCGACGGTCGAGCGACGCAAGCATGTAGGGGTCTCGATAGGCGGCACGGCCGATCATCACACCGTCGACCAACTCAAGCTGCGTTTCCACCTGGTCGAGGCACTCGATACCACCATTGAGCACAATCTCGAGGCCCGGATTGTCGGCCTTCAGCCGATGGACGATGTCCCAGCGCAGCGGCGGGATCTCTCGATTTTCCTTGGGGCTCAATCCTTGGAGCCAAGCCTTGCGGGCGTGGACCGCAAAGCTCCGACATCCGGCATCGGCGAGGCGGCGAACGAAGGCGAGCAACTCGACATACGAATCGTGCGCGTCGACGCCGATCCGGGTCTTGACGGTGACCGGCAGCCGCGTCGCCGCGATCATGGCCGAAACGCCTTTGGCGACAAGCGACGGCTCCGTCATCAAGCATACGCCGAATTTGGCCGACTGCACCCGGTCGCTCGGGCAACCGAGATTGAGATTCACTTCGTCATAACCGAATTCCTCCGCGATCCTCGCGCACGCCGCGAGTGCCGCTGGCTCTGAGCCACCCAATTGAAGCGCTAACGGATGTTCGGCAACATCGAAAGCCAACAGCCGATTGCGGTCCCCATGCAGGATCGCGCTCGTCGTAACCATCTCGGTATAGAGAAGGACGCGTCGACTGATGAGCCGGAGGAAATATCGGCAATGCCGATCCGTCCAGTCCATCATGGGTGCGACGGACACACGGTGGCTTGGTCCGATCCGATGCTGCAACTCGCTCATGGCGAGAGCTTTACACCGGGCGAGCTGCAAAAATCAAACAGGAGAGGAACCCGATCTGCAAGCGAGGCCGCACTTGCCCCGCATGTCAGCCTCATTGGCGAGGCTCGAAGATGTCTACCTTGTTCGCCTGGTCCCGATAGACGTAGAGGTAATGGCTGTGCGGATCGAGCGTGAGTGCCCGCACTTCCGCATCCGATGGGATCGAAGCGACAAGCGCGGCTCGATCGATGTCGATTGCCGCGACCTGCCCGGCGCGGTCGGCCGCGAAGGCGTGACGCGTGCCGGAATCGATTGCGATCGCGCCGATTTCGCCTTTGAGCGCCACCTTGCCGAGTTCCTTGCCCGTCTTCGCATCGACGACGGCCACGAACTTGCCGACAGTTCCGGCAATCAGGCGTTCTGACTTTGGATCGTAGGCAACGCTCGTAATGCGCACGGCGTCAGCGACCTTCCAAGCGCGCTCCGACCTGCGGCTCATCGGATCGATCACCTCAATCCTGTCATCGATCGGCTGAAAGATGAGGTCCTTGGAGGCAACGTATATTCCCCGTCCGAGCGGTTCCTTGACAGGGGCAGGCTTTAGCTTGACGCCCGCGAGGTGCTTGAGGCCGCCGCGCCCGACCGCCTTGTAGACTGTGATCTCGCCGCCGGAGGCAGCGATCCAGAGAGCACCGTTCTTGGTATCGAAGTAGACATTGTCGGGCTGCTGGCCTACGAGCTTCAGCGACGTCGCCTTTTCTAGGGAGCGCTTGCCGACGACGGCCGTGGCGTTTGCAGCGGTGTCGGCGATAAACGCGTAATGCTCGCTGAAGCAAATACCGGAGGGATTTTCGATGCCTTCAACGACCTGGCGCACGGTGTTCGCACCGGTTTCGATCACGACGACGTTTTTAGAGGGGGCTTGTGCAACCCAGACGGTGGCGGTTTCCGCATCGAACGCGATCTGCCCTCCAACACCGCCGCGATCGCCTGGAAGATCGATCGTTTTGACGAGCCTGTAAGGACCGGGCGAACCGACCGGGGCCGAGCCAGGGGCTTGCGTTTGCGCGCCGGCCGACGCCGAGGAGAGAGCAACAACAATTCCGGCGGCTCGCGCCACTGCCGCGATTGCACGCATTGTGCCACGCATGTCGTTTGGCCCTAATTCGATTTGGTCTTTGCCGCGAGCGATGCGGCGCGGATCTTGCTTAAGGTCGTTCGCGTCGAGATCGCTTCGGCGTCGAGGCGCAATTCGATGAGCGCCGCCCGTCCGCATTTCTGCGCGCGCTCCATCGCAGCGGCGAAATCTTCGGTCCGCCCGATCGTCTCGCCGTGTGCGCCATAGGCTCGCGCCAGGGCGGCGAAATCGGGATTCACGATGTCGGTTCCGCTGACACGGCTCGGATACTCGCGCTCTTGGTGCATGCGAATCGTGCCGTACATCCCGTTATTCACGACGAAAAAGATCGGCTTGGCGCCGTATTGGACCGCGGTGCCGAGCTCCTGCCCATTCATCTGGAAGCAACCGTCGCCGGAAAACGCGAGCACGGTACGGTCCGGACAGGCAATTGCCGCCGCAACGCCTGCGGGCACGCCATAGCCCATCGACCCGTTCGTGGGCGCAAGCTGCGTGCCGTAGCGACGAAAGCGCCAGAAGCGATGGACCCAACCGGCATAATTGCCCGCACCGTTCGTGACAATCGTGTCCGGGGGAAGCTGGTCACGCAGGGAAGCGACGATTTCGGCAAGCTGCAGAGCGCCGGGATTTGAAACGGGCATCGTGTATTCAAGATAGTCCTTGTGCGCAGTCTCGGTACTTGCCGCCCAGACGGCCGAATCGACGGGCTTCAAGGACTTCGCCGCTGCGGCAAAGGGCGCCATTCCCGCGTTGATGGGCAAATCCGCCTGATAGACGCGCCCGAGTTCTTCCGCCCCCACGTGAACGTGCACAAGCTTCTGCTTCGGCCGCGGAACATTGAAAAGCGTATAGCCGCCGGTCGTCATTTCGCCGAGCCGAGGTCCGGCTGCGATGATTAGATCCGCGTCTTGAACGCGCGCGGCCAGCTTTGGATTCGGGCCGATGCCGAGGTCGCCCGCGTAACAGGGATGCAAGTTGTCGAAGCGGTCCTGGCAGCGAAAGGACGTCGCCGCCGGAAGTTTGTTCGCGTCCGCGAAGTTCATGATGTCGGCGACCGCATGGGCATTCCAGGTGCTGCCGCCCAGAAGCAGCATCGGCCGATTCGATGCGGCGAGCATGTCCCGCAGCTTCGCCATGTCGTCCGCGCCCGGATGCGCCTGAACGCTTTTGTAATGTTGGGCATCGGCGACCGCGGCGGGTTCGCGGAGCATATCCTCGGGCAAAGCGAGGACGACAGGGCCGGGTCGCCCCGAGGTCGCAAGCGCGAAAGCATGGGCCACCATTTCCGGTATGCGGCCGGGATCGTCGATCTGCGCGACCCATTTCGCGAGCTGGCCGTACATTCGGCGATAGTCGATTTCCTGGAACGCCTCCCGCTCCATGTCACCACGCGACACTTGCCCGATGAACAGGATCATCGGCGTGGAATCCTGAAATGCAGTATGGACTCCAACGCTCGCGTTGGTGGCGCCGGGTCCACGCGTCACGAAGCAGATGCCCGGCCTGCCCGTGAGCTTGCCGTAGGCATCCGCCATGTAAGCCGCACCCCCTTCCTGGCGTGCGACGATGAGCCTGATCCGGCTGCGTGCATCGTAAAGTGCATCCAGCACGGCAAGGTAGCTTTCACCCGGAACGCAATATGCCGTGTCGACGCCGTGGAACTTCAGCTGGTCCACCAAAATCTGTCCGCCGGTGCGCATCGTCGGGCGCTCGCTCATTCTTGCCTCATCTCTCGCGGCCGCAGCCATTCGCGCGCCTAGAGGTAACGCCCGAAGTCGGTATTGTCCACGGGCATCGAGTGGGCCTACCGAATTTATCTCTGAGCGCCCCTTTCGCCCCGTAATCGCACCGGCGCTCGCGCGACGGCGTCGCCCCGACTGGTGCATAGCCTGTCAAACAAATTTTTGAGGAATGGGCCATAATAATTTGAAATACATAACAAAAATATCTTACGAATCTTTAATGCGCCAGCCACTGTCAGGTAAGCTCCCTTCGGCATATTTAACGTGCATCTCTCTCCGTGGCGCCGCTGCGGTGTATTTTTGGTTTGTATCCTATGGAGAAAACAATGAGCCTGCCTTCAAACGCCGACAACGTCGTGAAGCCCGGGCTTCGCGGGCCCGGCCGGTGGCGCAAGCAAAGTGCCGCTAGCAGCCTGATCTTCGGCCTGATTGCCGCTACCTTCTTCCTTGCTCCGGCGCTGGCGGCCGAAACGCCGACGAGTTTCGCTCCACTTGTGAAAGACGTGGCACCGGCGGTCGTCAATGTCTCGACCACCCAAAAGGTCCAGGGTGGTCCGATGATGGATTTCCCCTTCCAGGACCTGCCTGAGGATTCACCCTTCCGCGATTTCTTCAAGCGTTTCTTCAATGGCCCAAATGGCCCAAATGGCCCGATGGGACCCGGCGGTCAGGGTGGGAACGGTGGCGGACGTACGATCGAGCAACATTCCCTCGGATCCGGATTCATCGTCGATTCTTCCGGCTATGTGGTGACCAACAATCACGTGGTTGGCAAGGCCACCGATATCGACGTCACGTTGACGAACGGCAAGACCTACAAAGCCAAGCTTATCGGGCGCGATCAGCGTACCGACTTGGCACTTCTCAAGATCAAGGCCGATGAGAGCCTCCCGGCCGTGGCATGGGGCGACAGCGACAAGGCGCAGGTTGGCGATTGGGTCGTGGCGGTCGGCAATCCCTTCGGCCTCGGCGGCACAGTGACCGCGGGCATCATTTCGGCGCGCGGCAGAGATCTTCACGAGGGGCCTTATGACAGCTTCATTCAGACGGATGCCGCCATCAACCGCGGCAACTCGGGCGGCCCGATGTTCAACATGGACGGCAAGGTAATCGGCATCAACAGCGCCATCTACTCGCCAAATGGCGGGAGTGTAGGCATCGGTTTCGCAATCCCGTCCTCCATTGCCAAGCCCGTAATTGCCCAGCTCAAGGAGCACGGCTCGGTCGAGCGCGGCTGGCTCGGCGTGCAGATTCAGCAGGTGACCCCCGAGATGGCCGAAAGCCTCGGCCTCAAGAAACCGGAAGGTGCGCTCGTCGCGAGTCTCACGAAGGACAGCCCGGCGAAGAATGCCGGTCTCCGACAGGGCGACGTGATCGTCAACTTCAACGGCACCGACATCAAGGACATCCGAGACCTTACCCGCGCCGTTGCCGATACCCGGCCGGGAACGCAAGCGCCGGTAACCGTATGGCGTGACGGCAACGATAAGGACTTCCGCGTCGATATCGCGAAGGCGCCCGAGACCAACGTCGCGGAAGACGAGGAACAGCCTCAGTCCGCCGCACCCGCGGCCGAGGAGACCAAGGTGCCGTCCCTCGGCATTACGCTTGGCGCGTTGACCGGCGACGCACGCAAAGAGCTGGGCCTCGGCAGTGACGTAAAAGGCGCTCTTGTGACCGACGTGGACGACAGCGCTCCCGCCGCCGAACAGGGTATCAAGCCCGGCGACGTGATCGTCAAGGTTGGCCAGGAGCAGGTCGATTCGCCGAAGGATGCGGCCGAACGCATCGCCAAGGCGAAGAACGCCAATCAAAAGGCGGTTCTGGTGCTGGTGAATCGGCGCGGCAACGAACTCTTCGTGGCACTTCCCTTCGTGCCAGCGTGAGGGTGTTCGAACGGATCGGGCATCGCAGCACTCCAACTGCGATGCCCCTTCCTTCGGGCCATGCCGTTCACCGAGGCCAAGCCCTCCGTGCGATTGGTGAAACCCGCAATAATTGGTAGCTTTCCACCATGCACATCCTAGTCATCGAAGATGACGTCGACGTCGCCGATTACCTCGTAAAGGGCCTCGCGGAAAGCGGCTACGTCGTCGACCGCGCATCGGATGGGCGCGACGGCCTTTTCCTCGCGCTTGGCCAAAGTTACGACGCCATGATCGTCGATCGCATGTTGCCCGGGCTCGATGGGCTGTCGATCGTCCAGACATTGCGGGCGCAAGACAATCGCACCCCTGTCCTGATCCTCTCGGCCCTTGGTCAAGTGGACGATCGTGTGAAAGGTCTGCGAGCGGGTGGTGACGATTACCTGACAAAGCCATACGCTTTCTCGGAGCTGCTCGCTCGCCTTGAAGCCATACTTCGGCGCGGTACCGGCGAAGCAGGCGACCCGAAGCTCCGCGTCGGCGATCTCGAGATGGACCTTCTAACGCGCGCGGTTAAGCGGGCGGGCAGGTCGATCGAACTTCAACCACGGGAATTCAAGCTTCTCGAATATCTTATGCGCCATGCGGGGCAGGTCGTTACGCGTACGATGCTGCTCGAGGGTGTGTGGGACTATCATTTCGACCCTCAAACAAATGTGATCGATGTGCATGTCAGCCGCCTGCGCCAAAAGATCGACAAGGGGTTCGATCATCCCCTCCTCCACACGATACGCGGTGCTGGCTACAGCCTTCGTCCGGAAACCGCATGACTTCATGAGCACGACTTCGAGCGCGCGCCGGCACTTCTGGGCAATAAAAATCGGCAAGCCATGAAGGACCGTGCGTCATGAAGGCCCACGCACCATGAAGGCTGGCCGAATATTCCGCACGTCGACGTTTCGCCTTACGTTACTCTATCTGGCCCCGTTCGGAATCCTAGTATTCGTGCTGTTCGCCGTCCTCTATTGGGCGACGCTCGGCCTCATCGACTCTCAGACCAATGCGACCATCGAGGCCGAGGTGCGCGGTCTTGCCGAACAATATGGCGCGCATGGCCTCGACCGCCTGGTCCAGGTCGTGGCAGAGCGAAGCGGGCCAAACGGCGAAAAAGGTGCAGTCTATCTTTTGACCGGACCCGATCTCCATCCGCTCGCCGGCAATCTTGACGCTTGGCCCGAAACCCGGAACACCGTGTCGCGCGACGGTTGGATCAATTTCGAAATCGACCGCAGCAGCGGGGGCAACGCCACGACCCGTCAGATTCGCGCCAAAGTATTCCGAATCGAGGGCGGCTTCCGCCTCCTTGTCGGTCGCGATATGGCGGAGCGTGCAGCCTTTCGCGCCGTGATCGCCAAGACGCTGACAATTGCCCTTGGCATTGCGATGGCGCTCGGTGTCGCCGGAGCACTCTATTTGAGCCGCATGCTTCTCGCTCGGGTCGAGGCGGTCGCAGAGACAAGCCGCACCATCGTGCGCGGCGATCTCGCGGGTCGCGTACCCTTGCAAGGAAGCGGCGATGAGTTCGACCGGCTCTCGACAAGCCTCAACGAGATGCTCGACCAGATCGAGCACCTCATGACTGGCATGAGGGCGGTCACCGACAGCCTTGCGCACGACCTGCGCAGCCCCCTCACCCGCCTCAAGGGCCGCATCGAAAACGCACTCCGCAGCCAGCCCGACGGTCCGCACTATCGAGAGACACTCGAACGGGCGAATGCGGATGTCGATGCGATACTCGCCACATTCAACGCACTGCTTTCGATCTCGCAAGCCGAAGCGGGTGCTGCGCGATCGAGCATGTCGCGCGTCAATCTCGGCTCGATCGCGCAAGACGCTTTCGATCTTTACGAGCCCCTTGCCGACGAGAAAGGATTGACGCTCAAACCCGAGATCGAGGCGGACACCTTCATCATCGGCCACGCCCAACTGCTTGCCCAGAGTGTGGCAAATCTGCTGGACAATGCGATCAAATGCACGCCGCAGGGTGGGACGATCACCCTCACGGTTCGTCGCGGACGGGACAGGTCGGCACTGGTTATCGCCGACACAGGCCCCGGTATCCCGGCCTCCGAACGTCAGCATGTGCTCGAACGCTTCGTGCGGCTCGACGCAAGCCGCAGCTCGCCAGGCAGCGGACTTGGGTTGAGCCTTGTCGCGGCGGTAGCACAACTCCACAGAGCAGCACTGCGCCTCGAAGACAACAACCCCGGCCTCCGCGTTACCTTGGAATTCGAGGCGACCGCCGGCGAAGACGAAATCAAACCGCAGGCGGTTCCGTAGGTCGATAACCGCCGAGCAGAAACAGGAAATCGATGCAGCGAAATTTGAGGATAGCGCCCGTCGAGGACTCCGACGATATATCGGGAAGCGTTGCAACGATCACGGCCTCGAACACGCCCAAGCCTCTCGATCAATAAATTGTTATCCGTTGTGGCGCTCGGAGCCGCTTATTCCGGCACTCGACATTAGGAGGAGGCTGGGTTGAGATAGGCCGAGATAAGATTGCGATACAGCGACGCGAACCGAAGGCTTCTTCGGGAGAATCGGTTGCGATGGCGAAACCGCCGTTCAAGGCTTTGAATCTGGCGCTCCCCGAGATCGATAGCCGCGCACTCCCGGGCGGCGGACTCCTGCTCCGCGCGCGCAGCGAATTGAAACCTCATGCGCGCATGGTTGGCGAGTACTTGCGCTATTGGGCGAGCGCCGCACCTTCGCGATGCTTTCTCGCGGAGCGCAGAGAGGACGGGCGTTGGCGTCGTGTCGGCTATGCCGCGGCCCTCATTGCGGTCGAGCGCATTGCGGCCAGCCTGCTTCGTCGCGGGCTCGACGCGGATCGTCCGGTGGCCATCCTTTCCGACAACGGGATCGATAACGGCCTTCTCCAACTCGCCGCGATGCATATCGGGATCCCGGCGGTACCGGTTTCGCCCGCCTATTCCCTGATTTCGCGGGACGGCAGCCAGCTCAAATACGTGCTGGCGCTGATCGAGCCCGGCCTGGTCTACGCGGCCGATGGAATGAAATTCGCAGGCGCCATTGCCGCCGCGGTACCCGACTACGTGGAACTCGTGACAAGCGTCAATGAGCCGCCGGGGCGAAGGGCAACGCCGTTTTCCGACCTCCTTTCTGCCGCATCGGACGAGACGGTCGGCCGACGCTTTGCGGAAGTCGGCCCCGAGACCGCGGCCAAGGTACTTTTCACATCGGGCTCGACCGGAAAGCCCAAGGGCGTCATCAACACACAGCGCATGCTCTGCTCGAACCAGCAGTCGATCGCGCAATTATGGCCCTTTCTCGAGGAGCGCCCACCCGTGATCGTCGATTGGTTGCCTTGGAACCACACTTTCGGCGGAAATCACAATTTCAACCTGATCCTCCGGAACGGCGGCACTCTCTACATCGATTTCGGCAAGCCTGTCGGCAGGCTGGTCGAGACCACGGTCCGAAATTTGCGCGAGGTGGCGCCGACCGCCTATTTCAATGTGCCGCGCGGCTACGACATGCTGATCCCATATCTCGAGCGAGATCGGGAGCTGCGCGAGAATTTCTTCCGCGATCTCGACATGATGTTCTATGCAGGTGCTGCATTACCCCAACATCTCTGGGAAAAGCTCGAGCGGCTTTCGATCGAGGCAATCGGTGAGCGCGTCGTCATGCTGTCCGCCTGGGGATCGACCGAAACGGCGCCAAGTGCGACCAAGGTGCATTTTCCGACCGAGCGCGCCGGCGTGATTGGCTTACCCGGACCCGGCACGGAAATCAAATTGGCGCCGGTCGGCGCAAAGCTGGAATTACGGGTCAGAGGTCCCTGTGTGACGCCTGGATACTGGAAGCGGGATGACCTGACGGTCGGCATGTTCGATGAAGACGGATTTTTGAAAATGGGCGACGCGGGCAGGCTCGCCGACTCTCTCGATCCCTGCAAGGGCATCGTATTCGATGGCAGACTCGCGGAGAATTTCAAGCTCAGCACCGGCGCGTGGGTCAACGTGGGGGATCTTCGCACAGAGGCGATCACGGCGGGCGCACCCGTCATCCAGGATGTTGTCGTGGCTGGCCACGACCGGACCGAGATTGGCTTGCTGATCTTCCCCAACGTCGCGGGTTGCTGCTCGGTCTGCCCGGATATCAAGGGCGAGGCACCGCTTGCCGAGCTCGTCGGACGACCCGAGATTCGTCGCCTGCTAATTTCAAGATTCGAGTCGTATAACGCCACCAACAATTCGAGCAGCCGGCGAATAGCCCGCGCGATCCTTCTGATCGACCCTCCCTCGATTGACGCGGGGGAAATCACGGACAAAGGCTACATCAACCAGCGCGCCGTCCTCGAACGGCGGGCGAGGACGGTTGAGCGTCTCTTCGACGGCGCGCCGGATGTCGACGTCATTCGGCTTGACAGGGCGGCGCTGACCGTACCTCGATGAGCGAAGCCTTGGTCTTGCGTGCCGAACCGATACCCGCTTGACTGTCCCGCTATCGAAGAGGTTGAAAAATGACCGCCCGAGCCACCTCGGATGAAGTCGAATTGGTTGGGCCTCCTACGTCGGCACCCGCCCCCGCAAGCCTCGAGGAGATCGCGCAGGTTCGCGACGCCGTGGCGGCACTCTGCGCCGACTACCCGGGCGAATATTGGCGCGCACTGGACCGGGACCGCGCATATCCCACCGCGTTCGTCCGCGCCCTGACTGAAGCCGGCTTCCTCGCAACGCTGATCCCCGAAGCCTATGGCGGGAGTGGGCTCGGCATGACGGCCGCGGCGACGATCATGGAGACGATTCACCGCAACGGTTGCAACGGTGCTGCCTGCCACGCCCAGATGTACACAATGGGAACGATCCTTCGGCACGGTAGCGCAGAACAAAAGGCGCAGTGGCTACCGCAGATCGCGAAGGGCGAACTTCGGCTGCAGGCGTTCGGCGTCACAGAACCCACATCGGGCACCGACACACTTTCGCTCCGCACGACGGCGGTGCGCGAGGGCAATCAATACGTTGTGAATGGGCAAAAGGTTTGGACCTCGCGCGCTGAACATTCCGATCTCATGCTGTTGCTCGCGCGCACCACACCCAAGGAGCATGTCAAGAAGCGGACCGAGGGGCTCTCGGTCATGGTGGTCGACATGCGGGATGCGATCGGCAAGGGCCTCGCCATCCGGCCCATCCGCACCATGATGAATCATGCCACGACCGAAATTTTCTTCGACGATCTGCGCGTGCCGACGGAGAATCTGATCGGCGTCGAGGGGCACGGCTTTCGCTACATCCTGGACGGCATGAACGCCGAACGAATCCTCATCGCATCGGAATGCATTGGCGATGCACGCTGGTTCATCGAGAAAGCAAGCCGATATGCGCGCGAGCGCGTCGTGTTTGGTCGGCCCATCGGACAGAATCAGGGCATTCAATTCCCGATCGCGCGCGTCTATGCGGAGAGCGAGGCCGCAGCGCTCATGGTCGAGCGCGCGGCAACGCTTTACGACCGGGGCGAACCTTGCGGGAAGGAAGCCAACATGTCGAAGCTTCTTGCCGCCGACGCATCCTGGCATGCCGCCGACATGTGCGTGCAAACGCATGGCGGTTTCGGGTTTGCCGAGGAATACGACGTGGAGCGCAAATTTCGCGAAACGCGTCTTTATCAAGTGGCGCCGATATCGACCAATCTCATACTCTCCTTCCTCGCCGAGCATGTTCTCGGCCTACCGCGTTCCTATTGAAGCCGACGGAGACCTCGCAATGCCCCAAACCTTGAAACCGCCCGCGGCCGATCCGGCCACCGTGCCCGTGCGCACGGGATCATCGCTCCCAGAGCAATTCCGCCAAGCCATCGCCAGTCGACGCAAGCGCCGCATCGGTGACGCGGTCGGCATCACGCAATATGGCGTCAATCTCGTCGACCTCGGCCCAGGCGACATGTCGTCGCAGCGCCATTGGCACGAGGTCGAGGACGAATTCGTCTACGTGCTCGAAGGCGAGCTCACGCTTATCACGGATGAGGGCGAGCAAGTTCTCGCGAGCGGACACTGTGCGGGCTTTCCGGCCGGTAAATCGAGCGGCCATCATATGATCAATCGAAGCGCCAAGCCGGCACGCTACCTCGAAATCGGCACGCGCGTGAAAGACGACGTCGTTCACTATTCCGACATCGATCTCGACCTCAAAGTTGTCAACGACGCCGAGCATTGGACCGACAAGAAGGGCAAACCATATCGATGACGGCGCTTTCGGCCGGAGCCAACGCATGACCAAGCCACTTTCCGGCCTTCTCGTCGTATCGCTCGAGCAGGCGGTGGCTGCGCCCTACTGCAGCGCCAAGTTCGCCGATGCGGGTGCGCGCGTTATCAAGATCGAACGCATCGAGGGCGATTTTGCCCGCCATTACGACAAGTTCGTTAAGGGACAATCGACTTACTTCGTGTGGCTCAACCGCGGCAAGGAGTCGCTCGCACTCGACGTGAAGAAGCCGAAGGACGCCGCACTTCTCCATCGCATCCTCGCAAAGGCGGATATTTTCATTCAGAACCTGGCGCCCGGTGCGGCAACACGTGCGGGGTTCGGTTCAGAGGACCTGTGCGAAAGACATCCCCGCCTCATCACGTGCGACATTTCGGGTTATGGCGAGGACGGACCTTACCGCGACATGAAGGCCTACGATCTACTCGTGCAGGCGGAGAGCGGGCTTGCCTCCGTCACGGGGCCTCCCGAAGCTCCAGGCCGGGTCGGCGTGTCGATTTGCGACATTTCGACGGGGCTCACGGCCTACGCCGCAATCCTCGAAGCGCTGCAGGAACGGGAGCGGACAGGACAGGGTGCGCGGCTTGCCGTTTCGCTTTTCGATGTGATCGCAGATTGGATGTCCCCGCTCCTCCTTCAGTATCATTATACCGGGGAAGCCCCAAAGCGCGTGGGCATCGGCCATCACTCGATCGTGCCTTACGGAGCGTACGCGACGAAGGGCGAACCGGTGGTGATTTCGATCCAGAACGAGCGCGAATGGCGTTCCTTCTGCGAGGGCGTAATCGAGCGTCCCGAACTTGCCGATCACGCACTCTACGGCGATATGTCCCGGCGCAATCTCAACCGCAAATCGCTCGATGCGGAGATTGCACCGCGATTCCTGTCGATCGAGCGCGTCGAACTGATCGAACGGCTCAAGCGATTCGGAATTGCATTCGGCTCGCTCAACTCAATCGAATCGGCGGCACGGCATCCACAGCTTCGGAGGATTTCCGTGCAATCGAGCGCAGGCGGAATCGACCTCATCGCGCCGCCCGTGCGTCGCCCGGACCGGCCGGATGGACCGCTCGGCAGGATACCCGAGGTCGGCGAACACAACGATGCAATTGAGCGCGAGTTTGCGGACGAGAAGCAGTAAAGCGGGCTGTCAGCCGAGGGCGGCAAGTCTATCGTAGGGCCCGCGTCACCATGGCTTCGACAATTTTGTGCGCATCTGTCGCTGCAAACCCGCCAAAGGTTGAGCCGTAAGTGATATATTTGCCGGCGACAACAGGTTCGCTGCGGCTAGGGGGATGCTCGCAGCAGTTGCATTGCATCCTTGGAGCATATTCGCTTGCAACTCAGCCTGATCGCCATCTTCGTCGATTTGACGACCCATCTGGCGGTTCTTGTTTCCGTCATGGTCATCTATTCGTTGCTCGCGCGGCGGATGGAGAACCTGCCTGAGTGGGGACGCGCGGCCGTCGGCGGAACAATATTCGGGCTCGCCGCAATATTCGTGATGCTGACGCCGATCGAAGTAAACGACGGCGTCTATTTCGACATGCGATCCGTCATTTTGGCATTGACCGGGCCCTTCGCCGGCCCTGCCGCAGCCGTGGTCGCCGCGTTGCTCGCCGTGGGATATCGGTTAGCCCTGGGCGGTATCGGCGTATATCCTGGCGTTGTCGGAATTTCATTGGCGTCGCTGTTAGGCATAGGCCTTTCGGCCTATGCGTCGCGTCGGCGGATCGAGATCGCCTATCGACATCTTGGCCTGCTATCGCTCCTCCTCGTTCTGCACGGCGTTATTATTATTTCACTACTGCCGGGCTGGAGCTATTTCCGGCAGACGTTTCAAATTTGGGCGCCCGAACTGCTGATTTTCACTCCGATCGGCACGATCCTTCTCGGCGGCCTCCTGATTCACGAACGCCGACGCCACGAACTCGAGCGCGCCCTCGCCGAGAGCGAGGAGCGGCTGCAAGACTACGTGAACCAGATCGAGCTTTCGAAGGACCGCCTCGAGGAACAAAGTGCAGAGCTTGCCGCCCTTGCGGAGGATCTTGCCGCGGCCAAGCAGCGCGCCGAGCAAGCAAGTGGGGCCAAATCGCAATTCCTTGCCAACATGAGCCACGAGCTGCGAACCCCACTCAACGCGATCATTGGCTTCTCCGACTTGATTCGCGAAGAGGCCTACGGCGCCCATGCCGACAGGCGCTATGCCGAGTATGCGGCAATCATTCACGACAGCGGCAATCACCTGCTCGACCTCATCAACGATATCCTCGATTTCTCGAAGGTCGAGGCCGGTCAGCTCACGCTCCACGAAGAGCGTTGTGAAGTCGCCAAGGTCATCGAGTCGTGTGCACGCATGGTGCTGGCACGTGCGGCGCGTGGAAACGTGACGCTGCGCTCGGTCGTTCCACATGGACTGCCCGATTTGCGCGCGGACGACAGGCGCTTGCGCCAGATCGTTCTCAATCTCGTAACGAACGCCATCAAGTACACGCCCGCCGGCGGTCGGGTGGAGGTCTCGGCTGGAATCGATTTGGCGGGGAACATGGAGATTTCGGTGAGCGACACCGGCGTTGGAATCTCCGATGCCGACCAGGCAAAGGTGATGGAAGCGTTCGTGCAGGTCGACAGCGAGCGCAATCGCAGTATTGAGGGCACCGGCCTCGGCCTTCCGCTCACGCGCCGGCTCGTCGAGCTTCACGGTGGAACACTGTTCCTCAAGAGCAAGCTCGGCCACGGGACGACCGCGACGGCGCTCTTTCCATGCGAGCGGATTGTCGTCGGGCCAGTCCAGGCAAAATCGGCCTCGGGTTAGCGCCCACACGTCAAACCCGACCCCACGCCTCACATGAGGCAAACGTTGCCGGTGTGGGCGCGCAGGCCGAGGCGTGACACTCTGACGCGCAGCGGCTTTATCCCTTGTCCACGCCCTCCCCTTGGCTCCGACACGAAAGTCGGGGCGACACCCAAATTTAAAACAGCCCTTCGACCTGACCCTGTTCATTGACGCGGATCTTGTGCGCCGCGGGTTCGCGAGGCAATCCCGGCATGGTCATGAGCTCGCCGCAGATTGCGACCATGAACTCCGCACCACCCGCAAGCCTAACTTCGCGGATCGGCACGACGTGGTTCGACGGCGCACCTTTGAGCTGGGGATCGGTCGAGAAGCTGTACTGGGTCTTGGCCATGCAAACGGGATAATGACCGAAGCCGGACTGCTGGTAGTCCTTGATCTGATCGCGCACACGCTGATCTGCAATGATGCCCTGCGCGCCATAAAGCGACTGGGCGATTGTACGGATCTTGTCCCAAAGCGCCATATCGTCGGGATAAAGCGTCTTAAACCTTGCCTTCTTCGCCTCGACGATCCGGACCACGGTTCGTGCAAGCTTCTCCGTGCCCTTGCTTCCCTCGGCCCAATGGCTGCAGCGAATGGCCTCAACGCCGATCTCGCCGCATTTCTGCCTTATGAGCTCATGCTCGGCGTCGGTGTCCGAGGTGAACCCGTTGATCGCGACGACGGCCGGCACACCGAACTTACCGACATTCTCGACGTGACGCGCGAGATTGGCGAAGCCCTTCTCGAGTGCTTGGAGGTTCTCCTTGCCGAGGTCTTCCTTGGCAACGCCGCCATGCATCTTGAGCGCGCGCACCGTCGCTACGATGACCGCCGCTGAAGGCGAGAGTCCCGCCTTGCGGCACTTGATGTCGAAAAACTTCTCCGCACCGAGATCGGCGCCGAAGCCCGCCTCCGTCACCACATAGTCCGCGAGCCTGAGGGCCGTGGTCGTCGCCATGACCGAATTGCAGCCATGCGCAATGTTGGCGAATGGGCCGCCATGCACGAAGGCGGGATTACCTTCCAGCGTCTGCACGAGATTGGGCTGAAGCGCGTCCTTGAGCAGGACCGCCATTGAGCCGTCCGCCTTGAGCTGACTTGCGCGCACCGGCTTGCGATCCCGGGTTTGGCCGACGATGATGTTGCCAAGCCGATGCATCAGGTCATTCATGTCCTTGGCGAGACAGAAGATCGCCATGACCTCGGACGCGACCGTAATGTCGAACCCATCTTCGCGCGGGAACCCATTAGCCACCCCGCCAAGCGATGAAACGATTGAGCGAAGGGCCCGGTCGTTCATGTCCATCACGCGCCGCCAGCTTATCCGGCGGACGTCGATGTTGAGTTCATTGCCCCAGTAGACGTGGTTGTCGATCATGGCGGCGAGCAGGTTGTTGGCCGAGGTAATGGCGTGGAAATCGCCGGTGAAGTGGAGATTGATGTCTTCCATCGGCACCACTTGGGCATAACCCCCGCCCGCCGCCCCGCCCTTCACGCCGAAGCAGGGACCGAGGCTCGGCTCTCGGAGGCATATGGCCGCCTTTTTCCCGATCCGGTTGAGGCCGTCGCCTAGGCCAACCGTGGTCGTGGTCTTTCCTTCGCCCGCAGGAGTCGGCGTAATTGCCGTGACGAGAACGAGATTGCCGTTCGGCTTTGACGCGAGCTTTTCGACGAAATCGAGGCTGATCTTTGCCTTGTAGTGGCCGAAGCGGAAGAGCGATTCGGAGGGGATGCCGAGTTTCTGACCGACAGCTTCGATCGGCTCCATGCGCGCTTTTCGCGCGATCTCGATATCGCTTTTGACTTCGGCCATTGGGGTCTCCCTTGGATTTTCGCGGCGACACGCGCGGTGACTTCGTGTTTCGGGCTGGTATACAAGAGACCAGTAGGTTTATCACCTCGATTGCCGATTGACGAGAGGCTATCGGGTCATGTGCCCGAATTTGGGCTGGCAATACAGCGCATTCATTCGGCAAGATCAAGCAACGCCAGGGTTTGCGGCGAAAGGACGGCTGGTGATGGTCAACCACCCGGTTTCAAGGGAAATCTTCGATCCGAGACTGTTTCGCCCCACTCGTTCGTTTATGGCCGCACCCAACCGTTACGATCTCACGGGTGCTAAGGCCGCGATCCTGGGCGTGCCGTTCGATTGCGGCATCCATCCCACGCGAATCGGGGCGCGGCTCGGGCCGAGCGCCATTCGTGAGCAGTCCGCCCTTGTCCGCCCCTACCAACCGCCCCAGGCCGATTTCAACCCGATCGAGCGCCTCGGCGTCGTCGATTGCGGCGACGTGAACGTGACCCCAAGCCTCGTGCTCGACGCCTTCGAGAAGATCGAGGACGCAGTCTCTCGCATCGTCCAGGCGGGTGCCGTGCCAATCACGATGGGGGGCGACGGGGCGGTGACCCTGCCGCAACTCCGGGCCTTGCATCGCAAATACGCGGACCTCGCCGTGCTCCACATCGACGCCCATACCGATACCTATCCCGGCGAAGGCGAAGCGCTCGACAAATACAATACCGCGACGACTTTTACGCGTGCAGCGGAGGAAGGTGTCCTCGATCTCGGCCACGCCATCCATATCGGCGCACGCGGGCCGACATCCGAGCAGCATGTGTTCGAATTCACGCGCCAGTTCGGCTATGAGTTGATCGACGGGGTCGATCTTTACCAGCGCGGGATCGCGGCTACGCTCGTCCACATCCATGAGCGGCTCGCCAGCCGGCCGGTCTATCTGTGCTTCGATATGGATTTCTTCGACCCGTCTTGTGCGCCGGGGGTTTGCACGCCCGCGTGGGGCGGGGCCACGGCGCGCGAGGGCTTGCAGCTTCTGCAGGGACTCGCGGGCCTGAACATCGTGGCAGCCGATGTGAATACCGTAAGCCCGCCCCACGACGTGGGCGGAATGACCGCGTTTCTCGCCGGTACGGTGGTGCTCGAATGCCTCACCCTCGTCGCCCGCTCGCTCAATCTCACGAACGAGCCCACTCCCCCGGCCCGTATCCGCCGTTGACACGACCGAACGCACTGAGCACTCTTGCCGCCACAGTGACACCGCAAACGAGCCGGACGGGCGGCCTTCCGCGTCCGGCGGAGGGCAGGGCTTGATGGATGCGAAAGACGGCGCGCGACTTGGCGTGGATATCGGCGGCACTTTCACCGACGTCGCCCTCGAGGTCGCCGGCAAGCGCTACACCAGTAAAATCCTTACGACGACGCAGGCCCCCGAGGAAGGTGTCCTCGAGGCCGTGCGCTTGGCGCTGGCCGAAGCCAAACTTGCGCCTGCCGCACTCGGTGTCATCATCCACGGGACGACACTTGCGACCAACGCCCTGATCGAGCGCAAAGGCCCGCCGACCGCCCTCATCACAACCGAGGGTTTTCGCGACGTGATCGAAATACGGCACGAAAACCGCTTCGAGCAATACGACGTGAACATCGATCTCCCGCCCCCGCTCGTCCCGCGTCGCTGGCGCCATGGGGTGAAGGAGCGCATCGATGCTCAGGGCAATATTCTTGCGCCCCTCGACGAAGCCTCGCTCTCAAGCGCGCTCGAGAAAATCGAGCAACAGGGCATCAAAAGCATTGCAGTCGGCTTTCTGCACAGCTTCACGAATCCGGTACACGAGCGCCGCGTGCGCGACGCCATCGCAAAGCGCCTGCCCGGCGTCACCGTGACGCTCTCCTCCGAGGTCTCACCGGAGATGCGCGAATATGAACGTTTCTCGACGGCTTGCGCCAATGCATATGTGCAGCCGCTAATGGGACGGTACCTTCGCAAGCTCGAGGACGGGTTGAGGGCAAAGGGGTTTCGTTGCCCGCTTTTCCTCATGTCATCGGGTGGAGGTCTCACGACTGTCGAGACCGCAATTCGATTCCCCGTCCGGCTCGTTGAATCGGGTCCCGCGGGTGGGGCAATCTTTGCGAGCCACATCGCGAATCTCTGCAACCTCGACAAGGTCATCTCGTTCGACATGGGCGGGACGACCGCCAAGATTTGCCTGATCGACAACGCCAAGCCCCAGACAAATCGCCTTTTCGAGGTTGCACGCATCTATCGCTTCAAGAAGGGGTCGGGCATCCCGCTCCGGATTCCGGTGATCGAGATGGTGGAGATCGGTGCTGGCGGCGGGTCGATCGCGCGCGTCGACGCGATGGGGCGCATCGCGGTCGGGCCCGACAGCGCAGGCTCGGAGCCGGGACCCGCATGCTATGGGCGGGGCGGCAGTGAGCCGACCGTGACGGATGCGGACCTGCTCCTCGGGCGCATCGACCCTGGCGCATTCGCGGGCGGCAAAATGAACCTCGACCAACCCGGTGCGGAGGCCGCCGTGGTGCACCACGTCGGCGAAAAGCTCGGCCTTGCCACCGAGTTCGCCGCCCTCGGCGTCAGCGAGATGGTTGACGAAAACATGTCGAACGCCGCTCGCGTGCATACGATCGAGAGCGGAAAGAATGTCGCCGACCGCACGCTCATTGCATTCGGCGGTGCGGCTCCGCTTCATGCCGCGCGGGTTGCGGAAAAGCTCGGGCTGAAGCGCGTGCTCGTGCCGACGAGCGCCGGTGTGGGCTCCGCCGTCGGATTCCTGCGCGCACCCATCGCCTACGAGATCGTGAGAAGCCACATCCAGCGCCTCGGTACCTTCGACGCCGGCCTCGCCAATCGCATTCTCGCGGAGATGCGCGCCGAAGCGGAGACGATCGTGCGGCAGGGCGCGGGAACGAAAGCAAAGCTCGAAGAGCGTCGCGCTGCCTTCATGCGCTATCGCGGCCAAGGCCACGAGATTTCCGTGCCGCTTCCCGCGCGCGATTTCAACGCGGACGACAAACCGGTCCTGCTCGCTGCATTCGAGGAGGCCTATCGGCAGCTCTACAGCCGGGCCATCCCCGGGGTCGAAGTCGAGATCTTGAGCTGGGTCACGGTCGTCAGCGCCCCCATCGACGAGGTCCGCGAGACTCCGTCCAAGGCTCAGGCGGGATCGCCCAGCCCGATTTCGCGACGCAAGGTCTTCGATCCTGCTTCCGGGGAATATCAGGAGGTACCGTTCTATCGCCGAGAGTCGATGAAACCCGGCTGGACCGTTCCCGGTCCGGCTGTGATCGAGGAAGACGAGACATCCACGGTCGTAAGCCCGGTGTTCGACGCGCGGGTCGACGGGTTCGGCTACATTGAACTCACTCGCCGTACAGGGTAGGTTTTTCCATGGTCGCGAAATCCAATACCGCACTCTCGCAAATCCACATGCAGATCATGTGGAGCCGGCTCATCGCGGTCGTCGAGGAGCAGGCGCAAACGCTGATGCGCACGGCCTTCTCGACATCCGTGCGCGAGGCAGGCGATCTTTCCGCAGGCGTCTTCGACCGCCAGGGCCGCATGCTCGCGCAGGCCATCACCGGCACGCCGGGCCATGTCAACTCGATGGCCACCGGCGTCAAGCATTTCCTCGACGTCTATCCGATCGACAAGATGCAGCCGGGCGATCATTACATCACCAACGATCCCTGGCTCACCTCGGGACATCTCCACGACATCACGGTCGTAACGCCTGCCTTCAAGAATGGCCGGCCGATCGCGCTCTTCGCCAATACCATTCACGTCGTCGATATCGGCGGCCTTGGGATGGGCCCCGATGGGCGCCAGGTCTACGAGGAGGGTTTGGCGATCCCGATCATGCCCCTCGCGAAGGAAGGCCGATTCAACGAGGACCTCCTTCGCATCGTCCGCGCCAACGTGCGGGAGCCGTTCCAGGTCGAGGGCGACATCTTCGCTTGCGCGGCATGCAACGAGGACGGCGCACGGCGTCTCGTCGAGATGATGAACGAATTCGAGCTTGCCGACGTCGAAACGCTTGGCGACCAGATCATCGAGGCATCGCGGCAGGCGACCCTCAATGCGATCCGCAATCTGAAGCCCGGTGTTTATCGAAACAGTCTGACGATGGACGGCTACGACAAGCCGCTGACCCTCGCCGCCGCCATGACGATCGGTTACGACGGGATTCATGTCGACTACGAAGGAACTTCACTCGCGAGCTCTTACGGTATCAATGTCGTGCTCAATTACACGACGGCTTACACGGCCTTCGGCGTGCGGTGCCTCGTCGCACCCGACGTGCCGAATAATGCGGGCTCGCTCGGAACGATCACCGTCTCCGCACCCGAGGGATCGGTGCTCAATGTCAAGCGTCCGTGGGCGGTGGCAGCACGCCACACGGTCGGCCATATGTTGCCCGACGTGATGTTCGGGTGCCTCCATCAAGTGATCAAGGGTGGTGTTCCCGCTGAAGGGGCCTCGTCGCTCTGGAATCCGCAAATCTATGGCGGTGGCTCTATGGTCGACCAAATCGACGACGGCGTCGATCCCTCGACTTTGCCCCAGTTTTCAACAGTGATCTTCCACTGTGGCGGATCGGGCGCGCGGCCGGCCAAGGACGGCCTTAACGTTACCGCCTTCCCAAGCGGGGTGCGTACGATTCCGGTTGAGGCGACGGAGACCGTTGCACCCATCGTGTTCTGGCGGCGAGAGTTCCGCGAAGGGTCCGGCGGGGCCGGTGCTCACCGCGGCGGGCTCGGCCAGGTTATCGAGCTCGGTGGTGCGGGCGGCATGCCCATTAGTCTGCTGTGCAATTTCGAGCGCGTGCGGAATCCCGCGCGCGGTCGAGATGGCGGCAAACAGGGCGCTTCCGGTTCGGTCAGTCTTGCTTCGGGCCGGCCCATCCGTCCCAAGGGTCGACAGACCGTGCCCAGTCGCGACCGTATCCGGCTCGAGCTTCCAGGCGGGGGCGGCTTTGGCGCACCCGAAAAGCGAAACCCAGAGCATGTCGCCGAGGACGTCGCCGATGGCCTCATTGATCGCAAAACAGCCGAGAGCGTTTACCGCGTAGCACTTACCGACGAAGGAAGGGTCGACCCGAGGCGCACGGCTGCACTTCGCGCTGGCGGTTAAATTAGGGCTCTCGTTCAGGCCCCCAATTCCTATTTGGGTCGTCTTACCGGCCGAACGCCGAGGGCCGGCCATCCACGTCTTTCAGCGATTGGGCAAAAGCACGTGGATGCCCGGGTCAAGTGTTCAGCCCGGGCATGACAATGGGAGAGGTTCGGGGCTGTCCGATTTAGATTTTGGCGGACCGGGCTCTGCGCAAGACAAACCATAACCGTCATGCCCGGGCTTGACCCGGGCATCCACACGAATGGAGAAGTCCGGAATCGTTTGTCAGACGCAACGCACAATCGTGCTTTGAATCCGAAATTCGCTCACGACCTCGCCCCCAGATGTGGCGAACACGTTTGCCAAGGCCCAGGCCCGAAGGCATCATAGTTCGTGGGCTGATACCGCAGTCGTCGGGCCTGGACGAGTGCGAATGCGGGGGAAAAACATGAAGAAGCTAATGATAGCAGCCCTTCTCCTGGCGGGAATGGGGGTCGCCACGGTTTCAACCGCACAGGATGCGGTCAAGGTCGGCGTCCTCATGCCGCTCAGCGGAAACTCCGCGAGTGCCGGTCAATCCGCCAAGGCGGCGATCGAGCTTGCCGCCGAGATCGTCAACAATCCGCACCCCGAATTGACGAACCTTCCGCTCGCCGCCACCGCCGGCCTACCGAACTTGGGTGGCGCCAAAATCCAACTCGTTGTCGCCGATCACCAGGGCAACCCGTCTGAAGGTCAGAATCAGGCGCTCCGACTGATCACCCAGGAGCATGTCGTGGCACTCATCGGGAGTTACCAGTCGAACGTGAGCTTCACGGCAACCGCGGTCGCAGAGCGCTATGGCGTCCCATTCGTCGTTGGCGACTCGGTCGCGGCGAACATCACCGGCCGCGGATTCAAGTGGGTTTTCCGAACGACCCCTGTGGCGACCGACTTTGCCAACGTCTACATGGATTTCCTGGACGAGCTCAAGAAGGCCGGCCACCCGGCAGGCAACATCGCCGTCGTGTACGAGAATACCGACTACGGCACGTCCGTCGCCGGAACGGTGCGTGATGCCGCGAAGCGGCACGGCGTCAATATCGTCGCCGACATCGCTTATAACGCGAACGGTGCCGACGTCTCGCCCCAGGTGCTTCAGCTCAAGGAGAAGAACCCGGATGCCGTGATCTTCATCAGCTATACCGCCGATTCGATTCTTTACATGAAGACAATGAAGAGTCTCGACTACTTGCCCAAGCTGGTCATTGGGGACGATTCTGGATTCTCCGATCCTGCATTCATTAAGGCTGTAGGCAATATCGCGCAAGGGGCGATCAACCGAAGTGCGTGGGATATCGGCCCGAAGGATAGCACGACGCAGCGCATCAACGACATGTTCAAAGCCAAGACAGGTCATGACATGGACGATACGAGTGCGCGCGACATGCAAGCGGCGTTCGTATTGTTCGATGCGATTAATCGTGCGGGCTCGACCGATCCCACGGCGATTCAAAATGCGCTGCGGGCAACGGACCTCAAGGCCGATCAGCTCATGATGGGCTATCGCGGGGTGAAGTTCGACGACACTGGACAGAATACGCTCGCGGCGACCTATTTGATCCAGCTCTTCGGCGAAAATTACGTGGCCGTGTGGCCGGGAAAGTCGGCGCAGCGTCAATTCGAATATCCCTTCAAGGGCTGGAACTAGAACGGCCCGGATGACAGCGTCTTGATCCTCCTTCAAGTGATCGTCGGCGGCCTTTTGATTGGGGCCGTCTATGCGCTCTTCTCATCGGGACTCACCCTCGTCTGGGGCATGATGAACGTGATCAACTTCGCCCACGGCGAGTTCGTCATGCTCGGCATGTATGTCGCGTTTTGGGCCTTCACGCTTGTCGGTGCCGGTCCGCTGAGTTTCACCGCACTCGCAGCCATACTCCTCTTCATTCTCGGCATCGTCGTGTACATGGCTCTGATCCGGCATGTCATCCGAGGACCGATGCTCGCGCAGATTCTTGCAACCTTCGGACTTCTGCTCCTGCTTCGCTATGCGGCGTTCTGGGCATTCAGCGCGAATTTCGTGACACTTCCCGAAGGGTTGGTCGGACCCGGCTTCAATCTCGGCGGAATCCTTCTCAGCGCGCCCAAGCTTCTCGCCGGTATCGTCGCACTCGCACTGACGATCGGCATGCACGTACTTCTGACGCGTACAGCGGTCGGCAGTCAGATCCTGGCGGTCGCCGAAGATCGCGATGCGGCCATGCTGATGGGAATCCGCCCAGACCGCATGCAAGCGATTGCATGGGGACTCGCAGGCGCCTCCGCGGGAATCGCGGGCGCTTTGATCGCCACGTTCTTTCCGATTTCGCCGACAGTCGGCGAGTCCCTCGCACTGATCGCCTTTGTCGTCGTGACCCTCGGCGGGTTCGGAAGCGTGCCGGGTGCGATGATTGCCGGTCTCGTCATCGGACTCATTGAATCCTTGTCCGCGTATTATTTTGGCCCCGTCTATCAGGACGTGTTCGTTTATGGGCTTTTCGTCGTTGTCTTATGGGTGCGGCCTCATGGCCTCATGGGGAAGGCCTAGATGTTTCGGGGCCGGGCAATCGGGTGGTCGGCGCTGACGATCGCGCTGCTCGGATTCCCGCTTGTCTTCACCGGTGCGTATTACGAGCAGCTTGCGGCATTGGTCATCCTCTCGGCGATTGCGGCCTCTGCGTGGAACCTGATTGGCGGCTATGCGGGGCAGGTCTCGGTCGGGCATGCCGTTTTCTTTGGCGCCGGAGCCTATATGCCGCTTCTGTTTTATAAGCTTTGGGGGGTAAGCCCGATTCTGGGCTTTCCCGCGGGCATTGCAGTCGGCGTAATTATCGCGGTGGGAATCGGCGTGCCCACATTCAGGCTATCCGGACATTATTTCAGCATGGCAACCATCGCAGTCGCCGAACTGATCCGCATCCTCGTCGGCAACTGGGACTTCCTTGGGGCCTCGATCGGGCTCATGGGACCGCCCACGGCGCGTGGGTGGTGGGACCTCGTGTTTCGAAGCTCGGTTCCTTATTACTATATTTTCCTGAGCGTGCTCGCGATTCTCCTCGCCATCACGCGGTGGATGGAACGGAGCCGTTTCGGCTATTACCTCCGCGCGATCCGCGCCAATGAGCGCGCGGCCCGAAGCCTGGGCGTGCCGGTCAGCCGCTACAAGCTCTTAGCACTTATGGTAAGTGCCGGCTTCACATCCCTCGCGGGTTCGCTTTATGCGGCGAAGTTCGGCTTCGTCGATCCGAACAGCGGGCTGGCGATCCTCGTCTCGGTCAATATGGTGATCATGGCGGCCCTCGGCGGCGCCGGGCGCCTGCTCGGCCCGCTTTTGGGCGCCACAATCCTGGTGCCTCTGCAGACCACAATGAACTCGATATTCGGCGGCGGAGGGACGGGCCTGACCTATGTGTTTTATGGCGGCATCATCCTCCTGATCGCACGGTTCGAACCGGGGGGCCTCATTCAGATGTCGGAGCGTATCAGGGCACGCGTTCGGGCTCGCGCGGCAGGGGCCGAAGCCGATGCGGGAGGCGCCCATGCTGCTTGAGGCCAACGACATCACGATGGCATTCGACGGCTTCCTCGCCGTCTCGGGTGCTACATTCGAGGTGGCGGAGGGCGAAATCGTCGGGTTGATCGGGCCGAACGGCGCCGGGAAATCGACCTTCTTCAATTGCCTGGCCGGCGACCTTACACCGACCGCCGGCCGTGTAACCTTCGATACGGTCGATGTGACGAGGGCAACGCCCGAGATGCATGCGCGGAGCGGAATCGCGCGCACGTTTCAAGTCCCCGCGACGTTCGCGGACCTGACCGTTCTCGAAAACGTGATGGTCGGTGCTTTTTTGCGTCATTCGAATGCGGCGATTGCCCGCCGGGCAGCACGGCAAGTCCTCGAATTAACCGGCCTCGCCGATAAGGCCGAGCGGCGCGCGGGCAATCTCGGAACACCAGGCCGCAAGCGCCTCGAGCTCGCACGCGCGATGGCGACGGAACCGCGTCTTATTCTGCTCGACGAAGCGCTCGCCGGCCT
>Ga0187766_10000260_pt1 | contig 28700 bp, 28 predicted proteins | sample 0216_QUI02_MP05__4_FD_132971 | JGI IMG/M metagenome (GOLD analysis project Ga0187766, IMG submission 132971) | Tropical peat soil microbial communities from peatlands in Department of Meta, Colombia - 0216_QUI02_MP05_20_MG | ecosystem: Environmental > Terrestrial > Soil > Wetlands > Peat ... | reverse complement strand
CGGTCCGGCGCAACGCGCCGTGGCGACGGCGGTCGCGGACTGCGTCAAGGACGGTACTATTCCCGTCGCGGAGGCCGATGACGTTTTCATTTCCGTCGGCGTGTTCATCCACTGGGAAGCGGCGGACGACAAGAAAATTCAAGACTTCAACTATGAGGCGACCAAACTGGCGATCAAGCGCGCCGTCAACGGTGAGCCGAGTGCAAAGCAAATGCTCGAGCAGCGTGACAAGGTCAGCCATCCGTTTGCGGCGCACAACTAGGGCGTCGCCCGAATCCTTGAATTGGCGACGGACTCGTGCCGCGATTGCCATATGCGCGTGGCCTCGCTCCCAAATGAGGCCACGATTCGGACATGGTTAGCTGAGCGGCGTGAGTGCCTCCGACGTCAACCGGCCGTCGTGCAGCGCGGATGCAACGAGTGCGCCCGCAAGGCCGATGGCGGCAAGTTTTTCAATGTCTTGAACTCCCCGAACCCCCCGGCCGCCCAGATGCGCCGGTTTCCTGCTTTTGCCATGAGTTCGGATAAGCGCTCGAATTCCGGCCCGAGATCGTTGCCCACCCGGGCGAGCAACATCGCGATGACATTGTCCGGTCAAAGTGCCGGCTCTGTCTCCAAGACGGCGAGACCCATGAACTGGCCGCCTCGGTAATCGAGCGACAGCACCCATCTGCTATCGCTTAGTCTCACCCGGGTTGCGGCAAGGATTCCGGCGTCGGGCAGGCGTTCGTTACCAAGTACCGGCACGATTGTCGGGCCAGAGGTGCGGATCGCTGCCTCAACGCGCGTCGGACCCCAATCGGCCCATAGTTGAAGAGACCACGAGATCGCGCACGAACACCCGGTAGGGCGACGCCTTTTGTTGCATGGGCCGCTGGTGGATCCGTAACGCGTCGGCGAGCATCCACCGTGTTTCCGTGCCCGGAAGAATGCCCGACCCGCCTGCGTTTTGGCAAATCGCCCACTTCAATCGATCGGCAGGGTCGATGGCTAGGCCGGCTCACCCAGCCGGGAGGGCGACTGGTGCGGCGCCTTGGGGGCGTTGCCGATCCGGCGATAGTGCAGCGGCGGCGGGGCAGCAGCACTCTCGGCTTTAGCGAGTGCTAGGAGCGCTTCATGGTCGGGCGAGAGGCCGCAAGCGGGATCGACCGCACCGGCGTTTCCCGTGAGGGCGAATGCCTGGCACCGACATCCGCCCCAGTCGATCTCGCGGCGTTCACAGGTTCGGCACGGTTGCGGCATCCACGCGGTGCCGCGGAACCGCTCAAAGGCGGCCGAGTGCTGCCAAATTTCCCGCAGCGACCGCTCGGTGACTTTCTCGAAGTGCATCCCGGCGATGCTCTCCGCAGCGTGGCAGGGCAAAACCTTGCCTGCTGGCGTTATGTTGAGGAATTGGCGACCCCATCCGCCCATGCAGGATTTGGGGCGCTTTGCGTAGTAATCCGGCACCACGTAGTCGATGACGAGCCCGCCCTTGAGCCGCTCGCGTGCCTCGACCACAATGGCTGTAGCTCGCTCAAGCTGCTCGCGCGTCGGGATGAGGGCGCCGCGATTGAGGAGCGCCCAACCGTAATACTGGACGTGTGCCACTTCGAGCCGGGCGGCGTCGAGTGCGAGTGCTAATTCGATGAGTTCGCCAAGGTGATCGAGATTTTGCCGGTGCACGACCGCGTTCATCGTCAGGGGTAATCCCGCGGCCCGAACTTGCCGTGCCACCGCGATTTTCTTTTCGTGCCCGCCGGCATATCCGCCGATCCGGTCGCCGCTATCGAGGCGAGAATCCTGAAAACTCAGTTGGACGTGGTCAAGACCGGCCTCGACGAGTCTGGCGATGCGTGCCGGGTCCAGCAGCACGCCGGATGTTATCAGATTGGTGTAAAGCCCAAGCCCCGCGGCGTGCCTCACCAGGATTTCCAGGTCTTTGCGTGCGGTTGGCTCGCCCCCCGAAAAATGGACCTGAAGCACGCCCATGGCTGCGGCCTCGGCAAGTGCGGCCTGCCATGAGGCGGTGTCGAGCTCGTCGGCAGCACGCTCCAGTTCGAGCGGATTCGAGCAATAGGGGCATTGCAGCGGGCAGCGGTGGGTCAGCTCCGCCAGCACGGCCAAAGGCGCGCTCGACGCGCTCATGGCTGAAGCCGCCTCATGCCACCACCATCCCCTTGTCCGCCAAGTCCTGAAGCATCTCCCGAACATCGTCCGCGATCTCGACGCGCGGTGTCGCAAACTTCGCGGCAAGGGTGTCGACGATGGCGCCAACGCTAGCAACGCCATCGCACAGCCTGAGAATTTCAAGGGCGATGTCGTCGGGCAGAAATACCCGCTCCGGCGCCAGCATGACCCATTGCCGGCGCGTCTCATCGTAACGAAGCTTCACGTGCCGCGGCAGGCGCGGCACGCTCGACTCCCCGATCTCGATGCGCGCACTCACGGAGGCTCCCCATGGCCGAAAGCACCCGGCGGAACATGGCCGGGTTGGACGTAAGCGTGATAGAGCGCGTCCAGTTGCGCCCACAGCACGTCGCACTTGAAGGTGAGGGCGTCCAATACGGCCTCCTGTTGCTCTGGGGTGCGAGCCTCACGCTTGACGAAATCGAGAGCGAAGTCCGAGTCCCTTGGCGCCTGGGTAAGACGCGCGTTGAAATAATTCAGAGTGTCGCGCGTCACGAAATCATAGTTGGCGAGCATGCCCGCCACGCGCTCCGATATGATTTTGGGCGAAAAGAGCTCGGTCAGGGAGGAAGCGATCGCCTCGAGCAGGCTGCGCTCTCGAACGAAGCGCACGTAAGCGTCGACGGCAAATCTCGTGGCAGGCAGCACGCCGGCCGTGGATGTCACGTAAGTACGCTCGAGCCCGAGCCCTTCCGTGAGCGCAAGCCATCGCGCAATACCGCCCTCCCCTGCCTGCTCGCCATCGTGGTCAGCTAGGCGTCGGCGCCATTCGCGCCTCAAATCGGGATCCTCTGCGCGCGCGATCAGTCCGGCGTCCTTGAGCGGAATGCGGCTTTGATAATAGTAGCGATTGAGCGCCCATGCTTGCACTTGTCGGCGATTGAGCTTGCCACCGTGCAGAAGGCGATGGAACGGGTGCTTGTCGTGATATCTTTCGGCGCCTTTCGCGCGCAGAGCGCTTTCCAGAGCAGCCGGATCGAGCGGGGTCCTCATGCTCTTCCCTCCGGGCGAGAGGCTTGCCGGCAGGACTGGACGCCTTGCACCAGCATACGGCCGGGAAGCATCGTGCCGACGTCAAAGCGTGCGAAAGGGGCTTATCCCGGTGGCGGGAAGCCAATCGACCCGATCGATGGCGAATTAAAGGAACATTTCTCGAATAAAACAGCCGAGCGCGAGGGACCGTTCAGGCCCCCGGCTCGGCTAAGAAAACCCTCTATTCGACTAGGCGATCTCTGCGCAGGCGTAGCAATTGATTTCCATGCCCACCGCGATCTCAACGATCTTTGGCTTCCTCCACATCGTCACGCTCCTTGCCATCGCACGTCAATTCCACAGCGAGTATGTAACGCCGGCGCGACAACATCAAGGCCGATTTCACGGCGCGGCGGAGCGGCGCCTAAGCGCGTATCTGCCCGCTATGTCCCGACACCGGAAGGAATTTCCCTAGCGAACGCGGTTATCGGGAGCGACATCGGCGCGGGAAAGTCACCTTAGCTCACCAAAATATGAATAGTATCGAGCGGGGGCGGCATTGTTGGCGTGGCCGCAAAATCCTGAGGGAATCCAGACCAAGTTATATGCAGCCGAGCTATTTTGCACTCACCCCAATGCGATCCTGCCTCGCCTCACGACCGAACGCTTCTGGCTAAAAGCATTGGAGATTTGCCTCGGCCTGAGCGCGGCGCAAATCCTCGATCAGTTGCTTGACCACCGGCGGGTCCTGGAACTCGCCGATGCGCCCCCCGACGCCCCCACCTCGCTGCATGCTGAGCGCGGTCTCCACTTCCTCGTAGTTTGCATAAGGCATCAGGCTCGCGATGACATCGACGGCGCATGAGCACTTGAAGAGCGATTCCCTTGTGTTACCGTTGGCAGCCATGCATCCAAGGACGTAATCGGCGCGGGCTGACGTCGGGTAGTCGCTTTTCGGCATCGCCGGTGCCGGCGAGGCCGCATGAAGGGCAGGCCCCAGGCTGGCGGCGGACACGAGGGCGAGAAAGGCGTTCAATCTCAATCTCGTCACTGACGTTCCCCAGAATAGGTCACCGAGTCGACTACCTCGGGCGCTCCTTCTTGCTTCGGCACTTGGCTCCGGATTTGAAAAAGGATGCCCGGGACAGCGTCCGAGAGGACGAAGTAGTAGGCTTTGTCGACGAACCGCGCAACTTCCGGCCGGGTCAATTTCAAAAAGGGGCGGATCGCGATTTCGGTGGCGTCGGCCTCGTGGCCATCGACGGTGATCTTTACCGGGTGCATCTCCGCGCCATCGACGAATGCCTCGCGGATGCGATTGCGAAAGTAGAGAGGCGAACCCCCAGTTTCGCGTCTCAAATTCATCACGTCGAACTCGAGGAAATACATCAGCAGCGGGTTGCCCTGGAAATCGGTCACCGGCGGGAAATAGGTGCGCCGGTCCCCGGTTAGAAACTCGACCGAGACGTCTTTCTTGCCATCCGGGCGGACTTCGTTCACCTCGATCTCTACCTTGTCGGTGTAGCCTTGTGGCCCTTCCGTATCGTGTCGGTAGACATAGTCGAGGGTCACCGGATGGTCGATGGCGATCAGGTGGTTGCTCTCGAAAAGGGCGATCTGCGCGGGGCTCAGCGGGCGCGTATCGTCGGCCCGGCTTCCGGCCGGCGCGATCGACGACAAAGCACCAATTACGATCAAGAATAGCCAATATCGTGCGTGATTCATTTGCTCCCTACTCCCGGCTGCCTACGTTTCTTCCCGTTTTTGGACGGCACTTTCGCTTCGGCCGCGCAGCCTTGGCCATATAAGGAAAACGGCTTATATCTTGATTCGAACTGCCTCTGAGGGCAACGACTGGCTGTCACCGCAAGATAGCCCGAGTGCAAAGGACAGGGGAATGGTGCAAATCGTCTTCGTGTTTTGCCTCCTGGCGTCGCCCGCCCAATGTCAGGAGCAACGCTCACCAAGCGGCGCGCAGAGCGTGATGGAATGCGTCATGGATGCCCAGCGGCTTGCGCAATTCTGGCTCGCGGACCACCCAGAATGGTCCCTTGCCCGCTGGCGCTGCGAAGGCGGGGCGCCGCCGGAGAATCGCGCCTGACCAAACTGCGGAACGCATTTCGGTTCGACCCAGCTAATTGGCGATCGACGACGGAACGTCGCTGCTCTCGGCCGCGCGACACGCCTCGGGCAAATCGAATTGAATTGCCTTAAGGGCTTGTCACACCTGAGAGAGCGTCGTAATATTTCTTCGCGCGTATAGAATTGCTCTTGTTGTCCACACGCGCGAACCTGGAAGCGTGCGAGCAAGAATCCAAATCCCGGTCGCGATACATCGAGGCGATGTACCGTCGCGCCGGCCGCCGCTGACGGTCCGGTTGTAGGCTAATCAAGATAGCCGCTCCAGCCTCTGAGGGAGGAAAATATGGCATTAAGATGGGGAATAGTGGTTGCGACGCTGTCGGCGTTGGCTGCAACCGGTGCGTTAGCGAATGAAGAGCTGATCAAGCTGCAGAAAGACCCGGCCCAATGGGTCATGCCCACGGGAAATTACGCCAACTGGCGCTACAGCACGCTCACTCAGATCAATGCGACGAACGTCAAGAATCTGCGTCCGGTTTGGACCTTCTCGACTGGCGTTCTCCGCGGTCATGAGGGCGGTCCGCTCATCATCGGGAACGTGATGTATGTGCATACGCCGTTCCCGAACAACGTTTTCGCGCTCGATCTGAACAACAACGGGCGCATCATTTGGAAATACGAGCCTCACCAGGACCCGTCGGTCATTCCCGTCATGTGCTGCGACACAGTCAATCGCGGCGTGGCGTATGGCGAGGGCAAGATAATCCTTGTGCAGGCGGATGCCTCCGTCGTGGCGCTCGACGCAAAGACCGGGCAGGAAGTCTGGAAGATCAAGAACGGCGACCCGACAAAGGGCGAAACAATGACCGGCGCGCCGATGGTCTTCAAGGACAAGGTTCTCGTCGGCATCAGCGGCGGCGAATTCGGCGTCCAAGGCCGAGTGGCAGCCTATCATCTGAAGGACGGCTCCTTGGCGTGGCGGGCCTTTTCAGTGGGTCCGGACGATCAGATTCTCTTCGACGACAAGACGACGTCCCTGGGTCAGCCGGTTGGCAAGGATTCCTCGCTCAAGACTTGGCAAGGGGATCAATGGAAGACCGGCGGGGGTACAACCTGGGGCTGGTATTCGTACGACCCCGCGTTGAACCTCGTCTATTACGGCTCGGGCAATCCGAGCACGTGGAACCCGGTGCAGCGCCCGGGCGACAACAAGTGGTCGATGACGGTCTTCGCGCGGGACGCGGATACGGGCGTTGCGCGTTGGGTCTATCAAATGACCCCGCATGACGAATGGGACTATGACGGCATCAACGAAATGGTCCTGGCCGATATCCCGGTCAACGGAACCAACACGAAGGCGCTCGTGCATTTCGACCGCAACGGCTTCGGCTACACCCTCAATCGTGAGAACGGCAAGTTGCTCGTGGCCCAGAAGTACGATCCGAAAGTCAACTGGGCGACCCATGTCGACATGACCACGGGCCGGCCCGAGGTCGTGAAGCAGTACAGCACGCAAGCCGGTGGAGAAGACCACAACTCGACGGGCATCTGCCCTGCGGCTCTCGGCTCCAAGGACCAGCAGCCCTCGGCGTTCTCGCCGAAGACCAAGCTGTTCTATGTGCCGACCAACCACGTTTGCATGGACTATGAGCCGTTCAAGGTCTCCTACACGGCCGGGCAGCCCTATGTCGGCGCTACCCTCTCGATGTATCCGCCGAAGGGCGACAGCAACCTCGGCAACTTCATCGCGTGGGATGCTGGCACGGGCAAGATCGTCTGGTCCGATCCGGAGCCTTTCTCGGTATGGTCGGGTGCCCTGGCAACGGCGGGTGACGTGGTCTTCTACGGCACACTCGAGGGTTATCTGAAAGCGGTCGACGACAAGACCGGCAAGGAGCTCTACAGGTTCAAGACTCCATCCGGCATCATCGGCAACGTCACGACCTACGAACACAAAGGGAAGCAGTACATCGCCGTGTTGTCGGGTGTAGGCGGTTGGGCCGGAATCGGGATGGCCGCTGGCCTTACGAAAGACACCGATGGGCTCGGGGCGGTGGGTGCCTACAAGCAGCTCGCCAATTATACCCAGCTCGGCGGCGTGTTGACGGTGTTCGCCTTGCCCTAAATAGGCTGGCATCGAACGCCCAAGTTCCACACGTGGAGGCCGGTATCTTCGCAATATAGAAGGTACCGGCCTTCCTTTTCCGATGTGAAGCCAAGCATCGAGCGGCACGAACGGCACTGGGGCGGCAAAAGAATTGCTGCGGCCCTGCCGTGAGATTGGCACCAGCGACACTGGGAGAGCGGAATGAATTTGCGTGCTTTCATATGGTCGTTGACCTTATCTGCCGGCCTCTGTGCCGCTTTGCTTCGAAGCGAAGTTTTAGCGCAGACGGCCGAGGAAAAGCCCTACGTCGTCAAGGACGGCAAGGTGGACAAGGCGACTTTCAACGGCTGGCGCCGCTACACGGAGTCCTGCTTACGCTGTCACGGCCCGGACGGAGCCGGCAGCTCCTATGCGCCGGATCTAACCGAGTCCCTAAAGCGAATGAGCGAGGACCAGTTCAATGAAGTCGTGGTCAACGGCAGAGTCGACGTCAACACGGGCGCTCAAAACGTCATGCCGCCCTTCGGCACCGTGGAAGACGTCGTGAGCTATCTGCACGATATTTACGGCTACCTCAAGGCCCGCTCGGATGGCGCGCTCGGCCGCGGACGTCCGCCCCGCATCGACCAGTGAGGGCCGCATGCCGATCCACATTTTCCTCTCTGCAGCCGTCATCGGGCTTGCCGGCCTCGGGCTTTTCTCCGTCCCGCTCCGGGCTCAGACGAGCGATCTGGTTCCATCGGATCAGCTCCGCGTGTGTGCCGATCCCAATAACCTTCCCTTCTCGAACGAAAAGGGCGAAGGCTTCGAGAACAAGATCGCCGAGATCCTCGGGCAGGATTTGAAACTGCCCGTCACTTACGTGTGGTTCCCGCAGGTGATTGGTTTCGTGCGCAATACGCTCCAAGCGCGTCGCTGCGACCTCATCATCGGCACGGTCGCGGGCGACGATCTTGTGCAGACGACCAATCCCTACTACTACACGAGCTACGTGATGATATATCGCACCGACAAGGGGCTGAATATCACCACGATAGCCGACGAAAAGCTGAAATCACTCACGATTGGCGTTGTCGCGGGCACGCCGCCTTCGGACCTTCTGGTCCGGCACAGCCTCATGGGCCATGTTCATCCCTACGCGCTCATGGTCGACACGCGCTATGAATCGCCGACCCGCCAAATGATTCAGGACATCATGGATGGCAAGGTGGACGTAGGCATGCTGTGGGGCCCGTTTGCGGGCTATTACGTCCAGCACGACAAGTTGCCGCTCACCCTGGTGCCGCTCGAGAATGAGCCTGGCGCGCCGCGTCTTGACTACCATATCGCCATGGGCGTGCGGGCAAACGAGCCTGATTGGCGACGCAAGATCAACGAGGCGATCCTGAAGGAGCACGACGCCATTGTCGCCGTCCTCAAGAACTACGGCGTGCCGCTCCTCGACGAACAGGGAAAGCTCATTCAATAGCAACTCGGCAAACCAACGGCGCCGGCAGAGCCCGGCTTCGACCGCAAGTGGACGAGCGTTATTTGAGCGCCTCCTCCAATGCCCGGGCATAGAGGCCGAGCCGGGCTTCGAGCTGGGTGGGTGTTTCGCAGGCATAGCGGATCGTGCGCTGCATTCCATCGAAGCTTCTTGTCGTGTAGGCAAGGCGCTCCGTGAGATCGTCGCGACGCTTCGCTTCGTCGCCTTGGGCGTCAGGCGGGATCGCGTCATGTTCGGCGGTCAGTCGCGAGACGAGGGCCGCGAGATTGCGCTGGCGCTCCCCGAAATCCTTGAGCCGATCGATCAACTCGCCGCGCTCGACGTTCGTTTCCTCGACGAGGCCAAGGAACGCAAGCGGGACCAGGCGCGATCGGTCCGCCGGGGAAAGCGGCTTGGCGAATGCCTGAATTGCAGCAACGCCCTCGTCGGCAGCCACGGATCGAGGTGCGATTTGCTCGACGAGGGCGGTCACTTGCGGCTCCGCGTGCCAGTCTCCAGCACCCTCAAGCGGCGGACCGTTCCAGAGCGACGTCGGGGAAAGCGTCGGGACCAGACGCTGCTGGCACGGCCAATTCGGATCCTGGCCCGGCACGGCCGCCCCGCCCGCAATAGGCAAGAGGCAAAGCAGCACCGCGAGCAATGCTCGCTTCGGCCCCTTGACGATCATTCGCCGACCTTTCGCGCAATGAGCCCTCGCGCTGGGTCGTACCCGTAAACGGCGAGCGCCATGAACAAGATGAGCGAGACCATCACGACAGCGGCCGACTCCATGTTGACGCGGCCATAGAGTGCAAACCGGATCAATTCGACGGCATGCGTGAAGGGGTTCATCTCGCAGATGCGGTAAAGCAAGAGGCTCGCCTCCTTGACACGCCAAAGCGGATAGAGTGCTGAGGACGCGAAGAACATTGGAAATATGACAAAGTTCATCACGCCTGCGAAGTTCTCGAGCTGGCGAATTGCCGAGGAAAGCAGGAGGCCGAGTGCGCCGAGCATCAAGCCAGAGAGGATCAATGCCGGCAGCGCGCTGAAATAGCCCCACCACGGCGGCTGGATTTCCCAGAACCAGGCGATCGCCAGAAAGACATAGACCTGAAGGATCGACACGATGACCCCCGCCAGCAACTTGGAGCTGAGCAGGAACCAGCGCGGCAAGGGACTGATCATAAGCGTGCGCATGCTGCCCATCTCGCGGTCGTACACCATCGATAGGGAGCTTTGCATCCCGTTGAAGAGCTGGATCATGCCGATCAGGCCGGGGGCGATATAGACTTCATAGGGTATGTAAGTTTCGTAGGGAGGGATGATCGACACACCGAGGACGAAGTGAAAGCCGGTCGCGAAGATGAGGAGCCAGACGAGTGGGCGAACGAGTGCCGACACAAAGCGGCCTCGCTGGTTGAGAAACCGCAAGCCCTCCCGGCGGACGATGCCAATCAGGCAGCGCAAGTACTGAATTGGCCTCACGATCGCGGCTCCCGATCCCGTGTCAAGTGCTCGAAAGCCGCCTGCATATTGTTAGCCCCACTTGCAGAGCGGACCTCTTGAGCCGTGCCGTCGCCGAGCACCCGGCCCTTGTGCAGCACGATGACGCGAGAATCTTCCCCAACTTCGTCGATCAAATGGGTCGCCCAAAGCACGGCGAGCTGGTCCTCCCGGCAGAGCTTGCGTACATGGTCCAGGAGGAACTGCCGGCTGGCGATGTCGAGGCCGACCGTCGGCTCGTCGAGCAGTAGAAGGCTCGGAGAATGCAAAAGGGCGCGCGCAATCTCGACCCGGCGACGCTGCCCTCCACTCAAATGCCGGACCTTGTCGCGCCTGCGTTCGATAATTCCGACGCGCGCGAGCTCTTGCGTCAGCCGTTCTCCCGCCTCCCGCCGTGGCAGACCATGGAGCGAGGCATGATAATAAAGGTTCTGCTCGACCGTAAGGTCAAGATCGAGGGTCGGTTGCTGAAACACAACACCCATCCGGGCTAGGGCCGAGGACGGTTTTGCTTTGACAGGATTGCCGAACACTTCGATGGCGCCGGAGCGGTGGTCGTATAAACGGGTGATCAACGAGAACAGGGTTGTCTTGCCCGCGCCATTGAGGCCGAGCAGCACGGTGAACTCGCTCGGTCTGACTTGAAAGCTCACGTCCGAGAGAACGAGACGTTTGCCGAAGGCATGGCTCAAATCGCGGACGGCGAGCGCTGTTGCGAGCACATTGGCGTCGCGAGCAAGGGTAGCAGCCAAGGCCATTCTACCACCCGCTCCCGCTAGGGCCGCACGACGACGCCCCAGGGCTGATCGCCTACCGGCACCGATTTGATGACCTTGAGATCGTGCACGTCGATGACTGATATGTCGTTGCTTATGCCATTCGTCGTGAAAACGCGCGATTGATCGTGATTGAAGGCCAGGTTCCATACCCGCTGTCCAACCAGCAAGTATTGCTTCACGTCATAGGTTTGGGCGTCGATTACCGCCACCCGGTTGGCGGGACCTAGGGCCACGAAGCCGAGCTTGCGATCCGTCGTTATGAGGATGCCAACGGGCTGGATCGCCTCGTTCGGCACCCCCGGTATGGCGAATGTGATCTTGTGGATGATCTGGCGTTTGGCAGCGTCGATGATGCTCACCGTGCCGCCGACCTCCGCCGACACCCAGAACTGAGCGCCGTCCGACGTCCACTCGGCATGGCGCGGTCGGCTGTCGACGAGGATATTCGCCACGACCTGGCGCGTATCGTTGTCGATCACGTGCGCCATGCTTGTCGTCTCGGAGGTATTGACGATCCATTTGCCGTCGGGGCTGATGCCCATTCCCTCGGGCTCGACTCCGACAGGAATTTCGGCGACGACTTGGCGCTGCGCAATATCGACAATCGATACGAGACTGTCGTTCTCGTTCGATATGTAAAGATGCTTGCCATCGGGATGAAGCGCAAATGTTTCGGGATCCGCACCGCTCGGTAATGGGGGCTTCAGCTGATACGTGTTGAGATCGAGTACATCGATTTGGTCGTCGTCGCTTGCACAGATGTAAAGCTCGCTCATGTCCTTGGAGAGCACGATGCCGCGCGGGCGCTGGCCGACGGGAATGGTCTTCGTCACCTCGAGCGAATTGGCGTCGAGCACGGTGATTGTATTCCCCTTTTCATTCGAGACGAGGACCGTTTCTCCGGCCCTCGATTCCGATATTGCCGAAAATACGCACACGAACGCGGCTGTGAGTCCAATCAAGATGCGCATGATGGCGCTTACCTCCGCGGGTCACTTGAAGCGGCACTTCGTCTCCGGCTGATCGATGCCGAGCGTGTCGAGCTCGTTGAACTGATGGAGAAAACCCGGCTGCGGCGACACCGAGACGAGGTCGCGCTCATCCGCCAACAGGACCGGCTGACGCAACTGCCCGTCCCAGGATCGGAAGCTGGATTTGGCGCCTTTGTATACCGCAAGATCGAATTTGTCGCTGCGCATGAACTTGACCATGACATCCGGATCGGTCGAATTCGTGCGGGTTGCCGCCTCGCCCACCGCGCGCACGGCCGCCCAAGCGGCGAAATCACGCGCCGTCATCCACCTGTTCGCCAGCTTGAGGAACCGGTTCTGGAGCTGTGTTGCACCCCATTGCTGAAACGGCCGGGCCCAGGCCGTCGGCACCAGCCCGGACGTACCTGCGATCGGGCGTGGCTCGAACGTATGATAGGGCAGATAGTCGCCGAATTCGTCGCCTTCATCGGCCACGACGAGAACGTCGTAGTCGATGCCCTGCGTGAAACGGGCAACCTCCGCCTCGATGGCAAAGTGCCCGGTGTCGGTTCGCCGCGCACCGGCCTCGAACGTCCAGGGCTTGCGTTCGATGATATGGGCCTGGAACTTGTGGGCCGAGCGCTCAATTGCATCGGCGTAGAGACGATCACCCTCCGTCGTACCGACCGCGAGCAGAATGTTCGTCCATCGTTTGGTGACGAGATATTGCACGAGCGCATCCGCCAACATCGCGCGGCTCGGGATGGTGTGCAGCAGATTTGCACGGCACTCCCCCGCGCGCAGGGCATCGTCGGGCGCGCCGGCATTGAAAATTGTCATTCCCGCCGCTTCGGGCGAAGCATCGAGTGCAAGAATTTTCGAGGCTGGCAGGTCCGTGACAAGAAAGCGAATTCCGGCCGCAGCGGCTTGGTGCAACGCCTCCGCCGGGTCGCCTCCTTCGGGCGCAATGAACTCCTTGAGCACAAAGCTCTGACCGGTGAATTTACCGGTTGTGTTGTTGTCGGCGATCGCGAGCCGCGCCCCGGCGAGACCCTCATCGGCGGGCGGCGCATCGAGATAGGGGAAAGGTGCCTCCCGTTTCTCGGCCTGCGAGAGATAGCCAACGTCGATATTGTGGGCGCCACCCTCCTGGGCGCATGCCGAACCGGACGCGTGCGTCAGCAATACGCCGACGATTAGGGAGGTAACGATTGCTCGACCAAGAACCGCGACCGTCCGAACTCGCGTTTCAGCTCTTGGGTAGAATCGTCGCCGCGCGTAGACTAGGGCCGGCGACAATCGCCACTTGATTACTCGCATGATGGCGATAATGGCTCGAAACAGCAAAATCCGCCAGATTGATTCGGCTCCGCGACCGTCGCTGTCATCGGAAGTTGCGTAATGCTAGGGTCTCGCCACGTGAACGCCGCGCGGCGCGGCAAGATGACAATCCGTTCATCATCGGGCGGACCGACGCGCTGGATCGCCGTGGGCGTGGTCGCCGATCGAGCGAGAAGAAGACGCAGGGCGACACGATTGAATTGCTTGTTGAAAGACGCGTCAAAACTCGGCATTTGCATGGAGGGATGATCGATATGGCCAAAGTGAACCTGACGACCGAGCTGCCGGTTCCCGTCGATACGGTGTGGGGAATGATCGGAAATTTCAATTCGCTCGCACGATGGCATCCCGCCGTCGAGAAAAGCGAGGAGACAAAGGAAGGAAATGCGACGGTGCGCAAGCTCTCGATACGAGGTGGCGGAACGATCGTCGAACGGCTCGAGAGCAAGGATGATAAGGGGCGTACCTACAGCTATTCCATTGTGGAAAGCCCCCTTCCCGTGACCGCCTACAAGTCGCAGCTCAAGGTGCGGCCCGGCAAAAATGCCTCGAGCTGCACCGTCGAGTGGTCGAGCGAATTCGAGCCCACGACCGCCTCCGAAAACGAAGCCGTGAAAGCCATACGCGGAATATACGAGGCGGGATTCCAGAATCTGCACAAGATGTTCGGCAAGTAGGGTTCCCCAGGCGGAATCTTCCAGCCCGTAACAGCCGCAAGCGGGCGATAAGTGTCTCGAACAATTCGGCGCGCTTTTCCTGGACCTCTGCGCGGCGATTACGTGTCCATGGGATGGCCCGGCCAATCTTTTTCATTCAGCCGCCCGATGATGATAGACTCGTCGCCGGTGCCGCGCGTGTCATGGAGTCCCCGGTTGGTTCAAAGCTGCATGATCGGCGAATGAAGGGTGCATCGGATGCTGTCTCGACGGACAATGGGCTTCGGTCTTTTAGCGATCTCGCTGATCTCGCCGGACGTTATCGCGCGCGCAGCACACGCTTCGGATTTACCCATTGTCCGCGTGGGTGCGCTGAATTTCGGCACAGTCGGATGGGAACTGGATGTCATCAAACATCGGCAGCTCGACGCGAACCACGGGGTCGAGCTGCAAGTGGTGGAGCTTTCCGGCAAGGACGGGGCGGCGATCGGGCTTCAAGGCGGCAGCGTCGACGCAATCGTGACCGATTGGCTTTGGGTGTCGCGCCAGCGTGCCACTGGTGCCGATTTCACGTTCGTGCCGCACTCGCTTGCGGTCGGCGCTATCTATGTGCGGCCCGACTCGAAAATCTCCACCCTCGCGGACCTTGCCGGCAGGAAATTAGGTATCGCTGGCGGACCGGTTGACAAAAGCTGGCTGCTCCTGCGTGCGTATTCGCGCAAGACGCTCGGCCAGGATTTGGCCGACGCGGTCGACCCGGTCTATGGCGCGCCGCCTCTCTTGAACGAACTCATGTTGAAGGGGGATTTGCCTGCCGTACTCAATTTTTGGCAGTACGATGCACGGCTGAGCGCTGCCGGAATGAAGCCCCTCATCGGTGTCGCGGACGCGATCGCGGGGCTCGGGGTGGACACCGTGCCGCCGATACTCGGGTGGGTATTCAGCGAGAAATGGGCGGCCGGCAACGCGGCGGCGATCACCGGCCTTCTCAAGGCGTCGCTCGAGGCGAAGAGCATACTTCTCCATGACGACGCGGAGTGGGAGCGAATCCGCTCCTTCACAGGCGCCGAGGATCAAGCGACATTCCTTGCATTGCGCGAGGAGTACCGTAAGGGCATTCCGACCTCGTTCGACGCGCGCCACATAGAGGCGGCCGAACGCGTGTATGCGATCCTGGCCGCTGTGGGTGGCAAGGACCTGGTCGGCGAGGGCAAGACGCTGGCGCCCGGCACGTTCTGGTCGGGCTTCAGTTTCTAGCGCGCCGTGGCTTCCGATGCAGGAACCCCCCATCGCAGCACCCCGTCAATCCGCGAATATCCTCAACTCACCCCGTGCGCGTGTGGCACTCACACGCACGGCCTCACTCGTCGTTCTCGTCGTGTTGTGGCAGATCATGGCAAGCCTTGTGCATTCGCGCGTACTTCCCGCACCGGACGCGGTTGGCGTCAAGCTTCTCGAATATGCCGCCGATGGCTCGATCTTCTTTCAGACCGGAATCACGCTAGCCCGCGTCGCCGCCGCTTTCGTTCTGGCAATGTTGTTCGGTGCCGCCATCGGCATCGCACTCGCGCGCCGCATTCGGCTCGACGCCTTTTTCGATAGCTGGCTCGTGATCGCGCTCAATGTTCCCGCGCTTGTGACAATCATCCTCTGCTACGTGTGGTTCGGGCTAACCGAGGCGGCGGCGATTCTCGCGGTTTCGGTCAATAAAGTTCCGACCGTGGCTACAATTGTGCGCGAGGGTGCGCGCGCCGTCGACCGAGAGCTGTTGCAGGTGGCGGAAGCGTTCGCATTGCCGTGGGGCCGCGCATTCCTGCGCGTTTACCTCCCTCAGCTCTTTCCGCATCTCATGGCGTCGGCTCGTTCCGGCCTTGCGCTAATATGGAAAATCGTGCTGGTGGTCGAGCTGATCGGCCGCTCGAATGGCGTTGGCTTCAAGCTAGGCATCTTCTTCCAGTATTTCGATATCGTGAGCATCCTGGCCTACAGCATTGTCTTCATCGTGATTGTGCTTGCGGTTGAAATGGTCCTACTGCGGCCGCTTGAGCGCCACTTGAGCCGGTGGCGCCTGTGACGGCACTAACGGTCGATATCAGACGCAAGATTTATCGCCAACCGGGGGCCAGAGCAGAGCATGTGGCACTTGACGGCGTGGCGTTCACGGTGCCTGAAGGCCAGTTCGCCTGCGTCGTGGGACCGTCGGGATGCGGCAAGACAACGATGCTCAACATCATCGGCGGATTGGACCGCGCGTTCGATGGCAAGGTGGGGTTCGGCGAGGATGGCGGCGCGGTGCGCCCCCGCTCGGCGTACGTTTTCCAGACCCCACGCCTCATGCCTTGGCTGAGCGTGCTGGATAATGTCCGACTTGTGCTCAAGAACGGAGCGACGAGCGCTCAAGCCCGCGACCTTCTGGTACAGATGGGACTCGAATCGACGCTCGACAGCTTTCCCAACCGGCTGTCGGGCGGCATGCAACGACGCGTGGCACTCGCCCGCGCATTTGCGATCGAGCCAACGCTTCTTTTGCTCGACGAGCCCTTCGTATCCCTCGACCTTCCCGGCGCCGACCATCTGAGAGGATCGTTGCTTGACCTTTGGCAACAGCGCCCTACCACGGTGCTGTTCGTCACCCATGACCTGCGCGAAGCCCTTCAGCTTGCTGACCGGATCCTTTTCATGTCGGCGAGTCCCGGCCGAGTCGTGCTGGACTTTCGGGTCGACCTGTCGCGACCAAGGCGAGCGGACGAGCCGGGGATCGAGGCGATCCGGCGGCGTCTCCTGGCGGAACATCCCGATCTCCTCGCCGGCCTTCCGCCCTCGACGTCAGCCGCGGAGGCACTGGAAGGTGCCGAACCCACGCGCGAATAAACACTGCCCTTCCGCCGGCAGCACGATGCCCGCGTTTTGATTTGATGTCATTCGTCAAGCGCCACATAATTCAGTCCGATTGATCGAACGTCTGGAGCTTAGACTCAAAACGGAGGATCGTCTGCGCATTCTCGTACTCGGTTCCGCGGCCGGCGGCGGATTCCCGCAGTGGAATTGTCACTGCGACAACTGTCGGAGGGCGCGCGCCGGCGATCCGGCGGCGCGCCCTCGCACCCAATCCTCCCTCGCTGTTTCCGCCAATGGCGTTCGCTGGTTTCTACTGAACGCTTCACCCGATTTGCGAGAGCAAATAACTACGAACCCCCTGCTCCATCCAAGGAGTGGTGTTCGTCATAGCCCGATCGCTGGCGTGGTCATGACCAATGGCGATGTGGATCACGTGGCCGGCCTCCTCAGCTTGCGTGAAGGTCAACCGCTTGCCGTTTACGCAACGGCGCGTGTCCAAGCCCTGTTGCGCAACAACAGCATATTCAACGTGCTCAATCCGGATCGGGTGACGCGCTTGGAGTTACACCTCAACGAGCCCGAAACTCTCTGCGAGTCCGACGGCTCGCCGAGCGGACTCAGCGTCACCGCCTATGCCGTGCCGGGAAAGATCGCGCTTTATGCGGAGGACCCCGGCGCTGGATCAGATTTCGGCACACGACCCGGCGACACGGTCGGCCTTGAAATCGCTTCGGAGGGCGACGGCAAGCGCTTTCACTATATTCCGGGCTGTGCATCGATGCCGCCAGAACTCGCGGAACGAATCGAAGGCGAAGAACTCGTGTTCTTCGATGGGACACTTTGGCGCGACGACGAAATGATTGCGACAGGACTCGGCATCAAAACGGGCACCCGCATGGGGCACATGAGCGCTTCGGGTCCGACGGGCACAATCGCAGCCATGTCGCGACTCGGCGTCAAGCGAAAAATCTTCGTACACATCAACAACAGCAACCCGATGATCCTTGACGACTCGCCGGAACGGGCAGAAGCGCTGGCGGCCGGCTGGGAAGTGGCGCATGACGGCTTGGAGATCGCATTGTGACGCCGATGCGCCCCGCTGGTATCCCGGGCAATTCGACCGAAGCAGTGAAAACCGGATCGATGAGTGCGTTGGCGGCTGCGATATCGGTACGAGAGACAAGCCATGTCGTACTGACGTGCAACCGCATTCGCCCGGCGCGTTGTACTCGATGATCGATGTCGATACCATATCGCGTATCGTTCGACGCGTTGCCGAGGACGAAATCTTGCCGCGCTACCGCGCGCTCGGCAAAGATGAGGTGCGGCAAAAATCGGGTCCCATGGATTTGGTCACTGCCGCCGATATCGCGGCGGAACGTGCGCTTGCTCAGCACCTCTTGCGCGAGTTTCCGGACACGCTCGTGGTCGGTGAGGAGGCCGCGACGGAGGACCCCTCGCTTCTCGATGTTATTTCAAAGGAAACACCGGTCTGGCTTTTGGACCCGATAGACGGGACACTCAACTTCGCCCATGGCCGGCGCGGTTTCGGCATCATCGTCGCTTACCTCGTGGCTGGCAAAACCATCGCCGGGTGGATCCACGATCCGCTTGAAAACGTCACGGTTACCGCGGTGAAGGGCGGAGGTGCTTGGTGCGGTGTCGAACGAATGCGGGTTTCGGATGCCGCACCGCTCTCGCAAATGATCGGGGCCGCCTACGGCGAGTTTTCCGGTGGAGTCCCTGCGGGCGACATCCTAATGCGTTCCGGTCAGGTTGGAGCCTTGCGAAACGCCATGTGTGGTGCCGTGGACTACATCGAGATCGCGCGGCAGCAAAAGCAATTTTTTCTTTCACCTCGCTCATTGCCTTGGGATCACGCGGCGGGCGTGCTCATCATGACAGAGGCCGGCGGTGTCGCCAGATTTCTCGATGGCGCTGAATACGATACGGCGATTCCGGACCGCCAGATTCTCGCCGCCACGGATGAGCCTTCATGGCGTGCATTGCAGGCGCTGCTTTTGCCCGCCGCGCGTGGCCCGCGTCGGGACCAATGATCCAAAATCCAGCGGCTCGCGAGGAATAATCGCCGCACTTCACAGGTCTCAAAATCGTGCGATCGAGTCCAAGGCTGATCGAAGGCGATCGTAACACTCCAGCCAAATGGGCACGCTCCTTGCACGAGCTGAAAGGTCATCCGAGCGGGTGCTCGCGGAACGGAGAGGGCTTGTTAACCATTGTTTCCTACCGTAGACGCCTGAGCATTCTCCGATGCCGGTTTGTGAGGAGGGCCATGCCGCGTCACATTGCCGTGACCGCATTTGTCGAGCGTGAAGCGCATTTTGCCGGATCGGCATTCGCCGAGAAGCTGGCCTCGCGCAACTCCGCATCGGCTGGTCGATTTCCCAGACATGTTCGACAATTGACGTCATAAGGAACCATTTCGATGGCCCAGCTCATTCTCGTCCTGTGCCTCCTTTCCGACCCAACGCAGTGCAAGGACATTTCCCAGGAGGTCTATATCGCCGATTGCCTCATTCATGCACAGCAACTGGCGAGCGACTATCTGACCATGAGCGGGGACGGCGTCAAATATAGCCTCAAGGGATGGAAGTGCCAGTTTGGCGCCCGGCCAGAGAAACAGGCGTAAAACACCCGGCCCAGCGTCGACCTCCATTGCTGTCCGGCGAAGCAGCATTCCCTGCGGCCCGGGCCCATTTGTGCACATAAATTACCTGTCAACTTGACATCTTGCCCGGGCGCTTGACCTACAGGCGACGCGCGGGTTAGCGTCGAATCCACTTTCGCGGCCGGGGTGACCAAGGGGTGATTCGACGGATGACCTCATAATCAATTCATGCAGCCGCGGCATTTCACGGGCCTGATCGTCGCCCTATTCCTGACTTCGCTCGACAATGCGAGCGGGGCACCTCCCCCACTCCCGGTCACGGAGGTGGCATCGGGGATTTTTGTCCGCCAGGGCGTGCAGGAGGACGCGACACCCACTAATAACGACATGATCGCCAATATCGGGTTCATCGTCGGCGCAGATGCGGTCGCGGTGATAGACCCCGGAGGCAGCCGAATCGATGGCGAGCGGCTGCGAGCCGCAGTCCTCGCCACGACGAACCGGCCAATCCGCTACGTCATCATGAGTCACGCTCACCCCGACCACGTCTTTGGTGCTGCGGCATTCGCACCGGACCACCCGACCTATGTCGGCCACGCCCGGATGCCTGGTGCGCTTGCCGATCGTGGCGAATATGACCGTCGCCGCCTCGCCGAAATACTCGGCGTGAAAGGTACCGGGGATTTCGTCGTACCGACGCTCCTCGTCGAAAAGGAACTCAAACTCGATTTGGGCGGGCGTGTCCTGGACTTGAGCGCACACGCCGCCGCACACACCGATAGCGACCTAACCATTTTCGATCGCTCAACCGGCACTCTATGGGCAGCCGACCTCTTGTTCGTCGATCGAATTCCCGTGATCGATGGAAGTTTGGTCGGCTGGCTCAAAGTTCTTCAAGATTTGAAGTCTCTGCCAGCAGCGCATGCGATCCCCGGCCACGGGCCGATCTTCGTACCTTGGCCGGCCGCCGCAACGGACGAGGAGCGTTACTTCAATGTCCTCTTGCGCGAGACCCGCGCCCTTCTGGCCAGGGGCGGGAATATCGAGACGGCCATCGCGACAGTGGGCCAAAGCGAGCGAGACAAGTGGCTCTTGTTCGACGAATATAATGGGCGCAATGTGATTGCCGCCTTCAAGGAATTGGAATGGGAGTAGCGGGTATGGCGCACTTCAGAAGAAGCATTCGGGAGGGCGCGCCTTGAGGCCGATTGTCCTTGGCATCGTGCTGCTGGTCGCGGTTGTGAACCTGCCAGTGCGCGCCGCGGAGGACGCCGCGACGCAAGCGGCACGCTGGCACGATCTTCGTGTCGCCATATTCGGCGACCGTGCCATCACCGATGGCGCCGGCGTGTTGACGCTCGAGGCACCTGCCCGCGCCCTCGATGCAGCCCTCGTGCCGATCTCGGTAACACTCGCAGATCCCCCGAACGTGAAGGCGCTTTACATCATAATCGACGCTAATCCTTCCCCGCTCGCAGGCGTGTTCCACTTCGGACCTGCTGCCGATGCGCATATGCTGAAGACGCGCGTCCGGGTCGACCAATATACGCTGATGCATGCGGTTGCGGAAACGGCCGACGGCCACCTTTTCGTCGCGGAGCAGTACGTAAAGGCGGCGGGCGGCTGTTCAGCACCCTCGACCAAAAATCGGGAACTCGCCATGGCGCGCCTCGGCCAGATGAAGCTCAAGGCCGTGAGCGAGGGGAGCGACGTGAATGCGCTCCAGCTCCTAATCAGCCACCCGAATAACAACGGCATGCAAATGGATCAGGTGACCCGGAACTACGTTCCGGCACGGTACATCCAGGACGTGAAAGTGACCTACGGCAACGACCTCGTGTTTCAGCTCGATGCTGATATCTCCTTGAGCGAGGATCCGGCGATCACCTTTGGTCTGACGCCACGCGGATCCGCGCCGATCACCGTCGAGATGCACGACAGCTCCACAGCCGTTTTCAAGCAAAGCTTTGACCTTACCGCGGCCAGAAGCTGACATGCGGTCACGTGCATTCGGCCCGCGTGGGACTGTCCTTGCCGAACGCGGGCGGATACGGTGAGTCGCCGCTGGTGCCCTTCCCTCATTATGGCGTGCTGCATCATGGCGTGCTGCATCGCCCACGGCAGTGCGGACGCAGGAGGCGCGCCGGAGCCTGAGGGCTATCGCCTCGACGATTATCGCGCACCTGTACCCGAAACGGTCGCGGGCGGGCGAGTTGTGCATACGGACGAACTCAAGGGCATGATTGCCCAAGGCGGGATTGTCCTTATCGATGTCCTGCCCGCACCACGCAAGCCAGAGGGCATGCGGCCCGGCACACCCTGGCTGCCGCTCCCCCGTCTCGATATCCCGGGAAGTCTTTGGCTGCCGGACGTCGGCCGCGGGGTGATCGACCAGCAACTCGATCGCTGGTTCCGTGCCCGGCTCGCGGAGGCCACCCACGGCGATCCGACCCGGACGCTTGTCTTCTACTGTCTCGCCGAGTGCTGGATGAGCTGGAACGCGACGAAGCGCGCCTCGAGTTACGGCTACGCCGACGTCGTCTGGTTTCCCGAAGGGACCGATGGCTGGGGTGCTGCCGGCCTGCCGCTCGCCGAAGCGCATCCAGAAGCACCACCCTCCTGATTGCGGATTGAGACGATGGTGTTGAGGCAGAAAATCGCACTTCGAAGTCGAATAACAAGAGGATTTTCGGCCGCCCGTTGCGTGCACTAACGCCCGAAAAGGGAAGGGCGGACGAGGGGAGAGAGGTCGATGCTCAGGGGCGTGCTGCTCGCGGCCGCCGGGGGGTTTGCTCTCACCGGCATTGCCCATGCGCAGACCGCACCGTCCGGTTCGGGCGCCGAAGCGCCGTCGATCATAGGCGTCCCCCCTGTGGAAGTGATCGGGACCACGCCACTTCCCGGGGTTGGCATCGATCGCGACAAGGTGCCTGCGAACGTCCAAAGCCTGACATCTTCCGATCTGACGCGCGAGAGCACGCCAAGCCTGATCAGGACTCTCACGAATCAAGCGAGCAGCGTGAACACAAACGACAATTTGGTCGATCCATTCCAACCCGACATTCTCTTCCGGGGTTTCGAAGCCTCGCCGGTGCTCGGAACGCCCCAGGGGCTCGCGGTTTATCAAAACGGCGTGCGCATCAACGAGGCGTTCGGCGACACGTTGAATTGGGACTTGATTCCCGACGTTGCGATCGACCGGGTCGACATGATCAGCTCGAATCCTGTTTACGGCCTTAACGCGCTTGGCGGCGCCATGGTCATCACCATGAAAAACGGTTTCACCTATCAGGGCTTCGAAAACGAAGCGGCCGGCGGCTCGTTCAGCCAACGCAGCAACACATTTCAATTCGGTCACCAACTGGATGGCCTGGCAATCTATCTGGCCGGCAGGCTCTACGCGTCCGACGGTTGGCGGGAATTTTCGAACGACTATGTGAAGCAACTCTACGCGGATTTTGCGACGCGCACCGACGACGCATCGATCGACGTGAGCTTCAGCGGGGCGAACAATATTCTATCCGGCGAAGGCACGACCCCGGAACAGACACTTGCCATTGACCGGTCGCTGGTATTCACCAGCCCACAGACCAACCGCAACCAATTGGAGTTCGTCACGCTGAATGGATCGTACAATGTGACCGACGATCTCTCCTTCCAGGGCAATGCCTATCGGCGGGAATTTCACCAGACGGTTGTCAACGGCAACTCGACCAATTTCGTGGCCTGCACCTCCGGTAATGGGCTGCTCTGCCAATCGGACGGCGTTACACCGCTGATGACGGCGAATGGCGGCACGATCCCCGATTTTTCCAATGGCGGCGCCGTTCCCATCGGCGAGAACGACGGGGAGACGATTCATACCATCAGCGTCGGCGGCTCGTTGCAGACGAGCTATACCGGGGATCTGTTCGGGCTCGAGAACAACTTCGTGCTCGGCGGCAGCATCGACCATTCAGACACGGGTTTCCAGTCGACAGTTCAGCCTGGCGTCATAAATCCCGCACTCCAGGTATTGACTTCCGGCTTCTTCGTCTTCACACCCGAGAACACCGCCTTCAATCCAACGCCGGTCAGCCTCGGCGCGGAGAGTACCTATTACGGTATCTTCGCAACCGACACTTTCAACGCGACTCCTGAGCTCGCCGTCACCGCAAGCGGCCGCTACAACATTGCCGAGATATCCTTGAACGACAATATGGGCTCAAGTCTTACCGGATTTAACCGTTACAACCACTTCAACCCGGCGATCGGCGCCACCTACAAAGTCTTTTCCAATTTGACCGCCTATGCCGGCTACGCGGAAGGTAACCGCGCACCGACGCCAAGCGAGATCGAGTGCTCGAATCCCGCACAGCCGTGTTTGCTTCCCTCATCGCTCTCTTCCGACCCGCCCACGCTGAAGCAAGTGATCTCCCATACCTACGAAGCGGGCCTGCGAGGGAAATTCACGCTCCCGGATACGCTTCCCGGCAAATTCACATGGAATGCAGGCGTGTTCCGAACCGATGTGGATGACGACATTTATCCCGTCGCGACGTCGATCAGCCAGGGATTCTTCGAGAATATCGGCTCGACGCGCCGCCAGGGAATCGAAACCAGTATCACCTACCAAGACGACAAATGGTCGATCTACGGCACCTACAGCTTCGTCGACGCCACGTTCCAATCGTCATTCACCCTCCCCTCGCCCAACAACCCTTTTGCCGACGCCAACGGCAACATCCACGTCCAGCCCGGGGATCATCTGCCTGGCATTCCGGAGAATCAGCTCAAGGTCGGTGCCGATTATCGTATAACGCCGAGTTGGACTTTCGGCGCGGTGCTGACCTATTTCAGCGACCGGTTCCTGCGCGGGGACGAATCCAATCAGAACGCCCCTATCCCCGGCTATGCGGTACTAAACCTGCATAGCTCGTACACAATCACGGAAAATTTCGAGATATTCGTCAACATCCAAAACGTGACCGATACGAACTACTCCACATTCGGACAATACGGCGACCCGACCGGGGTGGGCGCTCCCGGAATCCCTCCAGGTGCGGTCACGAACGGCCCGGGCGTCAACAACCGCTTCCTCGGCCCCGGTGCGCCGCTGAGCGTATTCGGCGGCGTGCGGGTGCGGTTCTAGATGGTTTGCTCGATGGCGGTTGCCGAATGGCCTGCTTTGAGTTCTATAATTAGGTGGTTATTGGAGAGGTGGAAAATGGCGAAGCGGAGAATGATGATTGCGGTCGCCGCTGTGGCAGCACTTTGCTCGGCAGCATATGGGGCCGAACGTCTTCGCTTTTGGAACCTGACGTCGGTAACGCTTACGGGAGTTTATCTTGCGCCGGTCGGCACGGAAAAATGGGGCTCCAACCAGTGTGAGAACGACGCCGACAAGTCCGTCGATCCCGACGAGCGCCTGAGTCTAACGGGTGTCGAGCCGGGACATTATGACGTGAAGGTGATCGACAAAAAGGGCCGGACCTGCGTTGTCGCCAACGTCGATGTCAAATCTGGAAAGCCTTACGCGTTCTCGATTTCCGATAAGGAATTGACAAATTGCAAGAAGTGAGACCCGATTCGCATTTGACGGCGGCACTCCAGGGCGATTTCGACGATGCGAGTAGTGCTCCCAATCAACATCGACACCGCCGTCCGAACCCTCCAGCTCCGTGGCACCGCACTCCGGCGAGCATTTCTTTACAGAAGCTTCCGCTTCGCCACGCCCTTCGGTCGCCTCGAGTTTGCGGTGGGCGTCACAGATGTCCATCACCACAATTCAGTCTCGTAAGCACGAGGTGTGGCGTTTGTGATACGTGCCATGTTATTCTTTCCACCCTTATGCTGCGCCGATGTTTTCACGATGGCTACCCTAATCGGGGATCTATAAGTTCTCTTAAATAAAATCGGTGCTAGTGTTTCTTTCAGCAATAAGGCGTGCCGCCTGACTTCTGAACTGCTCCCAATTGCGCAGCCATGTTAAATGTCAACGGTGCGAGCCTCATTGGTCACGGCCGATCTGGTTGGAAACTCTCAGCTCGGACAGTTTAGATTCTGGAATAGGTCCAACCGGGACAAAGCTAGCATTCAAACCGAAACAGTCGATGAATGCCGATCGGTGAAAGTCCGCAATGGGTCATAAGCGGTCATCGCGCTGAGTTCCGGTAGAGTCCGCTTTTCCCCCAGAAGCAGACCTCCAGGCGGCGGCGTGACATGTCCGAAAGGTGCGAGAGTCCGACTTCGTTGGGCTTTGACACTTGCATTATTGCCACCGCTTCGGAAAGCCGAATTTTGCGCCGGCGAGTGCCTAAAGTTTCTCCACTGGGAGGAACAGCTGTGGCTGAGCCAGCGAGAACATTCGAGCCCTTAATCCGCTGTCGGCTCTCGCGTTCACAGCACGCCACGCGACTTGAGCGCGGCAAGCTCGTCCATGAGCGCAGTGTCCGCATGGCGCGCCGGGCTGAGTGCCTGGGCATAGTCGGGAAGAGTATTGTCGACAATCCAGGCAGCAGCGATGGCGCCGGCCATGCAAGCGGCCATGGTGCCATAGCCGGACAGGGCGCCCACGACGAACGCGCCTGGTGTCTGCATCGGCCCAATCAGCGGCCAGTTCTCCTTAGTCATCGTGTAATAGCCGCCGTAATGACGTGCACCTCGCGGCAGTTGCCCGATATAGGCTTTCAGGGCAGGATGCAGGCGGCTTGCGGCACGCAGCACGATATCGGGGAATTGGGGATCGATCGGGTCGGCCGCGTGCGGATCGGTGGCCCGGGTGTTGAACGCCCAGCCGAGCTTGATCCAGGTTCCGCTCTCGGTCCCGTCGGGGCGGCAATGAATGCCGCCCGGCATAGGACCGAGCAAAAGAGCCGTCACAGGGTCCTCGGCGAGGATTGCGCGGTCCTCGTCCGACCAGGGCAAGGTCTGACCATCAAGATCGATCGTGAACGGCATCGTTCGTGCGATGGCACGCTCACGGTCCTCGAAGGCGATTTTCTGTTGATAGACGCAGGAGACTGGCGTCGCCTCGCCGAGCATTGTTGCGATGTCGCCCAGGAAAGGACCGGCCGCGTTCACTAATCGCGCGGCGCGCAGGCTGATGCGCCCGTCTGGCGTGTTGACCGCTAGCGTGAACGGTGCCGTCCGCTCGATCGCAATCACCTCGCCGCGCAGCCGACTGCCCCTGGCCGCACGGATCGCCTCAAGCATGAATTGTCCAAGTTGCTGGCCGCTGATCGACCCGGCCCGGCGAATATGTAGCACTGTCTGCACGTCCCGCGCATAGCCCGGAAAGGTTTGGCGGATGAGAGCAGGTCCGCGCAGCACATCGACGCCGCCGGGTGCTTTGTCCCAGGCGGCGGAGTCGGGCGGGTGGTAGGTGGAGGAGTCTGGCCTGTCGTGGACTCGGATTAAGCGGTCGGCATTGCTTCCATAGCCTCTATACAGCTCCCCGATCAAGTCAGCGGGATCGCTTCGCCGCGTTACTAGCGCATAGCCTCGTCGAGTCATGTTGATGCGATTACCGGTGGCAGCGGCGATGGACTCCATAAGACCAATGCTGTCGTCGGTGAATGCGGTCATGACCGGATGCGGCCACCAGTTGCGGTAGTTCTCACCGGACTGGGCGGAGGTGAGGCTCATCGGGTCGCGCGCATCGATTAGGACTACGTCCCGGACGCCTCGGCGCCCTACCAAGTAATAGGCCACCGCGATCCCGACATTTCCGGCGCCGATTACCGCGACATCTGCCGTAAGAGCTCTCTCTGCGTTCATTTTCACCTTGGACGCTACGATTGGCGGGATTCAAATTATGGCTATTTCATTACGGTTGTCGAACGCATCACGTTATGCCACGAGTTTGCAAAGCCTGTCCTTTCAGATCCAGGGACGATGTGTGTGGTCGCTGAGAGGGACTGTCGATGTCCGAATTGGGTCAAAGGCGGAAGTCAGGACGAGTTTGCTCCTCGTCCGCTTTTCTCCCAGTTGCGGACATCCAAAGGCCGGCGTGTTATGTCCGAAAAGTGCCAGAAACGGACCTATGCTGCGTTTTGAGTTCGCGCCTCGAAGGTTATCGCTCCGGCAGTCCATTCTTGAACCCGAGTTCGTAGTGGCCACCGGCCAATTCAGTGGTCTTGATCGTGCTGTTGGCCGCGCGTAGATAGATAGCCGTTCTCTTCTTATTCGAGGACCGCATGGGTGAAATAAAGGGTGCCGCGTCACAGACGCTAGTCGACCGCGCCGCCGAATGGCTGATGGCGCAGGCTTTGAAGGATGCCGACCTCAAGGACGTCGTGCGCGGCTGCTGCGAGCGGCTGCACGGAGCGGGAGTGCCGATTGTGCGCGTGCACCTCTCCTTCTCCATGCTGCATCCACTCTACCGCGGCATTGGTTATACTTGGCGGCGCGCACAGGGCCTGCAGGTTGACGCCTTCAGGCATAGTATCGACGGCAGACAACCTGAGAGATTCCTCAGGAGCCCGTATTATCATCTGATGAGGCACGGGCTCGAGCATCTGCGCCGAAGGCTCGACACCGGCGGCGCCGCCGAGTTCCCAGTCTTTGACGACCTGCGCAAAGAGGGGCTGACCGACTATCTCGCCTTCGCCAGTAGTTTTGCGACCGAGCCGGGACAGGGCATGGTCGGTTCATGGGCCACCGACCAGCGCGGCGGCTTCACCGACAGTGAGATCGAGGGACTACTGCGAATCCAGGATTCCTTGGCCGTGGCCTGCAAGATCGCGGCGCGCGGCGGCTTAGTGAAGAATGTATTGTCGACATATCTTGGCGCCAAGGCCGGTGAGCGCGTTCTCTCCGGCCAAATCAAGCGTGGCGATGGTGAGACGTCCCGCGCGGCTATCGTCTGGGGTGACTTGAGGAATTCCACGCAGATGGCTGAACAGCTTGGAAGGCAGACCTATATCGACAATCTCAACAGTTTCTTCGATGCCACCGCCGGCGCCGTGGCCGACACCGGCGGCGAGATCCTGAGCTTCATTGGCGACGGTTTCCTCGCCGTGTTCCCGTGCGAGCGCAACCAAAAGGAATCGACCGAGGCGTGCAAGCTGGCGCTCTTGGCGGCGCTCCACGCCAAGCATCGTATGGCCGAAATCAACCGCGAGCGTGACGGGAATGGCGCGACGCCCCTAGGCTATGGCCTTAGCCTGCACATTGGCAATGTCATGTTCGGCAATGTCGGGTTG